>WNFA01002632.1_pt1 | contig 18612 bp, 13 predicted proteins | sample 5400481 | NCBI WGS metagenome assembly WNFA01 (sample SAMN13153340, study PRJNA577476) | soil metagenome | isolation source: 120 cm saprolite under Douglas fir tree site 2 hole 1 replicate 2 | place: USA:California | collected 2015-04-18
CTGCTCGGCTATCTCATCCCCTTCCTGTTCGTCTTGACGTTGGTGGTGTTCTTCCACGAGCTCGGCCATTTCCTGGTCGCCCGCAGGTGCGGGGTCAGGGTACTGGTTTTCTCCATTGGGTTCGGCCCTGAGCTTTTTGGCTTCAACGACCGCCACGGCACGCGCTGGAAGCTCTCGGCGATTCCACTTGGCGGTTATGTGAAATTCTTCGGCGACGAGAATGCCGCGAGTGTCCCGGATGCAGCCGCGCTTGCCGCAATGACCGACGAGGAGCGCCGCCACAGCTTCGTTCATCAGTCGGTCGCCCGCAGGGCCGCGGTCGTGGTGGCGGGGCCGGTGGCGAATTTCTTACTCGCCATCGTGATTTTTGCCGCTCTCTTCATGGTCTTTGGCAAGCCGAGCACGTCGCCCCGGGTCGACGCGGTCCAGCCCGGCAGCGCCGCGGAGGCGGCCGGATTTCAGCCGGGTGACCTAGTTCTCACCATCGACGGACGGCCGGTCGATAGCTTCCCCGACATGCAGCAGATCGTCAGCACCAGCGCGGGCGAGACGCTGGTCTTCGAGGTCGACCGCGGTGGCGTGAAGGTCGCGCTCAAAGCAACTCCCGCACTCAAGGAATCCAAGGACCGTTTCGGCAACGTGCATCGCATCGGCGTCCTCGGCATCACCCGCTCGCCATCGCCGGACGACACGCACTTCCAGCCGGTCGGGCCGCTCAAAGCGCTTGAGCTTGGCGTGCAAAGGACGTGGTTTGTGGTCGAGCGGACGCTGTCCTATATCGGCGGCGTCATTTCCGGTCGCGAGGCCGCCGATCAACTCGGAGGGCCGATTCGCATAGCCCAAGTCTCCGGGCAGGTCGCAAGCGAAGGACTGCCGTCGTTGTTCAGCCTCACGGCGGTGCTGTCGGTCTCAATCGGCTTGCTCAATCTGTTTCCTGTGCCTCTGCTCGATGGCGGTCATCTGTTGTACTACGCGATCGAAGCAGTGAGGGGAAAACCGCTGTCGGATCGGGCTCAGGAGGTGGGATTTCGGATCGGGCTCGCGATAGTTGTAATGCTGATGATCTTTGCAACCTACAATGATCTTCTCCATCTCGCCGCCCAATGGACGGCGTCGTAGGAAGGTCGCAACGTTCGGGGTGTAAAAGGGGAAAAGGCTGGGAAAGGACTTGGTTGCACGATGGAAACCTGTACAAGCGGCACCGTTGGTACAGGCGTTCTGGGGATAGCGACGACCTTTCTCGTGGGTACCTGAGTTTTCAGGGTGCCCAAAAGGGGACGACAAAGGGCGCGTGGGGCATGAAATTTCGTAACTGGCTCGTTCGAGGACTTGGCGTCGCCTGCCTTGTCCTGGGAGGGATTTTATTAAGTGGTGGCGTCGTGTCGCTCACGGCACGCTCTGCCTATGCCCAAACGGTCAGTTCCATCATTGTTCAAGGCAACCAGCGGGTCGAGGCTGACACTATCCGCTCCTACTTCCGGCCAGGACCGAACGGCCAGCTTGACGCTTTCCAAATCGATGAAGGCGTCAAGGCGCTTATTTCCACCGGTCTGTTCCAGGATGTTCGACCGACGATCCAGGGCGGACGGCTGACCATCACGGTCGTCGAAAATCCGGTCATCAACCGCATTGCCTTCGAGGGCAACAAGAAGGTCAAGGACGATCAGCTCAAGTCCGAAATCCAATCGAAGGAGCGCGGCACGCTCTCTCGTCCCGTTGTGCAGGCCGATACCGCGCGCATCGTAGAACTCTACCGCCGCAGCGGCCGCTTCGACGTCCGCGTAGACCCCAAAATCATCGAGCTCCCCAGCAACCGCGTCGACCTCGTCTTCGAAATCACCGAGGGCGTAAAGACCGGCATAAAGAGCATCGACTTCATCGGCAATCGCGCCTATTCATCCTACCGCCTCAAGGAAGAGATCAAGACATCCGAAACCAGACCATTTCTCGCATTTCTGCAGACGGGCGATATCTACGATCCGGACCGGATCGAAGCGGATCGCGAGTTGTTGCGCCGATTTTATCTCAAGCACGGCTACATCGACGTGCGGATCATCTCCGCGGTCGGAGAATACGATCCGGATCGGAGAGGTTTCGTAGTCAACTTCACCATCGAGGAGGGCGAGCAATACCGCGTCGGAACGGTCGACGTTCAGTCGACCATCCGGTCGCTCGATCCGTCTTTGCTCAGAGTGAAGGTGCGGGCTTACCCCGGCGACGTCTACAATGCCGAGGCGGTCGAGAAGACCGTCGAGGACATGACCATCGAAGCCTCGAGACAAGGTTTTGCCTTCGCGACAGTGCGCCCAAGCGCGACGCGCGACGCACAAACGCGGACGGTCAATCTCCTCTTCACCGTCTCGGAGGGACAACGCGTCTACATCGAACGAATCAATATCCGCGGCAATACCCGTACGCGCGACTACGTGATCCGACGCGAATTCGACGTTGCGGAGGGTGATGCCTACAATCGCGCGCTCATCAATCGGGCCGAGCGGCGCTTGAAGAACCTCTCATATTTCAAGACCGTCAAGATAACGACCGAACCCGGCTCGGCTCCCGATCGAGTCATTCTCAACGTCGACCTCGAAGAGCAGTCGACCGGCGAGTTCTCCGTCTCCGGCGGCTATTCGACCGCCGACGGATTCCTGGCAGAGGTCAGCGTCTCGGAGCGCAACCTGCTGGGACGCGGTTTGTTCGGAAAGATCGCGGTGCAATACGGCCAGTATACGAAGGGTGCCACGGTGTCGTACGTGGATCCTTACTTCCTCGGTTATCGGGTGGCATGGGGCGTCGACGTATTCTACAAGCAACAGCTGCCGACGAGCTACGTGTCGTACGAGACCGACACGGTCGGCGCCAGCACCAGGCTCGGCTTTACGCTGCGCGAGGATCTTGCTCTGCAGCTGCGCTACTCGATCTATCAGCAGAAAATTCAGTTGTCGCCCAATTTGACCAATTGTAACAACATCAATCCGGATTTCGTGAACACCTTCCCGACCCCGGACAAGATAGGTACGACGCCGGCGCTCACTCCTCCAGACGGAAATCTCTTCGCCAACTGCTACGCGGACGGCGAGGCGTCACTCGCCGTGAAAAGCGCCGTGGCGAACGGCCCGGTTCTCACCTCGTTGGTCGGTTACACGCTCACTCACAATACGCTCGACAACAACAAGAATCCGACCGCGGGACTGTTGGCCGAGTTCAGGCAGGATTTTGCCGGCGTTGGCGGCGACGTCAAGTTCGTGCGCACGACGGCAGACCTCTACACCTATCGCGAAGTGCTCCCCGACATTATCGGCCTGATGCATCTGCAAGGGGGGCAGGTCGCATCGTGGGGCGGCAGCGGGCTACGGATGCTCGACGAGTTTCAGATGGGCCCCAATCTGGTGCGCGGATTTGCGCCAGCGGGAATCGGGCCGCGCGATCTGACGCAGTTTCCGTTCACCGGCGTTTTAGGGGATGCGCTCGGCGGCTCGTACTATTGGGGCGCTAGTCTTGAGTTTCGGACGCCGCTCTACTTCCTACCCAAGGATGCGGGGATCAAGGTTGCCGCCTTCGCCGACGCCGGCTCGCTCTGGAATTATCAGGGCCCGACGACATTCCCCGCGACCGGGGAGGTGATTTCGGGCAACTTCTGTCCGACCTTCGGTCCGGGCATCCCCAATTCGGTGCCGTGTCCGGTGGACAACGCCATGCATATACGTAGCTCGGTGGGCGTGGGAATAATTTGGGAATCACCATTCGGGCCGCTGCGATTCGATTATTCGTTCCCGCTCACCAAGGAACCCTACGACCGGGTACAGCAATTCCGGTTCGGCGGCGGGACGACATTCTGACCCGCCGGCGCGGGGATGATCGGCACGGGCATGACCGAGCCCTTTTTCTTCAATCGGGGACGCGGGCTGAGCGTGCGCGAGATCGCGGCGCTCACCGGCGCGAAGCCGCGGCCCGGCGCCGACCTTGATCGCCGCATTACCGGTATTGCAGCGCTCGATCAGGCCGCCCCTACCGATCTCGCATTCCTCGAGAAAGCGAAATATGCGCCTCAATTGTCCGTCAGCAGTGCCGGCGCCTGCTTGCCCACGGAACGCTACGCTGGCCGCGCGCCCGTACATATCAGCGTGCTGTGCGTCGGCGAACCGTATCGCGCTTTCGTCGAGGTAGCGCGGACCCTGTTTCCGGACGCGTTGCGACCGTCTTCCTTGTTCGAGGCGAGCGGTGTGGCGGTTGGGGCCTTAGTCCACCCGACCGTGCGCATGGAAAGCGGCGTAACCGTGGATCCCGGGGCTGTCATCGGTCCGCGTGCCGAAATCGGAAGCGGCACGGTGATCAACGCGGGCGCCGCGATCGGGCCCAATGTGCGCATCGGCCGCCAGTGCACGATTGGAGCCAACGCCTCGATCACCAATAGCTTGATCGGCGATCGTGTGGTCGTGCACCCCGGCTGCGCCATCGGCCAGGACGGATTCGGCTATGTGATGGGAGCAACCGGTCACCGCAAAGTCCTGCAGGTGGGCCGGGTTATCGTTCAGGACGATGTGGAGATTGGCGCCGGGACCACCATCGATCGTGGCGCCAATCGCGACACCGTGATCGGCGAAGGTACCAAGATCGACAACCTGGTGCAGATCGGACACAATGTGAGGATCGGCCGCCACTGCATCATCGTCGCGCAATGCGGCATCTCCGGCAGCGTCGTCATCGAGGATCGCGTCATCCTGGCCGGACAGGTTGGGCTTGCGGATAATGTGACGATCGGCGAGGGGGCAATCATCGGGGCCAGGAGTGGGGTCATGTCCGACGTGCCGGCAGGCGAAAAGTGGTTCGGCTATCCGGCGATGCGCGGTCGCGAGTTTCTGCGCAGCATGATGACGTTGCGCCAGTGGGTGGGCGAAAACGATGCCGCAGGCGACGGCGATGCTCAGGACGCCTCCAAACAAGGCGGCCGCGATGACCGACGAAGGCGGAGCCGATGAACAAGGCGGCGACCACCACCCTCGAGGCAGCCGATATTGCAGCCATCCTTAAAGCGCTACCGCATCGCTATCCGTTTTTGATGGTCGATCGCATCATCGACATGCAAGGTGATGAAGCCGCCATCGGACTCAAGAACGTCACCGTCAATGAGCCGCAGTTCCTCGGGCACTTCCCCGGCAATCCAGTCTTTCCCGGCGTGCTGCTGATCGAGGGCATGGCGCAGACGGCCGGTGCGATCTGCGTGCTGTCGCAGATGGGCGGCGACCATCCAAGGCACGTCTATTTCCTCACCATCGACAAAGCGAAGTTCCGCAAGCCGGTAGTCCCGGGCGACACGATCGAATACCACGTCAGAAAGATCGCTCGGAAAAAGAACATGTGGTGGTTTCGCGGCGAGGCGAAGGTCGCCGGACACACGGTCGCCGAGGCCGAAGTCGGCGCCATGGTGGCGTGAGGTCGGCGATGGCCGCGATCGATCCAACCGCCCGGATCGAACCGGGGGCGGTGATCGGACAAGACGTGTCGATCGGGCCGTATTGCGTCATCGGCCCCCATGTTAAAATTGGCGATGGTTGCAGGCTCTTGGCCCACGTTCACGTCGCTGGCCACACCACGATCGGCCCGCGCACCGTGCTCTACCCATTCGTTTCGCTCGGCACTCCGCCGCAATCCGTCAAGTACCGCGGTGGTCCGACCCGACTCGTGATCGGCGCCGATTGCGATATCCGCGAAGGCGTCACCGTGAACACCGGGACGGAGGACGATCGCGGCATCACTGAAGTCGGGGACCGCTGTTGGCTGATGGTGGGATCTCACATCGGCCATGATTGCAAGGTCGGTAGCGATGTGATCTTCGCCAACAACGTGGTGCTTGGTGGCCACGTGACGATCGGTGACTTCGCCGTGTTCGGCGGTCAGGCAGCTGTGCGGCAATTCGTGCGCGTCGGCGAAGGCGCGATGGTGGTGGGCCTGAGCGGCGTGCGCGCCGATGTCATCCCGTTTGGCCTCGTGCAGGGTCCGCTTGCCGATCTGATCGGTCTCAATGTCGTCGGTATGCGTCGACGCGGCTCGAGCAAGGCTGATATCCATCGGCTGCGGCAAGCCTATGAGGCGATGTTTTTCGGTGCCGGAACATTTCGCCAGCGGCTCGACCAGGTCGCCGCGCAAAGCGGCGGCGACCCACTCGTCGCCAAGGTGATCGCCTTCATCCGTGCTGGCTCACGACCGCTGACTATGGCCATTCGTCGTGCGTCGGTTGACGAGGAAGCATGAGCGAGGCGGCAACCGCACGCACGTCAGACGACGGTCCGCTAGCGATTATCTGCGGCGGCGGAAGCCTGCCGTTTGCGGTCGCCGATGCCGTGGGCAAGCGCGGGCGCCGCGTGGTGCTTTTCGCCATTCGCGGCTGGGCGGATCCGCAACGTGTCGCAAGCTACCGGCATCACTGGGCCGCCGTCGGCCAATTCGGCTGGTTTTGTCGGCTTGCCCGCCAGGAGGGCTGCCGCGACGTGGTTTTCATCGGCTCGATGGTGCGGCCCGCGATCTGGCACATCCGGCCGGATTTCAAGACGCTTCGGCTGCTGCCGCGAATCTACGGCATCTTCCGCGGCGGCGATGATCATCTGCTCAAAGGCGTCGCGGCGATCTTCGAAGAGCACGGCTTTCACCTCTTGGGAGCGCACGCGGTCGCGCCGGAAATCCTGATGCCGGAAGGAACCCTCGGGCGCGAGCGCCCCGGCGAGCGAGACCGTTCCGACATTGCAAAGGGGCTCGCTCTGCTCAATGCATCCAGTCCGTTCGACGTCGGCCAAGCGGTGGTCGTGGCCGATGCGCGTGTGCTCGCGGTCGAGGCCGCGGAAGGGACCGACCGAATGCTCGCGCGCATCGTGGAACTTCGTCAGAGTGGGCGGATCGCCGTGGCCTCGGGACGGGGCGTGTTGGTCAAGGCGGCAAAGCGTGGCCAGGATCGGCGGGTCGATTTGCCGTCGATCGGCCCGCAGACGGTGGAAGGCGCGGCGCGAGCTGGGCTAGCCGGCATTGCCGTGGTCGCCGGTAGCACGATTGTCGCCGAGCCCGAGCGCATCAGCGCGACCGCGGACCGCGAGCGACTGTTTGTCCTCGGTGTACGAGACCAGACGGCCGAACAATGAGCGCGCCAGCGCCCCCCACGCGCCCCTCCGAAATCGTCGATGTCTTTCTCGTCGCCGGCGAAGAGTCGGGTGATCGGCTCGGTGCCGCACTGATGCGGGCGCTGCGGGAGCGCACCGGCGGGCAGGTGCGTTTTGCCGGGGTCGGGGGCCGGGAGATGGCGGCGGAAGGGGTCGCAAGCCTCTATCCGATTGCGGATCTTCCGATCATTGGGTTTAGCGCTATCCCGCGGCGGCTTCCGAAAATCCTGCGGCTCATGCGCTTGACCGTTAAGGCGGTGGTGGCCAAGCGCCCGCACGTGCTCGTCGTCATCGACAGTCCGGGCTTCACGCAAAGGATCGCGCGGCGGGTGCGCGCCGCCGATCCGACAATCGCAATTGTCCAATATGTCTCGCCCTCGGTCTGGGCCTGGCGGCCGGGGCGCGCCCGGGCGATGCGGGCCTATATCGATCACGTTTTGGCGCTATTGCCGTTTGAGCCTGCGGTCCACCAGCGCCTGCGCGGCCCGCCCTGCACCTATGTCGGCCATCCGCTGGTCGAGCAAGCGCGCAATCTGCGCCCGAATTACGAGGAGGCGCGTCGCCGGCTCGCCGCGCCGCCGGTCCTGCTGGTGCTGCCGGGAAGCAGGGCCGGCGAGATCGCGCGGCTGCTTGGCGTTTTTTCCGACGCCGTGGCGCGGGTGCGCGATCGCCTCGGATCGCTCGAGGTGGTGGTGGCGACCGTCCCGCATCTGGTGGATCCTGTTCGCACGGCAATGGCACGATGGCCGCTGCGAGCGCGGATCGTGGTCGAGAGCGCCGACAAGCAGGCAGCGTTCCGCACTGCCACGGTGGCGCTCGCGAAGTCCGGCACGGTCACGCTCGAACTTGCCCTCGCCGGCGTGCCCATGATCGCCGCCTACAAGGTAACGGCGCTCGAATACCTCGCCGTGGGACGAGGAATTTTGAAGCGACTTCCTTCGATCATTCTGACCAATCTCTTGCTCGGCGAGAATGTGGTTCCGGAGCTACTCCAGCACAACTGCACCGCGGAAAAGCTCGCCGCGGCGCTGCTCCCGCTGTTCGGCGACACGCCGGAGCGACGCCGCCAGGTCGAGGCGTTTTCCCGGCTCGATACCATTATGGAGGTCGGATCGAGCGTGCCCGCGATGCGGGCCGCCGATGTCGTGCTTGCCGCGGCCCGTCGCGCCGCACCGGCACGATAAATGTCGTTACGACCGTGGTGGTCGCTAGTGGGGGACGGCAGCGGTTGATGCGCGCCGCTACTTCCGGCGGGAGATCGGCACGTAGTCACGCTGCGTCGCACCGGTATAGAGCTGTCGCGGGCGCCCGATCTTCTGGTGCGGATCCTCGATCATTTCCTTCCACTGAGAAATCCAGCCGACGGTGCGGGCAACCGCGAACAACACGGTGAACATCGTGGTGGGAAAACCCATAGCCTTGAGCGTGATGCCGGAATAGAAGTCGATGTTGGGATAGAGCTTTTTCTCGATGAAATAGTCGTCGTGCAGTGCGATCCGCTCGAGCTCGAGTGCGACGTCGAGCAGCGGGTCGTCCTTCACTCCGATTTCGCTCAGCACTTCATGGCAGGTCTTCTGCATGATCTTGGCGCGTGGGTCGTAGTGCTTGTAGACCCGGTGCCCGAAACCCATGAGGCGGAAGCTGTCGTTCTTGTCCTTGGCGCGACGGATATATTCCGGGATGCGCTCGGGCTTGCCGATCTCGCGCAGCATGTTCAGAGCCGCCTCGTTGGCGCCGCCGTGCGCGGGACCCCATAGGCACGCACAGCCCGCCGCGATGCACGCAAAGGGGTTGGCGCCGGAGGAGCCGGCGAGCCTGACCGTCGAGGTCGAGGCATTTTGCTCGTGGTCGGCGTGCAGGATGAAGATGCGATCCATCGCGCGGGCGAGGACGGCATTGGGCTTATACTCCTCGCACGGCACCGCGAAGCACATGCGCAAGAAATTGGTCGCATAGTCGAGGTCATTCTTCGGATAGATGAAAGGCTGACCGATCGAGTACTTGTAGGCCATCGCCGCGATCGTCGGCATTTTCGCGATCATGCGGATCGAGGCAATCATCCGCTGAGTTGGATCGGAGATATCCGTGGAGTCGTGATAAAACGCCGAGAGCGCCCCGACGCAGCCCGTCATCACCGCCATCGGGTGCGCGTCTCGCCGAAAGCCCTGATAGAACCGACTCATCTGCTCGTGTACCATCGTATGGTGGGTGACACGATTGTCGAAGTCGGCCTTCTGCGCGGCGGTGGGAAGCTCGCCGTAGAGCAGGAGATAACAGGTCTCGAGAAAGTCGCCGTGCTCGGCCAGCTGTTCGATCGGATAGCCGCGATAGAGCAGGATTCCTTCATCGCCGTCGATATAGGTGATCTTGGATTCGCAGCTCCCGGTCGAGGTGTAGCCGGGATCGTAGGTGAACATTCCGGTCTCGGCGTAGAATTTGCCGATGTCGATGACCGAAGGACCGATCGTCCCCTCGTAGATTGGAAACGTGGTCTCCCTATCGCCGACGGCGAATTTGCCGGTCTTGATGTTGGCGCCCGTCTTCGCATCCATGATCGAGCCCTCGATTTGTGTCGCCCGGCGAACCGCGTTCCCCTCCGGCCGGTGGGATGGCTTGCGCCAGGTGCTTCCGGACGCCCGTGGGGAAGCCGCTTTTTTGCGTAGCCCATCCCAGTGTGCACTGCAAGACGGCGGCATCGGCGCAGCTTCGCTGCACTGGCGTACCTAAGATATCATGTGGAGATTGGCCTCCCGCGCGGCCAGAGGGGTTTTGCTTTCCATGGGGACGGAGGACTCTATCGGCTCGCGGTGCTCGGCCCGGCTTGGTCTTGCAGCCGGCCGAGGCTTTCGCTCTTCCCCAGCACCGCCAACACGTCGAAGATCGGGGGCGAGGTGGTGCGCCCAGTCAGCGCGGCGCGCAACGGCTGCGCGACGTTCCCGAGCTTAAGCCCCTTGCGCTCGGCAAAGGCGCGCACGGCCTGTTCGGTGGTTTCCACGCTCCAAGGCTCGACCATCTTGAGGTCTGCCGAAAGATCGCCGAGGAGACTGCGCGCCTCGGCCGTCAGCAGGCCGGCCGCGTTGTCGTCGAGAACGAGCGGGCGCTCCGCCACTATGAAGCGGGCGCCGTCCGCGAGCTCGACCAGCGTCTTGGCCCGTTCCTTCAGCCCGGCCATGGCCGCAAGCAGCTTCTTGCGCATATCCGGCGTCAGCTTGGCCGCAAGCTCAGGTCCACCGGCGATGTGCGGTAGCACGCGCTCAAGCTCGGCGAGGAGGTCGGCGTCGGCGGTCTGGCGCAGATAATAGCCGTTGAGGCTCTCGAGCTTGGCGAAGTCGAAGCGCGCCGGCGAGCGCCCGATCTGCGGCACATCGAAGGCCGCGATCATCTCCTCGGTCGAGAAGATTTCCTGGTCGCCATGGCTCCAGCCCAGCCGCACGAGATAATTGCGCATGGCGGTGGGCAGATAGCCCATCGCTCGGTACGCATCGACCCCGAGCGCGCCGTGCCGCTTGGACAATTTCGAGCCGTCAGGACCATGAATGAGCGGGATGTGCGCCATAACCGGCACGCGCCAGCCGAGCGCGTTGTAGATCTGGGTCTGGCGCGCGGCGTTGGTGAGGTGATCGTCACCGCGGATGACATGGGTGACGCCCATATCGTGGTCATCGACCACGACCGCGAGCATGTAAGTCGGCGTGCCGTCCGAACGCAGCAACACGAGATCGTCGAGGTTTTCATTCTGCCATACGACCCGCCCCTGCACCTGATCCTCGATCACGGTCTCGCCTGTCAGCGGTGCTTTGAGCCGGATCACCGGCTGAACTCCAGAGGGGGCCTCGGAGGGATCGCGATCGCGCCAGCGGCCGTCATAGAGCTTGGTACGCCCTTCGCTGCGCGCCTTCTCGCGCATCTGCGCGAGCTCGTCGGGCGAGGCGTAGCAGCGATAGGCGTGGCCCGCTTCCAACAGGACCTGGGCTACCGCGCGGTGGCGCTCGGAGCGCGAGAATTGGTAGACAGCCTCGCCGTCCCAATCCAGGCCGAGCCAGGAGAGCCCATCGAGGATAGCCTCGATCGCAGCTTGCGTGGAGCGCTCGCGGTCGGTGTCCTCGATCCGCAGCAGCATCTTCCCACCGCGCCCGCGGGCATAGAGCCAGTTGAACAGCGCGGTGCGCGCCCCCCCGATATGCAGAAAGCCCGTTGGCGAAGGAGCAAACCGCGTGACGATGGTCTCGGTCATGTCGGGTGGTCTTTGCGACGGTCCGCCTCGCTGATGCCTTGGCGGCCCGAGATCGGAGCACGACAGGCCCTCGCAGCCTGCAAAGCCAGACCGGTTGTCAGCGGGCTTCGTGTAGCACAGAAGTAAGTTGGGTCATTAAAGGTTTCGCAGACCGATGGTCTTGGCGCGTGCCCGTGGATTTGGCACATAGGCCGCGGCATCGACAATGGGATTGAAGCGGCATGACGGCAACTGGAACGGCGGTAGTGGAGGTGGGGCGGGATTTCATCCGCGATATCATCGAGGCGGATCTCGCTGCCAAGCGCCACACCACGGTGGTGACCCGCTTCCCGCCGGAGCCCAACGGCTATCTGCATATTGGCCACGCCAAGTCGATCTGCCTCAATTTCGGCGTTGCCCAGGAGTTCGGCGGCCGCTGTCACCTGCGCTTCGACGACACCAATCCGACGAAGGAGGAGCAAGAATACATCGACGCCATCGAGGACGATGTGCGCTGGCTCGGCTTCGACTGGGGCACCCATCTCTATCACGCGTCGGACTATTTCGAGCAGCTCTACCGGTGGGCCGAGCACCTGATCCGCACCGGCAAGGCCTATGTCGACGACCAGTCGCAGGAGGAAATGCGCCTCACCCGCGGCACGCTGACCGAGCCGGGACGCAATAGTCCCTGGCGCGAACGATCCGTCGAGGAAAACCTCGATCTGTTCCGCCGCATGCGGGCGGGCGAGTTCCCCAACGGGGCGCGGGTGCTGCGGGCCAAGATCGATATGGCGTCCGGCAACATCAATCTGCGCGACCCGGTGCTCTACCGTATCCTGCACGCGAGCCATCCGCGCACCGGCACTGCCTGGAGCATTTATCCCAGCTATGATTTCGCCCATGGCCAATCGGATGCGATCGAGCGCGTCACCCACTCGCTCTGCACGCTCGAATTCGAGGACCACCGCCCCTTGTACGACTGGTTTCTCGAACATCTGCCGGTTCCGTCCCGTCCGCGGCAGTACGAGTTCGCCCGCCTCAATCTCACCCATACGGTGCTGTCCAAACGCGTACTCACCGAACTGGTGCGTGGCGGACACGTCAAGGGCTGGGATGATCCGCGCATGCCGACCCTCGCAGGGCTGCGCCGCCGCGGCGTGCCGCCCCAGGCGGTGCGCGATTTCGTCAAGCGGGTCGGGGTTGCCAAGGCCAACAGCGTGGTCGATGTCGCCATGTTCGACTTTTCGGTGCGCGAGGTCCTCAACAAGACGGCCTTGCGACGCATGGCGGTGCTACGCCCGTTGAAGATCGTCATCGACAACTACCCCGAAGACCAAAGCGAGGAGCTCGAAGCGGTCAACCATCCCGACGATCCGGCCGCGGGGACGCGGCGCCTTCGCTTCGGTCGCGAGCTTTATATCGAGCGTGACGATTTCATGGAGAATCCGCCCAAGAAATTTTACCGGCTCTCGCCCGGACGCGAGGTTCGCCTGCGCTACGCCTATTTCATTACCTGCCGCGAGGTGGTGAAGAATCGCGCCGGCGAGGTGGTGGAGCTACGCTGCAGCTATGATCCCCAGACCCGCGGCGGCAACGCCCCGGACGGTCGCAAGGTGCAGGCCACGCTCCATTGGGTGTCGGCCGCGGACGCGGTGCCAGCGGAAGTTCGGCTCTATAACCAGCTATTTGCGCGCCCCGACCCGAACCCCGCCGACTTCATCGCCGATCTCAACCCCGATTCACTCGAGGTGCTGACGGGCTGCAAGCTCGAACCCGAGCTTGCCGCCGCAAGCACCGGCGATCCCGTCCAGTTCGAGCGGCAGGGTTATTTCTGCCGCGATCCGGACTCGACGCCAACCCATCTCGTGTTCAACCGCACTGTCGGCCTGCGCGATACCTGGGCGCGGGTGAGCGGCGGGAAAGGCGCCTAGTGCGCAACGGCAAGTGCGCGCCATGGGATCATCAGCGTGGCACGTAGTTGCGCAATTCGTTGCGCAGGAAGTTGCCGATCCGTTTGCCGCGATTGCGCAACACGCGCAATATTCCGGCGTCGACGAAATAGGTGTGCAGGATGCTGTCGCGCGTTGTCACTTCAGCACCGACCGGGTCGGCGGAGTGCCACGTGTCCTCGCCCACCGCGAACGCGTAGCCGGTATTGGGCGCGAATTTCATCTGGGTCCGTTTCGGCAGGCTGCCGTCGGCCAGCTTTTCGTGGAAGATAGTGCCGATGTCGGTATGCGACGCATCGCGCGGCAGAAAAAGTTGCACGGTAATTCCTTTCCAGCGCGTATCGGTGTGCGGATCGATCTTGTAACCGGGCACGTCCCTGGTGAGAATCGCGATCGGGTACATGCCCACTTTGGCGTAGTTCGGCCCGAAACGACGCGCCAGCGCGGGGGCAAGCTTGCGCACGAAGGCGGCTTTGACGGGTTCCGAGCAAAGTGCGCGGCCGACGACGTCCCAAACCACGCGCTTCTCCGGCGGTAGATGGCGAGTGTACTCGGGAAAAAGGTCGATCTTCACCCGGGTATGGGTGCCGTCCGCCAGCACGTTGCATTGGTTTTGACCGTAGAGTGGCCGATAGTCCGACGCCTCCGGCATCGCCGTCAGCATGGATGCATAGAAGTCATCGGGAAAGACCTTTTCGAGCTGAAGATGATAGAACGGCGCTTCCACGGCGCGGGCACCATCGACGGATCTCACAATGAAGTCGCGCAAGCGCTCGACCGCGCGAATGCGATCCGTGCGCTTGAGTTCAACGCCTTGGTCCATATCTGCCTCGGGTATCGTGCGTGGTATGGTTCGGACGCAGCGCAATCCGGAAATGTCCCGCATTTCGCGGCGTTGCATGCGCTGTTACCATCTCGCTGTCGATGAGACCATAACCTGCCGCCTGCAATCAACCTCCGAAGTTCCCCTTAGCGGCGATGCGCGGCCCCCGGGCAAAATGCCGGGGCGGCTTTGACATTGCACTCCGCTCCATCAACCGCAAGCGCTGTGGACACCCGCGCGAGGCCGTGTCCAGGTCAGCGGCATTGTGTAGGATGCCCCGGTGAGATGTAGCGCGGGCGTCAGGGGGCCGCGCGATGGTCGAGCAGAGTAGATCGCGCGGACGGGCCGAGGCCTGGCGGCCTTGGATTGCGGCAGGGCGCAGGCCCGCACTGGCCTGGCCGCAGAGCCTCAGGGATTTCGCACGCCGTGCGGCGCAGCGCGTGCGCGAATGGGCGACGGCCGAGGTCGCTCCGGGCCGGCTGGTGCCGTGGCTCGCGATCGCATTCGGCTGCGGGACTATCATCTATTTCGCCGTCGAGCAGGAGCCCGCGCCTTGGGCAGCAGCGTTGCTACTCGCCGCGACTGTAGCGGTGGCGATTCTGTGCCGCCATCGGCCGTTCGCCCTGCCGGCGACGGTGGGCATCGCTGCCGTCGCAACCGGGTTTGCGACCGCCACCATCAAACGCGAAATCATCGGGCATCGCTGCCGTCGCAGCCGGGTTTGCGACCGCCAGCATCAAACGCGAAATCATCGCCCATCCCGTCCTGGCGGCGCCGGTATGGAACGCGGAATTGGCGGGCTTTGTCGAGGTGCGCGAAGAACGCGAGCGCTCCGACCGAATCGTCGTGCGTCTCGAACGCATCGACAGCGCGCGGTTGAATGAGAGGCTCGAGCGCGTGCGCGTATCGGTGCGCAAGGGCACGGCGCCGGCGGTCGGCAGTTTCGTCGAATTCAAGGCGCGGTTGTCTCCTCCGCTCGAACCCTTGCGGCCCGGCGGTTATGACTTCGCGCGCGACATGTATTTCCAGCGCATCGGCGCCTCGGGCTTCGTGCTCGGCCGCATCCGCACAGCTGAGGCGCCACGCGCGCCCGGGCTGAGGCTGCGTTACGCCACGATCATGGATGGAATGCGCGAAGCCATCGATAAGCGCATCCGCGCGGTTCTGCCCGGCGACAAGGGAGCGATCGCATCGGCGCTGATCACGGGCAAGCGCGACGCCATCTCAACGCCGGTGAACGAGGCCATGTATGTATCGGGTCTCGCCCACGTGCTTTCGATCTCGGGTTATCACATGGCGGTGGTGGCTGGCGTCATGTTCTTTGCGTTCCGCGCGCTGTTTGCGCTGATGCCGGCCTTCAGCAGCCGCCATCCCATCAAGAAATGGGCGGCGCTTGCCGCCCTGATCGCCGCGGCATTCTATCTTCTGTTGTCGGGCGCGGAGGTTGCGACCCAGCGCTCCTTCATCATGATCGGCATCGTTCTCATCGGCGTGATGGTCGATCGCCCGACACTGACCTTCCGCACGCTCACGGTAGCGGCATTTGGCGTGCTGCTGCTCGCACCCGAAGCAATCGTTCACCCCAGCTTCCAAATGTCGTTTGCGGCAACGCTCGCGCTTGTCGCCGGCTATCAGCAGGGCCTGCCCTGGATGAGCAAGGGCGGCGATACCCCGCTCGCGGCGAAGATCGCGTTGTGGGGCGGCCGGGAGATCGCCGGCCTGTTGCTCGTCTCGCTGCTCGCCGGCACCGCGACCATCCCATACGTCGCCTATCACTTTCATCGCATATCTCCCTATGGCGTGATCGCGAATCTGGTGGCGATGCCGGTGGTGTCGGCCTGGGTCATGCCGGCGGGGATTCTTGGCCTGATAAGTATGCCGCTTGGCTTCGACGGCCTGTGGTGGCGGTTGATGGGGCAGGGCATCGACTGGATGATCTCCGTTGCGCTGTGGGTCACGAGTTTTCCCGGAGCGCTGGGCCGGATGGCGGCGTTCGGCACCGGCCCGCTGCTGCTGTGCACCGCTGGGCTCGCCGTGCTCTGCTTATTCAAGACGCCCTTGCGGTTCATCGGTGCCTTGCTGATCGGCGGCGCCATTGTGCTGATGATTCGGGCGCCCCAGCCCGATGTGCTGATTGCCGCCGACGGCAGCGCCACCGCCATCCGTGGTGACGATGGCCGCTTTTCCATGGTCAAATCGGGTGGCGACGTCTTTGCGTTGCGCGAATGGCTTGCGGCCGATGCCGATGCGCGCACGCCGAAGGACACTACGCTTGGCGACGGGATCAGATGCGATCCGGCGGGCTGCATCGGAAGGCTGCGCGACGGCTCGCTCGTCGCCATCGCAAAGACGAGCGAGGCGTTCGAGGAGGACTGCCGCCGCGCGGTGGTGGTGGTGAGTGCGCGCGATGCGCCGCCCGGCTGTGCCGCGCTTGTGGTCGACCGCCAGGTCTGGCAGCGCTCAGGCGCGATGGCGTTGCGTCGCCTCGGCGAGCGCTTTGAGGTCACCACCACCCGGCCTTTGGGCTATGACCGGCCGTGGAGACGCGCTGTTGCGCCAGAAAGCGACGCGCCCGCGCTGCCTCGCGCGATGTCACCCCAGCCGCGCGACGCCACGCCGCGCGAAGACGATCTGGAGGCAGGCGACTGAGGCCGTTGTCCCGCTTCGAGGAAACGCGGGGATTGCGGTTAATAGCGCCGGAACAGCCCGACCAGCTTGCCCTGGATGCGCACGCGGTTGGGCGGGAGGATTCTGACCTCGTAGGCGGTATTGGCGGGCTCGAGCGCGATCGAGGCACCGCGGCGACGGAAACGCTTGAGGGTCGCCTCTTCTTCGTCGATCAGCGCCACCACGATATCGCCGGTATCGGCCCCCTCGGTCTTCTTGAGCAGCGCGATATCGCCGTCGAGGATGCCGGCCTCGATCATGCTGTCGCCGCGCACCTCAAGCGCGAAATGCTCGCCGGTCGACAGCACGTCGGGCGGCATGTTGATAACGTGGCTCTTGGTCTGGATCGCCTCGATCGGTGTGCCGGCGGCGATGCGGCCCATGACAGGCACCGCCACCGGGCGTCCGCCTTCGTCCTCCGATGCGGTCCGCACCCGGCCGAGATTACCCTCGATTACGCTCGGCGTGAATCCGCGTGCGCGGCCCGCGCCGATGCCGTGCGCGACCGACTCAGGCAGCTTGATCACTTCGATGGCGCGGGCACGATTGGGAAGACGGCGGATGAAGCCGCGTTCCTCCAGCGCCGTGATGAGACGATGGATCCCGGATTTGGAACGCAGATCGAGCGCGTCCTTCATCTCGTCGAAGGAGGGCGGCACGCCAGCCTCTTTTAGGCGCTCGTGGATGAAGCGCAGCAATTCGAATTGTTTGCGGGTCAGCATCTTGCATTTCCCCCATTGCGGCGGCGCCAAAAGACTCGCCGAAACAAATCATGAACAGACACTATATGTTCGATATGTGTTCCGCAACCATTTAATTTGGCGTGAACGCGTCAAAGAAACCCCAAGAGCTTGCGCCCGCAGCGGTGCATCTGGCGTGCCGGGGCTGCCCGAAACTGGCGTCCTTTGGCCGATTGAGTAGGCCTTTGGACGAGTTGCCACCGGTGGCTTCGCGAGGGGCTAGTCTCGCGTTCGCGATATAGGAGCGGGCCTCGCCACATCTTGCTGGCGTCGCCTTCGACGCCGCTGGCGCTAGGGCACGAGTCTGATGATGGAACAGCGCTCGCCCGCCTTAACGGGCGGGGCGTGCGGTTCGCGAACAAGCAGGCAGTCCGCGCGCGCGAGCAGCATGAGCATGGAACTGTCCTGCGCCCGCGCCGGCGTCGCAACCGGGACGCCATCGGGACCGGGCGCTAGCGTGGCGCGCAGGTAGTCGGCGCGCTCGTCGTTTGCCGGGAGATCACAGCCGAGGCGCGCCGGTTCCGGTGCCGGCGCAACATCGCTGCGGCCGGCAAGGCGCCGGATGAGAGGAACCAGAAAGAGCACCGCGCAGACATAGGCCGAGACTGGATTGCCCGGCAGGCCGAGGACATGCGTCGCGCCGAGCCGCCCATGCATCATCGGCCGGCCAGGGCGCAGCGCCACCTTCCAGAACGACAGGGCGAGTCCCTCGGCCGCGAGCGCCTTTTGCACGAGGTCGTAATCGCCGACCGAGGCGCCGCCCGAAGTGACGAGGATATCGGCACCCATCTCGCGCGCACGCCGCACCCCTGCGGCGGTCTCGGCAAGGCGGTCGGGCACGATGCCAAGGTCGACGACTTCACACCCCTCCCGGCGTGCGAGCGCCATCGTGGCATAACCGTTGGAATAGACGATGTCGCCGAAACCCGGCGTGGTGCCGGGCATGACCAATTCGTCGCCGGTTGCGAGCACCGCTACCTTGGGGCGCCGATGCACCGGGACGGTCGGATGATTCATGGCGGCCGCAAGCGCGAGATCGCGGTCGGTAAGACGATGACCTTTGGCGAGCAGC
>WNFA01001675.1_pt1 | contig 18588 bp, 17 predicted proteins | sample 5400481 | NCBI WGS metagenome assembly WNFA01 (sample SAMN13153340, study PRJNA577476) | soil metagenome | isolation source: 120 cm saprolite under Douglas fir tree site 2 hole 1 replicate 2 | place: USA:California | collected 2015-04-18
TCTCTCGCCTTCACTTCAGTCCCAATGCGCGGAGCACGCTCTGATCGGGCACGGCTTTGCCATCCTTCTTCGTTACTACTCCAAACGATCCCGAGTAATCCCACATCGTCCAGCCAATGCCGTTGTGTTCGAACGCGACGCGTACATCGCGCAGCCAAGCGGCGCGGTCTGCTGGATCGGAGAAGGCCCGGTAGACGCCGAATTCGTTGCAGACAAGTGGCACGCCGCGGCGGCGGGCCCATTCGGCGGCTTGTTTCATCTCGGTTTCGATGCGGGCGGCGTCCCAGTGATCGCGGCCGTAGCGGATGACGCGGAGACGGTCGACCTCGGCCGGCACTAGCGCTGCGACCTGTTCCGCCGACTCGGGCGTTGAGGGATAGTGCAATCCCTTGAGCCAATGCCAGTAGTATTCGCCCCAGGTCGCACCCTGATGGGTGAAGATGTGGGGCTCGTAGAAATGGAAGTTGTAGATGACGTTCGGATCGCGCAGGGGTTCCTGAAAGAGCAACTCATCGTCATTCGACCAACGCGCTCCGGCGGCGATGATGGTGTGCCTGGACGCGCCTTCGCGAATTGACGCGGCCAGCTTTGCTTGCACACCCAGCCATCGGTAGCGGTCGGTGAACTCCGGTTCGTTCAGGATCTCGAAGATGACTCGGTCGGGGTCCCAGGGGGAGTAGCGGCGAACTGCTCGACGAAAGTGTCGTCTTTCGTCAGGCGCTGCTTGAAGTCGCTCTCGGGATGCATGTCGATGACGACTACCAGGCCGTGGTCTAGAATCATCTTTACGGCCGTATCCAGATAGCCGAGATACTCCGGCGGAAGGTTCTGCGGCTGGTTCATCGTGAACATGGGCTGGGGATTCACGCTCAGGCGTACGTGGTCGAAGCCCATGGACTTGATGAGCGCAATATCCTCGACGGTGGTCCAGGTTTCGAAATGCTCGCGGGTGTAGCCGCGCTTGTCATAGACCTGAGCGAACCACTCGCTGAGGTTGATGCCTCGCCGCAGGTGCTGAGCTCGGGCAAAGGCCGGGGAGGATGTGGCGGCGCCGGTCGGAGCGGCCTGCGCGGCCGCCCCCCGACCAAGAAAGACACACATACAACAAAAAACAAATGTCCATTGCGATTTCTTGCGGACCGTCATCGCCAGCTATCCTTCCTGGATTGGTACACTAATAGTTTCACAGCCTAGCCTATGCTTCCCTGCCAACGCCATCTTTTCGATATTCCCGAGGACGTTGCGTATCTGAATTGTGCTTACATGTCGCCGCTGATGCGGTCGGTGATTGAGGCGGGGAACGCTGCGCTGGCGCGCAAGGCGCATCCGTGGGAACTAACTCCGGATCAGTTTTTTACGGGCTCGGAAGAATTTCGCGCGACGGCGGCGCGGCTCATCGACGCGCCGGCAGACTGTGTGGCGATTGTTTCGTCGGCGAGTTATGGCATCGCCACGGCAACGCGCAATCTGACAGTGAGCAAGGGACAGAGCATCCTCGTGCTCGATGAGCAATTTCCGTCGAACTACTATCCGTGGCAGCGCCTGGCCGACGAGCATGGCGCGGCCCTCAAGATTGTTGCCTGGCCGGACGGTGGCGACCGGACTGCGGCCGTTCTGAATTCCTTGACTGCTGACGTGGCCATCGCGGCTCTTCCTCACGTGCAGTGGACAAGTGGAGGCCGGCTTGACCTCGTACGAATCGGATCGGCTTGCCGGAAGATGGGCGCCGCTCTCGTGCTCGATCTCACGCAATCGCTGGGGGCGCTGCCTTTCAGTGTGCGCGAGGTGCAGCCGGATTTTGCGGTCGCGGCCAATTACAAGTGGCTGATGGGGCCCTACACTACTGGCCTTCTCTATGTCGCTCCCAAATGGCATGGCGGGCGTCCGCTGGAAGAAAACTGGATCCAGCGTGCCAACGCGCGCGATTTCTCCAGCCTGATCCTGTACACCGACAAATACGACGAGGGCGCACGGCGGTTCGATATGGGCGAGCGCTCTAACTTCGCGCTGCTGCCCGCCGCTACGCGCGCGATGAAGCAGTTGCTGGATTGGGGGGTGGCGGAGATCTCGGAAACGGCGGGCGCACTCAACCGGCAATTGGCGGCTGCTGCGGCAGAACTAGGTTTTTCGTCTCCGCCGCAAGAGCTTCGCGCTCCTCACTACTTGTGTCTGCGGAGGAAAGCAGGCATTCCGGCGGAATTGCCGGACAGTCTCGCGCGCCAGAAAGTTTTCGTCAGCGTGCGCGGGAGTTCTATCCGGGTCACTCCGCATGTCTACAACTCAGTCGCGGACAGTGACCGTTTGATTTCGTGCCTGCGACAGATTGCGAGCACTTAGGACAGATTGTGGTGACGCAGCGCAAAGTTCTCTTTCTCTGCACCGGTAACTCCTGCCGCAGCCAGATGGCAGAAGGATGGCTGCGGCATTATGCGGGTGAGCGGGCCGCAGTCTCGAGCGCCGGAACAAAGCCGGCGGGTCTGAACCCCACAGCGGTGTCCGTCATGCGTGAGGCGGGCGTGGATATATCCGGGCATCGTTCCAAGCATCTGGACGAACTCATCAACCAGGATTTCCTGTTCGTGATCACGGTGTGCGACGCGGCGCGCGAGGCTTGTCCCGTTTTTCCAGGCGCGCTCTATCAGTTGCATTGGAGTTTTGAAGATCCGGCCGCCGCGGCGGGGACGGAAGAAGAACAGCTGGCGGTGTTTCGGAGAGTCCGGGATGAGATCAAGGACAAGGTGCTGGAGTTCGGCGCTCGTGAAGCGTTCTTGCCGCGCTGAGAAAGACACGGCAAGCCGCGTCTCTACTTTAGTTTGGTGGCGCGCTGCTGCGCGAGTGAGGCGGCTTCCGTCGCCGGGTTTTCCTTCTGGACCTGGTCGTAGATGCGCTTGGCTTCGTCTGGCTTTTGCCGGCCTTCGTAGAACTGGGCTAGTTCGAGCTGCACAGTAATCTTGTTGACGGTGGTGGTGGGCTTGTCGATCAGCTGCCTGTAAAGGTCGACCGCCTGCACGTCTTTGTTCTGGGCGCGAAACACCGAAGCCAGGGCAAACTTTCCCAGCGCGGCGAGATCCTTGTTGGATGATTTCGCCACTTCCTGCAGGTTGCGCTCCGCGGCGGCGTAGTCGCCGAGTTGCGATGAAGTCAGCCCTACGAAGTAGCGCGCCATGTCGGCGGTGCGAGTGTGGGGATACTTGTCCACGGTGGCCTGAAACTGTTTGCGGGCTTCGGTGGCGCGTTCCTGGGAGGAGGCGAAGCTTGGGAAACCGGGCTGCGCGGGCACTCCGGCGGGACGCACCTGCTGCTCGAGCACCCGGGTCGCGCTGCCGAGCTCGATGCTTGCCTTTTCGTCCTGCGAATTCATGTAGTACCAGCCGCCAAAACCAATCAGCGCAACTACGGCCACGACAATACCGACGATGAGTAGTTTGGACTGATGCTCGACCGTCCAATGGACGGTCTGCTCGGCCGCATGGAGGGTGGCCTTGCTGAAGCGGTCTTCTTTCAGTTGATGCCGGGTTTCTGCGCGCACAAGCTTCCTTCTTCGCTTAAGAGTGGGGTGACAATCCTTTAGTTTAGCAGGGCGGTTTTGCGAGCGTCAAAAGCGGGCGGGTTACGTCGCGCTCCCTGCGAAACCCTTGCGGCTCTCCAGGAAGGGCTCTTGAACCGCAAAGGTCGCAGAGGTCCCGCGAAGGGCGCAAAGAAAATCGCGCCTTGTTTATTGGTGCTGGTCGCTGGTGCTGGAGTCTGTGCTCCCGGAGTTCGCATTGCCGGGAGACATCCGGTGATGCCCTCCGACGTGCGTTCTTCCACCCTGGATCTTTGCTTTCTGTTCTACCGTCAGGATGGAGTCCATCTGCGATCTGGAAGACATTCGGATCTCTCGCGTCTTTCTGTGCTTCTGTTGCGCAGTCAGGGTGTTGTCGCTTTCCAGACTCGTTAGTTGCTTCTCTTCGTCCTGGAGGATCGGCCTAATTTTCTCTTTCTGATCGTCCGTGAGGTTAAGCCGCTTGCTGAGTCTCTTCAGCCTATGCTCGGCCTGATCGCCATGCAGGCGCTTCGGACTGGCTGTGGTTGGCGCTGGTTGACTCGAGTCCTGGGCAAACGCGCCGAAACCGGCAAGCAGCAGGGCTACCAGAAGCATTCTGAATTTCGACATGGTTCTTTCTCCTTCAACGATTGCGCACCAGACGAATGACGTTCGAGAAAATACTAAACCCCGGATGGCGAGAAAAGTTGCGCGGCAGGGCAGAGCAACAACAACTGCGGCGGACACGAGTGTCCGCCCCACACTTAGTGAGTGGTTTCGAGCAGGCCCTGCTCGGCTTTTTCCTGGCACTCGATGCAGTGGCGAGTCCAAGGAACGGCTTCGAGGCGCTTCGCGTTGATTTCTTTTCCGCAGGAGACGCATTCGCCGAAGCTGCCTTCGCGGAGGCGCGCGAGAGCGCTATCCACCATCTGGAGCAACTGGCGGTCGTTATTGCTTTGGCTGAAGAGAAATTCTTTATTGTAAGAACTGGCGGCGCGATCGGCGATGTCCTGGGTGGCCTCGTCGTCCGCGCTACGGCCGTCCTGCTGGTTGCGGGTCACCATGTGACGCAGTTCCTTCTGCCGCACTTCCAGCCTTTTTCTAAAGTACTCTAACTTCTTTTTGTCCATGATTGCCGCTCTCAGAGCCCTTCGTTCGCATTAAGCCAAACGAATATGGTAAGCGCGTTGCGAAGCAGGCGTCAACTGGGGAAGGCTGAAGCAGTTCTCAGTTCCCGGTTCTCAGTTCTCAGTGTCGGACTGGTTTTTCTGAGAACTGAGAAGCGAGAACTGGGAACTGTTCTACCGCGGCAGCGGATCTGGTATCGCTGCGAGAGCGTATCCCATGACGGCCATGGCGGCGGCGTTTTCGCGCAGGTCTTGCGGATCGACTTTATCGAGAGTGTCGGCGGCGGTGTGGTGGTAATCGAAATATTTGCGGCCGTCCTGGATGATGCCGAGTCCAGGGACGCCGGCTTCGACCAGAGGCTCGATGTCGGATCCGGGGCTGACGTTGGTAGGACGCACAACTGTGGCACCGACGGGTCGCAGAACCTCGAGGATGGGGCGCAGCGCTGCCACCGCGGCGGGCGACAATTTTGCGGAGAAGCCCAAGGGGTGGGCGGCGCCGGCGTCGCTTTCGATGGCTGCGATGTGATTGACCATCTCAGCGGAGTGAGACTTGGCATAGGCGGCGTGCCCGCCGCCACCGTTTTCTTCGTCCATCCAGGCGATGACGCGAAGCGTGCGGCGCGGGCGGATATGCAAACGCTGGAGCACTTCGGCGGTGGCCATCGAGATTACGACACCGGCACCGTCGTCGATGGCGCCGCGGCCGAGGTCCCATGAGTCGAGATGCCCGGAGACGACGATAATCTGTTCGGGATGTTCGCTCCCCTTGATGTCGGCGACGACGTTGTAGCCAGTCGTGTCGGGGAGATGTTGCGGAGTGAGTGTGAGGTGCATGCGCACGCGACCCTGCGCGGCCAGATGTTCGACGAGGTCGGCATCTTCAGCGGCGAGCGCGGCGGCGGGAATCGGAGCAGGGTAACTGAATCCCGTGTGGGGCAGGCGATACTCCGCGCTTCCGACGGAACGAACGAGCGAGGCTACTCCGCCTAACGCTGCTACTGCTTTGCCACCATTACCGCGATAGACAACGGCTTCTCCATAGGCTTCGAAAGCAAAGCCAGCTTGGGCTTTGAGCTTGTCATAGTGAACATTGAAGAGCACGATCTTGCCGGCAACTTTGTCGCGGCCGAGCGCGGTGAGTTCGTCGAAGCTGTGGACTACGACTACCTCGGCGGTAATGCCTTCGGCCGGCGTCGCCGTACCTCCGCTGAGTGCAGTAAGAATGATCTTCTGATTTACCTGTGGAGGCTGGCCGGGGAACTCCACCAGCTCGGCTTTCTCTTCGCCGCGTACCCAATGCGAAACGAGCGCCTCTTCGAGATGAACGTCGAGGCCGAGCTTGCGCATCTCAGAAGCGACATACTCCGAGGCGGCTTGTGCTTGTGGCGACCCGGCGGGACGGGGGCCAATGTTCTCGGTCAGATGGGCGAGTTGCTGCCAGGCGTAGTCACTGGTGAGGGCGGCGTCGCGGACAGACTGCAACTGCTGGAGCAGTTCTTTAGAAAGAGAGGGCAGAGCCACGAGCGTGGTGGCGGACCGGGTTTGCGGCCAGGCAGGCAAGCTCAGGCAGGCAAACAAAACGAGAGTGGAGAGTGTTTTCCTCATAGCAAGTGCATTCGAGAATACAGGATCATTCGCGAGTATGGGTGAGTGGGGGCGCGGGATACACGGGCAGCTTCTGCTTGGTCGCGTCCGAGCGCTTGACTTCGAGTTCATCAAACAGGAGCGCGGGACTGGCTACGCTGAAGACGACGGGCTCAGGGCGGTCTTCGACCGCGAGATCGGTTCCGGCGGCAATTAGATCGCTGCGGAGGGCACGGAGATCAAGGTCTCCGAAAACGGCGCCGCGGACGAGTTCTTCCCGGCCGTCTTTGGTCCAAATGCGGTACAGCAGGCGCGGCGTCAGACGCGGTCCCATGGTTCCGACATAGAAGCCGTAGGGAAGGTCGCGCTGCCTGCAGATATCGATCAGCTTTTTCTTGAGCCCTGCATCGGGCTGCGGGTCGCTCGACTGCAGGATGAGATTACCGGGTTGGGCTGCGGGAGCGCCCGTCGGAGCGCCGCGGCCGTGCCCGTTGGAAGTTGGAAAGTCGCGAATCGGCTGACGCCCCATAAGAAAGCTAACCAGTTGTCCCTTCTCGATAAGAGACACCCGTTGGGCTTTCACTCCTTCGTCGTCGAGCGTGTAGTGTCCGAAAACGGGTCGGCCGGAGATGGTAGAAATCGTGGGATCGTCGAAAACGTTGATGAAATCCGGCAGGACGCGACTCTTCAAGCTGCTCGACCAGTGACCGGTAGTGCGGGCGTTCTGGCCCAGGCCGGGCTTCCGTCCGAGCAGATTCGGTTCTACCAATTCGGTGACGACGGTAGCGGCGGCATCGTTTGAAAACAGCACAGGACCGCGGTAGTCCTCGTCCACGGTAGGCGCTTCGCGCAACTGCTTGAGGGTGTCGAACAATTTGCTGGTGGTGTTGAGGAATTGTTCGCGGCTAGGTAGTTCCTTGAGGTCGTTTCCGAGATCGGCGTGCGAGCGCTGCATCAGCATGCCGTCGGGAGCCTGGGTTGATCCGCCGATGTAGACGAGGTAGCGCGTGCTCCCGGTACGAGCGACCGTGCCCTCTGAGTTCAGGCAGTAGCGGTTCTCGGCTGTGAAGCGCAGGCTGGAGTCGGCGGATTCGAGTTGTGGATCGGCACGAAACTGGCTGGAGGCTTCTTCGATGAAGCGTAGCCAGGGAGTGAGATCGGTGGCAGCGAGGTGGGCGAAGGGTTCTACGACTTGGACAGCGGGGGCCTTGGCAAAATCGTCCACCGGTTCATCCACTTTGTATTGCTTGAGAGCGGATTGTTTGGCGGAAAGCGCTTCGCCCGCAGCCTTGTAAGCGCGATCGGTAGCCAGCCACACGCGGTGACGGAGGGCAAAGACGTCGTCATCGGTTGCGAGCAGATCCGTGACGCCTTCTCCCGTTCCGAAGAAGCTGTCCTGCCTGTAGTCGCCGACCCGGACCACGACGCGCAACAAGCGTCCGCGCTGGCGCTGCTGGCTGCGCAGGGCGCCGAAGACGGCGCTGGCCTGGTACTCGTCCAGGTCGGTGACCCGGTATTCGATGTAGTAGGGAGCCTGCACGCCCTCCATCTTGAGCTTGTCTTTCGAGCGCTCCATTTCTTCGCGGAGCGCCCGCAGCACAATGTCGTCGGAAGCGGGGTCGGAGGCGGCGAAGGCGGCCGCCGAAAGCCCGAGGAGAAGGCCAGCAGAGAGCGAGGCCAGCAATATCCGCCGCATCATCGCGCACCTTCTTTTCTGGAAGTGGCGCCGGGCGGAGGCGGCAAGATCGGGGGACGCGTGTCGCCGTATTTTCTTTTTTGAACCTCGATTTCGGAGAACAGCAGGGACGGCGCCGCCGCTGATACCGGAATGCTGCCGGATTCTGCGCCGCAAATGCCGTTGAAGACGCTGGTGGTTTGTCCGGTGGCCACGATCCCAGCCAGCACGGTGAGGGGAGTCCCGACGATGTCCACACCGCGGACCAGTTCATCGGGACGGCCATCGGCATAAACACGCCACACCATCACGGGTAGCACCTGGAAGGCTTGCGGAAGGGCGCGCGCGGTTAGCGTGAATCCGCCCTGGATGTCCTCGAAATAGAGCCCGTACGGCTTTCCCTGCTTTTTTATTTCCTCAATGAAGTGGGTGCGCAGTTGCGCGTCGGGGATGCTTTTCGTAGAGGTCACGATCAGATTGCCTTGGCGGCCGACGGGCATCAGGCCGGCCTGGGCGCGACCGTGGCCGTTCGAATGGCTGAAGTTCTTTACCGGTAAACGCCCCATGAGAAAGTTCTTCAAGATGCCGTCCTTGACCACTTCCACCCGCGCCGCGGGGATGCCTTCGTCGTCGTAGCGATACCATCCGGACAGTTCGGTGCCGGCGAGTGTGCGCAGGGTGGGGTCGTCGGTCACGCTGAGGAATTCGGGCAGGATCTTTTCGTTGACTTTCTTGGTAAAGGTCTGGCCTTCCTCTCGGCCGCGCTGGCGTTGTCCTTCGATGCGGTGGCCGAGCACTTCGTGGAAGAAAACGGCGGCGGCGCGGCCCGAAAGCAGCGCCGGGCCACTGTAGGGTTCGGCTAGCGGAGCGTTCCGGAGAGCGCGCAGGTCTTCGGACATTTTCTGGGCACGGGCCGCGACCTCGGTTTCGGATGGAGCCTGGGCGGGATTCGAGATTTGAAAGGTTTCGGCGCGCATCAGTAGCATGCCGTCGTCGGCGAGGGTCTCGGCCTCGATCATGATGCGGCAGATCGTCTCCTCCGTCACGATCTTCGTGCCTTCGGTCGAGACCAGGTAGCTGCGGGCTTTCTGGGCGATGATCAGAACGCCCGATTGCTGGAGATACGGATAGGGGCGGAAGAAAGCAGAATAACGGCGTGCCAGGTCTTCCCAAATCTTTTGCTCCGGGATGGGCGCTGACGGCGTTTCTTCTGAATAGGTCGAGGGCTTCTCTTCGGAAAAATCGGGAGAGTCGTCTTCGTCTTTGGCCCGGACAGCGGTCTTGGTCTTCACATTGGTGTAAGCCTGCTGGGCCTGGCGGTACTGCTCGTAAGTCAGTTTCCAGAGGACGCGAGCAATGGCATCGGGGTTGTCGCGCACCGGCAACTGGCCGGAGCTGAGGCCGGAGCGACGGTCCAGGTCGTGAGTGTTGTCGAGCGCGGGAGCGCCGATGCGCATGCTGACATCAGCGGTGCGGCGATGGACACGAGTCGAGCTGAGGATTCCACCCTGCGAGCTGACGACGAAAAGCGAATCATTGTCGGAGACAGCGTAGCTGGTGAAGTAGGGTGCCAGATCCTGCTTGGCCAGCTCGGACTGGCCGCGATGGAGCTCCTTCTCCATGGTGGCAAGAAGGACGTCGTTTTCAGGGGCGATTGGTTGTCTGGCCTGGAGTGCGCTTTGCGCCAGAAAAACAAACGTCAGTAGGGAATGGACCGCAGCGGTTCTTACGGCTTTCATCGGGAACGGCGAGTCTACAGGACGTGAGCCAACAAAAAAAGCGGCCCCTTTTCGGGGCCACCTTTTCAAAGAGGCAAAGTTGGCAGGAGTCAGAGGCGACTGGTGTGGCGCCGTTTGGGGGACGACCAACAACGGCAATGAGAGATGTCGAGAACGTTGAAGAAAGTGACGTGGTTCAAAGTGGTTGCGGCCTCTTCAGTTGCATTGCGAATGTGCACTTGCGGAACCAAAATGGTAAACCGGTGGGACACAACACTCCGTTTCCAGAACCTGTGCAAAATCAGTCTTTTAGGGTCAATGGTTTAGCTGGCGACGGGCTGATACCGGACTTCTCTGTCGCTGGTCGAATGCACAAAGCTGCACATTGGTTGCAGGAGGCTACTTTTGCCCCAAAAAAGCCAAAGCCCCCTGCGAAAGGGGGCTTGGGAAAACTGATTGCAATGGTTAGCTGTTGCCGGCGACGGTCCGCAGCTTTTCCGGAAGGAAATGGTAAGGCGGCCAGGGACCGGTCACGACAATTTCGCAGTTCTTGAGTTGCTTAGCGGCGGTGTTGTAGCGGTTCTGATACTTCTCGATGGATTTGGTGTCGATCAGGTGCGCGATGTCGAGGAGCATGCCATCGGCGTTCACCTTCTTGCAACTAACCTCTTCCTCGAGCGGGTTGAATAGCTTGTGAACCTGGACGGAGAGGGCACGAGCCTTGGTCTGCCGCTCGCGGTCACGAGAGGCCTTCTCGCGGAGCTTGGCCAGGTACTCGCGGCCAACGGTATCGGGGAGCACGATCTCTTCCAGGTTCCCACGTTGGGAGCCGTCGCGGACGACGAGTTTGATCCGCATCTCGGATTTGCCGCGAAGCCGGGCGACGCTCTCGCAGAAGGTACGCCGGTTGGAGCGAACCGCCTGACGGATAGCGTCTTCGGTATCGAAGATCGTTCCAAATCGGAAGGGTAAGACAACGGCTGTTCGGAAGCTCATGCTGACCACGCGAGCGTGCTCAAGGACGGACTTTTCGTCGAGTTTGGAGGTTGCGCGGTCGTATTCGCTGACAATGACAGCGAATTCACCGCTGGGATAGCTCATGACCGGGGCGCCGTTCACGCCCTGGATTCCATCTAGAACATAGGGACGACGGGCGCGAACACCGTTGGTGAGGGTCTGGTGTTCCGTGAGGCAGTACGCGTACCACGCCATGCATTCTCTCCGAATTGCACCGGGGTCTGGGCACCCCTTTAGATTTTTTTGAGCTTAGGGTTGTGCGTTTCCTACCTGGAAGAAAGTGATTGTTACGACGAGATGAACGCGAAAGCAGCGCTCATTAATCGATTTTATTCGAGGCTTTGTGATTTTGCAACCTTTGTTGGCAAATTTGCATCGAGAAATTTGGTTGGGGCTGTCTCAACTTGCGAAGAACGGCATTTAGCACTGGGCGAAAACTTTCGCGTTCCACTGACTTGGCTAAATGCTAAGTGCTAACGGCTGTTTTCTCGCGCCGGCACGTTCCTGGAGAGCGATGGTTACGGCGCGCAGCATGTCGTCGGCAGGGGCGGGCTTGCCGGTCCAGATTTCGAATTGCCGGGCCGCCTGGTGGACGAACATCTCGACGCCCGGTATGACCGAGAGTCCCTTTGCGCGGGCGATCCGTAGGAACGGGGTCTCGACCGGGTCATAAACCATGTCGAACACGACCTTCGCTTGGATTTCATTCTCCTTCAACGGACTCTCGGCATTCGTCATGCCGACGGGCGTGGCGTTGATGATCACGTCAAACGCCATCTTACGCAAGTTGGCTCGCTTAATGGTGTGAGCCTTGGCCTGCCGGGCGAGCTTCTGGGCGGGAGCGGCACTGCGGTTGAGGATCCAAACTTCAGCACCACGCTCCTTTAATCCGAACACGGCGGCTCGGGCGGCGCCGCCGGCACCCAGCACGAGAACCTTGGCCCCCTCGATCGTGATGCGCTGCTCCAGCGGACGAACGACACCTGCGGTGTCCGTGTTGAAGCCGTAGAGCTTGCCATCCTGTCCACGGACGACGGTGTTGCAGGCGCCGATTTTCGTGGTGTGGGCGTCGGTGTTATCAAGGTACTCAAGGATGGCCTGCTTGTACGGCATGGTGATGCTGAGGCCGTGGAGAGGAATCTCGCGCACGCAGTAGAGGAGATCCTTGAGCGTCTTGGCGTGCAAGGCAAGATAGACACCGTTGACGTTCTCGCGGCGCAGGGCGGTATTCATGATGACGGGCGAGAGAGAATGACCGATGGGGTCGCCTGCCACGCCATAGACGCGAGTCGCTGCGTCGACCTGCTCGATCCGGTAGATGCTGCGGAGTTGTTGAGCACTGACCTGCCCGGGCGCGGTTTTCTGATCTTCACTGACAGCTGCGAACGTAAACACACTGCCGGCGCGAACTCCAAGCACGCGGCTGATGATGCCCTGCTCTCCCATACACAAACCGATCAGCGCGTGTTTGTCACTCTGGGTCTGGAGAAACTTCATCATCGCTACATTGTCAGAGAGTGTGGTGGCGGTGGTGACGATCTTGTAGTAGTCGGCGGGGACGGCCAGCATCTTCTCCAGCGTTTTTTCCAGGCCGCGAGTCGTGCGAAAATCGTGGAAGGAGAGAATCAGGCCAGCGCGGGTGCGCAAACGAGCCACCGCTTCGGGCTTGCAGCGAACTCCGCTCTCAAGTTCCAGGTCCAGAAGCTGGCATCCGGCGGCGGCGGCTTTGCCAAGAATTTCCAACTGCGCGGCCATTGACCCTTTGAAGTTGCCGCCATGGTCCGCGCGACGGCACGTGCCGACGGCGGTCACGTACTGGTGGGTTTCGAGGAAGCGCCGGATCTTGGGCAGGGCGGAAGCAGGCTGTTTCAGATAATCCAGGCGGAACTCGAGAAAGGGGTTGTCCCGCGCCATGGCCTCCGCGGTATTGAGCATGTCGTCGGCGGAGTCACTCGCAAGCGCAAGACAGACTTTATGCAAGCGGAGGGGCAAAAAGCGAGGCACGATGCTGTGGGAAAGAGCCAAAGGCATTGTCTTGGAACGGCGCGATATTACAGGGGCGTAAGCATAGATGCAACAATGGATTAACAACGTGCCCACGAAACACTTTGGGAGCAGGACGCCTGACACCCTCGTAACCTTGACCCGCCCCCCCGCGCTTGTTACCTTCCGGCTGTAACCCTTGTCCTCAGAGAGAGATAGGTTGGGGCGGCCGGCCAGTCTGGCGCTTTCGACCCGGAGGTAACATGAAGAAAACAGGATTGTTATTGCTGCTGCTGGCTACGGCGGCGGTAGCCCAGCAAACGAGCTCGGCGGATGCCTCTGGCATCGTTGCCACCACGGCGAATGTCCCGATCGCGCGTTTCCAGACGCCCACCGCGGCGGACCAGTATTGCGCCGGGTTTCTCAGCCAACAACGGATTCCAGATGCGAATTACGTGGATGGCGGCCTGCAAACCCCCAACACGACCAAGTTTACCAATGGAGAGGTCGTCTATCTGGCAGGGAGCGGCTACCAGCAGGGACAGCAGTACACGATCATACGGGAACTCCGGGACGTGAATGAATACGAGTTCTTTGCGGGACAGAGGAGAATGATCGCGGCCACGGGGCAACCGTATGCGGAGATCGGCCGGGTGAAGGTGCTCGATACGCGCAGCCACAGCGCAGTCGCCGAAGTGGAATTCAGTTGTGATCCGATTAACCCCGGCGATGTCGCGATACCATTCGTGGAGAAGCCGCCGATTGCGTTCCACGCTCCCGTTCATTTCGACCGGTTTGCGCCGTCGAATGGCAAGCTGAGTGGACGGATCTTGTTGGCGAAAGACTTCGATGGAACGCTGGGTACGAACTCGAAGGTCTACATGAACTTCGGATCGAATCAGGGAGTGAAAGTGGGCGATTACTTCAAGGCTGTACGGCCGTACACACTTGATTTGAAGGATCCGGTGGACTCCCTTTCGTTCAAGGCTTCCACCTCCGAAGATACGCAGCGGCGCTTGCCTACGTTTGAAGCCAAGATGTTTACGCGGACCAAGGGGCCGAATATTCACGTAGCTGACCTGCCGCGGCGCGCGCTCGGAGAATTGGTGATTCTCAGCGTTACGCCCACCACTTCGACCGGCATGATCGTGTTCGCTCTGGAAGATGTGCACCCGGGCGATGCGGTGGAACTGGACGAGCAGCAGTAGAAAACAGACAATTCAGAGCTGAACGGGGGAGAGAAATCTTCCCCGTTTTCTTTTGGATGAGTGAGACCGCGCTGAACAAGGTTGGACGGAGAGCGACTGCGTTGCGAAGCCAAAGCGCCGTCACTACCGCCGGATTAGCGGTAGTACATGATTCCGGGGTTTCCAGGGATCATCGATCCAGCGAGCACCAAAACAGCGATCAAAGCGGCAAGTTCCACAGACTCCCCCACAAGTAGACTCGTCAACGCAGCGTATGTCATAGCACGACACGTACCAAATTACGTAAGTGTATCCCCAGACGCTGATGGTGAGATGCCGAATTCCGGGTTTGGGGGTTGGCAGTAGGGGTTCGGGATGCGGGTGAATGGGGTGGCCCGGAGTAGCCACGCGGCCAGCCGTTGGCAAGCAGTGTCTCTCTACCGTCGATCAGGTTTTGCTGTCGCCGAACACCTCGGCGGTGAAGGCCTCGAGGGCAGCCCCCTTTCGCCAGGCATCGGCGGGCAGGCCAGCTTTCCGGCAAGTCTGTTCGAGGAAGGTTTCGCGGTCCCAGTCGCACTCGACGGGAACCTGGGGCAGCAGTAGACCTCGACGCGGGCCGGATGAGATAACGAGGCCGTGGCGGCCCACCTCCACCTCCTCGGGCCTAATCGGGAACAGACGGGAGAGTACGCTCAACGAGATAGCCAACTCCACAGCCTCTTGTTTGGTCACCGGGCAGAAGCGGGAATCCTCGAAGGCGGCCGCGCGCGCCGTTTCCGCTACGGCCAGATACAAGGGTACAACCGGCATGGCGTAACCGACGCATCCCCGGAGGCTGCCGTGGAGATAGAGCGTCGTGAAGGCGCCACGAGGTTCCAGGAGGCACGAAAAAGGCGGCGCTGGCGGCAAGGCTCGATCAGCGAAAGCGGAGAGAATGGACTCGTGGGCAATGCGTAGCAGAGTCTGACGATGGTCCAGAGAAAACTCGGGATGCGATGACGCGGGCCCGCGGCCCTCGCCCGCCGTCAGGTTTTCAGACAGCCTGGACATCACGCTTCCTCCGCCGGGACAGGACGAAGGACCGCCGCCGGCGCTTCTCCGACTTGCGGTCGATCTTCGACCAGAAGGCGATGAAGTAATCGACGGCAGAAACAAGGGAAAGCAGAACCATGAACCAGATGGCGAGCAGAGCAATCCAGTACACGGGCAGAATGTAAAAGCTGAACAGAGGCCATTCGTGCCAGCGATGGGCCAGAATTACGGCCACCACGGATATGATCTGCACGAGCATCTTGAATTTGCCAAGTTCGCTGGCCTCAATGGTGAATCCTTCCGACGCGGCGATCGAGCGCAAGCCGCTTACCAGGAATTCGCGGCCGATGATGACCACTGCCATCCACGCCGGCACCATCGCCGGGTTGAACTGCACCAGCGTAATAAAAGCGGCGGCAATCAGAAGCTTGTCGGCCAGCGGATCGAGCAGCATGCCCATGGTCGTGATCTGGCCTCGTTTGCGTGCCAGATAGCCGTCGATACCGTCGGTGATAGAAGCCAGAATGAAGACGGTTGAAGCGAGGATTTCCTTCTCGCCATGCTCGCTCGAAAAGCGGGAACTGGAGAGAATCCAGATGAGCAGCGGGATACTTGCAATGCGGGTGAGCGTGATGTAGTTGGGAAGATTCACGCGATGCCAACTGCTGTACCTATGGCGAAGCCATGCTGATTATCCCCCACCGGGCGGGGGAAGGCAACGGAGAGGAAATAGGCCCAGGAGGTCCGCTCCATCCATCAAATATCGTCGTGGTAGTCAGCTCGAAACGGCGAGAGCATTCCCAAGACGAACATGACTCCCACAATGAAAGAAAAGTGCCCCCAAATATCACGTAGCAGTTGGGGATCTCCATAGAAAACCAGTTGAGCCGCCCCGCCCATTCCGAAACAAATATGATTGTCAGCGATCGCAGGCTCTCGTCCGTGCCGCCGCCAAATTCTTTAGCGCATCAGACGCAACCGGGTGCGCACCGAGTGTTTCAAGCGCCACTGCCCATTCAACCTTGGTGTGTCAACTGGAGAGTGGCGTGCATAACTAAGTGCTCGACTTCGGAGCCATCGCCGATTTTGGCAAGGGGAGTGAAGGCACCCATGCGGAACCGAAAGACTGTGCAGTGATTGCTTCTGTCAGCTTTGGTTCTGCACACGATCAGCAAGCCATTGTCGGACAGGCGCGCTTTCAAGTTAGAGATGATGCGGCGCAAGATGCTCTCAGGGAAGTAGCTAAGGTTGAGGATGTTGGCGGCGCGGATTACATCAAAGGTTTGCTCAAGGCCGTTGTCCTTAAGCAGATCATCTTCGATGAGGGCAAAAGCACCTTCGGGAAGCCGCTTGGTTACAAGTTTGATGGGGAGTATGTACTTCGCCCCATTCGCCATCCTGAAGACCAGGTACTTTTTTAGCAGACCGGTAATGATGCCAAGCGGCAACGCAACGTTCGGTCGCATACCGCGACCTGCGAACGATAGATGAATAAAGTTCAGCTCCTTGTCTAGTATCGCCTCTGCGAGGCCAAGTTTGAGATGGAAGGCATTGACGGTCAAATCGGTCGCAGTCAGGGAAAATTGGATGCCTGCCGACGCCAGCTGTTCATACCATTCCGCGCTCGAAATGCCAGAAGATGCGGCAACGTCAAGAATACGGACCGGGGATGCAAGCTGCTTCACGTAGGGCAGCAAAAGCGCGTTAACGTCATCAAGGCGATGTTCCCACGTCCTTTTACTGCTTCCATTGGGTAGCATGATTCGGGCAAAGAACTCGTGTTCAAGCTGCGGATCATAGGGTGAGGCAAGGAACTCTGATGGGGTCGGACGGGTGCGAGACATGATTAGAGGTCGTCCTTTATTGCCGGGTACTCTGATATCGTCGTTTGTAGTCTGCTCGGACGATTGAATTTTTCCCTGCCGTCGCCGCTTACTCTGCGGTCAAGGTCGCCTACTTCTGACTTAGTCTCTCCGCGATTGTTTGTAGCCCGCGGCTTTGGCTTCGGCCTCGGTCATGAATTTCCCATTTTTCGTCTTGCCGTACCAGCGGCCGCCTTTGTGATAAATGCCGCTGTCCATGTTGACCCACACTTTGCCGCTGGCCTTGGCGGCGGCGATTCCGGAGCTGGTATTTCCGGATTCAACCTTGGCTTTCCGGGGCACTGTCGCCGAAGTGGGGGGAGCCGGGGTCGCGCTGTTAGGATTCGCCTCGGAAGTCGAAGCAGCGGAGGTTGCTGCGGGGGCCGCGCTCGCGGGCTCGGCGGCCGATTCCGTCGTTATTAATTTCTTGTTGCGGCGCGTTTTGGGTTTCTTGACCGTGTCAGAATTCGTGTCGCTGGATGCTGCCTGCGGCTTTGACAGAGCCGGTGACACAACCATCGTGAGTAGCAGACAAAGCGCCAGGGCCCCCAGAGTGAGATTGCGTCTTGGGTAATTCATCGCTTCCCCCAGACCTGCAGCTTGTGCCACAGGCGGCATTCTCGATCAGGCGTAAATTCCGCGCTGGCGGATGGTGTAGGCTACGCGATCGATGGCCAGCATGTAAGCGGCGATGCGGTTGTTAACACCGTGGGTTTCGGCATACCGCACGACATCATCGAACGCCGTAACCATGATGTCTTCCAGATGCTCGTTGACCACCGACTCCTTCCAAAAGTAGCCTTGCCGATCCTGCACCCACTCAAAATAGGAAGTCGTGACGCCACCGGCGTTAGCCAGGATGTCGGGAATCACGAAGACTTTCTTCTCGGCCAGGATATCGTCGGCTGCGGCCGTGGTGGGACCATTCGCGCCTTCGGCGAGAATTTTGCATTTGACGCGGTCGGCGTTCTGGCTGGTGATCTGGTTTTCGGTGGCGGCCGGGATCAGGATGTCACAATCGACCAGGAGCAGTTCCGCGGGATCGTATTTGTCCGCCCCCGGGAAGCCGTGGATGGTGCCGTTACGCTGACGGAACTCCCAGAGCGCTTCCGCATCGATGCCGTTCTTGTTGTAAAGGCCGCCGCCAACTTCGACGATGCCGATGACCTTGTATCCGGCCTCGGCCATCAGGCGTGCAGCGTTGGAACCGACGTTGCCGAAGCCCTGCACGATCACGCGGGTGGTGTCGCGGTTGAGTCCCAATTTCTTGATGGCTTGTTCGCAGACGATCAGGACGCCGCGGCCGGTGGCTTCGCGGCGGCCGCGGGATCCGCCGATATTAATCGGTTTGCCCGTCACCACGGCGGTGCAGGTTTGGCGCATGTGCATGGAGTACGTGTCCATGATCCACGCCATGGTCTGTTCGTTGGTGTTCACGTCGGGCGCGGGTACGTCTTTTTCGGGGCCGATAAACTCGAATAATTCAGCAGTGTAGCGGCGGGTCATGCGCTCCAGTTCGCCCATCGACATCTTGTGGGGATCGCAGATAATGCCGCCCTTGGCGCCCCCGAAGGGGATGTTGACGACCGCACACTTCCAGGTCATCCAACTGGCCAGAGCGCGGACTTCGTCCAGGTTCACGTCGGGGGAGTAGCGCAGGCCACCCTTGGCCGGACCGCGCGCGATCGAGTGCTGTACACGGTAGCCGGTAAAAACTTCCAAGTGGCCATCATCCATCATCACAGGAATGTGAACGATAATCTCACGGCTCGGGCTGCGGAGAACTTTCCAAAGGCCTTCATCCAGATTAAGTTTGTGGGCGGCGAGGTCGAAGCGCGCAGCTTGCGCCTCCCACGGATTAGTTTCCTGTTCGA
>WNFA01007322.1_pt1 | contig 18581 bp, 17 predicted proteins | sample 5400481 | NCBI WGS metagenome assembly WNFA01 (sample SAMN13153340, study PRJNA577476) | soil metagenome | isolation source: 120 cm saprolite under Douglas fir tree site 2 hole 1 replicate 2 | place: USA:California | collected 2015-04-18
TTGCTGTCAGGATTTCCGCTGGTGCTGACGACGAGATATTTCGGCATGATCGGCTCTCGACCTTACGCTGTCGCGACGAATTTCCAACCGGCGTCGGTCTTGGCGAATGAAGCGAGCGGGACGAGCGACATGGCCGGAAAAGCCGCGAGGGCGCAGCGGGAGCTGACGCGATACAAGACGGCTACGGCGTCAGAAAAACTTTTCCGGTGTAAGGATCTTGCACCGGCGTGCCGGGAGCGAAACCGCGCACATCGATATAACCGCTGTTCGGTGAGAAGGGACTGGTCACGAAACCATTCTTGCCCGGCACCGGCGTCCCGTAGCGCAAATCGTCTCCCTTCTTGGAAGCAGCTCGGGTCGCCGCCCGCGTGTTACGTTCGGTCGGCGGCCCGCTCACTCCAGGAGTTGCTGCTGCGATTGGCGTTGTGGTTGCGCTCGGAGTCGCAGTGGCCCCCTTTTGCTCGCGCTTGCTTCCGCGCGATCGTTCTTTGTGCTGCGGCTCGCTGAACGCCTGCCTCAACTTATGGAAGAAATTTTCGAACGGTCCGGATTCGGCCAGACCGCTCCCTGTGCCGGTCAGTAGGATCGACGTCATCAAAGCGAACCCTCTCAGCCCAGGTCGTTTTCTCATTTTAATATCTGGAAGTCGTATGCCAAAGCTTGTTGGCACTATTGTCAGTCTACTTTTGCCCAGCCGCTATTCAACAACTCTACTGTCTCTTGAACGGCCACGCGCCAGATTTTCATCATCTCTTCATCGCTGCGTTGATAGATGCCGCCCCAGTTGCCATCCTGCAAATACACACGCAGCGCCTTCGGATCGAGCTGGCGAAGGTGATTTATATCAATCTCCGGCTTTTGCTCCGATGGCATTTTGATTTTTTCCAGACGCGTCCACGGAAAATTTTCCATCCAGGACGCGTGCGATGCCACCGGGTCAATGGCCTGCACTTCCGCCCACGTTTTCGGCGCGTTCCACCAATTGTGAAATTTCACCCGGATGCCGGGATGATCTGCGATCCATTCGCCGACCAGTCCCTGCGCCAGAGTGTTTCCACCGTGACCGTTCACAATTAGAATTCGCTTGAACCCGTGCCCAGCCAGCGCGCCCAGGATGTCGCATACGATCGAGATGTAGGTTTCCACCCGCAGCGTGATCGTTCCGGGAAACGCACGGAAATATGGCGTGATCCCATAAGCGAGAACGGGAAACACTGGAACGCCGGCCAACTCCGCAACTTCGGTCGCAAGCCGTTCCGCTAAGATGCTGTCCACGCTTAAACTCAGATATGCGTGCTGTTCGGTGCTCCCAAGCGGCAACACGCAACGGTCGTCGCGTTTCAAATATTCCTCCACCATCATCCAATTCATCTCGCTGATGCGCATACTTGAATGATGAGCCGCGGTGGGTGGGGATTCACGTATTTTTATTTCGCGATTGGAAATTCGACTGGAATCATGCACCATCGCGCGCCATGAAAATTTTGACTATTATTGCCCGCGTCCTTCTCGGGTTCATCTTCATCTTCTTCGGCTCGAACGCCTTCCTGCATTTCCTTCCCATGCCGCCGCTGCCGCAAGGCTTGGCCGGACTCTACCTGAAAGCATTTCTTGACAGCGGCTACGTTTACATCATCGGCGGGATGCAACTAATCGCCGGTTTGCTTTTGCTCATCGGTCGTTTTGTCCCACTCGGTCTAACCGTTCTCGCTGCGATCGTTTTCAACATCTGGGCGTTCCACATTCTGATGGCGCCGGAAGGCTTTCCGCCCGCGCTCGTCGTGACCGTGCTCGAGCTGTTCTTACTTTGGCAATATCGCAGCGCCTTCGCTCCGCTGCTGAAACCGTAAGGTCGAATCAATCGGGACGAACAAAGGAAATTGTCGTGTTCGCCGCGCGGTGATTCGACCAGAAATCTTCCCCATCAAAGGTAAGTGACCGCGACGCGAACGGCACCACCGCGAGGTCCGTGACTTTCGGCGTTTCTTCGCGTGGACTGAGCCGCGCGATCCGCCAATCCTCATTTGGCTTTTCCACGCCGCGCAAAACGTAAATCATTCCGTCGACAAACGTGTGACCGCAGATTTCCGCGCCGATGTCGATCTTGCGAATGATGTTCCCCTGGTCGTCGTACTTCAGGATGCGCTTTTCATACCATTGGCTCAGATAAAGATTTTCTCCGTCGTAACTCAGATATGAGCCGGTGAAATCCGGACAGGCGAAGAGCTTCGTGAAGCCGTTCTGCGAATCGTAGCGATAGACGTAGCGATCGTCATTCAATCCTTTACCAATAGTGAAATGCATCGCGCCGTTCGTCGCGACTGCCGCCCAAACAATTCCCGGCGGGTCGATCTCCTCGACTGCTTTCCAGTCATTGATGTCGATCTTAAAAAGAATGCCAAGGTCGCGCGAACTCATCCAAAGTGCGCTGCCATCCCACGCCAGCGCTTGAGGTGTTACCGTCGGCGATCGAAATCGTTTTCGCTCTTTGATCGTTGGAAGTTTCATATTTCGCTCAACAACATCGGTCGTCCCAGCGCGGTTTTCTACTTTGTTCTTTCTACTTCCTATTTTCTAATTTCTACTTTGTTTCGTGCGCAATCCTGAGGACCGCAGTTTCATCGGGCATCCGCGCGGGCTCGCCTACATCGCTTTCGCCGAAGCATGGGAGCGTTTCTCCTACTACGGCATGCAGGCGCTTCTCGTCCTTTACATGGTCAACCGGTTGCTACACCCGCCGCATGTCGATCATATCGCCGGCTTCGTTCCATTCCGTCATCTGATCGAGAGTTTTCGCGGACCTCTCGACGTTCAACCGCTCTCTTCGACGATCTTTGGCCTCTACACTGGCCTTGTTTATCTCACGCCGATCGCCGGCGGTTTAATCGCGGATCGTTGGCTTGGTCGCACTCTTACCATCACGATCGGAGCCTCGCTCATGGCGCTCGGCCATTTTCTGATGGCGTTCGACGTGACTTTCCTCATCGCGCTCACTTGTCTTCTCACCGGGGTCGGTTGTTTCAAAGGCAATCTCGCCAGCCAAGTCGGCGCGCTTTACCCAATCGGCGACAATCGCCGCGCAGATGCGTTTCAGATTTATTACATCTTCATCAACGCCGGCGTCATCGCAGCCCCGCTCATTGCCGGGACGCTCGGCGAAAAAGTTGGATGGCATTGGGGTTTCGGCGCTGCCGGCGTCGGCATGCTGATCGGCCTGACCATCTATTTGTCGGGCCGCAAATATTTGCCGCCCGACTCGCCCGTTGTCGAAGAAAAGGAAGCGAGCGCGAATCACACCGCCAAAACGAAGCTGACGCGTCGCGACAAGATCGCAATCCTTGTGCTGATTGCGCTTTTGCCGTTCCTGACAATTGCGATCATTCCCAACCAGCAAATTTTTAACGCTTATCTGGTTTGGGCGCAGGACCACGCCGATCTCATCTTCTTCGGAAAAAAGATGCCGACGACGTGGTTGATCACGCTCGATTCGATCGTGTCGGTCAGTTTTCTTTTCATCGCAGTCATATTCTGGCGCATTTGGTCGAAGAAATTTCCCGAACCGACGGAGATTAACAAGATCGCGATCGGCAGCCTCATCGCCGTGACCGGCATGCTTTCGCTCGTGATCGGCGTTGCGATCGCCGCAGCTTCCGGAGGAAAAGTATCAATCGGCTGGCTGATCGCGTTTCACGTCTTGAACAGCGCTGGATTCGCAAATGTCTTTCCGGTTTCACTCGCGCTCTACGCGCGGGTAGCTCCCGCCGCATTGTCCGCCACCATTATCGGCGTTTATTATCTGGCGTTTTTTGCCGGCAACAATCTTGTCGGCTGGATCGGCGGCTTTCTCGAAAAAATGCCCGCGACTCAATTCTGGCTTCTTCACGCAGCTTTGGCCGGAGTGGCCGGGGCCACATTCCTTGTGGCCGGCAGAATGTTCGGACATCTCCTCGCGCCGAGCGATAACGTATCGGCCGCGTGACCTATGAGTGGCATCGTTGTCATCGTCGCCTATCGTCCAAAGCCGGGTAAAGAAAACGAGCTTGTCGATCTTGTGCGGAGCCGGGTGCCGACTTTGCGCAAAGAAAAACTTGTGACTGATCGCACCCCGACAATTATGCGCGCCCGCGACGGCACGATCATCGAGGTCTCGGAATGGAAATCGCAGGGAGCGATCGATGCTGCGCACAAAAATCCGAACGTGCTCGCAATGTGGAATCAGTTCTTCGCGCTTTGCGATTGCGTGCCGCTCGAATCGCTCGCGGAAGCAGAGGAAATGTTTGCTGGATTTGAACCCGTTCCCGATTGAAAAGATGAAAAAAGGTCTCCTCCTGTTCTTACCAATCGTTTTGTTTGCGATCTCCGACGCAGTGGCGTCAGGCGACGTCACCGCAGTGCAGGTCAACGGCACCTGGAAAATGAAAGGCGGCGAATTCAAAATTTGGGCGCTTGGCCAGCAACGACTTCAAATCGAATTCTCCGGGACCTACGAATATAAATCGCCGCAAGGTCCGACCGCTAACGAGGGCCAGGGCAGCGGCATCGCCCGCATTGAAGGCGACACGGCCATTTTCAAACCCGAGGGCGCCGAAGATGAATGCAAGATCGCGCTCACGTTTACGCGCGGGAAACTCGTCGTGACTCAGACTGGCACGTGCGGGTTTGGAAACCACGTCAGCGCCGAAGGCACTTACAAAAAAGTTTCGTCCAACAAACCGAAGTTCGACACCGATCCCACTAATCGGTGACTTCTCCGTTTTAATTTCCATGAAGACACGCGTCTTCACGCTGACGCTGCTGGCGATGATCGCCTTTGCCAGCAACTCGCTCCTTTGTCGCGCAGCGCTGAAACACACCAGCATTGATGCAGCCACTTTTACTTTCGTGCGCATCTTCTCCGGCGCAGCCGTGCTTTGGGTTCTTATTAAGATGCGCAAGGTCACCTCGAAAGAATCCGGAAATTGGTGGTCGGGGCTCGCGCTTTTCGTTTACGCTGCGGCCTTTTCGTTTGCTTATGTCGATCTTGCCGCCGGGACCGGCGCGTTACTTTTATTTGGCGCGGTCCAGGCCACGATGATTCTTTGGGGATTTGGCAAAGGCGAACGGTTGGATGCAATTCAAATTGTCGGTTTGCTTTTGGCGGCAGCCGGACTTGTCGTGCTGCTTTTCCCCGGTCTTGCTGCTCCACCGATCGGCGGTTCAATCCTGATGCTTGCGGCCGGTCTGGCCTGGGGCGTTTATTCGCTGCGCGGAAAATCGTCTCGCGACGCCATCGCCGCTACCGCTGGAAATTTTTTGCGCGCGGTTCCATTCGCGGCGTTGGTTAGTGTCGTCATGCTGCCGAAAATGCATCTCGACTCGTTAGGCATCACTTACGCTGTCATCTCGGGCGCGATCACTTCCGGACTCGGTTACGTGATCTGGTACGCTGCATTGGCCGGTTTGAAAGCTGCGAGCGCTGCCACTGTTCAACTTAGTGTCCCGGTACTCGCCGCCACCGGTGGAATCCTGTTGCTCGGGGAACCGATCACTTTGCGTTACGCAATTGCGTCAATCGCGGTCCTCGGTGGAATTTTTCTGGTGATAATTGAGAGAAGGCCGACATCGTCCACTCCCGCACCGATCGTTACGGATTGAAGATCAACAATAAGAAAACCGCGAACAGCACCAGGTGCACACAACCCTGCAAGACGTTGGTCTTGCCACTGCCGAACGTGACCATGCTCGCGCCCAAAGTGAGAACCAGCAGCGGGAGATTGCCGCCTTCGATTCCGAGAATGACCGAGCGCTGTGTTGTCATGCCAATGATCAACACCGCGGGAATCGTCAGACCGATCGACGCCAGCACCGAGCCATGGAGAATGTTGACCGAGCGTTGCAATTGATTTCTGGTCGCCGCTTTGATCGCGCTCATAGCTTCCGGCGCGAGGACTAATCCGGCGACGATCGCGCCGCCGAACGCCTGCGGCATTCCAAAACGCTCGATGCAATTGTCGAGAGGAATTGCGAACTTCTCCGCCAAAATCACAACCACGATCAGGTAGAGAAACAACATCGCGGCGTGGAAACCGGTGGAGCGCAGCTGCGATCCAGAATGGTCTCCGCGCGCGGGCGGCTCGGCCATGGCATCTTTGAAATATTGACGATGGCGTCCGGTCTGAATGAAAAGAAAAACTATGTAAAGACTCAGAGACGTGACGATGAGAAACATTTCCTGGATAGATGAGAACCGCGGGCCGGAAAGCGAAGTCGTGAAGTTGGGCAGAACCAATCCCAGGACGACAAGCGCCATGATCGCGTTCAGATATGCACTCGCTCCCTGGAGATTGTAATTTTGCTCGCGGTGACGCAATCCGCCTAACAAAAGAGAAAATCCCACCAGGCCATTAAGCGCAATCATGACCACACCGAACATCATGTCACGAGCGAGGGTCGGGTTATTCGCGCCGTGCAGCATCGCGGCGGAGATCATCACCACCTCGATGCTGATCGCAGAAAGGGTGAGGATAAGTGTCCCGTAAGGCTCGCCGCACTTTACCGCCAGGCAATCAGCGTGCCGCACAACCGACATCGCCGACCAAAGAACTGCGGCCAGTAAAACAACGAAAATCGCCCCCAGCAGATAAGGGTGCGCTACGTCCTCCAGAACTTGGCTTCCCAACGCCAGAAAGATCACGGCAGTCGCGAGCCCGATGAAGAATGGATATTCCGCGCGAACGAACGCCGCGCAACTCCGTGATGTTGTCGATCTGCCGCCGGTTTTCATCGACCCCAAGCTTATACAATTGGTCTCGGGCAACTCACGCAAAAACAAGGCTGTCTCGGCGATTCGGAAACGAATTCTGTCTTAATCTCCGAATTCCTGCTTTCTTGGCGCCGTCGATGAAACGGCTTCAGTGGTTGGATATCTCAAAAGGGCTCGCGATTCTCTTCGTCGTCTATTTTCATTTCTTCCGGACCGTTTTCGAGCATTACCAGGCGGCGGCTGGTGGCAAATCTCCGGCCTCGGTTTCCACGCCGTCGGTGCGTTCATCATTCTAAGCGGCTGGACGCTGATGCAATCGACCATGGGCCGCGCCGAATCAGGCCACGTCGCCTGGGGTGCATGGTACGGCGCGCGATTCGTTAGGCTTTATCCGATGTATTGGGTGGCACACATCGTTTATCTTGTTTCGCCTTTCGTCGCGCGACTAGAGCCGGTCGATGGCCGCATCATTCTCAGCCTACTGGGTCTCCGCTTCATCGATATCTCGATGAACTTCATGTACCTCAACGCCGCCTGGTGGTATTTCTCCATGCTCATCCAATTTTATCTGATCTTTCCCGTGCTCTTTTGGGCCGCGCAAAAGTTCGGAGCGTGGATATTTCTCTTAATCGCGTGCGCGCTGGGATTTTTCGTTCGTTACCTGATGCTCGATGTTTATCCGGTCCACGGGCTCTGGATTCTCGGCGGCTTCGCGGTTTGTCGCCTCCCTGAATTCGCTTTGGGAATGGCGCTCGGAATGTGGCACGTCGGATCGACCCGCGCGCAGCGCGCCCAAAGGGCAGACAGTTCAACCGAACAGGCTGGGTCGCCCAGCCCTTTCGGTACGCATATTTCTTCACAACGCGTAACTGCGTTTGAAGGGGCTGCCCGCCGCGAGGCGGGCCCGGCGACATCGCGCGCGGAATGGTTTCTTCTCCGCGGCGCCGGACTCGTTACCGGTCTGATTTTGTACCCGTTGGCGCTGAAACTTTACGACAACGGCATCGCTTACGTCTTTTGCGATTTTGCCACGGGTGCATGTTGTTTTCTCGTAATCGCCGGCATCGCCGGATTGATCTCGCACGTTGCCGGCCTGGCCAAAATCGTCGGTGTCGTCGGGGTTTATTCCTACGGCCTCTATCTCATTCACCAGCCTTATGTGATTTGGTCACGGCCGCAGTCCTCAGTGCGTGGGGGATCTTTTTGGAGAAGACAACTAATGCTTTGGTGAACAAACTTCTTCCAGTAAGAAAAACCGCACGCTCTTAAGAAAACGCTTATGAAAGACAATATCCAACTCAGCGAAGTGGAAGATCATGACGGCATACTAACAATTCGCGGAGGCGGCGCTCGTCGTGATTGGAATGGGATTCACTATAAGCAAGGAATGTCCTCCAAGAACGTCGGCACGACCAAACTCTCGGCCAATATCGCCACCATTCCGCCGGGCGGCGTCGCTTACGCGCACATTCATGTCGGCTTCGAAGTGATCCTTTACATCATCGAGGGAAAAGTACGCCACGAGTTCGGAGACGGATGCAGGAAAATGCTGGAAAATGAAGCCGGCGATTTCATTTACATCAAACCCGGCGTACCTCACGAAGTCTTCAACATGAGCGACACCAAACCCGTCGTGGCCTTTGTCGCCCGCTCATCCGCCGACGAATGGGACAACATCATTCCTTACGATCGCAACCAGAAGAACTGAAGTCGCCGAATGATGAAACATTTTTTGCTGGCATCTCTTTTTCCGGCACTGTTAACAGCTCAAACCATGCAGCTGACCGAACAGTTGGGTAAGACTGTCCTTTATAGCGACGTTGCTCTTTCTCCCGATGGCAAAAATGTGGCGTGGGTGCAGTCCACCGCCGCAACCGCATCCAAGCAAACGTATGTCCGCGAGACGTCGGAAAATTCGCCGGCAACGATGGTTAACCTTGCGATTATTGGCGATAGGAGCGATGCCGATCCTGCGTGGTCGCCCGATTCCAAAACGCTCGCGTTCTTTTCTACTGCGGGCGAGAAAGACCAGAAACAACTCTGGACGGTCAATGCCGACGGCTTAACGCCGAAAAAACTAACCAAATTGAGCGGATACGCCGCGCGCCTGCGCTGGTCGCACGATGGGAAACAAGTTGCCTTCTTATATATAGAGGGCGCAGGCGGAGGCGGTCCGCTCCTGGCCGCGCCTACCACGACGGGCATCGTCGACAAGGCGATCCACAATCAGCGGATTGCGGTTCTCGACGCTGCGACCGGCCAGCTCCGGCAAGTTTCGCCGCCCGATCTTCATATTTACGATTTCGACTGGTCGCCCGACGACAAAATGTTTGTCACAACGGCGGCCCCGGGGCCGGGCGACAACAACTGGTGGATCGCGCAGATCCACAAGATCGATATCGCCAAGGGCACCGCCCTATCCATCTACAAACCTTCCCTCCAGGTCGCCGTTCCGCGCTGGTCGCCGGACGGGAAATCGGTCGCGTTCATTGAAGGGTTGATGAGCGATGAAGGATTTCACGGAGGCGATTTATTCACGATTGCGGCAGACGGAAGCGGCCTGACAAATCGCGCGCCCGATCGCGAAACGTCGGTGAGTTCGCTTTTCTGGCGCGCGCCGGAGCGCATCCTGATCACCGAATACGTTGGTGGCGGAGGCGCGATCTCGGAATTGAGGGTGGCTGACAATTCCGTACGCACAATTTGGAAGGGGCCGGAAAGCTTTCATGCTTTCGGCAATTTTCCTGATTTCCCTCCTGAAGTCTGGGCCGGACGCATCGGCGAATGGCGCCAGCTGACAAAAAACAACGGGGAAATTTCGGCAACTTGGGGGAAAGCGGAAAACGTCGAGTGGACAAATGAGGGATTCAACGTCCAAGGCTGGCTCCTACCGCCGGCGAAAGTCGAATCGGGAAAAAAATATCCGATGGTGGTTCTCATTCACGGAGGGCCCTCCAGCGCCACAACGCCGGAATGGCCAGCTTCGTTTGGAATGTCGCGAGCGATTATCGCGGCTCTCTCGTCGCGCGGTTACTACGTTTTGTTGCCGAATCCGCGTGGCAGCTACGGTCAGGGCGAAGAATTCACTCGCGCAAACGTGAAAGATTTCGGACTCGGCGATCTCCGCGACACGCTCGCCGGAGTCGATGCCGCGATAAGAAAATATCCGATCGATCCAAATCGTCTGGGAGTCACCGGCTGGAGTTACGGCGGATACATGACGATGTGGACAGTGACGCAGACAACTCGTTTCCGCGCCGCGGTAGCGGGCGCCGGCATTGCCAATTGGCAAAGTTACTACGGCCAGAACTTGATCGATCAATGGATGATCCCGTTCTTCGGCGCATCGGTCTACGACGATCCCGCCGTTTACGAAAAGAGCTCACCGATTCACTTCATCAAAAAAGTAAAGACGCCAACGCTCGTCATTGTCGGCGAACACGACGCTGAATGTCCGTCGGCGCAGTCATACGAATTCTGGCATGCGTTGCGAACGTTGAATGTACCGACCCAGCTCATCATCTATCCCGGCGAAGGCCACCTCTTCATGAAACCCGAAAACCAGGCCGACCGGATGGACCAAACGGTCGCCTGGTTCGACAAATACTTGAAGTAGCGCGCTTCGTTGCGCCTCCTCACTGCGGATAGTGCAGCCGGAGCAGTTGCCGCTTGTTGCCCAGCGTCACAATGAACAACTCCGAGTAATCATCATCGGGAATTTGCACGGGTGTATCGATTCCAAGGGACTTCACGATGTCCGGGATCGTGTTGCCGTGCGCAACAACTAACGCGTTGCCGCTGAGTTGATCCAATTTTGCGATGAGCGCAGCGATGTCTTTTCCCGCAACAATTGTCGACCTAACACCGGTGGATGCCGACGTTGGCGCGGCCGTTTCCTGGGTGCGTTTGAATTCGCTCGTAAAAATCGCACTAATCCTGGCGTCCTTCAGAATCTTCGCGAGCGCCTCAGCTCGTGCGCGCCCCGCAGGGGCTAAGTCTGGATCTTTAGGATCGTTTTCCGCTTTCTCGGCGTGACGAACAATCACGACACATGGTTCCGCCGATGCGGCTGACAACGCCACGAAGATTGAGAAAAGAAGAACGAGAGCTTTCATGCAGCCAGCTTACCAGATCTGGCTAGATTGGCTTTCACTCTGATGAAACATTTGCTCTCAATTCAAGCTGCAGAAGAAGTCTGGCCACTTAAACAACCTTTTCGGATTTCGCGCGGCAGCCGGACTGAAGCGCGGCTGATAGTGGCCATTGTGGGCGACGGAGAACACATCGGACGGGGCGAGGCCGTGCCAATCAGGCGCTATAGTCAAACCACTGATTCCGCTCTGGCGCAGATCGAATCGATCAAGAACGAGAGAAACCTGGATCGCACACGTCTTCAAACATTGCTGCCGCCGGGTGTAGCGCGAAATGCATTGGACTGCGCATTGTGGGACTGGGAAGCAAAAATTTCCGGCAAACGCGTTTGGGAATTGGCAAACCTTGAAGTGCTTCCGGAAGTCGAAACGTCGTTCACGATTAGTCTGGATACGCCAGACAAAATGGCCGCCGACACAAGGACCAATGCGAACGCGCCCATTCTCAAGTTGAAACTGCGAGGCGACGATCTCGATTTTGCGCGCGTCGAAGCCGTACGCGCAGCGGGGCCTGCGCCGCGTCTGCTAGTCGACGCTAACGAATCGTGGTCGCCAGATCATTATCGAAAGATCGTTCCGGAATTGAAACGGCTCGGCGTAGAGTTAATCGAACAGCCGTTCCCTGCGAATGCTGACGAAGCGCTCGAAAAGCTGGATCATCCAATTCCAATCTGCGCTGATGAAAGTTGCCACACCGGCGCAGATCTTCCTCGCCTAACGAATCGCTACGATGTCGTCAACGTAAAACTCGATAAGACCGGCGGACTGACCGAAGCGCTGCATTTATGCGAGCGCGCCCGCGAACAAGGATTCAAATTACTGATCGGCTGCATGGTCGGGACATCTTTGAGCATGGCTCCGGCGCGTCTCCTCGCCAGCATCGCCGATTATGTCGATCTAGACGGTCCGTTACTTCTCGCGCGCGACCGGGATCACGGACTCAACTATCAGAACGGAAAGATCGACATCCACTCTCGAGAACTCTGGGGTTAGGAATTGTTCGGAAGATCGACATCCAGATTTTTCATTCGCCCTAACGGCCGAGAATCTTCATTTGTCGAAACTGCGACTCGTCCGCTTGGGAACGCGCGCGACACGGAAGCATTCACCTTATCAATGAGCCACATCGAGCTTCTTGAGTACTTCCTGGGCGTCGTGGCGAATCTCACCGCGCCGTTGCTCCGTATCGGACCAGGACGATAGAGGCGCCGCATGAGAATCCAGCATCGCCAGTGCCTTCTCGGCGTACTGACGTGCCAGGTCTTTCTCTCCATCTTTCAAATAGGCATCGGCCAGGTTATAGTGCGCGTCCGCAGAGTCCGGATAAGCGAGGAGGTTGAGCTTGAAGATTTCGATTGCCGTATTCGCATCGCCTTCGCGCAAATGGCCCGAGGCTATGATGTCGACCGTGATTTCCGGCCATAGCTGCGCTTTGGGATCTTTCTGCCGCGCCTCTGTCAGTCGCCGCGTGGCCTGCGCAACTCCGTCGGGCGTCTCAATCTGATTGAGGATTGCCGCTGATGCTACGGTATCGGCCGGCGCGTGACCCGGCGTTTTGATCAGCGTGGTCACAAACCAGTCCACGATGATGCCGGGAAGTTCCGGATGAGGTTTGAACAAGTCGGTACCGTGACCGCCTTTGGCGGGAACTTTGCCGATATCGAAGGGTTCATACCAAAGCCAGGGCGCTTCGTGCGACGCGGAGTAGTGCACGAATTTCCTGCTTGGGCTTGAGGCAGTGATGTAGAGCAATTCCATCCCTTCTACGATGGGAGGATATTCGTCGTCGTCGGCCACGACGAACAGGTCTGGCAGTTGCGACGCCTGCCGCAGGAAGTCGAGACCTTCGCGAAGGGTCTCGCCGGAAAGCAAGACCAGCGATTTCACCTCGGCGGAATGGCGCCGCGCCGTTTCGACGGAATTTTCAACGCCGATTACCCCTGCTCCTCCGATGCCTATGACATCGCGCTTTACTCCCGGCTGAGAGATCAAGTATTGAAACGCCGCGTCAAGGTCGAGAGGCCATTGCTTCTTTCTTGCCTCACCGTGGCTTTCTTGCCCACCGCTTTCGCCGTGCCCCCGACTGTCGACGGTAAGTGTGTTGATTCCCGCGGCCGCGAGTTGCCCAGCCACGTCGGCCCACTCCTTTCGTGTCCGGTTGCTTTGGTGAAATAACAGCACGCCCGGTCCTGGTTTTGGTGCAGCGAAGTAGGTTGCTTTTAGAATCGTGCCGTCAGACGACTTCAGATCAACTCCACGGCCGGCGCTTTTTGTTTCCTTTGCAAACGTCGCCACAACAAAAATCGCGACCGCTGACAATAAGAAGATTCGTAGTTGTTTCATTTGGAATGATTATCTTGAAAGTCATTTCTGATCACCTGGCCATCCTTCATCACGAAACGGACGCGTTCCAATTCGGTAATGTCGGCGATCGGATCTCCAGCAATGGCTACGAGATCGGCAAACTTCCCCGGCTCAACCGCGCCTACGCGATCCTGCCAGCCCAACATTTCCGCGGCATTCGTGGTGATGGAGCGAATCACATCGAGAGGCGGCATTCCCGCATCGCGCAACTTGACCAAGGTCCCAGCGCTCGCTTGCCCGCGCGACTTTCCCGGATAAAACCAACACATGTCCGAGCCAGCGGCGAACTTCACGCCCGACTTCAGCACTCGCTGGACCAATTGATCGTAGCTTTGTTTACGGCGTGCATTGCGACTGGCAGCGTCAGCGCGGGAGGCGGGCGAGATGACTATGCTCGGTTCAGTAATTTTTAAGTAAAAGCCGTCGTTGAACGTCGGCGTCAGGTCGAGGAAGATCCCTTTGTCGCGCATCTGCTTCAGTTGCGCGTCCGTGACTTCATTGCCATGCTCGATGGAATCTGCCCGGGCATCGATGGCGGTTTGTATGCTAACGTTGTCTACGGCGTGGACGGCAACCTTGAGGTGCTCGTGGTGTGCTTCTTCGATGACTGCTGTAAGTTCGGCAACGGTGAGATTCTCATCCGCCGTGACCTTGATCACATCAACGTTTTGGAACGCGTTCCGCCGCACCGCCTGCCGCGCCTGGTCTGCCCCGTCGATCAACAAGAATTCCTGCTGGAGGATGGCGTCACCGAGATCGGGATTCAGATTTTGGACGTACGAACCTCTGGTGATGAGTTTGCGTCCAGAAGCCAAGATCCTGGGGCCGGGGACACGGCCGCCGTTGATCCCGTCGCGCAGTTCGGTGTCTCCGTCGATGCCGGAGTGGCCGAGGTTGCGGACCGTGGTGAAGCCGCTCTCCAAGTCTTCGCGAGCTGATTGCGCGCCCATTAGCACGCGTTTGCTTGGCGACTCGATGATGGCGAGCAACATTCCCTGAGCGAACAGTCCGTTAGAATGGCGTTGCTGTTCCAGTTCCGGCGGCACAATGATGTCGAGAAATAAGTGTGTGTGACTGTCAATCAAGCCGGGAAGCAAAGTTGCGTTGCCCAGGTCGATGGTCTTGACGTTGGCGGGAGTGCGAGTCTGCACTTGAGAAGGTGGGCCAACTTCCTTGATCTTGCCGTTTTCAATCAGCACTGCCGCTGGCGAAATGACATTGCGAGTCCGGGGATCGAGCAGTCTGCCAGCTCTTACGAGAGTATTCGAAGCGGGTGCCTCTGCCGCGACCCGCTCGGCAGCAATGAAGAGAACTGCCAGAACTAAGAAAATTCGTATTCGTACTTGCGCTCCTCGATTTGGAAAAAAACGATTGCGGCCCGCTGGTTCACTCATAACGGAGTGCAACCATCGGATCCACTTTCACGGCGCGGCGCGCGGGAAGATAACACGCAAGCACTGCGACACCCATGAAAAGGAAAGCGACACCGGCAAAGGTCAGAGGATCGGTCGGTCTCACGCCATAGAGCAGACCTGCCATCAAGTGCGAAACGATCACTGAGCAAACAAGTCCAACTGCAGCACCCACAATGGCGAGGCCCAATCCTTGACGCAGAACCATCCGGAGAATGTTCGATCTTGACGCACCAAGTGCGAGGCGAATCCCGATTTCCTGTGTCCGCTCGCTTACCAAATACGAAATCACTCCGTAAATCCCGAGTCCCGCAAGCAGCAATGCCGTCACCGCAAATAGTGTAATCATTTCCATAGAAAATCGTCTTTGGGCGAGAGACGCGGAAACCGTTTCGTCGAGCGTCTCCGCACCGGAGACGGGAAGCGTTGGATCGAGCGACTGGACCTGCTTACGCACTTCATCCGCGATCGCAGCAGCGTGCAAATGTCCGCGCAAAAGGATCGCGAGACGCTTTGCCCCGGTTTGGTATAAGTCCAAATAGATTTGCGGTAGATCCGCTTGCGCGAGCGATTGTGTCCTTGCGTTCGCAATCACGCCCACAACCGTAATCCACGAAGCGCCCGCTTTGACGGCCTTGAAGCGCTTGCCCAACGGATCTTCGTTAGGCCAATAACTCTGCGCCATTGCCTGATTGATCACCGCGACTTGCGGAGTGTTGTCGTTATCCAGTTCGTTGAATAAACGGCCGCGGAGCAACGGGATTTTCAGCAAATGAAAATAGTCCGGCGAAACGCTTGACCGTTCGACCACCGTGGAGTGATCGCTCTGAGCGTCGCGTCCCTCGACGGTCAAAAGGAACTGGCCCTCGGAAATTAGTTTTAGATCGCGCAGACTTTCATCTAACGGAATAGACGCCGTATCTCCGATCGCTACTTCTTCGACGCCGGACAACATTGCGCATCGGCGAATCAATTCCCGGACGAACGGCGCTTCCTGAGAAGCGGTCGCGTATTTGTCGATGCCCGGATCATTTGGGGCAGGCAATCTCGTGCGAACGCTGATGACACTTTGCGGGCTGAATCCCAACTGCACGTTCAGCAAATCCCAAAAACTCCGCAGGAGAAGGCCGGCAGCAATCATCAACACCAACGACAACGCAAATTCAGTAATCACCAGGCCGCGCCGAGTTCGTGCACGTTCGCCCGAGCCGGTTGAGACGCGGCCTTCCTGTTTGAGCGCATGATTCAAATCCAGTCGGCCAGCCTGCAACGCTGGAGCCAGGCCGAAGAGCACGCCCGAAACGACCGAAACGATGAGAGCGAAAAGTAAAACGCTCCAGCTTATCGATATTTCATTAAGTCGCGGTAAATTCTCCGGAACTAGTTGGAGCAGAAAATCTTTCAACGAGAACAGAATCGCCAAACCTGCGATTCCGCCGAAAAGAGAGAGCAGCAAACTCTCCGTCAACAACTGTCGCGTCAGTCGCGCTTGCGCCGCCCCGAGCGCGCGCCGAATTGCCATTTCGCGTCCGCGCGCGCTGGCACGGGCAAGCAGAAGATTGGCAACGTTCACACAGGCAATCAAGAGAACCAATCCGACCGCACCAAGCAGTAGAACCAGCGACTGGCGGACATTGCCAACCACCCTCTCTTTAAGCGGCACTAACTGAACCGTCCATGCGTTTGGCAGTGGATAATCGGCCGCGAATTGCTTCTGCAAAGATGCAACGAGCGCGTCCACTCGGCTCTGCGCCGTCGCAATTGTCACTCCGGGTTTGAGCCGGGCGATTGCGGTTGGAAGATTGCGCCGATTCCTCGGCGGATGATCGGATAACGGCGCGCCGTAAAAACTTGTGGCCGCCCAGACCTCGATATTTCTTTCCTCCGCTGTTCGCCCCGGCGCGTCAAATCCCGCCGGCATAACGCCGACGATCCGATACAAGTCGGTGTCCATCCGGACGCTCTTGCTCAGAATATTTGGATCGCTCCCGAACGCGCGCTTCCACAGCCGATCGCTGATGACAACTTCGGGGATTAACCCGGGTGAGTGATCGTGTGGATCGAATCCGCGCCCCAATGTTGGTTGCATGCCCAGCAGCGCAAAATAATTCGGCGCGACGATAAGCAATCGCACCCGCGCCGGTTGAGATGAGCCGGTGAGATTATTTTCGTCGAACCAGGTCGGCGAAACGGATTCGAAAATTCCGGAACGCTGAAGGTCCTGCCACTCGGGTTCGGATAGTCCGACGTCCTGCGCGCCGACCCCGGGAAAATTATCCTGAATGCTTACGAGTTGCTCCGATTGCGGGTACGGCAACGGTTCCAACAACGTCGCATCTACCACGCTAAAAATCGCCGTTGTCGCTCCAATACCGAGAGCAATAGTCAGAATGGCGATCGCGGCGAAGCCGGGAGATTTCCTAAGCATGCGCAAACTGAAGCGGAGGTCTTGGAAGAGAACATCGATAAAATTGCCGGCGATCGCGTCGCGGCATTCCTCTCTGAACCGCGCTTCTCCGCCGAACTCGATCCGGGCGCGGCGTTCTGCTTCGGCGCGGCCTAATCCGAATCGTTCAAGGTCGTCAGCGCGCAATTGGATGTGTGAGCGCAACTCCTCTTCCAAATCGTTCTCGGTTTGAGAACGATGAAAAAATCTCGCCGCCAAGGATCTAAAATACGCGAGAATCATTCGTCATTGGACATTCGACATTTGGTCATTCCTTCGTCATTCGACATTCGTGCTTCGTCATTCACTTCATATTTCCTGCGGTTGCGCGGCGAGGGCGGAGGCAATGGCCGCGACCAGGCGGTTCCATCCGTCGGTTTCCTCGCGGAGACGCTTGCGCCCCTTCGACGTAAGTTCGTAAAACTTGGCGCGCCGATTGTTCTCTGATTTATCCCAGCTCGTCTTCAAAAGCCCCTGCCGCACTAAGCGGAACAGCGCGGGATAAAGGGCTCCCTGCTGAATGAGCAATGCGCGCCCGGAAATTTGCCCGATGCGCAAGAGCACTCCGTAGCCATGAAGCGGACCGAGGGAAACTGCTTTGAGAATCAGGAGATCGAGGGTGCCGGGAAGAAGGTCCGCTTCGTAATCCATATATTCTCCTAAGAAGATTAGGAGACTAGCACAGCCTCTCCTAAGCAGTCAAGGAGAGAAGATTGCTCGGATTCGGCGAGATCACCCCCCACAGCTGGTTCTAAAAATAGTTTGACCAAGGGCATCCGGCTTTTTGTCCAACCGGATGTGTTCGGCGGCACTGCAACTCTGGCCAATCCACCTGGCAGGTCTTGCCTGATCGATACTGTCGCCGCGCTCCAGCATCAGATCCACAACGACCTTCGCGCCCAACACCCGGAGTGGGTTGAGCCCAATGGAGAAAGTCCGATGTGCGATTTTTATGAGGCCCGCCTCGCGCAGCTCCTGGACAGCTATGCGCACCGCGCCCTCGATGAGCAAACGTTCATTAACGACCTCGCGGTCAGCCCGAGTTAGGTGAACGCTTCCCTGTTCACTACATAGGGCATCCTCGCCGGATCACCGCCGTAGTTCCCTTCCAACACGTCGATCAATCCCTGCACCGTGCGCCCGGCCATGCCTTTGTCGGGATCGACATCGAGTCGCGTGATCTGCGCGCCACTGGCGAAGTGATGAAAAACGCGGCAGCGATCAGCGATTTCGGGATCAAGCAGCGGCGAATCCGGCGGCAGCGGTTCTTTTTCAAACACGTCAAGCGCCGCGCCGGCGATGACTTTCTCTTTCAACGCTTTGGCCAACGCCTTCTCGTCCACGACCGGGCCGCGTGAGCTATTCACCAGATATGCCGTCGGCTTCATCAGTTTGAGCGTCTTCTCATTGATCAAATGATACGTCGGTTTGTCGGTCTCGCCTTCGCGCAAGAGCGGCACGTGAAT
>WNFA01003380.1_pt1 | contig 18577 bp, 19 predicted proteins | sample 5400481 | NCBI WGS metagenome assembly WNFA01 (sample SAMN13153340, study PRJNA577476) | soil metagenome | isolation source: 120 cm saprolite under Douglas fir tree site 2 hole 1 replicate 2 | place: USA:California | collected 2015-04-18
CCGCCCAGGCCGTTTCGCCAACAAAGGAGAAGTGAATGCGAAACTTCCAAAGACGTTTCAATCCCGACCGGGCCGCCCAGGCCGTTTCGCCCCACAATAGATGTCGGTGGAGCGATCCGCATTCATTCGTTTCAATCCCGACCGGGCCGCCCAGGCCGTTTCGCCAACAAAGGAGAAGTGAATGCGAAACTTCCAAAGACGTTTCAATCCCGACCGGGCCGCCCAGGCCGTTTCGCCTGAGAAGCATGTACTTTACCATGCCGTTTCCGAGCTGTTTCAATCCCGACCGGGCCGCCCAGGCCGTTTCGCCCATGGTCATGGTTTTCTCCTTGCTTTCCATGCTAAGTTTCAATCCCGACCGGGCCGCCCAGGCCGTTTCGCCTTAGTGTTTTGACACAGATCCAGCAGACCTTATGCGTTTCAATCCCGACCGGGCCGCCCAGGCCGTTTCGCTCCATGTAGTAACATGGGAAAAAGCTCCGCAGAGCTTGTTTCAATCCCGACCGGGCCGCCCAGGCCGTTTCGCAAAGATGCAAAAGCAGCATCAAAAACTTTCTTATTTTGTTTCAATCCCGACCGGGCCGCCCAGGCCGTTTCGCTGCTATGCTCGTAGAATAGCATGGCAAGCCAAAAAAAGCAATACGTTCCGAGCATCTCTCTTTTTGGGGACTCCTCGTCGGAAACAATGCGGTCACAATCTGTCCTTTTTCCTCGTCCATGTGGCCTCTAGAGTGCTCCGAGAGTCTCTGCTCAGACATGCAATCACTGCGACTCTCGGAGCTCTGCTCAGCTTACACGACAAACAGCACCGCATCGGCTGACGGTGATCCTCCGACCGTTTCTACTTTATGAATGTACGTACTTTAGCCAGGGCAAAAGACCAATTCGGGAATGGAGAGTATTCTCCTGAAAATCTCCCCGTTTTAGGCACCAGGTAACACCACGATACAATCGACACAACTGATACAAACGATACAAGTGATACAAACTGCATTGGAAATACACTGGCACCACGCCTTTTTGATGTCTCAATCCCTGCCGAGCTGCCAGTGCCGTCGCGCCCTATACTAAACGCACCTGCCCCATCCCCATCGCTGTCTTATACCCAATCCCACAATAAAACGCCAACCGCGCTAGCATCAATATCTGCTGCCTCACCGTCAACGCGGCTTCCCCCGCCACCTTCTCATCAGGGCCGCGTACATCATATTTGCACCTCCCCACAAACCCGCGCTGCGCATGATGAGTAAAGCAGACCTGGTGCGGTTGTAGGGCATAATCACTGATTACCATCCCATCGTTCTCAACGTATTGCTCTACCAGTTCACTCTGCACCATACCTTCCAACTCAGGTGGTGACAACTCCTGCCAGCGTCTCGCTAACCCTGGGAGCATGTACTGTGGCAACGGCAGCAGCGCATGATGTCCTCCATATATCTGGCTTGCCTTATTGGCCCGGTTAAATGTCGTCAACGAGGCAAATTCCAGTTCCAGCGTCTCAGTTTTACCCAATCTTAGCGTCCTTGCCCAGTCCACCAGCTTGCCGAACGATGTGCAGTCCGCCCAACCTGAAGCATCACCGGGCTCAGCGATCACCTCCTCAAGCAAGAACGTCTGCTTGCCAAGCTGCATGAACGGCGGCCTTTGTGCCTCAGACGTGGTCGCATTGAAACGCATCAGCGCATTGTAAAACAGTGGAAACAACTCACCGAGTAGCAACGTTACACGTATCGTGTAGGTCTTTTCCGGGTCCAGCGGCAGATGCACATTCTTGCGCTCTGCCTCACGCATTCTCGCCTCAGAAAATGGAAATTGGAGGCTGGAGCACGTGAAGAGTCGCCGCTTGTTTCCTTCATGCAGCCATGTCGCTACATCAGGAGCAGTAGACCTCAACCAGTTCAGCAATGCGGCATTCACAAACTCACCCGAAAAGGCCATCAACGTTCCCTGCTGCAGCGGGCGCAGCTTCAACAGGAGAGCATAGAGCCTGGTCGGCGCTGTAGCAGGAAATGGTATCTCTATCATGAAACGCTTCCTTTCATCTCATCATGCTCGGCCATTCTACTAAAATTCCTACTCAATATTGCTGCAATTTCCTCTATCTATGTGTTATAATCAGATGAGGTAACCCTAAGAAACAGGTAGAGAGACGAGATCACCAGGAACGATGCCTGCTGTGCGCGAGGTCACAACCACGGCCCCTTCCAGTTGTATCTGGCGACAGGCAATCCAGGCAACACCTGCATTTTTGTACAGGCGCACTATCGCTGTCAGCAGCCAGTGCGGAAACCGACCATCGAGGATCAATCCGCGTTCTATGGATACTGGTGGGAATAGCAGGTGATCCGCCTGTAAGTGATCAAGGTGATCGCTCACGATGCGCATGGAGAGCACTGTTACCTGTTCAAACATGTGCAGCTCTACCTGAACCTCTGGCGTTGTGTTTGTGCCGATCTGGAGAGGAGGCGGAGCTATCCACCCGATACGCGGATCGAACTGGTAAAATGGTTGCTGGCCGGCATGGGCAACCAATGCTCCGTAGAGCCAGTTTGGTCCAGGACCATACACAGCAAGTGGCGTATTTGCTGGCAATTCGGCCAGCAGGCGCGGGATCATCTCACGTTTCCACCGTTTTGTTTGTGGTGCCCAGGCATGCAGGAATGTATCCAGGTTTGCAACCAGCTCTACCGGAGCCATGTCCAGCTTCGTTTTTTCCAGTTCTTCAGGCGTGTAGGAGGTGAACAGGAGCACGATACGCTCGACAAGCGCGTCAAAGAGCCGGCCATGGACGAGAGAACCACGTTCCAGCCCGGCAAAGGTTCCTTTGATCACCGGTCCGTCAGAGTCAATGGTGGATATACCACTGCGTGCGGAATACAATTCGGCCAGCGGCAACAGGCCATTCACCTTCACCAGGTGACGCCAGGAGTCGGCATTGTCCTCCTGGTCGGCACGCAGGAGCAGCAAGGAGTGCGTGCAGTTGCGAAACAAGCACGTTTCTCTCTCTGTGGGACGCCCGCCAATATCAACCAGTAGTGGGAGGTGACGCCGCGCCAGGTCAAGACACATGCGTTTTACAAAGTCACTCGTCCACTCACCTTTCACGCGGATCAGCCGTACCTTATCCTGGTCAAGCTCGTAGAACCAGTTGCCTTCGCCATCGGGACAGGCACGAATAGCGTAATGAGGTATACCGCGTTCGCGCAGTGCCTTTGCCAGGTTGTAGAACAGTACCGATTTCCCTGCGTGGGGTGGCCCACCAAACAATATAGCGGGTAAGAGATTCATCTCTGGTATGCTCCTGTCAATTGTCGCCTGGTCAAATATAAGGAGAGGCCGTTATGTTAAAATATATACACACGTTACTGGCAACCCTGGGCGGCCAACCCCAGGTCGTGACGTTTACGCTCGATCTCCTGCTCCAGCGCGGTTTCCCCATCAGCGAGGTCATTCTCGTTCACCCCGAAGCATCATACCCACGCCTGCAACACTCCGTAGACTGTCTCAATGCCGAGTTCGTCGGCGACCGTTATCAAGTGAGCGGGCAGACCATCCATCTACGTTCGCATGTCCTGCGACTCGATGAAGAGCCTCTCGATGACATCGTAGACGAGGTAAGCGCTGACGGCGCACTAAACACCATCCATCACCTCATTCGCAGCCTGAAACGCCAGCATCGCTGCATCCATCTCTCCATCACAGGTGGCAGGCGCTTGATGTCCTCCATCGCCACCGAAGCTGCGCTACTGAACTTCACCCACTCCGACCATATCTGGCACATTTACACGCCCGAAGCAGTGCAGAGGCAGGTCAACGAAGGAACCCTCATGCACATTTCTCCCAAGGATGGCGTTCACCTTATCGAGCGGCACTTCGTCCCCTGGGGCACCTACTTCTCTGACCTCTCTCAGACCATCAACACCGCTCAAGAAGCCATCCACTCCCAGAAGAGAAAAATGGACACCCTGGAACAGGCACGTTGCGACCAGGTAGTGCAACAGTCAACCGAGCGCCAGTTGGACGTGCTACGCGCCTTCTCCAAAGAGTTGAGTCCCCAGGAAGTGGCCAATCATCTATGCCTCTCAATCAAGACCGTCGATACACACAAGACGGTCCTACTCGGGCTATGCCGCAACGCCTGGAATAAGGAACCCAACGAGTCCCTCGACTACCATTTCTTGCAGAAGGCTTTCGCCAGCTACTTTGACGACGATGAAACCTTTTTGAAAGGATAGACTATGCTCGTACTCAATTTTTCCCATCCTTTCACCGATGAGCAACGAGAGCAGATCATGGCACTCGCCCACACTCCCATCGATGAAATTCGTACCATCCCTGTACAGATTGACCAGGAAAAGCCTTTAGAGCCGCAGATTATCAAAACCGTCGATGCTGTCAAGTTATCTTCAGAGGAGTGGCAGACAAGGCCACTCCTGATCAATCCACCAGGTTATCCACCTGCGGCATTTGTCTTGCTCGCTGAACTGCACGGGCGTATTGGACAATTTCCGTCTTTAGTACGCCTACGTCCAAAACATGAGGCAGTGACAACGTACGAGGTTGCCGAACTCCTCAACCTGCAAACTGTTCGTGATGCTGCACGTACGCGTCGATGATGTTGCGCAAAGACAGCATCGACGCCAGCTAGCTCTAACTTAGTATTGCACCTCAACTTCCACCTGCAGGCAGCACTGGAACCTTGATTAGCACAAACTTCGTATATGGTCCCTCTCCTTCGTATGCCCGGAGGAAAAGCCGATCATTACGAACCTTTCTATCGACATTAACCCCATCCAATGCATGCACCGTCGTCTCATCCTCCACCTGCTGACTCAACTCATCATCATTGATAAGCGTGTGATAGACATAGCGTATACTCTTGCGCTGTGCCACAAACATCGCCAGGGCCGCCATCCCCTTACGTCCACCCGAAAGAGCTAATTCGATCTGGCAATCAGGATTCTCTTCGCGTACTTTGTCAATCGTCTCTTCCAATTTTTTCTCATACTTTTCACATGCTTCCTGTGAGTCGATATCTTTCAGACCTGGTATGCGCACATGGCTACATCTAACGCCTCCTTCATCGCTCATTGCCTTCTTTACTAACTCGGCACTATTGAGAACCTCTCGTGAGCGTTCCGGATAAACCAGTACAACCTCGCGAATCGTCTTACCTTTACGAGTCAACAAGGTATACAGTTGTGTCGCCACCATCGGTAATACGCCTAATGGAACTATAAGAATGCTATGAGATACGCGCGACTTTACTGAAGGAAGGGCGGTTACAGATGAAGAGGGCTCTAATGGAAAGGTTAGTGAGTTCACTATTTCCTCTAACGACCTATAGCTACCCTCTTTTTCAATCTCCAATTCAGAGACAATCACTGCTTCTACTTCATCATCTGAAGAATTTCTGATGTCTTTAGGAACGGTATGAATAACAGGGCGTTCTGGCGATCCGCCTCTCTTGAAAAAATGAAAAGTTAAAGATCGTAGCTTGTATTTCTGAGAATAAGTATCTAGTTGCTCCTTCTCTTGGAATTTCCAAGAGAAGATGTCATGTGATCTATTCCGTAATTTTGAAGCCCAGCGCATCCGTTCAAAGCAAAGCTGAAATGCTCGTGCATGGGTCACATCGTCTTGGCACATTTTCCGAAACTTCTCTTCTACATACGCTGTCACCATTACTTCGAGCACCCTACCCATCTCGCCAGGTCGTGCGACCTCTTGTACAAACTCTATAGCCTCTGCCTCCTCGTCTTCCATAACATCCAATTCTTCTTCAGTAGCGGCAAGCAGGTGTAAGCGGATTTCATCGCTAATTTGTTGTGCCCTTCCAAAGGGAATATCTACTAGTATCAATCGCTCTAGATCAGGATGCATAGCATGTCTTCGCTCAGTTTCAGAAAGCTTCTCGATGAGATCCTCTATTGACCAAAAGTTGTGACGACTTTTATGCTCGTCTGCATCCAGCACATGGTAGAGCTTCTTAATGCAGGAAAAGAATGGTGTAACCCAGGCCATGAGCGCTGACATATTTTTACGCCCACCTGCAAGCGAAAGGTAGACAGTATCTCCAAGTTCTTGATTGGCAGAGATCTGTTGAAAGAGTCTTTTCAAGAAGATATATGAATTTTTCTCACTATTAGCGTCGTCAAATGGCAGCATCTCGGCTTCTAACTCGCACTTCTCTTTTAGCGCCTCTTCAATGAGATCATAGCCGAGCCGGACCATATCGCCCTGGGGATGCAAAACCACGACTTTATCAATCTCATAATGTTCTGTTTTAGTCAGCAGATCGTACATCGCAGTCACGACAATGGGTGACTCACCGAGTGAGGCAAGAAGTACATTTGCCATGAAGCTCTCCTTCCGAATGTGGATGATCTGCCTACCCAGCACTATGGCGTATTTTTTGTATCTGCGATGCGCTTCCCTACGCTATCTGGTGTGTCGAACCAGTCGCGCTTGCTCGGATAGTAGTAGTCAACGTTGGGGTCGGGCGGCCAGCGCCAGATACGACGCAAGTCTTCCATAGCAATTTGCACGAGGTGAGTTTTAGAGAAGTCAGCGATATGCTGGTCTAAGAAATTCTGCAGGCTATCACCTTCCAGTACGGTTTTACTATATTCGGATCCAGGATGCGTATACCGTTTGGAGTAGTCTACAAGCGTCAGCCTCGTAGGCGTGAGACATATCGAGCCAAGCCCCAACGGTTTGCCATAACCAATCTTGTGACGCATATCAGATTCCAGCCTGATCGCTAGCAGCAGTGCGCTCAATTCGTCAGCCTCGAGGTTAGTAAAATCGACATGGAAGTGGAACTTAGTGTCATAAGCGAGCGGCTGAATATACCGATTCGCCAGGATATTGCCAAAGTAGATAGGTCTGTCTGCTGTAAGAGGCTCTACCTCTGGCGAATGATGGAAGTAATATTTACGACCCGCAAGGTGGTCCCCGGTTTTATCCAGATAAAAGTCTCGATGGCGGGGTTTGGGTTCTACCAAAACGGCAGTATGGATAGGCTCGTACTTGTGTATCTGGTCTGCATAGCTACAGCCGTCACCGATATTAACTTTGCCAAGAAACACACCCCTGGCACGCTCCCTCAACATCCCAAAGGTTCGACATGATACACAAAGATGGGTATTATTGCCGCATCGCTCAAAGTCTGCTGATATTTTCCCCCTGTAGTTTATCTTGCCGCGTTCGTATTGACCATCGAAAAGCGTGAGACACCCATTACCAAGCGATTCTACAACGCAACGCAGCATACCTTTCAGAGAACTGCCCGGAATAATGTATTCTCCTCGCCCGTTCTGAATGAATTGTGCGGGTCTTTTAGGATCCGGCGAGACAGTACGCGGGTCAGAGATAAACAGGGCAGTCTCAGCCAGCACATCAACCTCTATCTGGCCAGAATAGAGCCGTTGTGCTCCCTGACCGACAAGCCGGTGATGCCATACAGGTTGACGACGTTCCGGTGGCCTGTTCCAGTCGATGCGCACAAAATCATATGGATTCATAATCTCTTACTCCGCAGCTTCAAGGCTTTGAAAACGAAACAAACCCACTTTGCCCGTTGTCTCCTGAACATACTCACATACACCCAGCCGCACACGTTGCGCACCCTTTGGGGCAGGATAACGCAGGAGACGGGGGATACGCACTTCAGCGAAATCACCCTGAAGAGCTGGTTTCCCGATCTTCTCAAGCTCTTTCTGCGCCAACCGTTCCCCGAAGAGATAGTAATACTTCGGCTCTGGGCGCTTTTCCAGTTCTAGCTCGCATTCCTCCAACTCTGGTAAGTGACGTTCTGCGCCCAGGTAGACCACCTGCGTCTTGTCGTCATTCTTTTCCCAGCGTAGCTCGAAATCCTGGTGAAAAATGCGGCCCGAGGTATACTGTGTAAACGGTATACGAGTATCAAAGCGCGTAAAACGCAGCAGGTCCTGTCGCTCTTCCGGCTTAACTATGACATGCCGTGGAAGCATCTCCGCCAGGAACAACGCCTCTGCAGGGAACTGGCAATCAGCAATCAATTGAGCGATATCATCAACCGAGCCAGCACGCAATATTTCCTTCATTTATTACATGCCTCCTCCCTTGAACAGCAGTTAGCGATTTCTGGTACGAGTCGGCACTGTCGCAGCCTGCTCTGGCCAGTTGCGTATCCGTGTGACAAATTGATCAATTGCGGCCTCACGCAAAGCATTGAGGGTATCGCCTTGGAAGACACGCATGCTGCGAATCCCCCGATCGTTTCTTTCAACTGGCTGCGAAATTTCCCAGAGGTCATCCGGCCATGTTCCATAGCTTCCATCATTGAGCCAGCGCCCCAGGCCCCACAGCTCATTGGCCGGTTCCTCACTTCCGCGAATGATACTGGTCACCAGCCCACCGGGGCGCCCGTTTTTCTCTTGCAGACTTATCTCGGCCTTGACCTTGCCCAAGCCACGCGAACGCCCTGAGCCGATGCGTATCAGTTCGTCCTCCATATCCTGCATCACTACGAACAGCATGCCAAGCTGCCATATCTCAAAGTTACGCAGATGAATGTCGGTCTCAAAAGCTACACCCGTGCTCACAACCTCCAACTCGAACTTGGCTCCGTGACTGGCCCCACCGGTCAAGCGATCAATACCCACGCCATCACGCTGCTCTTTCACTGAGCTTGTGACCAGGTAGGCGTCGCTGATAGCAACCCGCCCAATAAATCCGGTCGAGCCAAAGAGCCGACAGGCAGGACAGGAATCGGCATAGACGAGATCTGTTCTTTCTTCCAGCTTTTTACGTTCCTCTTCACTCTCTTTGGCACGTTGCGTAAAGGTAGCGCCACATGATTCGCGGTAGTCGTGTTGCCTTGGACCTAAACCTGCTTGCTTATCTTCATTACCCTCGAATGGATAGCAGACCACTCGGGGTTTCAGGCTACAGACGATCTTTTCGAGATGACTGCGGAAGACACCCTTGAGCGAACTTCCGGGCAGGAACACTTCCTGTTGACCGTTGCGAAAAGTCAGCACCGGCGTCATATCAGGGCCGCTTATGCTCGCATGACCAGATTTAATGAGTAGTGGTCCAGTTGTAGTAATACGTAACGTACAATACGCCTCATTCACCAGTTTCTTCAACATAACAGCCTGCTCCTCCAGCCGGACATCTGCAAGAGATGCCCTGCACTACTGAAAAATGGTAGCGATATACTTCTCTAGAAACTCCTGACCTGTGAATTTACCCGAGAACTCCCGCTTGAGTAAGTAGTTTCGCAACCGTTTGTCCCGTTCATCCCCTGTTAATTCGAGGGCAAAAACCTCTAGTCCGTCGAGTTGACAGGCTCCTAATCCGCGCGAGCGTTTGCCACCAACCACTCCAAAACCATGTACAAACTCGCTCAGGCCGACACAGATAAGCTGTAAGTCTTGCTGTGTAGCATTCTCCAACTGGATCTCCAGGTTGAATACCGCACTGGCTGGAACCACCTCAAAATCGTACTTCAGGCGGTCTCTCGCCTTCTCGCTGTCGCGATCAATGGCAACACCATCCCGGACCTGAATGGCACCGCTCCATTCCTCTCTTGGCATGTAGAGGTCATTTATACTGATGCGCGCGGCAGCAAAGGGCGAGCCAAATAACTGGCAGGTATGGCAGAGGTTTTCGAGTTCTTCATCGATGTTAGCGCCCGCCGCTCCCTGCCTGGCCTCTCGCTCACGTTTCGCTTTTGCAACGAACGATTGGCGAGCAGTTGGACATCGATTGGTCTCGTCATCTTTCGTTGGCAATCCGCATGAGCGCAGCTCCGCAGTGGCTGGAAGCATAGGTACCAGCTTCTCAACCGTACTGCGCAATGCCCCCTTGAAGCTGGAACCGGGAATAAAAGGTATCTCTTCCGGCGTCAGCACAATAGGGCTATCACTATGGCTCAATGTGATCTTCCCACCTCCAATATGGAGGGCCGTCTGCATCACCAATCGCCCTGTGAACAGGTAGCGATTTCGTAGTTCATAGCGATTCTGAAATTCCTGACGGTTTGCTTGATCTGTCAAAGCCATACCTACCTCCTACCGGCTCTCTCTTTCGCCTTCTCATCGGCCTTCTCAGCCACAAGAAGCATGTTCTCAGCCACAAGATGCTGAATAAAATCACTCGCCAGCCGCGCCATCAACTCATCTGCTTCTCGCCTGGCATCCCTGGCGCTTAGTCCCTCTGTAGCCAGGCGAAATTCATCTTTTATGCGCTTTCTCTGCATTAAGGACAACTCTTTTTCAAGGGCAGTGTAAAGCCTCTTGATATCACTCTTCCCAGGAGGCCAGTTGCGGTCGCGCTGGTGTACGATAAACCGATAGAGCTCATCGTACTTGAAGGACTCTGCGATGCTCAACAACCCTGTTACCTGGCTCGTGGGAAGTGGATCACAGTCCTCTTCTCGCACAAGTTTCTGAATGAAGGACACTGCCTCGGGATAGAGTACCGTGTCACTGAGCAGCCCTATCTTCTGCAACTGTTTTGTGGAGAGCATCGTTGCTACGACTCCCTCTTTTTACTTCCAATACTTACTCGATACTCGTATTCCACCACCATCTGACGAATAAACTGACGGATGAGCAGTAGATGGATGCGCCGACGCTCTTCCTTATCAGTATCAGTCTTATTTCCAATGTTTAACCTTTTAGGATCGCATATAATTGTTAGTTTATCTGCCAGGTCTTTTTCGAGATAGTCCTTGAGCCGCTCACCAAAGCCCTGATCAGATTCCTTCTCCTCGGGAAATGCCTGGCGCCAGTAAGAGAAACGAGCAGTCTGCTTCTTGATATAGTCAAAGATGTCCGAGGTTTTAAGCGCGCTTTCAGCAATGCCTTCCAAGCCGGTCATCTGGGAGCGATGCGCAGCTTTCAAGGCATTAGCCGCGTGATCACCTAGCTTTACCGCATCATCATAGAAATTTTCCGCTTGAATATTTACCTCGCGTATGATCTTCATCTCAGGATTCATCGCAGTTCTACCTCCACATGGAATGGGTCAGATACGCACACCCACCCAAAACCTTCTGCCCGTCGCCGACCGATGCCACGTTCCTCAAGTTCAAACAACAACTTTAACACAGCATCCTCTGCATCGAGTGAAGAGGCAAAGAGAAAAACAGACCCTGTTTCTATCGCATACTCATGAGTCCTTGGCATACCCCATAGTTCATTCCAGCCCATCACACGCCGCACACTTGCCGCCTGGTAAATCAGTTCGATATTCGATGGAGGAAGGCCAGCAAGACTTGCTAATGTGTCCCCATCGATCATGCCCTGATAGCGCAATAAGGAATCACACAGAATCAGCGGTGAGTGTAACGTCACGGCAAAGTAGAACGGCTCCAGGTTCTCCAGACCAAGTTCTCTCGCCTTCTTTTTCAGTGCAGTATTGAACGCCATTAGCCGTTCTCGGGATGAACTATATCTTTCTTCTCGGGATGAGCTATATCTTGCCTCCTCGCCCTCTAGTGGTTCTTCTGCAAGAGTCACCTTGCCCATTCCCCTTGTCCGTCCCGTCCCGATGCGCACCAGGCCCGAATGGCCTACCTCTTCAACAAAATCCTTAAATGTTTGGGCCAACTTCTCATCTTCAGGCAACTTCACCATGCCCCAGAAACGCATATCCTCTTCAAACACCTCGCGATTGTACAGAATGCCCTCCTGTATGGTGCCCGACTCGCGATTGATGCCCGTGTGCGTTTGCAGGCGCGTATGCGAGTCAACCTGTGCGGAGATAATCTGCTCTGTCTCAATGGCGTCCTGTCGATAATATCCTGGGAAGCGGTCCATAGGCGCCCCGCAGATTTCACACAATTTGTGTTCTTGCAGTGCTTTGAGTGGAGCAACATGATCCTTGCCGTATCCATTACGTGTGCTTAGCTTGAACATAGCCCAATCTAGCAAGCCATCACGCACACCATGCCGCTCCTCATCGTCATCCTCGCTATCGAATCTATAGCGGAAGTCGGGAAAGCGCTTACAGCTTTGTGCCGTCTTCGGTATCGGATAGACAGGCAGCTTCGCATCTTGCATCTCCCCGGCCTTAAAAGAGGCTGGATACAGGTTGGGGTAGTGAACTCGCTCATTGAGAAACAGCGCCTCGAACTCACCCACTTGCTCGCTATGTAGTAATCGATGCACAGTCGCCAGGCTCCCCGCCAGGGTTGTACCGGAGATATATTTTGCTGTTTCTGCCCTTCCTGCAGCATGATCGGAGCGTATAGCCAGTGGAGAAACCGCTCTCAACTCAATAGGGAAATGTTTCACGCTTCCTCCTCCTGCGATGTAGAATAATATGAGAGTTCACCTAGTTGCTCCAGCCAGGACTGCCACTGCTCCGGTGAATAGTTCACCTCATTGACTTTCAACTGAGTAATCTCGCAGGCGCATTGCCCTTTCCCCGTCGACTTATTGCCCCCGAGCCGCTCAATCATTCTCAGGCCCGCTAATAGCAATAGCAGTGAGTAGGTAGGGCTACCAGCCTGTGAGCTAATGGGCGTACACTCTAGCCACCCCAGAATACTCCCCTTGAAAGTGATTTCTCTTACCCCGAACTCGCTGGTATACAACGCTCCCTGCACTGCCGTACGAGTAGGACGATCAAGTCGCACTTGAGTGTATATGTCCGTCTGCAAACCCTTGTACCTGCCCTTATCTTCACGGCTCTTGCCAACGCTATCGTATTGCCGCTTATCCTCTTCTGTCTGTCGGATATCATCAAAGAAAAGTCGTCCAGGATGATTCTGCGAACCAAAGATGCGTGTAACCATGCTTACCGTTTGACCCAGTCCCCGTAACGCTATCTTTTTTTCGTGAGGACTCGCAATCAGCTCCCGCATATGCTCATCAAGTTCTTCGTAGAGACGGGCCAGTTGCTCGCAACGTTCGCGCAGCATTCCTTTAAAAGTAGATCCAGGGACGTAGAGATATCCCGCGCTATCACGCATGATAGTACGGTCAATTAAGCCCTCGCGTATGCCTGTTCCACAATGAAATGGCGTCTTGAACGTAAGCGTATACTCTATTTGTAGGCGATCAACCCTTGTTGTCACTGTCACCCTCCTCTCTTGCAACGAAATCGTAGAGTTCCACGAAGTCGAGCAGAGGTGTGCGGTACATATCATCACCGTCGGCAAACCAGGGGAAGGTGACGCGGGGAAACATCGTCGCAGGCTCTTCAGGATCACTACGGAGCGATTGGTAGCGATCACCAAAGGTATAGACCGCTTGGTACGGCCCAGCCCTAGTTCATGGCCCTTGCGGATAACCCCGAGGAGGAAATCAAGCTGCTCAGGATCATATGGCCGCAACGTTGCGTAGAAATCTACGTTCTTCTTGTGACCGCTAACTCCTCCTCTTTTGTCGTGCAAAGACCTGTAGACTTTCCTGAACTCATGGCCCATATTACCCGCCATAACCACGAAATTGATGCGTGTATCATCATATTTATCTTTATCTGCTGCTCGCCCTCGCCCTTTTGCTCCATCTTTCTTCGCAAACTTCAGTGTGCTATCGGCAAGGTCCTGCGATAACCCAAAGGGATATTTTACGGGCGCAAGGACAACACCAACCGAAAGAGTGTGTTTCTCATTGGTCAGTCTACGAAATTCTGTAGTTATGGTAAGTGCCACATCCATCGCCACTGAGGCAGGAGTAACCATGAACATATCATCTCCACCAAGGAGCAGGATATCGAAAGGAAAGATCGGTTGTTCGCTGTCCTGCATCAATTCTTTCCCAGGCTTGATATGATCTTCGATTTTCAGATGCTTTACGATTGCAATACGCACAGCTTCATAAATTGCTTTATCTACGTTCCCGGCAAGCGTTTTGAGTTCTGCCAGGGTATTACACGCTTCAACCCTCTCACCCATACGATTAGCATCAGCATAGATCAGGCCCAGATAATCCTTTGCTCCTCTAAAGTTCTGAAAGGCATTGAAATCATGAGGACGCTCTGGAAGGTTCTTCTCAAAGGACCGGAAATACCCTTCATTACGTAAAGCACTGATCACATGGTCCCACAGATATTCCCTGTCAGGGGTATGGTGCCCTCTCTCTATCCCTGGAATAAACCCCTTGACCTCGTTGTCTCTGATGCGTTTATTCTGGCAACTGGTACAATAAAGTTCATCTTCCTCGCCAGGGTCGCGAGGCACCTCTTCATTTTTTGGGTCTGGATTTGCATACTCAATACCGCACGCATCGCAAAGGCGCATGAAAGGGTGCGACGGCAAAGCAATTACTTCTGGAGGGCAGTCCTTGGCTTCGCGCAAACGGTAGCGCATCAATGCGAGAGTATCAGCGAGAGGATAGTTCAAGATGTCATCTATATCGTCTGGTGCATCCGGTGGAAGTTCTTGCACAACATAGGTAATCGAGGCGCCACCGCCGGTAACATCCCTAAATGCTTTCTGAACCGCCTTACCAAATTCATCGACCTTATCCGCATCAATAAGAAAGAGACCCGAGCCACCATTCGCATAGATAACGCACCTCTCATCAAACGAACCAGACCGAGCTCGTTCTTTCATGACTATACGATTCAGGTAATCAAGCAACGAGCTGGCCCCGCGAATCTCCTTCAGCTTACTCGTACCAAATACATATTCCTTGATATGGTCGGTATCTAATGCAACAAGTGCTTTTTTCACGAAGGTCTCACCTCCAAGCAACTACAAGTTCATAGTTGGGGTATAGCTCAAGCATCAGTAGCATAGCATAGTTGAGGTGAACTTAGCATCAGAAGTTTCTCTGAATTTTCTCGGAAACATTTCTTATTCTCAGCGGAGGAGAAATCTATAGTCCCTCAGGGGTTCTAAGTATGCAGGTAGTTTGATATTTAGCGCGGTATAGATAAGGTAACTCTACAATAAAAACACCCACATAGCAATATGGCGTGGGTGTTTTTACGCTACCATCAAACCCCAACGGGATAGCAGTTGAAAAAACTGCTATATAAGCAACTACGTAGCGATAAAATTAGCTCGTTTCAATCCCAAACGGCTTCAGGAGCTATACAACAAGTATATCATAGAAGTCAAGAAAGACTTGTTTGCCCGGAGCAAAAAAGTAACAACTATCAGAGTAAACAATGTGCATGGTTGCTTGGGAAAGTTCCCCAAGCAACCATGCACATTGTTTACTAACGCACGGCTCCTACAAGCCAGCGGTCGGCCATGCGGTAAATCACAAAACGGTATCGTACTAATTGTTCGGCCCGACGATCGGCGAAATCTAACTCGCCTTCGTCATCAAATCGGAAACGAGCTGGATTTTGTAGCTGCGTAGTAGCTGATATAGAAGCGAACTTAACAGCTTCTGAATCCAGCAACAAGTTGTCTTGATCCATGCCATTGGACCTCCTTTCTGCCTGGGCCTGGTAAGCGGGTGCTGAATCGGAGTTCCATTGGCGCGTTTCTTCGAGCTATACCTTTGGACCTCCTTTCTGCCCAATACTCGAGGCTCTGCCAAATTGGGGGTCGGGGTCTCCTACCTTGGCTACCCACTCCGACTCCCTATAGCAATTATACGATGGAAAGGAGAAAAAATGAAGTGGCTAGGCTGGGTATTTTTCTGATCGATCTTCCGATTTCTGTGCAGTATTACGGTATTGCTACTTGACAACAGCAAAGCTAAGCAACAGTATTTATCTATGTTACCTTGTGAGGAAACTCAAGCTCAGATGTGTTCCTCTAGTGTTTTCTACCACTCTTAAACTTCTTTCCAATTTCCTCTGCGCCTATCCCCTTACCAATTAACAGAGGTCTTAAATCATTATGATTCCTATCCAAACGATCTACATGATCGAAGCCCTTGTCTATTAATTTCCTCAGCAGAGCCCAAGTCTCATTTTGCGAAGAACAAGAATGATACAAGCAAGCTTTCCATACAATATGTGCTATTTGCTTCTGACAGTCAGTCTGGCATTCTTCAGGTAAAGAGCTACATTCTTCAAATAAAAGCTTTTCTATATGCTCTTTCGTCGAGGTAAGCTGCCATTCAGCATTTGTGACATTCGTGCTTTTCATCTCTACTAAACAGATCACCCTATCCGCTTTTTCGTCTTGTGAAAAAAAAACAAGTCCATCACATCGCTTATTATTGTCCAGTATACCTAAGCTGCGAGCTACTCGTTTTCTCCGGTCAGTGCGATCATCGAGTTGGAAACAGAGGATGACTTCACCTTCGTAGACTTCTCTACCTTTTGGAGGGGTTATGCAAACTTTATCGTTTCCCTCACCCCGTATAAATTTCTGGGAATTTGCAGCTACAAGAAGTAATCGGCTGAAAGACATATTACTCTCCTAACAACTCAAAATGAATGCGCTCGACAAGCCTTGTCACGTCACTAAAAGTTGTCCAATCTATTATTCCTTCTGGATCAAGAACATTTTTTACCTTGCCATCTTCAACAAGAAATACTGAAACTTTCTCCTGAGAAATAAAAGCCTCTTTTTGCTCTAGGAGAAACATTTCTACAATTTTATCTTGGTTCTTATGTTTGTGTGCATCGATCAAATTAATTAGATGATCTACAATATAGGTACTATGCGTGGTAATAAGGACATGTAGTCCAGCATTTACAAGCATCGCCAGAAACTCAATGATTTTCACCTGAGCAGCAGGATGTAAGTTCATCTCTGGCTCATCGATGATCAGTAGCTCACCCGGTCTAGCGAGATGGCGAAGGTAAAGGACCAATGGCGAAAGTTCTTTCACCATTGAAGATACGATCGGAATCTCCAGGTTACTATCCCGTGTTGGATGAAACAGTACCTCTCTTCTTGGATCTGGTTCAGGTGTAGAAAGATAGACGCTCCCTGCCAGGATCTCGTTTTCTAAAACCTCGGCAAGCTGAATATACCTCTTGATGTTCGGGTCTCTCCTGGCCTGTTTCTCCCGCTCTTCTCTATCTCTTGAGTGATTTCCAAAGATGGTATCGAGCATATTCATGAAAGAACTTACAGGCCAGATTACTTCTCTAGCAGCAAGATTCTGTTCGGCTAGTTCTCCCATATCTAATTCTTTTGGCAGAACCTCCAATGCTTCTCTCACTCTCTCACTCCCTGCTACCGTTCCAGCGAAACGGGCCGCAACAAGCGTTGTTCTTTCCGTTGGAAATTCGCGTATCTCAGGATAAAGAGATCGACGTAGCGCTGTTGCAACGAAGCCAACTAGACGCTCCCGCACTTCTGCAAGAGGAATTCTCTCTCCTAACTGTTCCTCCCGTCCTTCTGCATCCTGGGAGTCGGTAGAGGTGAAAATAAATACCTTGTCTTCACCACGACTTTTTCGTATTGTTAGCACTGATCCAGCAACACGGCTGATTCGGGAGTATTGAGCAACCTGATTCAAAAAATCTGCTTTGGTTTCTTCTTCCAACTCCAATGAGATATCCAAATCATCAAAAGGAGCCAACTGAGTACTGAGAAATCTACGCATCCAATTTCGGGCATATTGCGCGATATCGTTAAAGTATATTTCACCGTATTCATCTGCAAACTGGCGTAAATCGATTGTGGCATTGCCCTTAGCTAAAACTTGTTCAATGGCATGATCTAATTGCTCATAGGTTTTGGGAATCTTTTTATCTGCATACGCCTGTGCATACTCTCCTGAACCAAAGGGGCCAAGAATGCCATCTAGCGCATAAGCTAACCACGTTTTCCCGGCATTGTTCGGTCCAATCAAAACTGTGAGAGGCCTGAGTTCAAAATGAGCTTCTTCTTTAATAACACCCAAGTTGCGGATCGACACCTTCATAATAATATCACTTTCCCTCGTACTCTAGCTTCCTATCTCTTATTGTTCACATCAGTATATCAGAAAGGAACGTTGCAGGGAACGATTCAGGAACCATGCATACGCTACACTTCTCCCAAGATGAAGAACTTCTTCATCGCACAACTTTCAACTTGAAGAGGAGTACATGAGCATGGACAGACCCTCAAAGAGCCCTCGTTCTCAACTGTTTACAGTGCGTGTGTGGAAGGAAGAGGTCAGCAATGGTCAGATTGAGTGGCGTGGCAAGGTGCAACTGGTGAACAGCGGAGACGTGCGCTACTTTCGCGACTGGGCTGCACTTGTGCCCCTTCTTCTCACGATGTTATCGGAATCCCAGCCAGACATACAGCAATTGTAAAAGGCAGAAAAAACACAACTATTCAACGAAAGGACATCATCGATGCTCACAAATGAAAAGAAAGAAAAGAAAGGCAGAAAACCTATAATGAACACGAACACACAGAATTTCATTTCCAGGCTCCAGATTACCGCAATCATATTGTTGACCGCTGGATGGGGATGGGCTGGCGGGAATTTTAGTGCCGGCTTGCCGCTTTGGAATATGCTCCTCCATTGCATTCCTATTCTGCTGTTGTTGGTCATGAGTCTGCAAATTTTCCGCGTGCGTGGCGCGCAGCAGGGAGTAGAGTCGAATGCTCGCGGGGCCAGGATTGGCATGAGCATTTTTGCCGTCGTGAGCATCATTGGAGCCATCGTGCTGGTCGTGCTCGGCGCGACCAATCCTGATCCCAACTCGGTCGGCGTGC
>WNFA01001587.1_pt1 | contig 18565 bp, 15 predicted proteins | sample 5400481 | NCBI WGS metagenome assembly WNFA01 (sample SAMN13153340, study PRJNA577476) | soil metagenome | isolation source: 120 cm saprolite under Douglas fir tree site 2 hole 1 replicate 2 | place: USA:California | collected 2015-04-18
TCGTCGAGGGCGAGGAGCGGAACATCCGCAGCGAGGTGACGGGACGCGTGCTGGAGGTGCTGTTCGCCGAGGGTGCCGAGGTGCCGGCGAACGCCGTCCTCGCCCGGCTCGACGACGCCGACATGCGGACCCGCCTCGCGGCCAAGCGCGAGGAGCTGGCCGTCGCCGAGGCCGACATCCGCCGCCAGCAGCAGCAGATCGAGCTCAGCGAGAGCACCTGGAAGCAGGACGTGAGCGCGCGGCAGGCGGAGCTCCGGCAGGCCGCGTCGGCGGCGGACCTGGCCGAGCGGACCCTCAAGCGCGAGCAGGTGCTGGTCGCCACCGGGGCGAGCACCGCGCAGCTCCTCGACGACGCGCGTGCCCGTCGCGACCAGGCGCGCAGCGCGCTCGACCGCGCCCGCGACCTGCTCGCGCGCGCCGAGGCCGAGGAGGGGACGGTGGCCGTCGCCCGCCGCCAGCTCGAGGTACTCGCGCAGCGTCGCGAGCTGACGCGCGCCGAGATCGCCCAGCTCGAGGTGACGGCGGCCAAGTACGAGATCCACGCGCCCGCCGTCCCCACCACGGTGCAGACGCAGTTCATCTGGCCGGGCGAGCTGGCGCAGCCGGGCACGGCGATCGTCGCGGTGCTCGATCCGACCGACAAGTACGTGCAGGTCTACGTGCCGGTGGCCGAGGTCGACCGCTTCCGCGTCGGCCGGCGGGTCGAGATCGAGCTCGACAGCGAGCCCGGCCGGCGCGTCCCCGGCGTGGTCAGCTTCGTCGCCGACCAGGCCAACTTCACGCCCGAGAAGATCGAGACGCGGAGCGACCGCATGGGCCAGGTCTACCGCGCCAAGGTGCGCATCCTGGAGGGCGTCGAGCGCCTCCAGCCGGGCACGGAAGGCAACGTGTACCTCCTCCAGGGATGATCCGTCTCCGCGGCCTCGAGAAGCGTTACGGCAGCCGCCGCGCGCTGGCCGGCGTTGACCTCGTGCTCGAGCGGCGCGAGATCGTGGGCGTCGTCGGGCCGGACGGGGCCGGGAAGACGACACTGCTGCGCGCGCTGGCGGGGCTCCTCGAGGTCGAGGCGGAGGAGGCGAGCGTGCTCGGTTACGATCTGCGCGGCGACGTGACGGCGCTCAAGTCGCGCATCGGGTACGTGCCGCAGGCCTTCAGCCTGCATCGCGACTTGACGGTGGCGGAGAACCTGCGCTTCACGGCGCGCCTGCACCGCCTGCCCGAGACGGAGTTCCGCGCCCGCGCCGACGAGCTGCTCGCGCGCACCGGGCTCGCGCCCTTCGCGGCGCGCGCCACCGGAGCGCTCTCCGGCGGCATGAGGCAGAAGCTGGCGGTGGCCAACGCGCTCCTGCCGCGCCCCGCGCTCCTCCTGCTCGACGAGCCGACCGCGGGCGTCGACGTGATGTCGCGCGCCGAGCTCTGGGCGCTCCTCGAACGCGCACGGGAAGATGCGCTCGTCCTCATCAGCACCAGCTACCTGGACGAGGCGGCCGCCGCGGACCGGCTCCTCTACCTGGACCGTGGCCGGGTGGTCGCGGCCGGCACGCCGGCCGCGCTGCGCGCCGGCGTGCCGCTCCAGGTCTACCGGGCCTGGGGCGGTGAAGCGCGCGCGATCGCTCGCGCCGCCCGCGCGCTCCCCTACGTGGCGGGCGCGCGCGCCACCGGCCGCTTCGCGCGCATCGAGGTGCGCCGGGAGGGCGCCCCCGGCACGGCGCGCGTGCTCGCCGACCTGGGCGCACTGGCCGGCGCCCGCGTCAGCCTCGCGGAGGAGGCGCCGCTCGACATGGAGGCGACGCTGCTCGCGCTCGCGGGCGGGGCGTGATGGCGGCGCCGATCATCCGCACCCGCGGGCTCACCAAGCGCTTCGGCGCCTTCACCGCCGTCGACGCGCTCTCGATCGAGGTCGCCGCCGGCGCGATCTTCGCCTTCCTCGGCGCCAACGGCTCGGGCAAGAGCACGACCATCCGCATGCTGATCGGGCTCATCCGGCCGACGGCGGGCGCGATCGAGGTGGACGGGGTGGACGTCATCGCCCACCCGCGCCGCGTGCGCGACCGGATCGGCTACATGGGCCAGAAGGTGAGCCTCTACCAGGGGCTCACGCTGCGCGAGAACGTCGAGTTCTACGCCGGGCTCTACGGCCTCGGCGGCGCGGACCTCGAGCGCCGCTGGGCGGCGCTGCGCGAGCGCTTCGCGCTCGCGCAGGCGGAGCGCGAGCGACCGGAGGACCTGCCCGCCGGCATCCGCCAGCGCGCCGGCCTGGCCGTCAGCATCATGCACCGCCCGCGGCTCCTCTTCCTCGACGAGCCGACCGCGGGCGTCGACGTGCGCAGCCGGGCACTCTTCTGGGAGCTGATCCAGGAGGAGGCGGAGGCCGGCTCGACCGTCTTCGTCACCACGCACTTCATGGAGGAGGCCGACTACTGCGACCACGTCTGCTTCATCCACGAGGGGCGGCTGGTCGCGGACGCGCCGCCCGAGGAGCTCCGCCGGCGCTACTCGGCGGGCTACCGCGTCGACGTCGCGCTGCCCCCGGGCGAGCGGGGCGCGGCCGCGGCGCTGCTCGGCGGCGAGGTGAGCGCGAGCGGCGTCGTGCTCGCCGGCGGCCCGCTCGATGCGCGCGCGCTCGACGCGCTCGAGCGCCTGGTGGCGGCCCACCCCGGGGCCCGCGTGTCGGTCGAGCAGCCGGCGATGACCGACGTCTTCCGGCGCGTGCTGGCCGAGGCGGGGGCGGCGCGATGAGCTGGCGGCGCCTGCGGACGCTCGTCCTGCGCGAGGTGCGCGCCACGCTACGCGACCCCTTCACGATGACCATCATGGTCACGGTGCCGCTGGTCGCCCTCGTGCTCTTCGGCTTCGTGCTCGCGACCGACGTGAAGCACCTGGCGCTCGGCGTGCACGACGCCAATGGCACGGCGGCCAGCCGCCGCCTGGTCGCCGACCTGGCGGCGAGCGGCACCTTCGACCCGCGTCCCTATGCGACGCGCGGCGCGCTCGAGCACGCGCTGGTCGAAGGGACGATCAGCGTCGCGCTCGTCATCCCGCCCGACTTCGACCGCGACCTGAACGGCGGGGAGCCGCCCCAGGTGCAGGTGATCTACGACGGTGGCGAGGCGCCGCTCGCCGGCAATGCCGAGGCCTTCATCCGCGGCCTCCTGGCGCGCACCGGCGCCAGCCTGGCGCCTCCCGCCTCCGCCCCGCCGGGCGGCGTCGAGCTGGTCACGCGCGCGCTCTTCAACCCGCGCCTCGAGGGCAAGCCCTTCATGGTCGCCGGCACCTTCGGCTTCGTGCTCTCCTTCCTGACCACGATCATCACCGCCGTCTCGATCGTGAACGAGCGTCTGACCGGCACCTTCGACCAGCTCCAGGTGACGCCCGCGACCTCGGCCGAGATCCTGCTCGGGAAGCTCCTCCCGCTCGGCGCCGTGTTCGCGTTCGACGTCGTGGTCATGATGCTGGTCGCCGGCTTCGTCCTCGGCGTCTGGCCGCAGGGCAGCGCGCTCCTCTTCCTCGTCGTGTCGGTCGGCTACCTCTTCTTCTCGCTCGCGCTCGGCCTCTACTTCTCGGCCACCTCCGCCACCGCCGCCGAGGCGGTGCAGAAGACGGTGCTGTTCAGCATCCCGCTGGTGCAGCTCTCGGGCTTCGCGTTCCCGACGCGCAACATGCCCTTCGTCTTCCGCTGGCTGGCGGAGACGTTCCCCGCCACGCACTACATCCGCGTGAGCCGCGCGATCTACCTCCGGGCCGCCGGGCCGGAGGCCATCGCCTGGGAGCTCGCCGTGCTGGCGCTCTCGGGCGTGGTCTTCGTGGCCCTCGCGCTGCGCACGATCGGAGCGCGGACGTGAGCGGGCGTTTCTGGTCGAACGTGCTCGCCGTCGCCTACCGCGAGGCGCGCATCGTCCGCCACGACCGCGCCTTCCTCGGCGTCGTCCTCATGCAGCCGGTGATGATGCTGGTCATCTTCGGCATGGTGCTCTCCAACAAGCCGGCCAACGTGCCCTGGGCGGTCATCGACCGGAGCGCCGCCGCCAGCGCGCGGCGCCTGGTGGCCGAGGTGCAGGCGACGGGCTACTTCCGCCCGCCGCGGACGATCGCCAGCTACGACGAGGCGCGCGACCTCCTGCAACGCGGCAAGGCGCTCGCCGTCCTCGTCATCCCCGCGGACTTCGCGCGCGACGTCGAGCGCGGGCGGCCGCGCGCGCAGCTCCTGCTCGACGGGAGCGACCCGCTCTCCGCGGCGCGCATCGGCGCCTACGTGGGCCAGGTGGCGGCCGTCTTCGCGACGCATCCCGCGCCGGCGCCGACGCGCCCGAGCGCGCCGCGCCTCCCCGGCCCGATCGACGTCCGGCAGCGCTTCTGGTTCAACCCGACGCTCAGCGACCGTGTCTTCTTCCTCTCCGCGTTCGCCGGCATGCTGCTCACCAATCTCTGCCTCTCGGTCACCTCGGGCGGGCTGGTCGGCGAGCGCGAGATGGGCACCTACGAGCAGATGCTGGCGCTGCCCACGACCTCGCTCGAGATCGTGCTCGGGAAGCTCGTGCCCTACGTCGTGGTCTGCTACGCGCTCCTCCTTTTCGCCGTGCTCTCGAGCGGGCTCGTCTTCGGCATCTGGCCGCAGGGGAGCTGGCTCGCGCTGTTCGCGATCACGCTGCCCTTCGTGCTCGCCTCGCTGGCCATCGGCGTGCTCGTGTCGGTGCTCGCGCAGACCACGGCGCAGTCTGTGTTCATCACGGTCTTCTTCATCATGCCGTCGTTCGTGCTCTCCGGCGTGATGTATCCCTACCAGTTCATGCCGCGCGGGGTGCGCGAGGTGGGGGGGCTCTTCCCGCTGCGCTGGTACCAGATCGCGCTGCGCCGGATCGTCGAGCGCGGCGGGGGGTTCGCGGAGGTGCTGGGACCGGCGCTGGCGCTGGGCGGGCTCTTCGCGGGGCTGCTGCTTCTGGTGCGCTGGCGCATGAAGCCGCGGCTCGCTTAGCTCGCCACAAGCCAGTGGGCGAGTCCGCAGTACTCGCCGGCATGCGCAGCACGTCCGTGCAGGGACGTGTCGCGCTCGACTCAGTCGCACCAGACGGCCGCTTCGCCGTAGCAGCGGTACATCGTGTTGCCGTCGCCGGCCTGCGCCAACTGCCAGCTGCAGGAACCCCGCTGGCCGCCGCCCTCGAACGGACTCGGTCTGCCGCCCGCGGTGACGCACGCCTGTTCGCTGTATTGCGAGGCGATCGCGACGGCATCGTTGCAGCACTCACGCTTGCCGGCGAAGACCCACCCCGTGTCGCCCCAGCCCGGGTATTCCGTCGCCCGGGCCTGGGCGACGCATCCCAGGACGAGGCCGGCGGTGAGGATCGCCGCGTGTGCTGACAGTCTCATGGTCGACGCTCCCCCGAGGCCCGGACTGTAGCAAGGTGATGGGGGCCTTGGCCATGATCGCGGTCCCGGTGTAGGACATCGGCCGACGGATGAAGGCCCTCGTCGCTTCGCTGCTCGTGCTGGTCGCGGGTGGCTGCGCCCAACGGCACGCTGCCTCTCCGGCGGAGATGTCCGGCTTCCTGGACGACTACGCGCTTCTGCGCGAGGGCGGCCCGAACGACTCGGCGCTGGTGTATCGCGCCCCAGACGCGAACTGGGCGGCGTACGACAAGGTGCTTCTCGAGCCGGTGACACTCTGGCGCAGCGGGCGGAAGGCGCTCGAGCCGGTGCCGCAGGAGGATCTCCTGCGCCTCGTCTCCGACTTCCAGAGCGCGGTGCGCAGGGGACTGGGAGAGGGCTTCCGTGTCGTCGACCAGGCCGGCCCCGGTGTGATGCGCATCCGGCTCGCGATCACCGACGCGCATGCCTCGGACCCGGTGCTCGACATCCTCACGGCGAAGCGCGGCACGGGCCGTCCCCACCCGGCCGGCGAGGGTCCCCTCCACGTTGAGACGCGGCGGTTCCTGGTCTCGGCGAGGATCGAGGGCGAGATGCGCGACGCGCAGACCAACGCGCTGCTGGCCGAGCGGGTCGACCGCCACCGGCGTGACGCGCCGGCGCTCGAGACGTGGGCGGAGGTCGATCGCGCGTTCGCGCTCTGGGCGGAGCGAGCGTGTGCACGGCTCGAGGCGCGTACCGGCGTGCGCTGACGGTGCCCGCGTCGTCGCCTCCTCGGTGAGCACGCGCGGCGTACGTTGTCCAATCCGGCCCTGACGAGAACGAGTACGACGAGGTCACGTCCGAGGACCCGGCGCCTCGCCGTCCGTAGTGAGCGGCTGGAAGGACCCGGCCGGGGCGGCGTCGAGCTCGGCCCAATCGACCTCCTCCTCCAGCCGGTGAAACGCCTCGTCGCCGATCGCGCCCTCCTCGCGCAGCCGGTGCAGCGTCCGTCGCTGGGCCGTGATCGCGCGCAAGCGGAGCCGGTCGTACTCGGTCGCGCCCTGCGGCTCCTCCGGGCTCGCGGCCACCTCGCGCGCGGCGAGGTACCCTTCGCGGACGGCCGCCGCCGCGGGCGAGCGCTCTCTCGCGAGGGTGTCGAGCGCAGCCTGCATGATGCCGAGACGTCCGCGCGAGATCTCTCGCCCCACCCCGCCGTCCGCCTCGAAGCTGAGGCGGTCGAGCAGCGGCCGCAGCGTGAAGCCCTGGATGACGAGGGTCCCCAGCACCACGCAGAAGGCCGAGAGCACGATCAGGTCCCGGCCGGGGAACCCCGACGGCAACGCGAACGCCGTCGCGAGGGTGACGAGGCCGCGCATGCCGCACCAGGAGATGAGCACGCCGCCCGCGACCGTCGGCGGCGCCGTTCCCGGCGTCAGCGCGACCCCGAACCAGCGGTTCTTCCGTCGCGCGACCGTGTTGTAGGCCATCACGTACGCGATGCGCACGACGATCACGGTCGCGAGCACGGCGCCGCTCACGAGGAGTGCGTGGGAAAGGCTCTCGCGCGACAGGCGGTTCAGGATGGGTCGCGCCTGCAACCCCATGATCACGAACGCGAGCACGTTCAGCACGAAGACGGCCGTCTCCCAGACCGAATACGTGCTCACGCGGTTGCGCGCGGACGCGCGGCCGGGGGCCTGGCGCGAGAGCACCATACCGTAGGTCACCATGGTGATGATCGGCGACAGGCCGACGCGCTCGGCGAGCAGCCAGACGCCGAACGTCCCGACGAACGTGAGCACCGTGGAGCTCGCCGCGTCGCGGACGCGTGCGGTGCCGAGCAGGTACAGCCGGGCGAGGAGCCATCCCACGATCGGGCTTCCCACCGCCATCAGCGCGATGATCGGCACCGTGTGTCCGAGCGTGATGGTGCCGACGGCGGCCCCGACCGCGATGCGGTAGACGAGGAGCGCCGTCGCGTCGTTCAGGAGGCTCTCTCCCCGGAGCACGTGCAGGATCCGGCGTGGCAGGCGCAGCTGACCGAGGACCGCCGCGGCTGCCGCGGCGTCCGGCGGGGCGACGATGGCGCCGAGCGCGACCGCGGCGGCGATCGGGAGACCTCCCAGCCGCCAGCCGACCCACGCGACGGCCGCGGTGGTCAGGCCGACGGCGACGACGACGAGGGACGCGAGCGGGATGACGTTCCGCCGGAGGTCGCGGGGCGAGGTGTCGAACGCCGCGTCCAGCAGGACGGGGGCGACGAAGAGCGCGAGCGCCAGATCGGGCTCGATCTCGAGCTCCGGGCCCGCGGGGGCGAAGGCCAGCGCGGCGCCGGCGATCGCGAGGAGCGAGGGATAGGGGACCCCGACACGCCGCGCGAGACCGGTGAGGATCACCGCTCCGAGGAGGAGCGCCAGAGTCCATTCGAAGAGGGCCATGTCCGGAGTCTAGAACGTCCGCCCGGACATGGGGAACCGGCCGCGCGGCTACACGCCGTCGCCGCCGTCGATGTCGAGGACCGTTCCGCTGACGAACCCACCGTCGGCGTCGCGCGCCCGGGCCGGGCTCGGACGCGGCTCGCGGTCATGCACTCCGGCGGAGCGGCGACGGGACCACCCGATGCCGCGTCCCGGTGCCGTCGCGCCGCCGTTCCCTCGTTGCGAGTCCGTGTTGGTACGACGTGAGCGTCGCGGACCTGCTTTTCTCGGAGGATTGGGCGGGAAGCAAACGGTTCCGGCGCTCGAAGCCCTCGAACAGCGTCCACTCGAAGCGGATGCCTGTGTCCCACTGCTGCGCCTCCACGCTGTTGTACGGGCCGCCCAGAATGCCGTATTGGGCTATTGAGCGCGCGAGCTTGGAAGTGACGCGCGCGCCGGAACCTGCACGCTTGTGTTTGGTGGCACGAGAGACGACGAACGTCGAGTGGCCGTCGTGACGGGCGCCAACCAGGGGCTGGGCTTCGCCCTGGTCGACGGGTTGTGCCGCGCGCTGGGCCCGGAAGCGGCGGTGTATCTGACGGCGCGGGACGAGCGGCGTGGCGCCGACGCGGTGGCCGCGTTGTGCGCCCGAGGATCGACTCCGCGATTCGCGCGCCTGGACGTCTCCGATCCTGCCGGCGTCGAGCGGTTCGCCGCCATGGTGAAGGTCGAGCATGGTGGCGTCGACATCGTAATCTCCAACGCCGTCCGCCGGCTGGTTCGCGAGGCGCCGTTCGCCGAGCAGGTGCGGCCCTTCGTCGAGACCAGCAACATCGCGACGACGCGCCTCATCGAGCAGCTCGGTCCGATGCTGCGGGACGGCGGGCGGTTCCTGATCGTCGCGAGCGCGCTCGGTCGCCTCCGATACCTGCCCGAGCCGCTGCGCGAGCGGTTCCGCGAGGCACGCTCCCTGCGGGCGATCGACGCTGTGATGCTCGCATACGTCGACGCGGTCGAGCGAGGCGTCGCAGCGGCGGATGGCTGGCCGGAGTTCATCAACATCCCCTCGAAGGTGGGCCAGGTCGCCACCATGCGCGCGTACGCGCGAACGAGGCGCGACGAAGCCGAGCGGCGCGGCCTGGTGATCGACGCCGTCTGTCCCGGAATGATCGATACGGCGTCGTCGCGGCCGTGGTTCGAGGACATGTCGAAGGCCCAGACGCCGGAGGCGGCGGCGAAGGACGTCATCTGGCTGGCAAGCGCGCCGCGCGCCGACATCCCGTACGGCGAGCTGGTGCAGCATCGCAATATTCTCGCGTGGGACGATTAGCGGACGCCGATGAGCTCCCAAGAAGAGCTCGTGGAGTGCGGTGGCGATCAGCGGTTCAGCGAGAGTCGAGCTCGAACCGTCGTCCCCTCGCCACGGGCGGATTCGATGGCGAACCGGCCTCCCGCGAGCGAGATACGCTCCTCCATGCTGAGTAGGCCGAGGCTGCTCCCCGCCACCGCGCGCTTGCGGGCGGCGTCTACGTCGAACCCCAGCCCGTCGTCGTGAACGACGACGTCCAGTGACCCGTCCTCGATCCTGACCTTCACCGCGACGCGTCGCGCCTCGGCGTGTCGCACGACGTTCGTGATGGCCTCCTGGACGAGCCGGAAGCACGCCAACTCCACGGCACTCGGGAACCGCACCGCCTCGATCGCAGCCAGCTCGAGCTCGGCCTCGAACCCGCCGCGCTGCGCCTGCCGGCTCACGTACCATTGGAGCGTAGCGGCGAGGCCGAAATCGTCGAGCATCGGTGGGCGCAGGTCGGATGCGATGTTGCGTACGCCTTCGATCGCCTCGTCGACGAGCCCGAGGCTGTCCGCCAGACGGTCTGCTCGCCGTCGACCACGAGGCATCCCGCCTTTCACTCGTGGGCGACGGGCCCGGCTCGCAGGCTGCAAGTTGATCTTGATCGCGGTCAGTATCTGCCCGAGATGGTCGTGAAGGTCGCGCGCGATGCCACGGCGCTCCGTTTCCTGGACGTCGATCAATCGGCGGGACAGCATGCGGTAGCGGGCCTCCGAACTACCGAGGTCGTCCTGCGTTCGCTGAATGGCACCGAGGGTCTTCAGCAGCCACTCGACCTCTCTTTCCGGCCAGTTCGGCGCGAGATAGTCGTCGGGAGGTACGAAGTACGGATTTCGGCAGACGGTTCCACCGACCACGACGAGCGGATGGGTCACGATCACCTCACGGATGATGTCGGGTCGAAACCGTCCGCGATCGTAGAGACAGAGCGCCGAGACCGGCTGGTTGGGCAGCAGGTAGTTCAGCTTGGCCTCGTATTCCGCGAGTTGCTCGACGTCGAGCTTCCCCTCCGCGATGCAGACCATGTCGCCGACGATTCTGAGTGCCGAGAAGCCAGCGCCGGTCGCAGCCCGTGCACGTTCCCGGACCCACGCGAGCATCTGCTCGGGATCGAAAGACCCGTTCCTCCGATACGTGTCCTGGGCACCGATGACGGACAACGCGCCGCTTTCCATGCTCGTGCCGACCGCGATGCCTTCCGACTGCATGGCGGCGAGGATGGCCGAACGCGAACCCTCACTGGCGATGAGGATGCATTGCTCCCGCCGGTCCAGGCCGCGGCGGAGGAAGGGGATGACCGCGGCGAGCGCTTCCTCCCGTGTCTGGTAGCTCATGCACAGGTGTTCGGATGGCCCGAGGCGTTCCACCGCGTCGACCAGCTGCTCAAAGGCATGGGCAGCAGACATTCCTCGTGGGCTAGCGCAATCTCCGTGCCGCACGGGGGCAACGGACAACGCGCAGGATTCTGGGGCCCGTCCGGGTGGATGGCAGGCGCGTGCCGCCGGGCGGTGCCGTCACCTCGGCAGTGTGCCGAAACTTCGACAGAGGGCTACATCGTCGATCGCCTACCCCCGCGCCAGCGGCACGTTGACGTTGTACTGGTACGGTCCGCGCCCGACCGAGAGGAGCACGCTGCGCGCGCTCCGTACCTCGATCATCTTTCGCCGGAGCTCCGCGACGGAGCGCAGCGGCGCGCCGGCGAGGCCGAGGAGCCGGTCGCCCTTCTGCACCCCGATGCGGGCCGCCGGGCTGCCGGGACGGACGCGGCGCACGACCAGACCGTCGTCGTCGGCCGCGGCCTCGAGGCCGAGGATCTGCCAGGCGAGCTGGTCGGCGCGCGCGGCGGGGAAGGCCGCGGCGGCGACCTGCACCTGGTCGTCGCGGCCGTCGCGGCGCAACGTCAGCACGACGCGGTCGCCCTCGCCGTGGTCCCCGATGCGCTGCTCGAACTCGTCGCGCGAGGCCACCTCCCGTCCGTCGACGCGCGTGATCGCGTCGCCGCGCGCCACACCGGCGGCCGCGGCCGGGCTCCCGGGCTCGACCTCCGCGACCACCACCCCGCGGCGCACGCCGAAGTGCTGCGCCAGCTCGGGGGTCAGGTCCTGCACCACGAGGCCCACCCACGCGCGCCGCACCTCGCCGTAGGAGACCAGGTCCTGCATCACCCGGCGCGCGCGGTCGACCGGGATGGCGAAGCCGATGCCCTGGGCCTTGCCGTAGATGGCCGTGTTGATGCCGATCAGCTCGCCCTTGATGTCGAGCAGCGGGCCGCCCGAGTTTCCCGGGTTGATGGAGGCGTCGGTCTGGACGAAGTCGGTGTAGGTGCGCTCCTCGTCGTGCAGCGAGCGGCCGACGGCGCTCACCACGCCGGTGGTCACGGTGTGCGAGAGGCCGAAGGGGTTGCCGATCGCGATCACGGTCTCGCCGATCATCAGGTCGGAGGAGGCGCCGAAGGGGATGAAGGGCAGATCGCCGCCCGCCTGCACGCGCAGGACCGCGATGTCCGCGTCGGCGTCGGCGCCCACCAGCTTGGCGTCGAACTCGCGCTGGTCGAGGAGCGTCACGTGGATGCGGCTCGCGCGCTGGATCACGTGCACGTTGGTCAGGATGGTCCCGTCGGCGGCCACGATGACGCCCGAGCCGAGGCTGGTGGTCGCGAAGCGCCGCGGGCGCGGGTCGACGAAGTCGCGGAAGAACTCGTCGAAGAACGGGTCCTGCGCGAAGGGGAAGGGCGAGCCGCGCCGCTCGATCACCTGCTCGGTCGAGACGTTCACCACCGCCGGGCTCGCCTTCTCGACCGCCTGGACGACCAGGCTGCGCCGGGCCGGGTCGGCCTCGGGGCCCCTGCCGATCGCCGGGGAGGCCAGGACCAGCATCACCGGGAAGATCACCCGCGTCATGCCCCAGATGTAGAGGACGGGGAGGGGGGAGTGAAGGGCGGTCACCGGCGGGGTGCCCGGTCGCGCGCGCGTCGGTCCGGCGAAGCATCGGTCGTGCCCCCGGCGAGCGTGAAGTCCACCTGCCGCCGCTCGATCGACACGCCTGCCACGGCCACGCGGATGGGATCGCCCACGCGGAACGTCCGTCGTGTGCGCCGGCCGCGCAGCAGGTGCTGGCGCTCGACGTGGTCGTAGAAGTCGTCCTCGAGCGCGCTCACGTGCACCAGGCCCTCGACGAAGACGTCGCGCAGCTCGACGAAGAAGCCGAAGGGCACGACGCCGGACACGAAGCCGTCGTACGTCTCGCCGACCTTGTCCTGCATGAACTGCACCTTCTTGAGTTCCACGATCTCGCGCTCGGCCTCCATCGCGACGCGCTCGCGGCGCGAGGATTCCTCCGCGATGGCGGCGAGGTCGGCGGGCGCCCGGCCCGTGCCGAGGATGCGGTGCACGACCAGGTCCGGGTAGCGGCGGATGGGCGAGGTGAAGTGCGTGTAGCAGTCGGTGGCGAGGCCGAAGTGGCCGAGCGCCTCGGCCGCGTAGCGCGCCTGCTGCATCGAGCGCAGGAGGATGGTGTTCACCAGCCGCTCCTCGGCCCGCCCCTTCACCTGCTCGAGCACGGCGGCGAATGCCTTGGGCGCCGCGCGCCCCTCGTCCACGTGCAGGCGGAGGCCGAAGCCCTCGAGGAAGCGGGCCAGCTCGCCGACGCTCTCCGCCGTCGGCGGCTCGTGCACGCGGTGCAGGAAGGCGAGCTTCCGCCGCGCCAGCTCGCGCGCCACCGCCTCGTTGGCCGCGAGCATGAACTCCTCGATCATCTGGTGCGCGATCGAGCGCTCGGCGCGCACGATCTGCTCGGGGCGGCCGCGCAGGTCGAGCACCACCTCGGCCTCGGGCAGGTCGAAGTCGATGGCGCCCCGGTGGCGGCGGCGCGCCATGAGGAGACGCGCCAGCGCCTCGGCGCGCTCGAGGGGCTCGACCAGGGCGCCGAGCGCGGCGCGCACCGCCGGGTCGCGGTCGACCAGCGCCTGGCGGACCTGCGTGTAGGTGAGGCGCGCGGCGCTGCGCATCACGGCGTCGTGGAAGGAGACGGCGGTCTCCCGGCCGCGCGCGTCGAACTCCATGCGCACCGCCTTCACCAGGCGGTCCTCGCCGGGCCGGAGGCTGCAGATGCCGTTCGACAGCTCCTCGGGGAGCATGGGGAGGACGCGGTCGGGGAAGTAGACGCTGGTGCCGCGCGCGCGGGCCTCCAGGTCGAGCGGGCTCCCGGCGCCGACGTAGTGCGCCACGTCGGCGACCGCGACCGTCAGGCGGAAGCCGTCGCCGGCGGGCTCGACCAGCACCGCGTCGTCGAAGTCGCGCGCGTTCTCGCCGTCGATGGTGACGATGGGGTGCGCGCGGAGGTCCGTGCGGCCGGCGAGCGCCGCCTCCGGGACGGCGGCGGGCGCGCGGCGGGCGGCGGCCGCCACCTCGGGTGGAAACTCGCGCGGCAGGTCATGGGCGGCGATCACCGCCTCGGTCTCGACGCGCGGGTCCGTGGCCGGCCCCAGCACGGCGGTGACGCGCGCCTCCGCGTCGGAGGCGAGGCCCGGGTGGCGGACCAGGTCCGCGACCACCATGTCGCCATCGGCGGCGCCGCCGTCCTGGCCGCGCGGCACCACGATGGTCACGGTGATGCGCTGCTCCTGCGGGACGAGGACCGCGGAGGTCTTGCCGCGGCGGAGGACGCCGATCACGCGGCTCGTGCCGCGCTCGAGGACCTTCACCACGCGCCCCTCCGTGCGTCCGCGGCGGCGGAAGCGCTCGACCCGCACCAGCACGCGGTCGCCGTGCATGGCGGGGCGGACGCCCGAGGCCGGCACGTAGACGTCCTCGTCGTCGGGGTCGTCGGTCACGCAGAAGGCGTAGCCGGCGGGGTTCCCGCGCAGGCGGCCGGCCACCAGGTCGAGGCGGGCGGGGAGGGTGAAGCGGTCGCCCTTGGTGCGCACCAGCGCACCCCGCGCCTCGAGCGCCGCCAGCCGCTCCTCGCCGCGCTGGCGCTCGTCGCGCGACAGGCGCGCGGCGCGCATCAGGTCGTCACTCGCGACGGGGCTCTTTCGTCCCTCCACGGCCGAGAGCAGCCGTGCCTCGAGGGCGGCGTCCGCCTCGCTCGGCGCTACGTCGGTGGTCTTCGCGCGGGTCAGGGTCGGGAGGTGCGCGGACTCACTCGGCGAACACGGCGGCCGCGACGACGGACGTCCACAGGCCTTCCCGGTCGCCGATGGCGGACTGCGTGACGTTGCGCGTGATGACGATCTTGTCGCTCATCCGCCAGATGTCCTTGCGCTCGTCGTAGCTCGTGTTGGGGTCGAAGTCGACGCCCAGGATGGTCGCCAGCATGGAGGCGGCCAGGTCCTCGGCGTAGTCGCCTGCCTTGTTGTCGGTCTGCCCGTAGCTGTGGTGCTCGGAGAGGTAGCCGTACTGGTTTCGGTCCTTGGGAATCGCGACCCCGACCGAGGCGGCCACCAGGCGGTGCGGCTCGTTGGTGGCGTTCTCGCTCATCACGACGTGCAGGACCTGGCCCGCCTTGAGCAGCTTCTGGCCCTCCGGCGGCGAGATCAGCTTGCAGTGGGGCGGGAAGATCGAGGACACGCGCACCAGGTTGTACTGCGCGATGCCGGCCGAGCGGAGCGCCATCTCGAAGCTCGAGAGCTTCTCGCGGGCTTTCCCGACGCCCTTGGTCAGGTATATCTTCCTGGGAACGTATGCGATGCTCATCGGCGCGAGTTGGTCGAGTCCCCTAACATGATCGTGTCGGCCCTACAAGGTTGCAGGCCTGGTCAGTCGATGCGCGCGAGCAGCTCGCCGGCCTCGACCGCCTGCCCCGGCTTGACCCGCACCTCGGCCACCGTGCCCGCGCGCGGCGACCCGATCTCGTTCTCCATCTTCATGGCCTCGATGACGAGCAGGCCCTGGCCGCGCTCGACCGTCGCGCCGGCCTCGATCAGCACGGCGACCACCTTGCCCGGCATCGCCGCCCGGACCTCCCGGGCGCCGTCGGCCACCGCCGCGCTCTTCCGCCGGCGGAGCGCACGCTCGTCGAGCAGGCGAAGCCGGTGCGTCCGGCCCCCCACCGCGACCCGGAACTCGTCGCCGTGGCTGGTGACGCTGACCTCCGCGGCGGCGTGGTCGATCAGGAGCGAGAAGGTGCCGGCGCCCGTCTCGCGGCCGTCGACGATCCGCACCCGGCCGTCGATCGCGATCCGGTAGCGGCCGTCGCCGAGCGGCTCGACCTCGAGCGCGTGCGTGGCCTCGCCCACCAGCGCGGTGAAGCGCGCCGGTCGGCCGCTACTCACGGAGCGCCTCGCGGCGGGCGAGCTCCCGCCAGCGCGAGCGCGGCAGGGCCGGCGGACCGGCGCCGTTCGTGGCGACGGCCGTCCCGCCGCGCTCCACGGCTGCCAGCGCGGCGCCGATGAGCGGCAGGTCGGCCTCCGTCCCCTCGGCCAGGACCCCGGGCTTGAAATGGCGGGCGATGAAGCCCGTGTCGATGTCGCCCGCGCGGAAGGCCGGGTGGCGGAGCGCCCAGCGGTGGAAGGCGACGTTCGCCGTGGGGCCGATGATCACGTACTCGCCGAGGGCGCGGAGCATGCGCCCGATGGCCTCGTCCCGGGTCCTGCCCCAGGCCACCAGCTTGGAGAGGATCGGGTCGTAGTGGGTGGACACCTCGAAGCCCTCGTACACGCCCGAGTCGTCGCGGATGCCGATGCCGCTCGGCACGCGCAGCACGGCGATGCGCCCGGGCGCGGGGAGGAAGTTGTTCTCCGGATCCTCGGCGTAGATGCGGCACTCGATCGCCCAGCCGCGCTGCACGACATCGGCCTGCGTGACGGGGAGGGGCCGCCCGGCCGCGATCTCGATCTGCGCCTTCACCAGGTCGACCCCGGTGACGGCCTCGGTGATCGGGTGCTCGACCTGGATGCGGGTGTTCATCTCGAGGAAGTAGAAGCGGCGCTCCTGGTCGAGCAGGAATTCGATCGTGCCCGCGCCGACGTAGTCGACCGCCCTGGCCGCGGCGACCGCCACGCGCCCCATCTCTTCCCGCGTCTTCTGGTCGATCGCCAGCGACGGTGACTCCTCGATCACCTTCTGGTGCCGGCGCTGGATCGAGCATTCGCGCTCGTAGAGGTGGATGACGTGGCCGTGCGTGTCGCCGAGAACCTGCACCTCGATGTGGCGCGGGCGGACGATGGCCTTCTCGACGTAGACGCGATCGTCGCCGAAGGCGGATTTGGCCTCGGAGCGCGCGGCGCGGAGGGCGCTCCCGAGCTTGTCGGGGGACTCGACCAGGCGCATGCCCTTGCCGCCGCCGCCCCCCGCGGCCTTGAGCATCACCGGGAAGCCGATCTCGCTCGCGATCTGCTCGACCGCCTCGTCCGAGCCCAGGGCGTCGTCGGAGCCCGGCACGATCGGGACCCCCGCCGCGCGCATCAGGCGGCGCGCCTCCACCTTGTCGCCCATGGCGGTGATGGCGTGCGCCGACGGCCCGATGAAGACGATACCTGCCTCGGTACACGCCCGCGGGAAGGCGGCCCGCTCGGAGAGGAAGCCGTAGCCAGGGTGGATCGCGTCGGCGCCCGACTCCCGGGCCACGGCGATCAGCTTGTCGATGCGGAGGTAGCTCTCGGCGGCCGCCGCCGGCCCGATGGGATAGGCGTGGTCGGCCTGGCGGACGTGGAGGGCGCTCCGGTCCGGCTCCGAGTAGACCGCCACCGACTCGATCCCGAGCTCGCGGCAGGCGCGCATGACGCGCACCGCGATCTCGCCTCGGTTCGCGACCAGGATGCGCTTGAAGAGGGGCGAGGAAGTGCGGTCAGAGTGGAATGTTGCCATGCTTCTTCGGCGGGTTCCGGTCGCGCTTGTTCTGCAGCATCTCGAGGGCGCCGATCAGGCGCGGGCGGGTATCGACGGGCTGGATGATCTCGTCGATGTAGCCGAGCTCGGCGGCCTTGTACGGATTGGCGAACGTGCTGCGGTAGTCGGCGACCAGGCGCTCGCGCTCGGCGGCGGGGTCCTTCGCCTTCTCGATCTCGTTCCGGAAGATGATGTTGACCGCGCCGTCGGGGCCCATGACCGCGATCTCGGCGGTGGGGTAGGCGAGGTTCACGTCGCCGCGGATGTGCTTGGACGACATGACGTCGTAGGCCCCGCCGTACGCCTTGCGCGTGATGACCGTGATCTTCGGCACGGTGGCCTCGCAGAAGGCGTAGAGGAGCTTCGCCCCGTGCTTGATGATGCCGCCGAACTCCTGGGCCGTGCCGGGCAGGAAGCCGGGCACATCGACGAAGGTGACCAGCGGAATGTTGAAGCAGTCGCAGAAGCGGACGAAGCGGGCCGCCTTGACGGAGGCGTCGATGTCGAGGCAGCCGGCCAGGAAGGCGGGCTGGTTCGCCACGATGCCCACCGAGCGGCCGCCGAGGCGCGCGAAGCCGCAGAGGATGTTCTTCGCGAACGCCTGCTGCACCTCGAGGAAGTAGCCGTCGTCCACCACCGCGCCGATGACCTGGCGCATGTCGTAGGGCTTGTTCGGGTTCTCCGGGACGATCGAGGCGAGCGCCGGGTCGCGCCGGTCGGCGGGGTCCTCGGTGGGAACCACGGGCGGGTCGTCCAGGTTGTTGGAGGGCACGAAGGAGAGCAGCTCGCGCACCGTGGCGAGCGTCTCGGCCTCGTCGGCGCCCTCGAAGTGCGCGACGCCGCTCCGCGAGTTGTGCGTGTCGGCGCCGCCCAGCTCCTCCTGCGTCACCTCCTCGTGGGTCACGGTGCGGATCACGTCGGGACCGGTGATGAACATGTAGCCGGTGTTCTTCACCATGAGGATGAAGTCGGTCATGGCGGGGGAGTAGACCGCGCCGCCGGCACACGGACCCATGATGACGGAGATCTGCGGGATGACGCCCGAGGCGAGCACGTTGCGGAGAAAGATGTCGGCGTAGCCGGCGAGGCTGACGACGCCCTCCTGGATGCGCGCCCCGCCCGAGTCGTTGAGACCGATCACGGGCGCGCCGGCCTTCATGGCGAGGTCCATGATCTTCACCACCTTCTCGGCGAAGGCGCCGGAGAGGCTGCCGCCGAAGACGGTGAAGTCCTGCGAGAAGACGAACACCAGGCGGCCGTCGATGGTGCCGTGGCCGGTGACCACGCCGTCGCCGTAGATCTTTCGCTCCGCCATGCCGAAGTCGAGGCAGCGGTGGGTCTTGAAGCGGTCGAGCTCGACGAAGCTGCCCGCATCGAGGAGCTGCTCGACCCGGTCCCGCGCGGTGCCCTTGCCCTCGGCGTGGCGCCTGGCGATGCGCTCCTCGCCGCCGCCGAGCAGCGCCTCGCGGTTACGGCGCTCGAGCTCGGCGAGATTTTCCTTGATTCCCATGGAGTTGAATGTTCCCGGCGAGGAGCGCGATCCTTAGTATGCGCTCCCCGGAAATTCAAGGTAGCCCGGGGCGTTAGGGCTTCCTCCACTCTTCCGATGGGTTGGCGGGTTGCTG
>WNFA01001590.1_pt1 | contig 18537 bp, 16 predicted proteins | sample 5400481 | NCBI WGS metagenome assembly WNFA01 (sample SAMN13153340, study PRJNA577476) | soil metagenome | isolation source: 120 cm saprolite under Douglas fir tree site 2 hole 1 replicate 2 | place: USA:California | collected 2015-04-18
AACAGCATCCGGCATGATTTTGCTGTTGTTGGAGGCAGCCTCGATGAGTGGTCTCCCGCTGGGAAAGTCCATCACTCCGGATGTGCTGTCGACGGTGATGAATGAGACACAATTCGGATTCGTCGCGCAAATCCGCTTCGCGCTGGCGGTCATTTTGGCCGGTTGCTTGGCGTACGATCGCTTTGCGTTGGCGCGGGGGCTCGCGCTGGCAATGTCGCTGGGCCTGATCGCGGCCCTGGCCTGGACCGGGCACGCGGGATCGACGGCGGGCGAAATCGGAGTCTTGCATCTGGCCGCCGACATATTCCACCTCTTTGCCGCCGCAATTTGGATGGGAGGTCTTGTATCGCTGGTACTTCTGTTGTCGGCGGTGGGACGCGATCAGATCCAGGCAGGCCTGCCATTTGCGGGGGACGCCACACGGCGCTTTTCGGCGATGGGCATCGTCATTGTCGTTGTGATTTTTGCAACCGGGATCGTCAACGCATGGATTCTGGTCGGTTCCTGGCACGCGTTGATCGTCACCGGTTACGGGAGGCTCCTGATCTTGAAGCTGGCGCTGTTTGCCATAATGCTCTTGATTGCTGCGGTAAATCGGTTTTGGCTGGCGCCGCGGCTTGCCCTACCGTCGGGCAATGAGCCGCAGCTCATGGTGCTTCATCGACTTGCGCGTAACAGTATGATCGAGATCGCTTTGGCGTTGATGATTTTTGCTGTTGTCGGACTGCTCGGTACGTTGCATCCCGCAATCCACTTTTTGTAAATTGTTGAAATCATACCACCGCAAATCTTTCCAGCCCGCCGATGCAACCTGTTCGTTGAAAGCGATCAAAGAGGGACACCAAGATGCAAATCGAAAGATCAGGGTTCATATCAATGGCCTGCGCCGCTTTCCTCGCAGCGCTGTTCGCCGCGCCTGCGCGCGCCGAGGAGGTCCAGCTCGGCGATCTCGTGCTCTCGCAAGCCTGGAGCCGCGCCACGCCGGGCGGCGCCAAAATCGGGGCCGGCTATCTGACCATCGAGAACACCGGCTCCGTGGCGGATCGGCTGATGGGCGGCTCGGGCGATGTCGCCGCCAGGATCGAGGTCCATGAGATGGCCATGAGCAATGGCGTGATGACGATGCGTCCGCTCGACAAAGGCCTGGCCATCGAGCCCGGCAAGACCGTGAAGCTGGCGCCCGGCGGATATCATCTGATGCTGATCGATCTCAAGAATCCGCTCAAGCAGGGCGACAAGGTGCCGCTCATGCTTGAGTTCGAAAAGGCTGGCAATGTGAAGCTCTCGTTGGATGTGATGGGCGTGGGCGCCCAAGGCCCTGCCGGCGCGGATAATTCGGACGGCCAGATGCACATGAAAAAGCGTTCCGGCGCGAAGATGTGAGGCTGATGGTATCGAAGGGTAATCTGTTCATCGTCGGCACCGTGCTCGCTACGTTCCGGCTGCGGCGCGCCGCTGGCAATCCATGTCCATTCCGACAGGGCAATGTTCCAGGTCCTGGTTTGGCCCGGCAGGTCGGCAGGGACGACTTTGTGCTGAGCTGATGGCCTGCTGCGTGCAAAGCAAGCGATCCTGGCGTTCAGCCCGCCCCGAACGCGGCATCGAACCGCTGAGGCGCCAGGCCGTGCCGGGCACGGACACTTTGGTGACCGAATTTGAAAAGATCACGCTGGAAGACGACTTCGACGTTCCGGCGTGCTAGGGGGGTCGGGTGCGATTGTTCTCGCCCGCGCCTTAATCGCCCGGTTAAGATCACCGGCAAAACAGCAGGAAATCCGCTGCCTTAGCGGCTTTGGTTGATGCGCGCCCTTGTGTTTTCGGGCCCGATCCGGTTTCACTGCGGCTCTCCCGTGTTTCACCGATTCTTTGAGTATGCCCATGCGATTATCGCGGTTCTTTCTACCCATCCTCAAGGAGAATCCGAAGGACGCCGAGATCGTGTCGCATCGCCTGATGCTGCGGGCGGGCATGATGCGGCAGGAAGCCGCCGGCATTTATGCCTGGCTGCCGCTGGGCCTGCGGGTGTTGAAGAAGATCGAGCAGATCGTTCGTGAGGAACAGAATCGCGCCGGCGCCATCGAACTGTTGATGCCGACGCTGCAATTGGCCGACCTCTGGCGCAAAAGCGGCCGCTACGATGCCTACGGCCCGGAAATGCTGCGCATCACCGACCGGCACAAGCGTGAGCTCCTCTACGGCCCGACCAACGAGGAGATGATCACGGAGATCTTTCGTAGCTACAGAGTTTCGTACAAAAATCTTCCGCTCAATCTCTATCATATCCAGTGGAAGTTCCGCGACGAACAGCGTCCACGGTTCGGCGTCATGCGCGGTCGCGAATTCCTGATGAAGGATGCCTATTCATTCGACATCGACGAAGCGGCGGCACGGCGTTCCTATAACAGGATGTTCGTCGCGTACTTGCGTACCTTCGCGCGGATGGGACTGCAGGCGATCCCGATGCGCGCGGAGACCGGCCCGATCGGCGGCGACCTCAGCCACGAATTCATCGTGCTCGCGGAGACCGGCGAGTCGGCGGTCTATTGCGACAGCGACGTGCTCGATCTGCCGGTGCCCGGCGAGGAGATCGACTACGACGGCGATCTCTCACCGATCATCGAGCAATGGACCTCGGTATATGCCGCAACCGAAGACGTCCACGACGCTGATCGTTTCGACCGCGAGGTGCCAGCCCACAAGAAAGTACAGACCCGCGGCATTGAGGTCGGGCAGATCTTTTATTTTGGAACCAAGTATTCTGAAGCTATGAAGGCTGTGGTCGTAGGCCCCAATGGCGTCGCTCGCCCGATCCATGGTGGCTCCTACGGGGTCGGTGTCTCGCGGCTGGTAGGCGCGATCATCGAGGCCTGTCATGACGAGGCCGGCATCAAGTGGCCGGACGCAGTGGCGCCGTTCTCTGTTGCGATCCTCAATCTGAAGCAGGGTCTCGGTGAGACCGACCGCGCATGCGAATGGCTATATCAGGGCCTGTCTACCAAGGGCTTCGACGTTCTATACGACGACACCGATCAGCAAGCAGGCGCAAAATTCGCCACCGCAGACCTGATTGGCATTCCTTGGCAGATCATGGTCGGACCCAGAACTCTTGCCGAAGGCAAGGTTGAGATCAAGCGGCGTAGCAACGGGATGCGCGAACTGATTAGTCTAACGGAGGTCTTGGCATGGTTGACCCATTACAATTCATCCACCGAACTTTGGCGACGCTATGAGCCGTAACGCCACAATTAGCCCGAATCGTGTGAAAATCGATCTATGGATGAAACCATGAGCGAGCCAGTTCGAACCCGACCTTTCGCGCCATTCGAATGGCTGTTGTCCGGGCGCTATTTGCGGGCACGTCGCAAGGAAGGATTCATCTCCGTCATCGCTGGTTTCTCGTTCCTCGGCATCATGCTGGGCGTCGCGACGCTGATCATCGTGATGGCCGTCATGAACGGTTTTCGCAAGGAATTGCTTGACAAGATTCTCGGCCTCAACGGGCATCTTTTGGTGCAGCCGCTGGAATCGCCGCTGACCGACTGGAAGGACGTCGCCGAGCGTATCAGCCAGGTCGGGGGCATCAGGTTGGCCGCGCCTGTGGTGGACGGCATGGGACTGGCAAACTCACCGTTCAACGCCTCGGGCGTGCTCATTCGCGGCATTCGCGCCGACGATCTCAACAACCTCACCTCGATCGCCAAGAACATTAAGCAAGGCACGCTCGAGGGATTCGACGAAGGGCAGGGCGTTGCGATCGGCCGCCGACTTGCCGATCAACTGTCGCTGCACGCCGGAGACAGCGTCACATTGGTCTCGCCGAAGGGGGCGGTAACCCCGATGGGCACGACGCCGCGTATCAAGCCCTACAAGGTCGCGGCGGTGTTCGAGATCGGCATGACTGAATATGACGGGAGCTTCGTGTTCATGCCGCTTGCGGAGGCGCAGGCTTATTTCAATCGCCCCAATGACGTGACCGCGATCGAGGTGTTCACCACCAATCCCGACAAGATCGACGGCTTCCGCAAGACCGTGACCGAGGCCGCCGCACGGCCGGTGTTCCTGGTGGACTGGCGGCAGCGCAACTCGACCTTCTTCAATGCGCTTCAGGTCGAGCGCAACGTGATGTTCCTGATCCTCACCATGATCGTGCTGGTCGCGGCGCTCAATATCGTCTCGGGCCTGATCATGCTGGTGAAGGATAAGGGCAGCGATATTGCGATTCTGCGCACCATGGGCGCTTCGCAGGGATCGATCATGCGGGTGTTCCTGATCACGGGTGCCTCTATCGGTGTGGTCGGCACCTTGACCGGGCTTTTCGTCGGCATGCTGATCTGCCTGAATATCGAATCGATCCGACAGTTTCTGTCCTGGCTCACCAGCACCGAATTGTTTTCTCCAGAGCTCTATTTTCTCTCCAAGCTGCCGGCCGAAATCGATTTCGGCGAGACCAGCGCGGTCGTGATCATGGCGCTGACGCTATCCTTCCTCGCGACGCTGTATCCATCATGGCGTGCCGCCCGCCTCGATCCCGTCGACGCGCTCCGGTACGAGTGAGGGCGAGATGGAGCAGGGGGAGGAAGATGTACCGGTCGTCTATCTCCACGAGATAAAACGTCAGTACACACAAGGGGAAACGACGCTGACCATTCTCAACGGCGCCAAGCTTGCGCTGTGGGCGGGACAGTCGGTCGCGCTGGTGGCGCCGTCGGGCGCCGGCAAGTCGACGCTGCTGCATATCGCAGGCCTGTTAGAGACCCCCGATGATGGCGAGGTGTATATCGGCGGCACGCCTACTTCCGGATTATCCGATATCGAGCGAACCCAGATTCGCCGCACCGACATCGGCTTTGTCTATCAGTCGCACCGGCTGCTGCCGGAATTCTCCGCGCTCGAAAATGTCATGCTGCCGCAGATGATCAGTGGCCTCAGGCGCTCCGAGACTGTCAAACGCGCCACCGAAATCCTCACCTATCTTGGCCTCGGCGATCGTATCAAGCACCGGCCGGCGGAACTGTCGGGCGGCGAGCAGCAGCGGGTCGCGATCGCGCGTGCGGTCGCCAACGCGCCGCGCGTGCTGTTTGCGGACGAGCCGACCGGAAATCTCGACCCCCACACCGCGGACCATGTGTTCCAGGCCCTGACGCAACTGGTCAAGGCGACCCGGGTGGCGATGCTGATCGTAACCCACAACATGGAGCTGGCCGGCCGGATGGACCGCCGCGTGTCGCTGGTGGACGGCCAGGTCGTCGAGCTGACGTAGGGTTTGCGTCAGCGGCCGGATCAGACTCTGGCGATCGGAAACTCCCTGCGAAAAGCGAAGCCCGTTACGGCAGGATCACGGTCATCTTGAAGGGACCGCTATTGGCGGCGGCATGGGCGACGGCTTCGTTGGCATGGTCCAGATCGAACGTCGTGGCCTTGAAATGATCGAGCCTCAGCAGTCCTGACTTGATGAGGTTGACCAGACCGAGGGTGGCCTCGGGCGGGTACATCCAGACGCCGTGGATGGTGATGCAGTTTCGCATGATCCATGGATAAGGCAATTCCAGCCCGGCGCCTCCCGACATCCCGACGCCTCCCATCAGCGCCACTCGGCCATAGGGCCGCACCGTCATGGCGGCGGCGCGCACCGTTGTCGTGCCGGCCGATGGTGGCAGGATATCCAGCACGCAGTCGATCGGGCCCGGTGCGGCTCTCCGCATCCGCTCAGAATCGTCGTCCTCGTTGCCGCTGAGTTTTACCGGCCGAAGCCGGTCACCGAATCGACGCGCCAGATCCTCGAGCACCGCTTCGTTTCGTCCCGGTGCGATGACGCAAGCCGCGCCCATCGCGAGGGCGACCGCGACGGCGGCGCTGCCGAAATTGCCGGTGGCGCCGCTGATCAAAACCGTTTCTCCCGGCTGCAGCTTGGCGGCAAGAAAACCGCCATAGGGCACGAGCAGCGTTCCCAGCGCGCACCATTGCACCGCATCCGCCTCAGCAATCGGTCCGATCGGCTTGACGTTCTCGGTCGGAACCAGCATCTGCTCGGCCCATGAGCCATGGCGGAAGTGTTTTTGCAGGCGCAGGCCGCCTTCGCCGCGGGCGCTCCAGCCCTGCAGGGTGATGTCGGGATTCAGCGCATCGTCGCGCGAGCGCACGGTCGGGTCGCAATAGACCCAATCGCCGGCGGCAACATGGGTCGCGTCGGGGCCGACCGCGCGCACCCGGGCGATGGCGCCGGGTCCCGGCACGACCGGCAGCTCGAGCAGGTATTTCCGCTCGCCGCTGAAGACTTCGTTGGCATAGGACAGAACGCGGGTTGCCACGACATCGACGATGATCTCTCCCGTGCCCAGGACCGGATCGGGCAAGGATTCGATTGCAAGTGGCGATCCCCAGGTCTTCAAGATTGCAGCTTTCATGGTCGGCCTTCTCTGTTGTCTCGGATGAACCAGCATCGCATGCTGACTTTCGCACATGCAGGCCTGGTATTATCCTAGGACTGAAGAGTGCCTGTCAGGCGAGAGGATGAAGTCATGGCGGATCCGCGGCGAAGTGAATTCGGCGATTTCCTCAGATCGCGGCGCGAGAAGCTAAGCCCCAAGGCGGTTGGCCTTCCAACTGGGCGGCGGCGTCGGACTGCGGGCCTGCGGCGCGAGGAGGTGGCCGAACTCGCGGGGATCGGCGTCGACTGGTATATCCGGCTGGAACAGGGACGTACCGTCAGTCCGTCCGTCACCACCATCGATGCGCTGGCGCGCGCGCTGCGCCTTGGCAAGGCGGAGCATGCCCATTTGCGGGCTTTGGCCTCGGATGCCGATCGCCGCGCCTTCTCCCGCGAAAATGTCCCTGACGCGATCCGGCGCCTGGTGGATAACCTCAATCAGCCCGCCTATATCACCGGCCGGCGCTGGGACGTTCTGGCGTGGAATGCGGCTGCAGAGGAGATTTTTGCGTTCAGCCGCTTGGCGGAAGAGGACCGCAACACCCTCATCAGCGTGCTGACCAATCCGCACACGCGCGGCCTGTTCGGAGCGACCTGGGCCGACGAGGCCAAACGCATGGTCGCCCAATTTCGTGCCACGCACGATCTTTGGGCCGGCGATCCCGCCTTTCTCAGCCTGCTGGAGCGCCTTCGGCAAGGTTGCCCCGAGTTTGCGATCTGGTGGGAGGCGCACGACATCGGCAGCGTCACGGCTGGCCGCAAATTGCTGAGCCACCCCAAAAAGGGCTCACTGCGCTTCGAATACGCGACCTTTCAGGCCAATGACGATCCCGCGCTGAAACTGGTGATCTACACGCCGGTGTGAGATGGGCGCCGCGTCTAGTAGACGCGGCGATGCCAGTAGCGCGGTCCGAGTGGCTCGTCGCCCGCGTCGGCGACGTAGGGATTATTCACGCACTGGGCCGAGCGGCCCGATGCCGAGGCGTTGCACTGAGCCAGCGAATTGTAGCGGCATTCGTAGGTCCGTACACGTGCAGGCAAACCGGATAGCCCGGAGCGTACGTTTGTGCCGCCGCCGGTCCCGCGATCGAGGCCGCCCCGATCGCCACAATCGCCAAAACCAGACTTCGCATCAGTATGTCCTTCGGGATACGTGGCCACGATTGGGCTGCAGTTCGGCATTGGCGCTGTAATAGGGATTGGCGTCGCAATAGGCGTCCCGGCCCGAGGCGGTCGCCTGGCACTGCTGCTAGCTCGAAAAACTGCAGTCGCCGCGGCCGGCACCGAAATCGCATCCCTCGATGCAGAATGGGAATTCCCGCGCCGCGGCGGGCAGCGGACCCGAAGTCGAGCCGGCTCAGCACAGTATCGGCGCCCAAAACACCTTTCGCATGGCGTCCTCCGTTCCCTTCGAGCCATTTCTCCCGCTCGCGAACAGACAGGACCGGGTGGTCCCTTCGGGCGTGAGGTGCGCAGCGGAATTTCAGGGCGCGGCACGATCAGTAAGACGGGTAGACGGACCGTACGCTGTGTCGGCTACGATAGGCGCGCGGATCGGGCTCGCCGGGATTGTAATAGGGATTTTCCACACAATAGAGAAACCGCCCCGAAGCGGTGGCCTGACATTGCTCATAGCTTGTGAAGGTGCAGTTGCTGAGGCCCGGATACTCGTTGCCCTGAATGCAAAACGGATAGCGGGTGCCAACGGCCGCAGCCGGCGCGGCGCCGATCATGGCCAAGCCGCTTGCGGCCAGCAAAGCCAGAACAAGATTACGCATCACAGTCTCCTTATCAGCCGTAGCCGTTCGTTCATTCGTTGAGAGCAACCCAAGCCGGACGCTGGGGTTCTCGTCAACTCACATTCGTGGGTGCCGGTGCTTCCCACATTTGCGTACTTATTGCCGAACACCTCGACCGGGAACGCAGCATTGAGCAAGAACAAGTCGAAAGCCGGGCAGGAGCGCTGTCAGCGGAGACGGCTTCACGATTCGACGATCTGTATGTCCTTGGCGCTGAGCGACAAGAGAACCGCTTCAATATCTTCCGGCTCAAGGTTGGACGGGATCAATTCATTCAATTGGTCGAACGTAAGGGTGCCATTCCCTTCGCCAAGCTTTATTGCCCTTCGGATGACTTCCGACAATTTCATCCAGCTCTCCCAAGAAGGCTCTCACTAACAAGAAGGCTCTCACTAAGAGGCGTTCGACCCTGGCCTTGTGGGGCGGAAAACAGGCAACTTCCGAAATGAAAACCGGCCATTTGAAAGAATTTACCAAAGGGGTCATTCGCGGGACTGCACCACCCTTCGGCGGCCTCTTGACTTCTTGGAACAAAAGAGGAACAATGTTCTTCTTATGTTCCAGTATCAGGAGGAAGCCATGTTGAAGACATTCGTGGAAGAGGCTGCGGCACTGACATCGATCGCGCTTTTTGTCGCGATGATTGCGATCTGGGCGCAGTTGATTCCCCAGCTCTGAGGCCGCGGCCAGCGTTGGACGGGGATGGGGCAGGGCGGCCCCACGCCCCGGCTGGGGAAAAGCGGGACGGCGATCTGGAATCGCGCGTTCCGCGTGGACACTTCAGGCCCGAGGCATCACCATTGAGCGGCGAGTCGGCCTTCGAGGCCGCCCGCGCTCCCTCAAGCCCCAGTGATCGCTCCAGTCCATGATCCCAAAACCTTCGGCGACCATGTCCAGTGCCGGATTTGTCCATCTCCACGTCCATTCGGCCTATTCGCTGCTGAAGGGATCGATCAAGATCCAGAGGCTCGGCGAGCTGGCCAAGGCGGACCGCCAGCCGGCGCTGGCGCTGACCGACACCGACAACATGTTCGGGGCGCTGGAATTTTCCGACAAGATGGCCGGCTACGGCATCCAGCCCATCATCGGCTGCGAGCTGGCGGTCGATTTCGGCGATCAGGACCCGAGCGCCCGCAACGCGCTGGCGGCGGGACCGGCGCGGATCGTGCTGCTGGCAGCGCGCGAGCGCGGCTATCGCAGCCTGATGCGGCTGAACTCGCGAGCCTTTCTGGAGACGCCGGTCCATCAGTCGCCCCACATCAAGTTCGAATGGCTGCAGGGCGACGCCGAGGACCTGATTGCGCTCACCGGTGGTCCGGAGGGGCCGATCGCGCTGGCGATCAATGCCGACCAGGCGGCGCTGGCGGCGACGCGCTGCGACCGGCTGGTGAGCCTGTTCGGCGACCGGCTTTATATCGAATTGCAGCGCCACGGCATCGAGAAGGAACGCCGCGCCGAAGCTGGCCTGATCGATCTGGCCTACGCCAAGGGATTGCCGCTGGTCGCAACCAACGAGCCGTATTTCGCAACCGCCGACGATTACGAAGCCCACGATGCGCTGCTCTGTATCGCCGGCGGCCGTCTCGTCGCCGAGACCGATCGCGATCAATTGACCCCGGATCACCGCTTCAAGACCCGCGCCGAAATGGCAGTGCTGTTCGCCGATGTGCCGGAGGCGCTGGCATCCACGATCGAGATTGCCGAGCGCTGCTCGTTCCGCCCCGTCACGCGCAAGCCGATCCTGCCGCGCTTCACGGTCGGCGCGGGCACCAACGCGGCGGAGGCGGAAAGCGACGAGGCGGCGGAACTGCGCCGTCAGGCCGAGGAAGGCCTGAGCAACCGGCTCAGGGTTCACGGCCTCTCACAAGGCAGCTCCGAGGAGGATTACCGTGCCCGGCTCGCTTTCGAGATCGATGTCATCACCCGCATGAACTATGCGGGCTATTTTCTGATCGTCGCGGATTTTATCCAATGGGCGAAGGCCGAAGGCATTCCGGTCGGACCGGGCCGCGGCTCCGGCGCGGGCTCGCTCGTCGCCTGGGCGCTGACCATCACCGATCTCGACCCGATCCGGTTCGGCCTGCTGTTCGAGCGCTTTCTCAATCCCGAGCGCGTGTCGATGCCGGACTTCGACATCGATTTCTGCCAGGATCGGCGCGGCGAGGTGATCGATTACGTGCAGCAGCGCTATGGCCGCGATCAGGTCGCGCAGATCATCACCTTCGGAACGCTGCAGGCGCGCGGCGTGCTGCGCGACGTCGGCCGCGTCTTGCAGATGCCTTACGGGCAGGTCGACAAACTCACAAAACTGGTGCCGCAAAATCCCGCCGCGCCGGTGACGTTGGCCGCCGCGATCGCAAGCGAGCCGAAGCTGCAGGCATTTCGCGATGAAGACCCGGTGGTCGCGCGGGCCTTCGATATCGCCCAGCGCCTCGAGGGCCTGACCCGGCACGCGTCGACCCATGCCGCCGGCATTGTGATCGCCGACCGTCCGCTCAGCGAACTGGTGCCGCTCTACCGCGATCCGAAATCCGACATGCCGGTGACCCAGTTCAACATGAAATGGGTCGAGCCGGCGGGCCTCGTCAAATTCGACTTCCTCGGCCTCAAGACGCTGACGGTTCTCGATGTCGCCGTGAAACTGCTGAGGCGGCGCGGGGTCGATGTCGATCTCGCGACCCTGCCCCTCGACGATGCCGCCAGTTACCAGATGCTGGCGCGCGGCGATGTGGTCGGCGTATTCCAGGTTGAAAGTCAGGGCATGCGGCGGGCGCTGGTCGATATGCGGCCCGACCGCTTCGAGGACATCATCGCGCTGGTGGCGCTGTATCGTCCGGGTCCGATGGCGAACATTCCGACCTATTGCGCCCGCAAGCATGGCGACGAAGAGCCGGAATATCTGCACCCGATGCTCGAGCCGATCCTGAAGGAGACTTTTGGCGTCATCATCTACCAGGAGCAGGTGATGCAGATCGCGCAAGTGATGGCCGGTTATTCGCTCGGCGAAGCCGACCTGTTGCGTCGTGCGATGGGCAAGAAAATCCGTTCGGAAATGGAAAAGCAGCGCGCAGGCTTCGTTGCCGGCGCGATGAAGAATAACGTACCGAAAGGCCAGGCGGATACGATCTTTGAACTACTCGCGAAGTTTGCCGACTACGGCTTCAACAAGAGCCATGCCGCGGCCTATGCGCTGGTGTCGTATCACACCGCCTACATGAAGGCGCATTACCCGGTTGAGTTCCTGGCGGCCTCGATGACGCTCGACCTCAGCAATACCGACAAGCTCAGCGAGTTTCGCGCCGAAGCGCAACGACTGGGCATCAAGGTCGAGGCGCCCTCGGTCAACCGCTCCGGCGCCACCTTCGAGGTCAGCGAAGGCACCATCTATTACGCGCTCGCCGGCCTGAAGGGCGTCGGCGGGCAGGCGGTCGACCTGATCGTCGACGCACGAAAAGACGGCCTGTTCACGTCGTTGGCCGATTTCGCAGCGCGCGTGAATCCGCGCGCGATCAACAAGCGTGTCATCGAGAGCCTGGCGGCGGCCGGCGCGTTCGACGCGCTGGATTCCAATCGCGCCCGGGTGTTCGCCGGCGCCGAGGCGATCCTCGCAGCGTGCCAGCGCAGCCATGAGGCGGCGACCGTGGGGCAGAACGACATGTTCGGCGGTGCGGCCGACGCGCCGACCATCATGCTGCCGCAGGTCGAGCCGTGGCTGCCGGCGGAGCGGCTGCGGCGCGAATATGACGCGATCGGTTTCTTCCTCTCCGGCCATCCGCTCGATGACTACGCCACGGTCCTGAAACGGTTGCGGGTGCAGACCTGGGCGGAATTTTCGCGCGCGGTCAAGACCGGCGCGACCGCGGGCAAGGTTGCCGCCACCGTGGTGTCGCGCATGGAACGCCGCACCAAGACCGGCAACAAGATGGGCATCATGGGGCTGTCGGATCCGACCGGCCATTTCGAAGCCGTGCTGTTTTCCGAAGGGCTCGCGCAGTATCGGGAAGTACTGGAGCCGGGGGCTGCGGTGCTGCTGCAGCTCGGCGCCGAGCTGCAGGGCGAGGATGTCCGTGCCCGGGTGCTGCACGCCGAGCCGCTGGATGCGGCCGCCGCGAAAACCCAAAAAGGCCTTCGGATATTCGTCCGCGATACCAAGCCGCTCGAGTCCATCGCCAAACGCCTGCAGATGCCCGAGCCCGCTCCACAGGGGAGCCCGGTCCGCGGTCCTCAGACAAAACCGCTTCCCGACGCGGCGGGCGGGGCCAATGGCGATGTATCGCTGGTGATGATGCTCGACCTCGAGACCGAGGTCGAAATGAAGCTCCCGGGCCGCTTCAGGGTCTCGCCGCAGATCGCCGGCGCCATCAAGGCGGTGTCGGGCGTGGTGGACGTGCAACAGCTGTAGGCGGGGGCCAGCGTAAGCACCGACCGGAGCCTTTTCCGTTTCGATGGAATCGAAACGGGGCTCTAGATACTTGATCTGACGCGTTTTCTTGACGCGAACCGGTCTCCACCCCGGATCAAGTCCGCGGCAGGCTTTCGCTGGAAAACGCTCTTAGCCAGCATACAGCACGATGTCGAACACCGCCAATTTCGACTTCGGCTCCATCTCAGGCGTCGGCGGCAACAACTTGGCGATCAGCAATTCGGTTCTTCCGGCAGTTTGCAGAATGCGATCGGTAGCGTTGTAGGGGTCGCCTTCGAACTACATCTGGGTCACGAGTCTGTCCTGCCTGCCGGAAACCTGGAAGTGAATGTGCGCAGGCCGCATTAAGTGAGGGCCCACGGGATATGCGGCCGGTTTGATGGTCTTGAACTGATATCGGCCGTCGTCGTCAGCGGTCAGAATGGCTGCCCCCTCAAAGTTCGGATCGAGCGGCGCGGGGTTGGTATCGCTTGGATGCGTGTAGCGCCCATGAGCGTTGGCTTGCCATATTTCAAGCTTCGCATTGCGAACAGGCTCGCCGTTCAGATTGAGCACGCGTCCCATCACAGTGAGGACCTGGCCCTCCGCGCGCCCTGGCCGACCGGATACCCTCGTCAGATCGGCATTTTGATCAAGGGGTTTCAGTGGATAGAAGGGACCAAGTATTTGCTCCGGCGTACGCGGCACGACGGTTCGCGCCATCGCAAACCTGGTTGAGACCACACTGGCGACGCCTGTTAGTGCGGACATCTTCAAGATCTCACGGCGGCTGAGATCACCTATCGTGCACGTCGCCATCGCTGCTCTCCACAAAATCCGATCGGCCGAACTCGTTATCGTGGCCGTCAACCGGGATTCGAGCTCTGCAGGGTCCGTCGCGGCATCAAGAGAATACCATCAAGGTTGTCCATCTTGAGGCGGCTGCCGATAGCTCTGCTTCGCCGCTTGCGTGTCGTGCGCAATGCCTTATTGGATTGGCAGCGCGTTTCGTTCAAGTGATGTTCAGCTGGCCATGTGCTCTATGCGCGGATGTCGTAGTTGAACCGTGAGCAGGCAGGGCAGCCATGCGTGTGACAAGAAGTTTTTCGATTCTTTCGTTTTGCCTGATCCTGTTCTGCGGGTTCCCGGGGATCCTGAGTTCCGCCGCAGCGCAGCAGCAGGAAAAGCGGATTGCGCTGGTCGTCGGCGACGGCGCTTACGCCAAGTCGCCGCTCGCGACCGCGGCCAACGACGCAGGGCTGATCGCGCAAACCTTGCAGGCGGCCGGCTTCGACGTGGTCGGGGCCCGCGACCTCGACGGCGACACGCTGCGCCGAAGCTTCCGCGACTTCATCCAGAAAGCCGAAGCCTCAGGTCCGGACACAGTTGCGGTGGTGTATCTCGCAGGCTACGGAATGCAGCTGGCCGGCGAGAATTATTTCATACCCGTCGACTCCACGGTCAGTCGCGACACCGACATTCCAACGGAGGGAATGCGGATCAACGACTACGTCCGCCAGCTTGCATCGCTTCCGCTGAAGGCCGGCGTCGTCGTGCTGGACGCGGCCCGGCAGCAGCCTTTCGTTGAGGGCGGCCAGCCGCTTGCGAGTGGCCTCGCTCTGGTCGAGCCGGATGCGCATATGCTGATCGCCTTCAACGCCGCGCCGGGCACGATCGCTCCCACCGAGCAGGGTCCGTATGGCGTTTACGCGCAGTCGCTCGCAGAGATGATCCGCACCGGCGGCCTGTCGCTGCCCGAAGTTTTCAACCGCGTGCGGCTCCGCGTCAATGAATTGAGCAAGGGTGCGCAGGTCCCATGGGACGCTGAAAAGATCGATGGACAGTTCATGTTTTTCAATCGTGCGCCGGATGCGCCCGCGCCGGCGGCGCCGGATCAGGCCGCCGCGGTTCGCGGCAAACCGATCCGCGACCTCGGCGCGCAGGATGCCTATGCCGCAGCACTCGAACGCGACACAATGCAAGGTTATGAGGATTTCCTGACCGCCTATCCCAACGATCCGCTCGCCAAACGGGTGCGGGCAATCGCCGCCGCGCGGCGTGAAGCGATTACCTGGCTTCGCTCTTACCGGGCCGACACGCCGCAAGCTTACTGGTCGTACCTGAGACGCTATCCGCGCGGTCCGCATGCCGGCGATGCTCGTCGTCGACTTGCCATTCTCATCGCTTCGCTGGAGCCGCCGCCGTCCTTCGCGGTCATCGACTACGACGTGCCGCCGCCTCCGCCTGACGAAATCGTCTACGTCGACCGCCCCGTGCTGATGTTCAGCGACCCGGAGTTCGACTTTGCGCCGCCGCCGCCGCCGCCACTGTTTTTCCTGCCGCCGCCGCCACCGGATTTCATCGTCTTGGAGCCGCCGCCGCCGCCGATCGGGCTGTTCATCCTGCCGCAGCCGTTCTTTGTGCCGATCCCGGTCTACGTCCAGCAGCCGGTCTATGTCGTGCCACCGCCGAACAACATCATTTTCGCCAATATCCACAACACGACCGTCATCAACAACGTCATCAATCGGCCGCCTCAGCCGGGGGCTGGCAACGTTCAACCCAATGCCAAGGGTGTCGCGGCTCCGCCAGGCGTGAAGGGCGCGCCGGGGCAGGGCGGTGTCGCTCAGCCCGGTACCGGTCCGGCGCTGCCGCCCGCGGTCGCGCAAAGGGCCTCGCTGATCCAGCAAGGCAAACTGGCGGTGCCGCCGAGCGCCTCGATTAATCCGGCAGCCAGACTGGGCACTCCCGGCACGCCATCTGGGCAGAGAGTTGCGCCAAATACGCCGGTGCCCACAAACGTATCCCCTAATGCGCTGCCTCAAGCGTTGCCGAAGACCAATGCATTGCCGGTCCCGGGTGCGAAGGGCACACCGCCTGCACCGCCAAGCGCGGCGGCGCCGGTTCCAGGTCCGCCAAACCCCAACGCGAAACTCGCCCCGCAAGATCAGCCGCGGGCCAGCGAGCCAGCATTGCGGGCGGGTCAACCGAAAGCTGGCGGTTCGGCTCAAGCCCCGGAAGCCAAGCCGGTCGTTCCGGAAACGGTGCGAAGGCCAAACGCGGCTCCGCCGCCACCGCCACCACCCAAACCGGCTGCAGCGCCTCCAAAGCCCGCTCCGCGGGCCGAGCCTAAGCCTCAAATGCAACGGGCCGAGCCGCCACATCGGGCCGCACCACCGCCGCGTCCGGCCCCGCAGATGGCAAGGCCATCGCCTCCGCCGCCCCGAGCGGCTCCGCCACCGCCCCGGATGGCCGCGCCGCCGCCCCCTCGACCCGCCCCGCCGCCCCCGCGGCCAGCGCCCCAGATCGCCCGTCCGGCGCCGCCCCCGCCGCGACCAGCTCCACCTCCGCCACGACCGGCCGCGCCGGCGGCGGCCAAGAAATGCCCGCCGAATGTTCCAAGATGCTGACAGCGAAGCCGGTCAGACCTCAATCTGAGATCTGACCGGACCCGTATTGTTAACTTTTAGCTACAGCGAGACAGCGGGAGAATTTTCTTGGCAGGGGACCCCTACCAGCTGCCGTCGTGAGCTTATGACGCGCGTTCATCAGCGGAGAGACTTGCGCGCTTATTAGGCGGCCGAAAGGTGTCGATGCTGTTGCAACCGTATGGTGCTTTTGGTTATTAGCTGCCCCGTATGGCATGGGGGCGTGATGTTTTGGCGTGGGGTAGTGTTGTCGCTTGCGGCAGCCTCGTTGGTGGGCTGCGCGAGCGGAAGAATCGGCGCTGATTATGCGACTGTGACGCAGAAGGTCGGCCCGCCGAAAGCAGGTCAAGCGCGCATCGTCTTGCTTCAAGAAAAAGCCAGCGGCCTTGGCTATGGGAGCTGCGCCAGTGACATGAAGCTCGACGGTGACCCGATGGGTAGGCTAAAGCCCGGGACCTATCTTTATGCCGATCGTCCGGCAGGTCATCACCAGCTCCTGGCCGCCGAGACAATGTTTCCAGGCGACAGCAAACGCGACATCACAATGGAACCCGGCCGCACATATTTTTTCCTCGCAAAGGTCAGCGAGAGGCACAATACGCTTACCGGGATGACGGTCGCAGGTGGTCTGGCCGGCATGCTGGTTTCCTCTGCCGTCACCTCTGGCAGCGAGAATCCCGGGCCGGTCGACTTTTTTCTCTTGGATGAACCGGGGGCGAGGGCGACGCTCGCGGAGCTTCAACTGGCGGAATAATATTCGTCGGACAGCAGCTTCGACATGAGAGGCCGCAAACGGCGGATTCATCGGTTAGGCTTCATCGGTTAAGCGTCTGGCGTTGATCGGATTGGGGGATTTCTTGACTATTTCGGTCGCCAATGTAGCGCGCGCGCTGGGGTTGTTGCTGGTGATCGTGGCGATGGACGGCGGTGCAGCCCGGGCGGCGCCGGATGCATCGTCGGCTGCGCAGGCCATTTATGCCGCGGCGCCCCCGCGGCTCCTACAGATTCGCACGCTGGTCGCTGACGCCGGACGACAGACGTCGATTGGCTCGGGCTTTCTCGTCTCTCCCGATGGGCTTGCGATCACCAATTATCACGTGGTCTCGCAGGTCGCGCTCGAGCCGAAGACCTATCGGCTTGAATATGCGGCGGCCGATGGCAGTCATGGCGATGTCAGCCTGTTAGGGGTCGACCTGCCAAACGACCTCGCGATCATTCGCCTCGACAAGCATGACGTGCCTTACTTTGCCTTCGACGAAGCTGCGATGGCGGGCGGCCTGCCGCAGGGCGAACGCCTCTATTCCATGGGTAATCCGCTTGACCTCGGCTTCACCATCAGCGAAGGCACCTATAACGGCCTGGTGGGGCACAGCTACAACGACCGCATCCACTTCACCGGCGCGCTCAATCCCGGCATGAGCGGTGGGCCGACCGTCACCGCCGACGGCCTTATCGTCGGCATCAACGTCGCCACGCGCAGAGGCGGCCAGCTCGTGAGCTTCCTGGTGCCGGCGCGTTTTGCGGCGGCACTGCTGCAGCGGGTTCGCGAGCATGAAATGCCGTCGGACTTGCATGCCGAGATCGCGCGACAGCTTGCCGCGTGGCAATCCGGACTCTACAAATCGTTCGGCGGGGAGGGATTTCGTTCGACCACAGTGGGGCCCTACCGGGCGCCCGAGACGATGGCGCCGTGGTTCGATTGCTGGGCGCAGACCAACGCCGGCGCCACGCCGAAGCCGCGCGCCAGCATCAATTCGACCAACTGCGCGAGCGATACCGGGCTGTTTGTGGCCGCAGATCTCAACACCGGCGCCATCCAGCTCAGTCATTCCTACGTCAGGACCATTGACCTCAATCAGTTCCAGCTTGCGACCGTTCTGACGCAGCTAAGCCAGCCGCGCCTGGTCGGCGGCGGACCATTCCGCAAGTGGTACACGCCGGAGCGTTGCCACGAGGACTTTGTCAGCGCCGAACCGGCGTCGGACCACCCGCCGCTCAGAGTGATCTGGTGCGCGCAGGCCTATCGCGAATTCGAGGGGCTCTATGATGTGGCGTTGATCGCCGTCACCCAGGACCACGGCAGCGAGGCGCTGGTCTCGCGCTTGAGCCTGCAGGCGGTCGGCTATGACGACGCCATGGCGCTCGGCAAGCGCTTTCTCGAGGCGGTGCAGGTGAGCAAATGATCTGGATCGAGATCCTGTCGCGCCACCGCGACATCACTGCCCGTTTTCGGATTGCCGGTCCGGAAGCGTACATCGGGCGCGGCTACGATAACGACGTCATCGTCGACGATCCCTATGTTGCCGCGCAGCACCTGCGCATCTTTCGCGACGAGACCGGGCAACTCGTCGCCGAGGACATGGGCAGCGCCAACGGCCTATTCCTCGACGGCGGCAAGAGCCGACAGACGCGCATTGTTGTCGACGGCAGCCATCCGATCCGCATCGGCCAGACCTTTTTGCGCATCCGCGAGACGAGCCA
>WNFA01006852.1_pt1 | contig 18534 bp, 19 predicted proteins | sample 5400481 | NCBI WGS metagenome assembly WNFA01 (sample SAMN13153340, study PRJNA577476) | soil metagenome | isolation source: 120 cm saprolite under Douglas fir tree site 2 hole 1 replicate 2 | place: USA:California | collected 2015-04-18
GGCGCCGAAGAGCGAAACCGAGAGCAGGGAGCGATGGGGCGGAGTCAGCTTTTCATCGATGCGCAGTCGATGATCGCGGGCGAGCTCGATGTTGAAACCGAGGTCTGCCTGATCGACCCGCAACCAGTCCAGCAGCGTCGCCTGGAGAGGGTTCGCCTGCGACTCGATGGAGAATCGCTTCGGATAGCCTTGATGCTCGGACCGGATGCTCACGGATCGCGGCAGCAGGGCGACGAGAATTAATGCGGCAATCAGCGCGATCCTCATGCAGCACTCCTAGCGGGAGAGCATCTGCTCAATGAAATCCAGAGCGCGAGAATCTCGGGACTGCCCGAGCCGGTGCGAAGTCGAGCTCGCGGCTTCGCGAACGACTTCCTGCGCCAGGTGGCCCGGCGCGATGTTCCGGGCTTCCACCCGGGCATAGTGGAGATTGGCTGGCTGCGACCACGCGCTCGATGAGTACGCGAGGCCAAGTAGAATCAGCGTGCCAGGTATCGCCATCCGATTCATGTTCAACCTTACTTTTCAAGCAGCTTGATCATGTAGTCTTGCGCCTCTTTGGAGTGCATCAGCGAAAGCCTCGAGACGGCGGCTTTGCGAAGTTGCGGATCCTTTTCGCTCTGGGCGATGTCCATCAGCGCCGGCGCATTGTTCTGGAGGAATAGCGCATTGATCACCTCGCGGCGTGGCTCCGGGCTTTTCTCGGTGCGGTAGAGAGTAAGCAGGGCAGGCCCGGTCTTGCTCGCGGGGAGCAGACCGAGCGTTTTCACAGCCTCCAAACGGAGCGCCGGGTCTTTTTCATTCTGGGCGATGGGAAGTAGATGCTCGGCGTCGCCCGAAAGTGACAGCGCCCGGATAATATCCTTCTTGGATTCACCTCCGGTTTGGGAGGAGTAGAGCTCGGAAAGCTCGCGCTTCGCGCCCATCAGTCCCAGCTGCTGAATTGCGGTTGCCCGTACGTCCGCCGCCTTCTCGCTCTTCGCGGCGGCGAGGATCTTGTCGCGCTCGCCGGAAAGCATGAAGCTCTGGAGGATTTTCTTCTTCACTGGCGAGCTGGCGCCTGGATAGAGATCAGCCAGAATCTGCCGACTCTCGGCGCCGCCCAGCATTCCCAGGTACTCGATCGCCTTGGGCTGGAGCTCCGGATGACTCTTGCCTCGGGCGATCTCGCCGATCATTTCGCGGGCTTTGGGCGACTTGTTTTGAGCGAGCACGAAAAGGGCGTGCTGCTGAAGCTTGGGAGAGGAGCTGCGCTCGAGGAGTTTTCCCAGAAGCGCGATGGCGCGATCGGGCTCCGACGACATCAAGCTGTTGATCGCCATCAGCTTGAGCTCGTCGTCTGCCTGGGCATCCGCATTGACCGCGCTCGCAGGGCTGATCGAAATCCGAAGACCCTGGGCGTCCTTGAGCCATCGGCTCTTGGGGAAGCGCGCTTCTAAGTCTTCCAGGGTAGCGATCGCCTCATCGCTGCGACCGAGCTTGTTCTGGGCGTAGGCTTTCCAGTAGAGGGCCGCGTCTTGCTGGTCCCCCGGGGTGCGCGCCGCCTCGGAGAAAAGACGCGCCGCATCTTGCCAGGCGGAATCGTCGAGCGCTCTCATTGCGCTCTGATAGAGCTGCTGCTGGCCTGATCCCGCATCCGGCTGCGCGGCGCGGGCAGGGGGATTTCCAAGCGCAAAACTGGTGACAAGGATGAAACAGGAAAAAATGCGACGGCTGATCATATCGGTCCCTACAGTTTCCAACTTGCTTGGGTGGTGGTGATCCTGCGCTGGTCAATCTGTGCTTCGACGACCCTGATTTTGAAGAGGACGTCCTTGGACTGGATGCGTTCGGCCAGTGTCTCTGCTGGCTGGTCGGAAGAGCTGTGCTCTATTTCGACCAGCACGGGTTCCAACTCCTCGAGCACGCTGGCCATCGCTTGTTCACGGTGAGCCAGCGCGACTTGCCGATACAACCGGTTCGCGGCGACTAGAGACTCGGCCCAGACCTGGGCCCGCTGCGCGCTGGCTGGCCCCCGGTCGGAATGGACATACTCGAGGATCAGCATCTGCGAACGCTGAAGATGCTCTGCCACCGCGGCGAGAAGAATCCGATCGCCCGTGTCCGCGGCCAGCGCCGGAGCGGCTGGCTTTCCCAGCGGGTGCAATCGGCCCCAAACCTGCGCGCCGTATGCGTCGCTTCTGTCCGGCACCCGAACCGCGGGAACCGCCCCGAGCATTCTTCGAATCTCGGCCAGCTGCTCACGGCAGACGCTGCACTCAGCCAGATGCTGCTCCACCGCGGCTGGGTCTTCCCCTTCACCGTAGAAATGGAGGATGAGCGCCTCTTCTTCGAGATGGCTCATGGGATCGATCCTTTGCGCTCGAGAACGGGGATCAGGGCGGCCCGGAGTTTCTTCACTGCCCGGAAAATGCTCTGTCGAATCGCCGGGCCGGAGATCTCAAGGAGCTCTCCAATTTCGGCGGTATTCATCTGCTCGTAGTGCCTGAGGACAAAGGCGGCCCGCTCCTGCGCGGTCATCTCCTCCAATGTCCGCTGGACGATCCGGCCAAGCTGCGCATGAAAAATCCGGTGCTCGGGATCGGCGCCCAGCTCCGATGTTTCGCCATCGCCATCCAGCGCAGGGGCCAGAGCAGCATCGCGCCGGCGCCGCGAACGCAATTGGTCCAGGGCTCGATTGGCGGCGATCCGGGTGACCCAGGTGGAAAAGTTCGAACGCGCCTCGAAGCTTCCAAGCATCCGGTGGGCTTTCAAAAAGGTCTCTTGCACGATGTCTTCGGCGTCCTGTTCATTGCCGGTGATGCGGTAAGCAAGGCGGAAAATCTGAACGCTGTGCCGGCACACCAACTCCCGGAAAAGGTGGCCTTCTCCGGATTGGATTCGCGCGACAAGGGCCGAATCGTTCACCTCCATTCAGCCTATTAGACGCCGCTGCGTCCAGGCCGTTAGCAAGTTCTTTCGAAGCCCCTGCGGTTCCGTGCTTCAGGGTGCGGCGGCCCTGGGAGCTGCCGCCAACGCACGACGGGCGGGGCGAGGCTCGACTCTGCAATGATCTGGCGTAGGATGAGAGCGATCCTGCGCTTCGACCATGGAACCGCGACCACCCTCCACTCCAGGCGCAGGCGATGAAGCGAAGGTCGAAGACGTAAGCAGCCAGCGAGGAGATTGTCGATGCGCCGATTTTTCAAATGGCTGTTTCGTTTGGCATTGCTGCTGATGGTGCTGGGCGGCGCGCTGGTGGTCCACACCCTCTATTTCAAACCCCTCCGGATCGACTGGTTCTACGGTCGGGTCTTTGGCGAGTTCGCGCTTCAGAGCCCCGAGCTGCTCAGCACGCTGCGGATCTTGCCACCGGCGCTGGATTTCTACAGCAACAAGCTCGACGACGCCTCGCCGGCGCACGAAGAAAGGCTGGCCGCGCTGGTCAAGGACAACTATTCGACCCTCCAGCGCTACGATCGCAGCGGCCTCGACCGGGAAGGGCGGCTTTCGTACGACGTGCTCGGGTATTTCCTCGCCATCCAGGCGGAAGGGGATCGCTTCCGGTTCTACGACTTTCCGGTGAACCAGATGTTTGGCGTTCAGGCGAAGCTGCCCGACTTCATGATCCACGTGCACCAGGTGACCAGCGAGCCCGAGGCGAAGCGCTTCCTGGAAAGGCTCGACCGGTTCCCGCAGAAGTTCTCCCAGGTGATCGAAGGCCTCAAGCTGCGCGAGGCCAAGGGGATTATTCCGCCGCAATTTACGGTGGAGAAGGTAATCCTCCAGATGAACGACTTCGCAGCCAAGCGAGGGAAGGAAAATCCGATGTACTCGAGCTTCAAGGAAAAGCTCGACAAGATCCCATCCGAGAAGATGGACGCGGCCACCCGGGCGGAGCTGCTCGCCCGTGCCGAGGCGAGCATCGACAAGCAGGTGTATCCGGCTTACCGCCAGCTGATCGATTACTTCAGCGCCCTTTTGCCCAAAGCAAAAGGCAACCACGGCGCTTGGCACCTGCCGGATGGCGATGCCTATTACGCGTGGTGCGTGAAAATGCACACCACCACCGAGATGACCCCGCAGCAGCTTCACCAGCTCGGCTTGTCCGAAGTGGCACGGATCACTTCCCAGATGGATGCCATCTTGAAAGGCAAGGGTCTGAGCGCAGGAAGCATCGGCAAACGGGTGCAGGCCCTGGCCGGCGACCCGGCTCAGGTCTATCCCAACACGCCAGACGGCAAGGCGGCGATGATCACAAGGTACCAGGCGATCCTCGACGAGGTGAACGCCGGGTTGGGCGATGCCTTCCACGTCAGGCCCAAGCTCGGCGTGGTGGTGAAGCCGGTCCCCGAGTTTTCGCAGGCCACCGCTCCCGGCGCGTACTATCAACCCGGCTCGTTCGATGGATCACGCCCGGGCATGTTCTTTGCGAACATGCGAGATCCCGCGGAAACCCCCAAATTCGCGATGCGCACCCTTGCCTATCACGAGGGGATCCCAGGACATCATTTTCAATTGAGCTTGCAGCAGGAGCTCAAGGGAGTGCCTTTCTTCCGGCGCGTGCTGCCATTCACTGCCTACGCCGAGGGCTGGGCGCTCTACGCCGAGCGGTTGGCATGGGAGTTGGGCTTCGAAAAGGATCCGCTCGACGATCTCGGCCGGCTGCGGGACGAGATGTTGCGCGCGGTGCGCCTGGTGGTCGACACCGGCATTCACTTCAAGCGCTGGAACCGCGAGCAGTCCATCGCCTATATGATCGAGCAGACCGGAATGGCGGAAGGGGATGTCGTCGCCGAGATCGAGCGTTACTTCGTCGCCCCCGGTCAGGCGCTGGCCTACAAAGCCGGGATGCTGAAGATCCTCGAGCTTCGCGAGCGCGCCCAGAAAGCCCTCGGCCCCCGCTTCAAGTTGAGCGAGTTCCATGACCAGGTTCTGATGCACGGCTCGCTGCCGCTCTCCCTGCTCGAAGGCGTCGTCAACGACTGGATTGCCGAACGCAAGGCGCAATCCTGAAAGTGGTCAAGCCGACCGATACAAAGGCCTTCGCGCGACGCTCCGCCGGGCGATGGACCTAGAACTCGTGCGAAGTCGCGAGGAAGAAGAACCCGAGCAGCTCTTGCCAAAGCTGAGCTGATCGGTTGCATCCAGGCGCAAGCCCAGCGATGCAACGCCGCCAACGGTTGATACATCCGTCCGTCCGGAGAGAATCGCGAATTGGGTCGGATCGGCGTTCGTTGCGGTGATGTCAATCTGGGAGGTCTCGGATCCCCAGAGCAGGTAGCCCATCGCTCCGATTCCGAGCCTGCCGAATCGCCTTGCGTAGCCCGCGCCTACCCAGAGCGTCTGACTGTTCTGGGAAAGGAAGAATGCGTTCCGAGGGTTGCCGATCGAATTGCGGTCGTTCCGAACGCGAAGCGTCGACATTCGCGCGCCTATCCCCGTCACCGATAGGGGCGTCTCGCCCGGCTCCGATTTCAGCCGGGAGACGCGGCTGGCCTTTTGTACTCATTCAACGTCAGCCGGTAGGAGCGGTGCTGCAGTCCAGTGGCGAGGTAGAGCTCGTCATGGGTGTATCGAAAGCCCAGCTTCTCAAGTACGCGCCTGGAGCCAAAATTCTGCGGGTGGTGTCCGGCGAAGAGTGCAGCCGCACTCAGGGGCCCGAAAGCATGGTCGATGACCGCGCGGGCTGCTTCGGTCGCCACTCCCTTGCCCCATTGCTCGGCGAGAAGCTGGAAGCCCAGCTCGAAGATCCCGGCCGGAAGATCGTAAGGCTTCAAGCCACAACAACCGAGGTGTTCGCCGCCGTCCTTGAAGAAGATCGGCCAGTACTGCACGCCGTGCTGGCGCTGCCGCGCGAGCTCAGTCTCCAGACGCTCGCGCACCTGGTTCTCGCTGAAAGGGCCGCCAATCAACGCGCTTACCCGAGCGTCTCCCCACAGCGCCAGCGCCAGCGGCCAATCCTGAGCGAGCCAGGTCCGGAAAACGAGCCGGTCGGTCGCAGTTGGAAGGGTCTCAGTTGGAATGCGGCCCTCTCTTCGCACGCGCTGCTCGCAGCCGCCGTCCCGCGAGATAGACCACCACGGCGGCGTTGACAAGCAGGACGCAGACCTTCAGCCAACCGGGTTTTCGTTGCAGCGAGAACACCTCCGGGACAAGAAGGGCGGTCAGTCCGAAGACCACCAGCCATTCCCCCCAGGCTTTTCCGATCAGGAGGAGAATCGCTTCCAGACCGGTGGTGATCGCATCGATCCAGGCGAGCACCGCCCCCCAACGGAAGAGGCGGGTGGACAGATGTTGGTCGATCCACTCTCCCAGCCGGGCCCAGGCCGAGCTGGCCGTCGAAAGCTGGTCAGCGATCTGGTCCGCCAGCTGGTAGGCGGAGCGAGGCGCAACGGTGAGCCAGATGGCCAGGGCCAGCATCACCGGGACTTTCGCCAGCTTGTAGGCGATGATCAGCTTGAGCCCAAGGGTGCGGGGCGTCCGCTCCTGGCGCGCAGTCTCCAGACCCGCCTGCTGCGTCCCAGCGACCGGGGTGCGCCGCATCTAAGGAGTCCTCAGGGGGTGAAAACCTGCTTGAATGTGGCGAGCATCGCCGCCCAGGATTTCTTATCGGCGTCTGCGTTGTAGGCAAGGGCGTCCATTCCTGCTTTGCCGGCGTCCGGATTGGTGAAACCGTGCTTCGCTCCGGGATAGCTGATGATCTCGAACTTGGCGCCCGCGTCCGTCATTTCCTTCCGGAAGGCTTGGACCTGATCGGCGGTGACCATCGGATCGGCCTCACCGGTCATCACCAGGATGCGAGGCTTGACGGTTCCGGGTTTGGCCGGAAGGTCCGTCTTGAGCGCTCCGTGGAATGTTGCCACCGCCTGGAGGTCGGCGCCCTCCCGGACCTCGGTGAGGACCACTCCCCCGCCGAAGCAGTAGCCGATCGCACCGATCGTGCTCGCATCGACCTGAGGGCTTGCCTTCAGTATTTCGAGCGCGGCGTTGAATGGTGTATCGCCCTGCTTGTAATCGACGACCTTTGATTTCACTTCGGCGCCGGCGGCCGACGTCAGACAGAGAAGCGCGGCGACCATCCCATAGGTCTTCATCGTTTTCTCCTCTAAGGGGCTGATGTTCAATTAAAGCGACTGTTTAGCGCGGTGGCCCCAGGAAAGCTGCCGGATTCGAAACCGCAACCGGAAGGTGTGGACTTCGCGATTTCCAAGGTCTGCCTATTCCGAGCACCAACGCACCGATGGAGACATTCCCTGGTTTCCACCTCGCAGAGCAGCCGAGCACTCGCTTGAGCGACAGGGGGTATGGCGTTACGCACTAAATGGAGGTAGACCGCATGCCCCGGCTACGTTGAAACAACTGTAAAAGGTCGAAGTGGGGCGACTGCTCAGAATAACTGGCTCGAGGAATCTTCTGATGAAGCGGTTTTGGGTTTGTGTGTCTTTCCTGGTCCCCCTGATTGTCGCTTGTGGGGGCCCACCGTCGTACGAGCATTCTCCTTTCACCGTCAATGTTTCACCGGACACCGCGATCGTCGATCTCAACAGTACGAGGCGATTCAGCGCGACGGTGATGAACGGCGGCTCGGTGAGCTCCGTTCAGTCGGTCGAATGGAGTGTTTCTGGAAGGGGCTGCAGCGGAAATAGCTGCGGCACTATCAGCACCGCCGGCCTTTACATTGCACCGGACACACAGGTTGCCGAGAACAGCCCGGTGACGGTGAAGGCGGTTGCTCTGGCGGATCGCAACGCCTCCGGTGAGGCAACGGTGACGATCAACTCCACCGTTGCCGTTGTCGTCCAGCCGATCACCCACTTCGTAGACATCGGGGGGAATTTGCGGGTCACCGCACGAGTCACCGGCTCCACGAATAGAGAGGTCACCTGGTCGGTGGTGGGGTCCTGCACGGGAGCTGCATGCGGCACGGTCGACGCAAACGGGTTGTACACCGCGCCCGCGGTGCCTCCCAACCCTCCCCGGGTCGCGGTCAAGGCGGCGGCCCGCGCAGATGTCAGTCGATTTGCTTTCTCGAATCTGACCATCACCTCAACGAGCATGGGTGGAGACGGTCAATAGTAGGGTTTGAGCCCCGGCCTTGAGGTCGTGACTCGATCCGGGTTATTTGCAGCCTGTCGCAACCGCTCACCTCGGAGGGATTCCCATGAAGAAGTATCCATCGCTCTTAGCGTCGTTGTCGCTTGTTCTTGCCTCGTTGTCCGTCGCCGACCCGGTGGACAACCCCGGGGACTTCACCCTCGACTTCGACGCCGGAAGGATCAAGATCGGAAGTCTGGACCCGAGCGACTTCGCCGGGGTGTCATTCGCCGGCACGGTGCTCGACACCGCGGGGAACATCTCTGCGACCGTCGCGGTATCGGACATCACCATTACCGGCACCCCCCTGGGCGATGTCACCCTGCATTTTGTTTCCCTGTCCGATGTGGTGGGCTCGCTCGACGCGCTGACCGGGTTAACGACGTTGTCGGTTTCTCTTCAGATGTTCCTCGTCAATCCGAACTTCCCTCCCGAGTGCCGCATCGACCGGATGGATATTGCGCTCACCACGGACACCGACGGGACCCTGACCGGAATTTTGTACGACATGACCGATGGCACCGCCACCTACGTGAACAATTCCTTCTCCGTCCCGACCACGACCGGGTGCGGCTTCATTTTTGGCCCGCTGGTCGACTCCTATGCCGGTCTTCCCGCGGGCCCCGGGGTGAACTGGCTCGACAACCTCCACGGTGCGTTCTCGACGGTCTTCACCGGCAGCTAGAGCTCACTTTCCCAAGCTGAGCGGCAAGCGCACCTCAGGCTTTGCCTGAACGGCGATTTGTTCGCCTGGTTTCAGTACCTTCCAAGGAGGCGCACCGGAAATAGATCCGGAGCCCTCTCCATTCGTTCTGAGTGGATAGGGAGAAATCAATGCGAACTTCTATCGCCATTGCCGCCGCGATCTTATTTGGGTGTACCTCCGCGAGATCCGTTCAAGCAGCTGAGAATCAGGCGTACTCGGGCCTCTATTCGGTCGAGGTCGTGGATGAAAGCGGGAGCGCTCTATCGACTTTCGAGCACCTGGGCAGGGCCTACGTGCTGGGCACCCTGGGCCAGCGCTACCTGGTGCGGGTGACAAACCGGTCCGCCCAACGGGTCGAGGTGGTGACTTCGGTGGACGGACGCGATGTCCTCGATGGACGACCCGCGGCCTGGAACAAACGGGGTTACATCGTGGATGCCTATGGTGGCTTGGTCATCGACGGCTTTCGATTGAACCAAGAGGCAGTCGCGGCGTTCCGGTTCAGCTCCGTCCCCCGGTCCTACGCTGCGCAGATGGGGAGTGCCCGCGACGTGGGCGTGATCGGCGTCGCGGTGTTTCCCGAACGACAGTATTTTCGGCCCCCGCCGGTGCGGCGAGATCCCGGTGTCCCAGTCCCGCAGGGAGACGGGGACTTCAGCGATCGCTCTGGAGGCGTCGTCGGAGAAGTTGAGGGCGGCCAGTTACCGGAAAGCAAGCCGCTACCGTCAACCGAAGCTCCTCAGCTCGGCTCGATGTCAAAAAAGTCGATGCCCGCCGAACGCCGCGGGCTGGGGACCGAATTTGCCGAAGAGCACTTTTCGCATGTCCAGACGGTTCAGTTCGAACGGGCGAGCTCGACTCCCGCCAGTGTGTTGAGCGTTCGGTATAACGACCGCGCGGGACTGCTTGCGCTCGGAATCGATCTCCACGGTGGCAGTGGATACGGCGCCGGGGATGGGTGGCTTCGCGAAACGGCGGAGCCATTCCGACGGAATGCATCCTTCGCACAGCCGCCACCCGGTTGGCGCCGATGATCGGGAGGGCTACCGTTTGACCCCTGGAGTCGACTCGCGATTCTTTCCGCGACCGCCGCTTCCGGGCTTGGGACGTCGCGATTTTTCCCGGGGCGATGCCCCCAGGCCACGCCGCTCCTTCTCCACGATTGCCGCGGTCCGCGCATCGGCTGGCACCAATACGAAGAGCAGATCGCCAGGCCGATCGGCAGAATGAAACGGGTGGAGTGAAAGCTCAGTATTCCCAAACGCGAGGCGCTGAGGCGAAGGTCATAGACGAGCGAAAGCTTTTCCGTCGCTCGCCCCCGCCACATTCGCGAGAACTCCGGACTCGATCTGGATAACTCGGTAATCAGGTCCTCGAAGCTTGTATCCTCCATTCGGGACGTGTACTGACTGCGTAGAAAACCGACCAGTGCGGTCATCGGCTCGGACCATTCGGCGTACAACGCACGCCGGACGGGATCCATGAAGCCGCGCCAGATCAAGTTTCGAGCAAATCGCCCTTCATTTGCGTCCATCTGGTACAGCGCGTCTAGCAGGCGATTGAAGGCGAGCACGTCCAGCCGGGCGTTGGCGAGCATGGCTGGAAACGCTAGCGCGTCGAGAACCGCCTGGACCGGATGATCCACCTTATTGGTGACAGACTCGCGCGTCAGGTTGACGAGATCGAACAGGTACTGCTTATCGCTCGGCGTCAGCCGCAACGCGTGGGCAATGCGTTCAAGCGTCTCACGCGATACATGGATGTTGCGCCCCTGCTCGAGCCAGGTGTACCAGGTCACCCCCACGTCCGCGAGCTGGGCGATCTCCTCCCGGCGTAGACCGGGTGTTCTGCGCCGCTTTCCAGTCGGCAGCTTCGCTACTTCCGGGGTCAGGGCTCCACGCCGGGCGCGTAGAAAGCCCGCGAGTTCCTTACGACGAGTGGATTCGATCGCAGAAGCCGCAGCCTCAGGTGGTGTCGATGCTCTGTCCCCTTCTGGCCCGGAACCGGGGCCGGCCTTCGGCATACGCGGCACGCTGTCTAAGATAGGTGGGTGATTACGTCAATGAATTCGTGAGCGGCCCAAGCCGTTCCGGGTCCCGCTGCGGCGGTGACAACCGCCTATTTTTATTTGTCGTACTAACCATGAGTGCGTATTAATTTCGCGGTTCGTCGAGGCGCCGGGGGGCGCTCGCCGCTGCGCAGCTGGGAAGAAAGTGGGGACGCTGAGTGAGAGATGCGGCGGTAGAGGCCGGAGAGCCCTGGACGTTGAGCGCGAGGGCATTGGCGCAGCGGATCGCCCAGGGTGAGCTCAGCGCGCGGGAAGCGACGGAGGCGCACATCTCGCGGATCGAAGAGGTGAACCCGGCCCTCAATGCGGTGGTGTGGAAGCGCTACGAGCAGGCCCGCGAGGAGGCGGGGGAGGTTGATCGTCGGCGGTCCAGAGGCGATCCCCTCGGTGCACTGGCCGGCGTTCCGATCACCATCAAGGAGTGCCTTGATCTCACCGGCTCCCCGTCGACCTTTGGCGTGCCCGCACGCAAGACGCACCGGGCCGAGCGTGACGATGAATACGTTTCGCGGCTGCGTGCGGCGGGCGCGATTGTGCTCGGCAAGACCAACGCTGCGCAGTGCCTGCTCTTTGTCGAGAGCGACAACCCGCTCTACGGCCGCAGCAACCACCCCGAGGACATCGAACGCTCTCCGGGTGGCTCTTCCGGTGGGCAGGCGGCGATCGTCGCCGCGGGCGGCTCGCCCCTCGGTCTGGGTACCGATATCGGTGGATCGATGACGCGGCGCTGGCCCTGCAGATCGCCGCCCCTTTCGAGGGAACGGCTCCCCTTCGGGACTTTCGACACGTCGAGGCAGCCAAGCTACGGGTTGGATATTTCGTTGAGGACGGCGTGTTCGCTCCGTCGGCCGCCTATTGGCGCGCGACGCAGGAGGCGGTCGAAGCACTGGGCCGCCTCGGTGCGAAAACGGTGGAGCTGAAGGCGCCTTCCCCGCGGGAGGCATTCGAGATCTTCTACCGACTTCTCTGCGCCGATCGGATGGCGGGGCTGCGGCGTTTCCTCGGCGATTCGCCGCGGGTGAAGCAGATCGAGCAATTGGAGCGGCTGGCGCGCACCCCGGTACCGCTCCTGCCGGTGGTGGGATTCCTGCTCCGCCTGTCCGGAAGGCGGAAGACGAGCGAAGTGATCGAGTGCTTCGGCCGATACTCGGCGGATGCGTACTGGACGGCCTGCGAGCGCCAACTCGACTATCGGGCGCGATGGCTAAGGACTCTGGACGAGCAAGGCGTGGATGCGGTGCTGTCCCCCGCGACGGCCCTGCCCGCGGTCAAGCATGGCGCGACGCTCGAACTGGGGTTGATCGGTGCCTACGCCTGCCTCTACAACGTGCTCGGTTGGCCCGCCGGGGTGGTGCCGGTGACGCGGGTGCGTGCGGATGAGGAGACCGCCACGGCGCGGGGCAAGGACGTCTCCGACCGGACCGCATTGGAAACGGAGAAAGGATCGGCCGGGTTGCCAATTGCCGTGCAGATTGCGGCCCGTCCGTGGCGAGAAGATCTGGTTCTCGCTGTGATGGCGGCCCTCGAGGGAGTGAAATCCTTTCGAATGCGCTGAAATGAGATTCCTGGGACCCGCGGCGCCCTGCGCGCCCTCGCTGGGCGGTCAGCGAACCGCGCCGCTTTCTCCCCGACGCGCGACGATGACCGTGGTTAGTCCTTTCGTCGCGTAAGTCCAAGACCCAGCCGTGTGGGAAGCCGGGGCACCTCGCGCCCACCGTCATCGGGTCTGCTCGGCTGCTGCCGTCCGGTGAGCCGCTTCGGCGCTAACCGCTCAAAGGCAGAGGTGGCCCACCGGGCGATCTCAAGGGACGAAGCCCTCGTCACAGATACTTTCCGCGGAATGGTTGCGGTAGATCACCGCGAAATCCACGAGCGCCTGCTCGCTGTCGATACAGTCTGCCTTGATCTGGTAGCCCACGCCCAGATCGTCGGCGCTAATTTCAGGCCCTGAGACCGTGACTGCCCAAGGCACGTCCAGTAACGGATCGGCGGTGAGCACCGTGCGCGGGTGATCGCACCCATCGTCGTTGGGAATGGCGTTGTAAACGCGGACCAACGCGTCGATCAGCGCTTGAGGCGCATCGGGCCGGTAGAGAAAGATCACTCCGCCGTGCTCCAGGTTGTGTACCCAGTACCCGCGCGCCAAGGGGTCGGTGTGGATTTGCCAGCGGGCCCAGATTGGGTAGTGCTCTCCAGATACCGGAGGATTGCTGAGGTAGACTGGAGTCTGATCCTCTGGAATGTGAACTCTCCATTCGTTTGGCACTTGTTGTACCTGATTGACACAGGTAGCAGGTCCGTTCGGCTCCGACTGAGCAAGCGTTTGTCGCGACCAAACCACCACCAGAACAAGAGTTGCGATCAATTGTTTTTGCACAGCTTGGGCGTCCTCCGCGTGGATTCGGCGCGGACTGAACCATGCCTCGTGCGCGCTCGGCAAGAGCCATCACCTGCAACAAAGTTGTTTGAACAATTCAAGGAAAATCCGCCTGCGAGCGCGCGTCGAACGCACCTCGCGCACCGAAGAGTGCGAGGGTCCTCCTGCACCCACCGAACGCTTTCGTAAGCCACGGGAAAGGCGCACGAAAGCGCTCGGATTGCTCCCGAGGGTTACCGCATCAGCCAACCATACGCGTCTCGCGTATCGGATATCGGACCAGCTACCCGACGCGGGCGAGCATGCGAGCCCCTGTCACGGTGCTACCGTGCAGACGGCTTCGATGTTGTTGCCGTCGGGATCAAGAAGAAACGCGGCGTAGTAGGTCGGCGCATAGTCGGCACGCACTCCCGGCTTGCCGTGATCGCGTCCACCGGCTTCGAGTCCTTTCTTGTAGAAGCGATCGACTGTCTTTCGATCGCCCGCCTTGAACGCGACGTGCGTCGCAGCTCCCGACTTGCCCGCCGCATAGAGCCAGAGCGCTGGCTCGTTCGGTGGGCCAAAGCCCGCGCTCGTCTCGTCTTGCGAGCACAATCCGTAGCCGAATCCGGCGAGTGCTGCTTCGTAGAATCGCACGCTCGCCTTGAGGTTCTGCACTTTCAACCCAACATGGTCATACATGGTTGCTCTCCTTTTCGAGCCAACCTACGCAGGGAAGGCGAGGTGATCTTGGCAAATCTTGCGATCGCCTTTCGACGCGGCGAGTCTGCTACGCTTGCTCAGTGGGTGGAAGGAACGATTGACAGAATCGCCGCCACGCGACGGCCGGTTGGCCGAGCGCTCATGCGTCAGCGCTGGCAACACCTCCTGTTTCTGCATTGGCCGGTGCCACTTACGGCGTTGCGTGAGCTGGTGCCTCGAGAGCTGACCATCGACACCTTCGAGGGCGACGCCTATTTGGGACTCATTCCGTTCACGATAAGCGGCGTACGTCCCGCAGGCTTCCCTCCCCTTGGGGGTCTGTCCGCTTTTCACGAAGTCAATGTCCGGACCTATGTGCACCGAAACGGCGCTGACCCCGGCGTTTGGTTCTTTTCGCTCGATGCTGCCAGTGCGCTCGCCGTGGTCGGGGCGCGGATCGCGTACCGGCTTCCGTACTTTCATGCGCGTATGTCGATGGCGCGGCTAGAAGGCCGGAGGTGCGCCTTCGAATACGCTTCCCACCGCCGCTGGTCGTCAAGGCCCGTTGGCTGTCACCTCCGTTACGGACCCGCGGGCATTCCCGGTCCGGCGCCTTTGGGGTCCCTCGAGCACTTCTTGATTGAAAGGTACATTCTGTACGCGGCCACCGGGAAACGGCTGTACCGAGCCGGGGTTCATCACGCCCCCTATCCCCTCCAGCAGGGTTGCGTCGAAGACCTCGAAGAATCGCTCATAGCCGCCAGCGGGATCGCCAGGCCGAGTGCTGCGCCGCGGTGCCACTACGCCTCGGGCGTCGACGTCGAGGTGTTTGCCCCGAATGCGATTCAATGAAGCTGGTTTTCGAATACACCTTTGCAGCGCCGCGGGAGCAAGGGGTATCGAATCTGGCTCGCGAGGAACGATGGATCGGGTTGGAGGGAGGCTCCGCGGTAAGGCGATCGCACGTCAGCGAATCTGGGCGCCACATCCCGATGTTCCAAGTACCGCGCGCAATTTGGAGCGGTCGAGAAGCTTAGCCGCCGAACGCCGTCGAACACGCCGACGAGATATTGCCAGCCGTCAAAACGCAAGCGAAGGCGGATCCGAGAAACTGACTCTCTTGGCCCGGCACGCAACGATTGACCTTTGCGAAACAGTCGAAAACGCTCGACAGCGCTTGCTGATCAGCAGCGGTGCACATCTTCAGCGCGTTTTGGCAGGTGGCTTTGCTGTATGTGCTGCTGGATATGGTGATTGTTGAAACTCCTCCGTCCCCACCTCCGCAGCCCGCCGCTGCATTGGCGAGATTTCGGCTGGCTTGATCCGCTTTGTCACAAACGCCGTCGCTGCCGCATCCCAACCCCGAAAAAATACCAAGTGAGACAATCAGCGTGGCTGCTTTTTGAGCGCGCATCAAATGGGTTCCCCTTTTGGAAAGCCGAATTACATAGACTCGATAGAGGCGGCGCAAGGGAGGAAGTAACCTCTACTTACGCTCCTGACCTCCACGTTCCTCACGCGCGACCCCGATCTTGTGCTACAGGTAGGGAATGGTCGAACCATCCACGGCCACCGCCAGGTTTCGTGCGGAGTACCGAGTGAGGAAAATCGGACGCTGGTACTCGGGATGGCTGCATTTTGCGTTCACTACCTTCGGCTCGCTGACGGTAATCGCCTTCGCCCTTTCCAGGGTGCGCCAACCAAGCTGGAAGGAGCTGCTCGTCCTGCCGATCGGATTTCTGGTGGCAAACGCCGCCGAGTACTTCGGTCACAAGGGGCCCATGCATCGGCTCCGGCCGTGGCTCGGAATCATCTTTCGCAGACACTCTATCGAGCATCACCACTTTTTCACCGGCGATGCGATGTCGTACGAGTCGTCGCGCGACTTCAAGATGGTCCTGTTCCCGCCGGTGATGCTGCTGTTCTTTCTCGGCGGAATGGCGGCGCCGATCGCATTGATCCTTTACCTGCTCTTCTCTCCCAATGCGGCATGGCTTTTTGTCGCGATCGGGATTGGTTACTACTTGACCTATGAATGGCTGCATTTCGCCTACCACCTGCCCGAAGACACCTTCATCGGACGGCTGGCGCCGGTGCGAATCCTACGGAGGCACCACCGCATTCACCATGACCTGGGCCTGATGACGCGCTGGAACTTCAACATCACTTTTCCCATTTGCGACCTTCTGTTTGGCACATCGTTTCGACGGTCTGCCGGCGCCGCCGGGACCTCGCGAGGGAAAGCGAGCGATGCCGGAGATCTGTTCCTCTAACTCGTCATACCTACGATGTATGGTTTGACAGCGTCAGACTAACAGCAACTGCCAAGCGCTCTCGTTGTCAGACCATACTGTTTGTCTTTACGGCCGGTCGATCGCTCGAGCGGTTGCCTCTTACCGCCTGCCGAGGAAGGGGCTTGTAGCGAATCCACTCGCCACAGACTATTGAGAGAGCTCTGGGTGATCGGGTAATTTAGCTTGTCGAATTCCTTGCGTAAGAAGTTCGGCTGGAGATGGGCAATGGGGAACGGCGGGGGGCAAGAGGAAAGGTTTCTAACGAAGGGCGAAGTGGCGCAGCTGTGTCGGGTGGAGATTCGCACCGTTGATCGGTGGGTGGCTGCTGGGAAGCTCAGATGTTACCGAACGCCAAGCGGCCGTCCGCTGTTTCAAAAGAGAGATGTACTGCTGGTGTTTGAGGGAGATCAAGAACGCCTCGGTCGGGCTGGAAAATCGTCCGACGCGCCATCCCGAAAGGTTTCTTCGTCCGACCCAGCCGGTCCCTCACTCCGCCGATGAGCGTTGAGTGGAACATGACGTTGGCGGACATCTAAGGACATTTCGAGCCAATCGCTGCCGTCCACCTTGTACGGCCTGTCACCTGCCTTACCCGTGTATTTCCATGCTGTGAGGTGGTGCGCGTTGAGGAGGGATCATGAATCGTCGAGCATTGATCGTGTTGCTGCGAACGTTTGCTGTTGTGTTGTTGAGTCTGGTTGTCGCCCCGCGAGCCGTAAGGGCCCTGAAGGAAGACCCCCAGCAAGCCGACCCCCGCGGCGAAGGCCAGGGTGGCGGCGGTGAGCCACTCGGGGTAGGCCCGGCTTATGATCCGTACCCGCCGGGCATCCTCCCAGGCGATATCGTAGCGGAGATCGAAAGGGTCCGGCGCGAAATACGCTTCATCTTCCAGCAAGCCATCGGAGAGTGGCTGGCATTGCCGCCTATAACTCGGGTGGGGCAACCGCCAACGATTCAAGGCACCGGCTATCAGGCGATACAAACGCTCGGCAAGCTGATGAACTTCGATGAGAGCATGTCTCCTTTCAGGAATCGGGCCTGCTCATTCTGCCACATGCCGTACGCTGGCTTTGGCCCACCGATCCCGTCCGTCAATCTGACGATGATCGCGTATCCAGGATCGATGGCGTTTCGGGCTGGCAAGAGGAACCCGCAGCGGTACACCTATGCCCCCTGGTTTCCGGTGCTCGAGCTCAACTCAACACAAAGCCTGTTCTTTGGCGGAAACTTCTGGGATTCACGGGCGACCGGATACTTGGTAGGGAGTCCTGACGCCGAGCAGTCACAGCATCCTCCCGTCGATACTCAAGAACATGCTCTGCCCGACGCGGCGTGCATCGCGTTTCGCCTTTCCACGGCCCAGTATCGACCTCTCTACGAGGCCGTCTGGGGCCCGGACACGCTCAATATCAGCTTCCCGCCCAACACTGAGCAGATCTGCGACACCCCTGGAGGGGCTGCGGTGTTCGGCTCGAACACCCAGCCTGTCATGCTATCGCCAGCGGACCGCACGCGCGCAACCACGGTCTTCACTCGCTGGGCGGAGTCGCTGGACGCCTACGAAAGATCAAGGGAGGTCAGCCCATTCACGTCAAAATTCGACGCCTGGCTGAAGAACCCGACCACCACCCCGCTGACGCCAACCGAGATGGCCGGCTACAACCTGTTCCGTGGCAAGGCCGCCTGCAATACCTGCCACGTCGACGGCAGAGGGAGCACTCAGACGCCCGGGACCGGCTTTGATGGAATCCCCGCAACTACGACGGGGACCGACACCAGTCACCCCGCGACGGTGAACCCTCTGTTCACCTGCTTCGGGTCGGCCAACGAAGGGCTGCCCCTGAATCCCAGGAATGCCTTTTACTATCAGACCACGCCGGATTTCTTCGGCTTCACCGCCAATCCCTTCGGCTTCGGCTACCGAGACCTGGGAATGGGGACCTTCCTCAGAAGCGGTTTCGGTTCGTGGCCCAACCCGAACGCGACGTGGATACCGTTTGCCCCGAGTACCGACGGCCAATTCCAGGTGGCGACGGCGCGCAATGTGGCCATGACGCCGCTCTGCCCGCCCGGATCCCCGCCCGGGTGCGTGGCGTGTCCTACCACCGAGGCGCCGGGGCCCTACTTCCAGAAGGAGTTCTTCCACAACGGCTACATCAAGAGCCTGAAGCAGCTCGTCCACTTCTACAACACGCGCGACGTGTTCGCCTTCCCGGTGACGTCAGGGCACTGCCCGCCAGGCACAGTCGAAAGAGTGACCTGCTGGCCGATGCCCGAGGTGAGGAACAATATCGACATGACGACCGGTGATCTCGGCTTGACGGACCAGGAA
>WNFA01010435.1_pt1 | contig 18534 bp, 17 predicted proteins | sample 5400481 | NCBI WGS metagenome assembly WNFA01 (sample SAMN13153340, study PRJNA577476) | soil metagenome | isolation source: 120 cm saprolite under Douglas fir tree site 2 hole 1 replicate 2 | place: USA:California | collected 2015-04-18
GTAGGCTCCACAGACATCACCATGATGTATTCAGTAGTGGACATTGCGGGTATCAACCGTCTTTCAGAACGAATCCTGAGTAATGCAGCGGCAGCCATCGCAGGCATGGCGCGCGCGAATGCCAGTTTCCAGCCCTCTGTCGACATTAAGCCATTAGTGGGTGCGACGATGTTCGGCGTCACTACACCCTGCGTCACTGAAGCCCGCAAGCGAATGGAAGAATATGGCTATGAAGTGCTGGTCTTCCACGCCACTGGTACAGGCGGGCAGTCAATGGAAACGTTGGTAAATGGCGGGTTCCTGAGTGGAGTGCTTGATATCACAACTACGGAACTGGCCGACGAATTAGTCGGAGGCGTTCTCAGCGCTGGCCCGGATCGACTCGAAGCAGCTGGTAAGAAGGGCGTCCCTCAAGTCGTATCGCTAGGCGCTCTTGATATGGTGAACTTTGGGCCGATGGAGACCGTTCCTGAGAAGTTCCGGCATCGCAACCTCTACAAGCATAATCCGACTGTAACATTGATGCGTACCACGCCGGAGGAATGCGCTCAGCTTGGAAAGATCATTGCACAGAAGCTGAATATGGCGACAGGACCAGTCTCACTCTTTATTCCCTTGAAGGGGTTCTCTATGATAGACATCGAAGGGCAACCTTTCTACGATCCGGTGGCAGACCGGATGTTGATCGATAACTTGACACGGGAGTTAAACGATACTGTTGAGGTGCGTGAATTGGATATGGACATCAACGATCCTCGCTTTGCCCATGCGATGGCTGATCGGCTGCTCGAGTATATAGAGGCGAGGTCGTCTCATCCGAGCAACCCAGGAGGCAATCGATGAATAGAGCAGAAGCGCTTGTAAAATTGCGTGAGACAGTCGCGAGTGGTGGAGTTATTGTTGGAGCCGGGGCAGGTACTGGCTTATCGGCAAAATGCGCTGAGGCAGGGGGCGTTGACCTCATTATTATCTACAATTCCGGGCGCTATCGCATGGCCGGGCGGGGCTCGCTGGCTGGCCTGTTACCCTATGGAGATGCTAATGCCATCGTCGTTGAGATGGCCGGCGAAGTGCTTCCCATCGTCAAACATACGCCTGTGCTGGCGGGGGTATGCGGCACTGATCCGTTCAGGTTAATGCCCTATTTTCTCAAACAGATCAAGGAAATGGGATTCGCCGGCGTGCAGAATTTTCCCACCGTTGGGCTGTTCGATGGCATGTTCAGGCAAAACCTGGAAGAGACAGGCATGGGCTTCGACCTGGAAGTCAAGATGATTCGCATTGCCCACGAACTCGATCTGCTCACCGCGCCCTACGCCTTCAATCCTGATGAGGCACGTGCCCTGGCAAAAGCAGGTGCAGATATCCTTGTTCCGCACATGGGACTTACCACGAAAGGATCTATTGGGGCACATACAGCCATCTCGCTTGATGAAGCAGCGCAGCGAGTGCAGGCGATGCATGATGCCGCTAAAGAAGTCAATCCAAATATAATTGTGCTCTGTCACGGTGGACCAATCGCAGAACCGGAAGATGCGACTTACGTGCTGGAGCACACGCATGGAGTCGTTGGCTTCTTCGGCGCATCGAGTATGGAGCGCCTGCCTACGGAGGTTGCTATTACCGAGAATGCCCGGCGTTTCAAGCAGATTCGTCCTCGTAAATAGGCGCACCAGGCGTTCGATTCAGCGAGCGACTACCTTATCCGCTCGCTGATGTTGTGGTTCTGGCAATACAGGTTCCTTGATAGTGCCATAGTTTACATCTCTTGACCTTCGATTATCGATAATCTATAATTTTTACAGCAAGGTTTGTGCGAACGGATCACCGCTTCCAATCTACTTGCAGTATTTCTACGCGAAAGGCAGGAAGTTACATGGACACAAATGACAACGAAGTCCTGGGGACTTTCTATGGCGACGAAGAATTTCCCATCACGTGGGAAGAAGGCCAACGCGAACTCTTCTGGATCTACGATGACCTGCACTGTCCGAACCCGGTATCTCCTATGTTCTTCGACATCGGCGGATGGTGGCTCACCTGTGACCATATGTTCCGCCGTTTCGGCACACCTTTTGCCTCTGACTGGATCGCAAAAAACATCAATGGCTATGTGTACACTGCAGCCGTTCCTGCTGACTCCTCGATACGGGCAGAGGCAACAGAATACCAGAATCGCTATGTCCCTCGCGTGCCACGTGACCCGTCCTATCCCCAATACATCGGTGCCTATATGGGCGCTGTACTGCCGCACTACGCTCAAAACTTTCTGGATTGGTGGCGAGAGCGGCTGCGACCTGAAATAGAGCGCAACTTTGCCTATCTGGATGGAAGTGACACCGAACATGCCAGCCTTGTCGAACTGGCCGTCCTGCTTGAAGACGCCATTGACATCCACGACCGGCATTGGAAGATCCACTGGATGCTCAATTTCGCTCAGTTCTCTTCCACCCTGAATTTGAATGCCATGATCCAGGAAGTGAAAGGCGAGGTCGATCCCAACCTCATGGGGCGGCTGCAAAGCTCTGTTGAAGACCGCAACTGGGACTCCATCGAGGCGTTATGGAGGATCAAAGAAGAGGTTAAGGCAGATACCGAACTCTCCGAGGCATTCAAGAGTGAGACGGCTGGTGATATCCTGCGCAGCTTACGGGCATCCGAACGAGGACGACGTTTGCTCTCGGAGCACATCGAACCTTACCAGCAAGAGTTTGGATACAAAGCGATCTGGTCGCACGAGTTTGCCTACTCCACCTGGAAAGAGAATCCGGTACCTATAATTGAGATGGTACGCGGCTACCTCGAAACCGATTACGACTATGCAAAGACGATTGATGCCGTCAGGGAAGACCTCGACAAAGCCATTCATGAGTTAATGGATGGTGTGCCAGACGGAGAAGGACGCCAGAAGCTCCAGACGGCGCGTGACCTGTCACTGCGCATGAACCCACTCACTCCCGATCATCACTTTTATATCGACCAGGGAACTAACGCTCGCTTGCGCATCGTCTTGATAGCCATCGGCAAGAAGTTAGTGAAAGAGGGATTGCTCAATGATCCAGAAGATGTGATGTACCTGCGTTATAATGAGTTGCGCCTCTTAATGACCAATCCGCAAGCAATTGATGCAAGAGAGCTAGTTTCCCAGCGACGGGATGAACGCGAGCAAGCCTACGAGGTGCGCCCTCGCGAATGGGTTGGTACAGCGACGAAAATAGCCCTGGATTTCCCGTACAACGCGCTCTGGGGCTTCCCAGACAAGTTTTACCGCGAGCCGCCAAAGAAGACAGGCGAGATCAAAGGATTGGCAGCTTCTCCTGGGTTAGTTGAAGGAATCGCCCGCAATGTGACCTCGCTTGAGCAATTCAACCAGGTGGAGGAGGGAGAAATCCTGGTCTGCAGGATGACCAATCCTGCCTGGGTTGTGCTGTTCACCAAGATTATAGGCCTGGTTACTGATGCTGGCGGTGTCACCTCGCACCCGGCTGTTGTCTCACGCGAGTTTGGCATACCGGCTGTTGTCGGGACGTCGAATTCGACAGAGCGCATCAAGACAGGGGATCGTATCCGCGTGAATGGTTCCACCGGAACAGTGGAAGTTCTTGCTTGAGTATAGTCCGTTCGAGTCTGCGAGCATAGATCAAAAAGATTCTTCTCGCACCCATTCTTAACAAGGAGACTGAACTATGACCCGCCTGGTCGATCTATCGATGCCCGTACACCGTAACATGATAACCTTCCCACGCATCCCACCTCCAACGCTGCTCATGTATGAGAGCTGGACGGAGTTTGCTGAAGGGATCGGCGCAGCGAAAGAAGGTGCTACGTGGCTCACCGCCTCGTATCTAATCATTCAGGGAGATCATGTTGGCACGCACTGTGATGCTGTCAAGCATCTGCGGGGACCAGATGCTCCGGGACCGGAAGGCATACCGCTTGAGTATTGCTACTCCGATGGCGTGGTGCTTGATTTCCGTCACAAGCCATTCGGCGCGGGCATCTCCAGGGCGGACATCGATGAGGCTCTTGCCAGGATCGATTATACGCTCAAGGAACGCGATATTGTGCTTATCCAGACGGGAGCTTCAGCCTACAACACCGAGACACGTTACCTGACGGACCACTGTGGCATGACCGCCGAGGCCACGCGCTACCTGATCTCAAAGGGTGTGCGACTCATGGGTATCGATGCGGTGACCTTCGATCCGCCGGTCTGGGCCATGTTCGAGCGCAAACAGTTCTGGGAAGCCCATATGGTGATGATGGACGAAGATTACTGGCATATCGAGAACTTGATGAATCTCGACCAGCTCCCAGCGTGCAACTTTAAGCTCGCCGTGTTTCCCATTAAATGGATTGGTACCACCGCGGCGCCTGTACGGGCAGTGGGGATCATCGATGAATAACGTAACAATTCTCTGGATCACAGATGAAGCGTGCAGGGATGTACGACTCGCTGGCGGAAAAGGTAGCAGCCTTGCGGCCATGACTGCAGGGGGGCTACCTGTGCCGCCCGGCTTTGTCATACCTGCCTATGTGCTTGAGCAATCACATATTTGAATGTCTCTGGTGGAGAGGCGGTTTGTGCCCGTGTGATCGACTGCTGGGCATCATTCTTTAGTGAACGCGCCCTCTTTTACCGCTCACGCAAAGGTTCGCTCACCGACCTTGGTATGGCGGTCGTTGTGCAAAAGATGGTCGATCCTGTCAAATCCGGCGTCATTTTCACTGCCGACCCGGTCAATCGTCGCCGCGATCGTATGGTCATCGAAGCGGTTTTTGGGCTCGGCGAACAGGTGGTATCGGGTGAGGTCACGCCCGATCATTACGTCGTCGATCATGCCGGGAACATCAAGCGCGAGCACATCATCGATACGCGAGTCCTTGAACAAGAGGAGATATGCCAGCTTGTCACCCTGGGAAACGGGCTGGCAAGATACTTTGGCACAGCTCAGGATATCGAATGGGCTATTGCAGAAGGCAATATCTACCTTTTGCAGTCGCGGCCAATAACGACGTTGTAAACCGTAACGTTACCTGTAAGGGCGACTCTCGCGGTCTCCCCTCGCTTCTATCTCTACTACAGGCTAGGAAGAGAAGTAGTCCATGACAAGGGATATCCCCAAATGGCTGGCACCAACATCACTTGAAGAGGCGCTGGAACTTCGTAACAATTACGGCGACGAAGCAACGGTCGTGGCAGGAGGCACGTTTATTGGCATTTTGATGAGCCAGCGCATCATGATACCAGGTGCGCTCCTGGCGCTTCGCGGTGTCCACGAACTGATATTTATTGAGGCAGACGAGGACGACAGCAAGAAAGGGCCATTACGAATAGGAGCCACAACGACACACAGAGCAGTGGAACGATCCGCACTTGTCCGGCAAGGGTGGCCTATCCTGGCCTATACTTTTTCGCTGGTTGCCAGCCCTCGCGTTCGCAACCAGGCTACGGTAGGCGGCGTGCTTGCCGATGCTGATTACGCATCTGACCCACCAGCCATGTTCACCGCTCTCAAAGCCACAGCTGTGGCCCGCAGCGTCAATGGTACGCGAGAGATACCGGTAGAGGAACTGATTACCGGCTACTATGAAACCTCCTTGCATCCAAACGAACTGCTGGTTGAGGTGCGCATCCCACGTAATGTAGAAAAGCCTGTTTATCGCAAATTTCGTTCGCGCTCAAGCGAGGACCGGCCTTGTGTCGCCGTTGCCGCAGCGCGAGTTGACGGAAAACTCCGCGTCGTCGTGGGGGCAGTAGCGGAGCGGCCCCAATATTTCCCTGATATCTGCATTCTAGGCGATGGAGAACAACTCAATCGCGAGCTGGCGACTGAGATTGGCCGGCGCTATGCTGAAAACATCACGCCTTTGTCAGATTCACGTGGCTCTGCTGAGTATCGCAAACGTGTGATTGCTGTAGAAGTTCGTCGCGCCCTGGAGGAGATGATGCTTTCATGAATCCACGAGTGACAGGAGCTATCCGTTACGCGCAAGACATAGAATTTGAGGGAATGCTTTATGCTCGCGTCCTACGCTCTCCTTACCCACACGCACAAATCTTGCGTGTGGATACTTCCGCCGTTCCGGATCACATCGTTGTGCTCACCCTGGATGATGTCAAAGGACTTGGCTCATACGGCTGCCAGATCAAGGACCAAACGGTGCTTCCTGTAGATCGCGTGCGTTTTGCGGGTGACCCAGTTGTTGCCGTTGCCGCACCCACAAGGCGCGAAGCCGAAGAGGCCCTGAACCTGATCGATGTCGAGTACGAAGAAATTCCAGGCGTATACGATGCTCTGGAGGCAATTTCTCAGGATGCGCCACTTGTCCATGAGCATCATCCCATCTCCGACAACGATGCGGCATACTTCGGGATGCGCCCGCAGCAAGGCACGAATATCTGTCACCGCTTCCGCATCCGGCACGGCAATGTCCAAACGGGTTTCGAGGCAGCAGATGTGATCGTCGAGGAAACGTACCGCATAGCCGGGGCACAACATGTTCACATGGAACCGCATGCCTCCGTCGCGCTCTGGCAGGGAGATCGCCTCGAAGTCTGGACAGGGACACAAACGCCTTTCAACCTGCGCATGGATCTCGCGGGTATTTTCGGGCTTCCGGAGGACCGGATTCGCATACTCTGTCCACCGATGGGAGGCTCGTTTGGAGCCAAAACATTCGTTCGCTACGAGGCTATTATTGCATGCCTGGCGCGTAAGGCGGGGCGTCCAGTTAAAATCGTGCTGGATCGCAACGAGGAATGGCTTACGCTCAATCGCCACCCCGCAACACTCCGCGTCAAAATTGGCGCTCGCGCCGACGGCACGCTTGTTTCCAAGCAAATCGAGTGCTGGGTCGATACAGGAGCCTATGCAGATTGTGGGCCAGGCGTGGCACAGAAGATGGGGTATGCAGCCGTTGGACCATATCGTATTCCGCATGTGTGGGTCGATTCACTGTGTATCTACACTAACCTGCCTCCTAACGGTGCTTTTCGTGGTTACGGAGCAACCCAGGCGGTCTGGGCTTCAGAACGCACGATGGACATTCTGGCAAGGCAACTAGGCATGGATCCCCTGGAACTGAGGCTCAAAAACGTGCTTGTCGACGGTGATCACTTCTGCACGGGTGAAGTCATGCACGACGTTCACTTTATCGAATGCCTCAAGGCGACAGCCGAAAAGGTTGGTTGGGCACAAGATCGACGTGGCAAGGGGCTGTGCGTGCTGATGAAGGGCATGCAGACGCCAAGCCGGGCCTCTATTGTGGTCGAGGCCAATGCAGACGAAACCTACACGATCCACTGTGCAACTGCCGAAATGGGCCAGGGCGCGTGGCGGTCGATCCAACTGATGGCAGCAGAACTCCTGGGCACTGAGCCTGAGCGTGTGCATGTCCCTGAGCCGGATACCGATATTGTACCTTACGATACGCGCACCACATCCAGTCGCTCGACGTACATGATGGGGCGCGCACTCGTAGAGGCAGTGCGCAATCTCAAGCAGAACGGTGAGCTTGGCTATGGTGAGTGCGTCAACAAGGGTGGACTTGACCCAGATACCGGACAGGGCATCGCTTCGACGCACTGGCATCAGGGCGCTGCCGCCGCCGAGGTGCATGTCGATGAAGAGACAGGAAAGTTTCAGATAGACAAGCTGTACACCTCGATATATGCCGGGCGTATCGTCAACCGTCCAGGGGCAGAGTTGCAAAATGAAGGCTCGATGATTATGGGTCTCGGCACCACGCTTTTCGAGGGTATCACTTTTGCAGATGGCCAGGTAACAAACGCTAACCTCTCCGACTACAACATCCCGGCTGCAGGCGACATCCCTGACATGTCCTACGATCTTATCGAGCACGAGGGAGCCGAGGTACATGGCCTGGGCGAGACGGCACTGCCGCCAGTACCCGTGGCTATCGGAAATGCGCTCTATTCGCTAGGATTACATGTCACCGAACTGCCCATTTCGGCAGAAGCGGTGCTCAAGGCCATTGATCAACGGCAAGCCCAGGAGGTGAAAGGAAATCGCATATGAAGATTCACTGCAAAGTGAACAGCACTGCGGTCGAGGTGGAGGCAGACGCTGATGAAATGCTGTTAGAGGTGTTGCGCCGCGATCTCAACTTGAGGAGCGTGCGGGTGACATGTGGGGTAGGGATTTGTGGTGCTTGCACTGCCCTCGTGAATGAGGAACCAATCTCAACCTGTATCTTCCTGGCTCCGCTCGCCGAGGGATGCGAGATTACGACTGTCGAGGGATTGGGCAGTGATCATCCCGTCCAGCGAGCGTTTGAGGAGGAGTCGGCCTTCCAGTGTGGCTATTGTACGCCTGGAATGATTCTGACCATAAAGGCGTTTCTCGAAGAAAACCCACACCCCACCGACGAGGAGATCAAGACGGCGCTGGGCGGAAATCTGTGCCGCTGTGGGTGCTATATCAAGATTATTCAGGCAGCAAAAAGGGCAGCAACATATGCCTCTTGATCATCGATTACAATTAGTAACTATTCAGGACTGCTCGCCGCATGTTGCGGCTCACCTAGGTAGGGAGTGGCTGTGGGCTGTGCCGCCGCAGGCGGCACAGCCCACAGCCACTCCCTACCCCTAGCGAACTGCCGCTGGCAGTGAGGAGTCAAGAAGAGGGAAGTCCTAAATAGTTACTACAATTAGTAAGTAGAGGTGAGGATTGAAGGTTTCGGTATAATATAGAGACGTGAGCGGGCCTTCTACCAGACGCTAGATTTCTAGATACAGAGGATAGAGTAATGGCATCAAGAATTGTTGATCTCAGCCCGTTGGTACCGCAGGGGTTCAAGGGCCCTCCTTCAACAAATGTTGGCGTACAGTTTGAAGTCCGTACCAAACCTGGATATTGGCAGTCGGCACAGGTCTTTATGAGCTTGCACACAGGATGTCACGTGGAGTCGGCTCTGCATTGCATTGAAAATGGCGAATCTATCGACCAGGTGGATCTCGAGCGAGTTATCGGCAGCACTGTTATCCTTGATCTTACGCCCGTCGCAGAGCGAGCCTTGATTGATGTTTCTGATCTTGAGCGAGCCCAGGAGCGGCTGGCTGCTCAAAATGAAACGATACAGGTTGGTGATATAATCCTGCTTCGTACCGACTGGGCACAGCAGGCCATCGGCACACCTGTCTATTTTCCTCAGTCTCCAGGTCTGACAGAGAGTGCAGCACGCTGGCTTGCGGATCAACGCCCCAAGTGTATTGGCTGTGATTTCTTTGAGGAGCCTGCCGCCAGGGAACCAGGCTGGACGGCAGATCAGTTCGTTGTCCATAGAACGATTCTTAGCGCGGGCATCCCGTTAGTTGAAGGGCTTGTCAACCTGGCTGAGCTGCCACCGCGCTGCCAGTTCTTTGCGCCGTTCTACCGTTTTGCTGGCATCGATAGCGCCCTGGCTCGCGCTTTTGCAATAGTCGAGGATTAAGCAACGATGAAAGCAACAGCGCCGTTACGAGTTCACTGGGTGCGGCACGGAGAAGTCGTCTCACATCGAGGCGATCTCCCTGTGATCGAGCATGGCAAACGACAGATCGAAATCGCCGGGCAGCAGTTCGCCTCGACACTGATCCCTGGTGAAACTGTTGCTCTATTACATGCTCCGACGCGGCGTACTCAGGAAACCGCTTTTATTTTACATGAAAGTATGGCAAAATTATGCGATGATATGCAACGTTCACAAGTACGCCTCCTGGAACCCGTTGAGCATTGGGCCATTCGTAATCCGGATATCTATATTGCCGGCACTCGCATCGAACTGGTTAGCTCCGCCGAAGCGTTAGCCGAACAATTGCCTCCATCCACGCTGAGCCCAGAGGAACTGGCACAGATTCCTTTCCTACACGGCTTTTGGAGCACACCTGATCGTATTGGCTACTGGGTCAGCCACCCTGATCCACCAGGAGAGGACGCAGACACCGTGGCACACCGCCTGTTGACATTTGCCACGAGCCTGCTTGATCTGCCCCTAACACGGCCTCTGCGCTACATTTGTGTGACACATTCCCCCCCCATGCGAGCTTTCCTACGCCGCTACTTGCTGGAATATGATCCAGGCGAACCTGAATATGCCGAATCTATCGATCTGGAATTTGTTGCCGATGGCTCATGTATGATCCGCTATCGGCAGGAACACAAGGTGGTAAAGAGGTAGGATAGGATCTTTCATCAATGACCTGGCGGATTTCGATGGAGCCAATCAATGTGTCGGGGATCTTGGTCGCCATTTCGATGGCTTCATCCAGATCTTCGCAATTCAGGGCATATGAGCCCGCGAGCTGCTCCTTCGTTTCAGCGAATGGGCCGTCAGTGATCAGTGTTTTGCCATTGCGAACGCGGACAGTAGTCGCAGTGCTGGTCGGCTGCAGTGGTGCACCTCCGGTCAAGAGGCCGCGCTTCAGCGCCTCGTTTGCGAATGTGTTATGAGCCTGCATCAGCGCAGCGCGCTCTTCCTGCGTCATCCTGGCGTGGTCTGCTTCACTTCCATAGATTTAGATAGGGTCACCTCGTTGCTAATCCACCATACCCGCCTGTCAGGCTCATCTAGCGATAGCGAGAACTCTTCCGCTATACGAACGTCAACAAGGGAAAGGCTAACTGGCAAGCCTGTATCGTTGGGGAGGTCTGGACGCCTTACGCCTAACCGCTTTGCTGCTTGCCTGACAGCGTCCCATGAGCGATGCGGGAACAAGCGCAATAGTGCAAGGCGGGAAGCGGTCGGATACAGTTCTCTGATCGTCGTCAATTCCTGCTCTGTCCAGTGTTTACCAGACGGACGATGCAAGTAGCAGGTATCTGTAACGCCTATGTCTAGCCTACGACGCCGCTCTAAAGGCCACGTCTCCCATTTATTAGCCGCACTAGGGATATCCCGCCTTGCCTGCTCTAACTCTGCACGTTGCGTCGTTTCCTGCTCTTGCACGCGCTCTAGCCTAGCCTTGCGTTGTCTCATGCTTGCCAGTGTCGTATAGTTGCCACGCAGCGTATCATCGTCCATCGTGTCGGATGCAACGCGCAATGCCCGCTCAATCCGCGCTATCTCTGATACGAGGTCATCTATATCGCTCTGTACGGCGCTTCGTACCTGCTCTTCCTGGTCTAGTTCATCCATCGTGCTAACCATCGTGCGGGGTAGCTTCGCATCAGGAAACCACTGTCTGGTTTGATCTTCAGCGTGCTTGAGCAGGCGCAATCTCACAAGCAAGCGTTCAGTAAAGAGGGTGTCAAGGTAGACAGCATCTACAGACGCACCATATGCATCCATCTCTAACTTGCCTATCTCTTTCAAGACGTATGCGCCATTGACGAATACGCGGGTAGCCTGATAGTAGTAGGCGTGCATGTTCCCAACGCCCTGCATAACGGGTGTACCATTGTGTCTGACACCTGAGAGTAGCGCAGTATTGACGTTGCCTGTCTGGTTATACCGCACTGTCCTATCAGGCCGTTCTATGGGCTGTCCCTCTAAGTCAACTTCCGCTAGATTGTCGTACGCATAGTGCCAGTCTGCAAGATCGACTATAGCAGGGTGGGCGTTTCTCTTGACGATGCGTCCATTAAAGACAAGGTGTCCAGCGTATGCGGGGTTAGAGAGTATATGTGCTAGCCCTCGTCTGCTATTGACTGTCCATCCCCCCTCTAGCCTCTTGAGATGCACGCTCTTGGGGTCTATCCCTGGCACGTCTGGAAATATCACCCTACCTGCTATCTCATGGTAGAGTGCTGTCAAGTTGGCCTCTAGTGCGTGGTAGCGCTTGAATAGCCAGTTCACGCGGTCTGCATGGGGGGATGGAAGCAGGTTATCGCCTGAGGCATCGCGCATCAAACCTACTGGGGAAGAGCCATTAGCGAGCAAGCCTATAGATGCTTTCTTAGCACGGTTCTTAAGCATCTTACCTTTCACGTGCTTTTCAATGAACGCTGCTGCTGCCTTTGCCTCTTCAATGAACGCATCAAGATCGTTCCTCGTGGGATTATTGAAATCAAACATCGCATCGTTGGTGATAATGATGACGTGATTGTCCTTGCACGCTTTAGCAAGCATAATCGCGTCTACCAAGTCAGCATCACGTGTTAGCCTGGACACGTCTACACACATCAACGCCCCTACTTTGCCTGTCTTGATGTACTCCATTATCGTCTTAAGTCCAGGTCTACGCTCAATCGATACCCTCCCTGACACGCTTCTAATCTTCCCGTCTTGCGCTAGCCTGTTCTCTACAAACAAGGTAGCCTGATCGCGCTTCCATCCTAGTTGTAGCCCGCGCTCTAACAAGTCTTCCGTCTGTTGGAGTGCGGAATAGACGTTGGTTAGTACCTGCTTGACTGTACTTTGCCTTGCGTAGATAAGCAACGGCCTGTCCGTGGGGAGTAGGAAGTTGCCTAGCAGGTACCTGACCGACTCCAACCGCTCTTGTTCTAACTGCGCTTGTGACTTGAGTTTAGCCATGTGAATACTTCCTCACTTTACTATTCTTCCCCTGCTCCTCAGTTTCGGCTAAGGTGCACATAGCCAGGACGAACCCTACGTGCCAGTACAGGCAGTCATGGCAACTCGCCAAATCGACATACTGATATGATATGATTACGTATGATAGCAATGTCGATGAGTTTGTACATGGCTGCTCAGGGCCAAGGTGGTAAGTGCATTTGAACCATGGCCCTTTACTTGAAGGAGTACCAATCGATGAAAGACCAGAAATCTGCAATGCGCAAGTCCTTGACACTGGCAGGTATTGCTTATACGGCATTCACCGCCATTTCTGTTATAGGCCCTCTGCTTCTCGAACGCCTTTGGAAGCGCAAACGCTCTCTAAACTAGAAGAAGAGGAGGGATGGTTAGCACTCCTCCTCTTTTTCAATGCTACATCCGCACCCAGGGCAGGGCCGATACTGGATGGCCTCCACCAGGTGATTAGCTCTAATCAACTCGCTTCCTGCCAGATCTGCAATCGTCCGTACTAACTTCAATACACGATGATTTACCCTAGCCCTTGCTGTCGCATGTCAGATGGCGAAGGATTAACTCGTAGACGTGTGTCGCATCGACCACGGTGGTGTCGAGTAGATCGGGCTCTTGGGTCATGCACAACGGACAGTCTTCCGGTGAGGTGTTCACGCGGCCATGAGAGCCTCGCACGAGCGAGGCTTCCAGCGGGATGACATCCATTAAGTAACGGAAGCCCAGGCGCGCCTTCAGCAGCGTCCACCCTACTTTCACCTTTGGGGCCTTGAGGTGTGGGTCAAGGAAGAGTTCTACGGGATCGTAACCCGGCTTGCGGTGGATGTCCACTGTTCTGGCATAATCTGGTGCCAAGCGATCTTCGAGCCAGTAGTAGTAGGTGAACCAGGCATCTGGCTCTGCAATTGCCACCAACTCTCCCGCTCGCGGATGATCGAGATGGGCCTCGCGTTTCCCCCCATCGTCCAGCACCTGTGCAACGCCTGCAGTCGCCTCTAGCAGCTTACACACTTCGTGTACACGCGCAGGATCATTGACGTAGACATGGGCCACCTGATGATCAGCGACAGCAAACGCAACACTCGCCCCGGGATCCAGCAACTCTCGGCCGAGTTCCTGACGCACGGCAATCATACCGTGCTTGCGCAGTTCCCGGTTCAGGTGAACCGGCCTGGAGACGGGCGTGATACCGTACTCGGACACAATCATGATCCGGGCGCCACGCGTCCCGTAGTAGTCGATGAGATGCCCACAGAGCGCATCGAGTTCTCTCAGGTCCTGGGCAATGGACTCCTGCATAGGGCCGAAGCGTTGGAGACAGTAGTCCAGGTGCGGCAGGTAGATCAACGTAAGCGTTGGGTCATAGCGCTGGTCCACCCGCTTCGCAGCCTCCGCGATCCACGTGCTCGCACCAATCGAGGTGTTGGGACCCCAGAAGTTGAAGAGAGGGAATTGGCCCAGTTCGTCTTGGAGCGCGAAGCGCAGGTCCGCAGGCCTGGTATAGATATCCGGGATCTTCCGACCATCCGCCGGATACATGGGTCGCGGTGTGACGGCATAGTTAACCGACCCGTACATGTTGAACCACCAGAACAGGTTGGCGCAGGTGAAGGTCGGGTCGAGCGACCGGGCTGTCTCCCACACCTTTGGCCTCTGGATGAGTGCATGGGATTGCCGCCAGAACCTGACTTCGCACTCGTCTCGGAAGTACCACCCATTGCCCACGATGCCGTGCTCGTTGGGATAGCGACCGGTGAGGAATGTGGCCTGGACGGAGCAGGTCACCGCAGGGAGCACCGTGTTGATCGAGGCCCTCTTTCCCTGCTCGGCAAAGGCGCACAAACGTGGCGTCGATGGGCCGAGCAGACCTGGGGTCAGCCCAGCAACGTTGAGAACGACAGTTTTACGCATGTTCATGTCCCCCTCACGTAGCGTTGCCAATAGAGGGTCAGAGCAAAGGAGAGCAGGGCGAGCGGCGTTCCAAGGAGGCTTCCAGATGCAGCCAGCACCAGAGCATCCAACAGCGATATTCCCGCGATCAACTGCCCTACGGTCCGTCCTACCTGGCGTTTCGGCGAACGAAAAGCGAAGGAGACACTGTACGCAACCCAGATAGTAAAGAATAGGATGAGCGGCAGAGTAACCCACTGCACCTGTTGCAACTGTCGCGCCGTGAAATAGACCGTTGGCAAGAAGAGTGTTGCCACGATGCTCACACTCGTTATGCTTGGCTTGTTTTCGGTCTTGGCAATGTACGTCAGACCAATCACATAGAGCACCAATAGGCTACCCGGAATCAGCAAGGTAGAGAAAGATTGGACAGAGAAAGCCAGAAATGCCGTGATATAGACCATCAGACGGCAGAGGGCCATGAGCAGAGGGCTGAGCGGGTTGCTCTTGTGCCACCTATCGTAGCAGATGATCAGAGCGATGAGCACCAGTCCGCTCAAGAATGGGTGCGGACCAACACTCCACAGGAGCAGGCTGCCGCAACCGAACAGGGCGAGGGCCACCGCAAATGCTGCTGACCGGGATACGATGCCGGCTGGTAGTGGCCGTTCGGGTCTCTCGCGGCAATCGACGGCATAATCCATGAGATCGTTCAGATACATACCAGCTGTGTAGAAGAGAACCATGGCAATGGCAATAAGACCCGTCTTGCCATCGGGCCAGAGAGCGCCAGCCAGAGCCGCGCCAGCCAGGGTGTTACTGACCACCGTAGGGCTGTTGGATATTCGGGCCAGGGCCAGGTACCCGTACAGCGTCTTCCGCCATGGCCGATAGATTGAAACCTTCTTACTCATAACCTCTTCTTCAGCACCCATTCATATTCTCTGGCAATCGAGTCGAGCAGGTCTTTTTTCAGGTCATCCGGCAACACACTCCAGGTGTACGTCTCGATCTCCAGGTGACGGCAGAAGCGTCTCTGTACCAGGAGATCGAGTGTGTCTGCGAGCGTATCTTGTGTTGACTGGAACCTTGGGAAGCGATCAATGAAGATTGGCACATGAAAATGGATACGCCATTGGGCGATCTGGCGATCCTGGATATGGGGCAATGCCTCGATCAAATCAGGATAGTGGCGGAAGCTCCCATCATGATGCTGCTGGATGACTTGATGGAGGTAGGTTGACTCCGCAAATGGCTCCAATGCACGAGCGATATCCACCCGTGCCTGTTCTTCACCAGGAAAGGTGACTTTCAGGGCCGAGCTGATCTGCACCTTCCCGATCTTGATGCCGATCTGATCAAAACGGTCGAGCACAGTCGCAGGTTCTTCATAGGCAACCGCCACATGGCACGTATCAAAGCAGACCCGTATGTGTTCAAGCAGATGGTTGCGAGCCTCGTCCCTGGAGACAGCGAGAGTGTCTGAGAGGAGGCGTGCCCCCTCTTCTAAGAGCCAGTGGGTGTAAAACCGTACGACCTCCTCCCCATTCTCAAGCAGGCCATCGGGTTCTGGTTCGAGGGCCAGGTGAATGAGCTTGTCATGATTGTGTTTAACCCGTACCAATGCCTCTGCGATCCGTACAATATTACGGGTAAAGTCCCTCCATGCAGTGGTGTCTTGTATGTTGACCCACGTTTTATAGGAAAGTGGACTGGTGGAAATGCTGCCATCGATACCGTCGGGCAGTAAAAACGCCAGGATCTCGATGAGGCGCAGCGTATACGCTACGCGCTCCTCGTCGCGCCAGTCGGGTGCGTGGACGAGCGCCTTCACGGGCTGCTGGTGAAACGGACCATAGGGGAAACCATTGAGCGTGAAAACGTAGAGCCCGTGGTCCTGCAGGAAATCCTGGAACTGTTGCAGGTGATCACCCTGCAGTAGTTCGATACTCTCTCTGCCTGAAAGACGCAGCCCAATGCCAAAAGCCTTATGGGGTGCGAAGCGGGCCTTGAGCGCTGGCGCATAGCGTTGAAGGCTGGCATACACCTCGCTCCACCCGTTGCTGGGATGAATATTGGTGCAGTAGGTCAGGTGAAAGAAACGATCGGGCTCTACATACATAAGCGTTCTCCTCTCTAGTGTCAAAGGCTATCACCAGATGCTCTCTGCACACTCCCGAACCAAACGAAACTTTGGTGATTGGCTCAAGAATTCAATCGGGTTCTCGTAGACGATCTTGCGGATCAGGCGTTCGGAGTGACCACGACGGCGCATCTCTAAGACAAAGTGCGGCATGGCGGTGGGTAGGCTAGGACCCCAATCACATGCCGATGCCACGCAGAGACGCTCACTGCCGTACATCTCGATCATGTCCACGGCACGAGCAGCCGAGGTTTTCGTCTGCGGGTAGAGGGTCAGACCTGTCCAAAAGCCGCGATCAAGGATCATGCCAATGGTGTGTTCCTCCGCATGATCGACCATGACACGGCCAGGCTCAATGTGCCTATTGTCGACGAGCGTGTCAACGATCACCTTGGTCCCCTTATACTTATCTTCCAGGTGAGGCGTATGGATATGAATGAGCTGGTTGTAGTGCAACGCCAGGTCAACGTGGTCGATGAAGGTGGCTATTTCGTTGCGCGTCACCCGGTTGACCCCAATCTCACCGATTCCGAGTACATTGGGTCGATCAAGAAACTGTGGTATCAGCTCCAGGACGCGTCGCGCCAGCTCTCTGTCCTCACCCTCTTTAGGATTGAGGCACAGCCAGCAGTAGTGCTGGATGCCATATTTCGCGGCACGCGCCGGCTCGAAACTGGTTAAGCGGTTGAAGTAGTCGGCGAAGACGACCGGTGACAGTCGATCAAACCCCGCCCAGAAGGCTGGTTCCGTCAGTGCAACACAACCGGTGAGCGCCATCTGTTCGTAGTCATCAGTGGTTCTGGAAACCATGTGGGCGTGAAGATCAATGTACTTCATGGCTGCACCTCTCCTGTGCGGAGATCGAACGCGCCAAACGCACTCTTGCGATCCAACTGTACCAGCGGTTCAGTAGTCGGGTCGCTGAAGATCATTTGGATGTCGTAGACGCGACCAGGGGTACGCACACAAAGTGCCTGGAGGGCTTGCCGCATGGCCAGCATCCTGAAGTCATCTTCGGCATTGCGGTCAACCGAGCGATCCATGCGATCCAGGAAGGCCGCTACATCGAGCATTTTGGCCCGCACCTCCATGAAATACTCATCGATGAGTTGCTGTTGTGTTAAAGGACAGGTGCCATTTTGTTGCTTCATTACCATTTCTCCATCTTATGTACAAGTCGATTAATACTCTGCAAGGAGTGCAATACTCTTGCTCATCATCTGTTCATCCACGCTGTGTACCTCGATACCTCGTCCGATGCGCTCAATCAAGGGAAGCGTGAATTGGCCCCCCAGATGTTCCCTGAACTCGTTCAAGCCAGTAAAAATGCAGCGGGAATCACGCTGATCGTACAGGTGGAGGCTCAGTTCGCGCGTGTAGACGGCAAGCCCTAGTGCCGAGAGCAGTCCAAGAATACGCTGCCAGTCCGGCTTGGGCAGCAGTCCTGCAAGGTAGGAATAGGTCGAGTCCAGGGCAATGCCAATCGCCACGGCCTCGCCATGGCGTAAGGTGTACTGTGAGAGTTGCTCTAGCTTATGCGCCGCCCAGTGGCCGAAGTCCAGGGGCCGCGAGGAGCCTAACTCGAAGGGGTCGCCACTCGTCGCGATGTGGTCAAGATGCAACTGCGCGCAGCGGTAGATTAGCCACAGCATGGCCTGCATATCTCGGTCAACGAGTCGATCCGCTTTTTCCTCAATGAAGTCGAAGAACTCAACATCTTTGAGCAGTGCCACCTTGATAGCCTCAGAGATACCACTGCGCCAGTCACGCGTTGACAGCGTCGTCAAAAAATCGGCATCGTTGAGCACGGCCACCGGGGGTGCAAATGTGCCGAGGAAGTTCTTCTTCCCGAAAGCGTTGACACTATTCTTGACGCCTATCCCTGAATCGTTCTGAGAAAGCACGGTCGTGGGCACGCGAATGAGACGAACACCACGGTGTGCTGTCGCTGCCGCATAGCCCACCATGTCGATCACGGCTCCACCCCCAATTGCCATCACATAGGAGTGCCG
>WNFA01001873.1_pt1 | contig 18529 bp, 18 predicted proteins | sample 5400481 | NCBI WGS metagenome assembly WNFA01 (sample SAMN13153340, study PRJNA577476) | soil metagenome | isolation source: 120 cm saprolite under Douglas fir tree site 2 hole 1 replicate 2 | place: USA:California | collected 2015-04-18
CGAGGGCTCGTCCGGTAGCACTGCTTCCGCGACAACGTCCCAGCCCAGTTGCCGGCAACGCTCGCGCAGGGCGGGTCCCGAGGCATCTTCGCGGACGCCTTGCGATACTGAATCGCTGACAGTCAGAATCACGACACGCATTCGGAAGAACCCGATCTTGTGTTCAACAAAATCCTTGATGACCCTTCAAACAAGGCCAGGGGCTAAAGCCCATTTTTGTTCGCCTGTATTGTCAGGGCTGAAGCCCTGACCCACAACCCTGCACACCTTTACTGGTTTCTAGATCAATTGCCTGTCTCAGGTTATGCAACAGCTTCTAGAAACAATACTGGCAGCTACCCTACAAGTTTTCTTTGTGGGTCGCGGCTTAACAGCTTGCGGAAAAAATCAATTCAAAGCCGCTTTTAGTAGCACAGGTACTCTTGCCTGTGCTGGTTTTGCTCCAATTATCATCGACGCACAGCCAAGAGTGGCTGTGCTACTCGACTTTTTTCCGCAACCTGTTAAGCCGCGACATTCAGGTCCGAAAAATCAGGGCTTTAGCCCCTGAATCTACTTAGAGGCCCGTTCGCCGCCTCGTCACTCGCTAACTTTCCACTTTGGTTTGGTTCGCTTCGTCCATCAAGCGCATCGCTTCCATCAGCAAGCCTGTCGTGGAGTGCGTGGTCGTCTCGCGATCGGAGTTTGCGCCAAATTCAATTTCGAAGTCGCCATCGCTCCACCCCACGACACGGTACACGGCTGTGTCGCCTTCGGTGGCGCCGGCTTGCGCGTGCTTGCATTGTCCAGCCGTAAAGTACATCTCGCAGCGTTCGTCACCGCGATGCAGGGACAATCGGCACGATTTTTGGCCCATTTCAAGCGACTGCATCAGCTCGGTCACGCTCATTTCCTCGAGGCGCCCCTGAATGACACCGGGCCTCGACGCGTGTTTTTGCATTTTCTCAAGGTGCAACCGGTCTATGATTTTCTTGGTCTGCCGCACCAGGTCCGACAGGAAAAACGGTTTCGGAACGAAATCCTCGACGCCGCCGCCGACGGCGGGCCGCAGTTTTTCCTCGATGTCTCCCCGGCTGGCCACAAACACGAAAGGAATATTCCGCGTACTCTCCCGCCCTTTCAATTTTTCGTAGAGCTGCCGTCCATTAAGCCCTGGCATTCGGAAATCGGAAATGATCAGGTCCGGCGGGCTGTCGATGGACTTGAGCAAAGCGTCGGCGCCGTCGCTTGCGGAAATCACGGTGCAATGCGGCTCCATTCCTTGGCACATCAGATCGCGGACGAGCGGATTGTCATCCACGATCAGCACCAGAACGTCATGCGATGGAGTCTTCATTGGGACCCATTACTTTTGCGGCGCACATAATGACCGCTCTTACCGCCGACTTTCTCCATCAAGACGATGCCGGTGATTTCCATGCCCTTGTCCAAGGCCTTGCACATGTCGTACACGGTCAACGCTGCCGCCGACACTGCTACCAATGCTTCCATCTCCACGCCGGTCTGCGCTGTCGCCGTGACGCGCGATGTGATCTCCACGCCATTCTTGCACAGCCGAGCGGTCACATCAATGTGCGTCAGCGGCAGCGGGTGACAAAGAGGTATCCATTCCGCAGTTCTCTTCGCGGCCGCAATTCCTGCAATTCGTGCGACCGCTTTCGCCGTCACGTCGACCATGGCTACTTCCCCGCGCTTCCGGAAATGCGTCAATCTTGCCATTTTTACGCGGCTATCCTTCCATTGAACGCCTTCACATGTTCGGGACGGAATCCGATTCCAACCGCACGCGCGGGAATTCTGCGCAGAAACGGCCAACGTCCTAGCAGTTTCAGTGGCCAGGGAAGTGCCAGAGGCTTCGTACTCCCCAGCGCCCGTTTGATGACGCGATCTTGTAAGAATACTTGAAGCCACTGAGTCGCTCGAGTCGGAAACTCCCGTCGTTTCTGGACCCCGTGAAGCTCGGCTTCCGGGGGAGTCCCTTTCAAAAGGCTTGCTCCCAGGATGTTCGCCGCCGCAACGGCGTCCTGAATCGCCAGATTGATTCCGACACCGCCTATCGGCGACATGGCGTGGGCCGCGTCTCCGATACACAAAAGTCCGGGCAGCGACCAGCGAGACAGCCGGTCCACGGCGACGGTCAGAAGACTGACCTGATTCCAATCGCGCAGTTCTTCGACTCGGTCACGCAAGAATGGACTGAGCTTCACAATATCTTCCCGGAAAGGCGCGAGGCCCCTTTGCCGGATTTCTCCTGCTGCGCCTTTCGGAATCACATAAGCACATTGCCAGTAGTCTTCGCGATTCAGCATTACGAAAATTCTTCCAATATCGATATGGCCAAAAGTCTGGCCCGGATCACCGGGGCTGCGGCTCAGCCTCATCCACATCACATCCATCGGCGCGCCAAGATGGATGACTTCCAGGCCGGCACGGTCACGAACCACCGAGTGGCGGCCGTCGGCTCCTACGGTCAGATCCGCGCGGATTTCCAAGTTTCCATCCGGGGATTTCGCAAGCACTCCGGTAACGCGTCCATTTTCTTTGATGAGTTCAGCAACTTCCGTCTGCATTTTCAGATGAAACGCGGGGTGGCGCGCGGCCTGCCTGGCAATGAAGTTCAGGAAGTCCCACTGCGGCATCAGGGCGAGGAATTGGCAATGAGTGGGAAGATGCGTGAAGTCCGCAATCATCACGGTATCATTTCCGACCTGACCGGCAAGTTCGCGCACCTCCTGGTGCGGTAGCTTCAGGAAATCGTCCAGAATGCCGAGTTCGTGCATCACCTCAAGAGTGGACGGATGGATGGTGTCACCGCGGAAATCACGCAGGAAATCCGCATGTTTTTCAAGCACATACACATCGACGCCCCTCCTGGCAAAGAGATACCCCAGCATCATGCCGGCGGGCCCTCCCCCGGCGATACAGCAGCGTGTGTGAACTGCGTCATTCATTCAATGGGCATTCAATGGGATTGGCCAAGGACTTGCGTCTCACAACTCAGAATCGAGCCGCACGCCTGCTCTTGAACTCATAGTGCCCCTCGCCTCGGCAAGACGTCCACCCACTCTCCCAAGGCGATCTCGGGCCGCTCGGGACCGACCACCAGGAAGCCGTTTGCCAGGGCTAGGGCGACAATATCGCCGGACCCCTGCCAGGGTAACTGCGTGACTTGCGCCTCTCTGCCCTCCCATTCGATCCGCGCGGGCAGGAAATGGGTCATCGGGCCTTTTTCACGGACAGGCGTCGCCAACTTACCGCGAAACACGGGCAGAGGCCTGGGCGCCGCGCCTCCCAATAGATCGATGGCAGGCAGCACAAACAATTCGAACGTCACCATGGTTGATACCGGATTCCCCGGCAAACCGAAGACAAGCTTTCCCCGGCACGTCGCGAACACCGCAGGCCGTCCGGGACGAATCGCGACACCCGTAAAATGAAATTCCGCGCCCAGGTCGCTAAGTACCTGCTCGACCAGATCGTATTTCCCCATCGACACGCCACCCGAGAGAACCAGGATATCCGCCTCCAGCCCGCGCTCGATGTCTCTTCTCAGTGCATCTTTCTCATCCGGGGCATTTCCAAGTTGGACGGGTTCGGCTCCGGCGGTGCGCGCCAGCACTTCGATGGAAATGCCATTGCTGTTTCGAACCTGAAGAGGTCCCGGGGTCGCCCTAGCATCCACGACTTCATCGCCAGTGGAAAGGATCGCCAAGCGCGGGTTCGCGAAGACATCCACGCGCGTAGTTCCCGCCTGTGCCGCAAGGGCCATTTCGGCATAGCCGACGCGCGCGTTTGCCGCCACCAGCAATGTACCGGCGCGCGCCTCGCTGCCGCGTGGAACAATATGATCGCCGCTTTGCACTGCACGATCGAACGTTATGCTGCGTCCATCGCGCTTCGTGTGTTCGATCATCGCCACGGCGTCCGCTCCGGCAGGAACGCTCGCGCCCGTCATGATTTCGACGCACTGTCCTGCCTTCAGTGTGCCTTCAAAGCTGCCGCCGGCGCGCAGTTCGCCGACGCAATCGATACGGGCACCCGGCACAACCGCATCCGCGGCTCGCACCGCAAAACCATCGCGCGTGGAGCGGTTGAAAGGAGGATAGTCGCGATCGGCAAGAACTGGCTCGGCCAGCACGCGGCCAAACGATTGCTCGATTTCGATGATTTCACGCCGCAGCGGCCGCCGGAGGGCTCCGGCGACCTCGATCACTTTCCGCCGCGCCTCGGCGTAAGGCAGCATGGTGTTCATGGGTCAGATCCAGGTGGCAAGCTGCGTGGCGGCACAGACGATGGTGGCGTCGCGGTCAGGGCCCGTCGAAATCATGCCCACCTCCACACCCAGAAAATCGGAGATAAATTTCAGGTAGGCCACGGCCAGGCGCGGCAGCTTTGCGGCATCCTGCACTCCGTAGGTGACTGACTGCCAACCTGGAAGGGTAGCGTATTCGGGCGTAACTTCGGCCAAATCTTCGGCCGCTGCCGGCATCTCGCGCAACGGCGTGCCCTTGTAATGATAGCCTATGCAAACCTGAATCTCTTTTTGGGTGTCGAACACGTCGAGCTTCGTGACCACCAGCGATGAGATCCCGTTAATGCGGATGGCGTATTGCAGCACGACCAGGTCCAGCCAGCCGCACCGCCGTGGCCGTCCCGTCACCGCGCCGTATTCTTTCCCGCGGTCGCGCACTTCGGTGGCCTCGAGATCGGGCATCTCGGTCGGGAACGGGCCGCTGCCCACGCGTGTCGTGTAAGCCTTGGTCACTCCCGCCACCGCATCGATTCGAGTGGGGCCCACGCCCAGGCCAGTGCAAACGCCGCCTGAAATCGCGTTCGAAGACGTTACATATGGATACGTCCCGAAATCGATGTCAAGCATCGTACCCTGCGCGCCTTCGAACAAAACGGAGCGCCCCGCATCGAGCGCGTGATTGATGAGCACCGACACATCGCTTATCAGAGGCCGGAGGCGCTCGCCTAGCTCAAGATACTGCTCGGCCATCCCCGCGGTATCGAGGGGCACGCCGTATGTTGCACGGCACACGGCATCCTTCTCGGCGATCACGCGCTCGAGCTTTTCGCGAAATCGCGCCGGATTCAATAGGTCGCCCACGCGGATTCCGTGCCGCGCCATTTTGTCTTCATACGCGGGCCCGATCCCGCGCGACGTTGTTCCTATTTTCCATGCGCCGCGCGCCGCTTCCGCCGCCTTTTCCATCTGCCGGTGATACGGGAAAATCAGGTGCGCGCGGTTCGAAAGGTGCAGCCGTCCGGTGACGTCGATTCCGGACTTCGCCAGAGTGTCAAGCTCCGCGGCCAGAGCCACCGGGTCAACTACGACGCCTGAGCCGATGACGGCGTGCTTGCCGGGGCGCAGAATCCCGCACGGGATCAATTGCAGGACGAAGCGATTCCCGTCATAGATGACCGTGTGTCCCGCGTTGTGCCCCCCCGCGCATCGCGCGATGTAATCGAACGATCCCGCGAGATAGTCCACCACCTTGCCCTTGCCTTCATCGCCCCACTGCGCACCTACGACCACGATCGACTTCATCAGCCGGTCACCCCTACTTTGCATTGCGGTAAAATCCCCGGGTCTGAAGACCCGGGCTACAGCAAAGGCTACACAGCGTGCCGTGCTGTAGCCCGCCTCTTCAGAGGCGGGGACTCTTTTCTTTCCCTCGGCGGGACTCAGGGTCGCGCCCGTGAAGACTTCTCGGTGCAAGCAGCCGCACAACTCCGCGCCACTCCACAGCCATGGATTCACAGGGAGGGAATATTTAAACCGCGGAATACTTATGCTACATGCGGTATCCGGAGAAGGCAAGTCAACGGTGGGCCGGCTCGAAACAAGCAAATTATTGAAGCGCTCTGTACTACGAGTTGCCGAAATGTTTGCGCGGCGCACCCATTTTCAGTTGAGCCTTTCGGAATTTAACACAGAGAACGCGGAGAAAAGCCGCAGAGAGCACTGAGAGTTTAGTGGAGAAGTTGCGGGATAGACTGCTGAGAGCGGCAGGCGATTTCTGCGTGGTTCTCCGTGGTTCTTTGTTTCCTCTGTGTTGAGCTTTTGGGAATTTAACGCAGGGAACGGGGGGAAGAGTGACCGCGAATCTGGATTTGCTCGTGTGAGGGAAGAGCGCTACCGAAGTTCTGCACCGCGGAAACAGGTGCGGATGTGATCGTTCACCATCCCGGTGGCCTGCATCAGAGCGTAGCAGATGGTTGAACCAACGAATCGAAATCCGCGCCTCTTCAAATCCTTGCTCATGGCGTCGGACTCCGCTGTCCGCGCCGGGACATCCTTCGGTCCGCGCGGCGTGCGCTGCTTTGTTTTTCCCCCGGTGAATTGCCGGAGGTAGGCATCGAAGCTGCCGAACTCGCGCTGCACGGCGAGAAAAGCCCGCGCGTTCGAAATTGCCGCGGAAACTTTCAAACGGTTTCGAATGATCCCCGGGTCGGCGAGCAAAGCGCGCACTTTCCGCGCGTCGTATTGCGCGATCCTGACCGCGTCGAATCCGTCGAAAACTTCGCGGTACCGCTCGCGCTTCCGCAGGACTGTCTCCCAGCTCAGGCCCGCTTGGGCGCCTTCGAGAATCAGGAATTCGAACAGGAGGCTGTCGTCGTGAACGGGCACACCCCATTCCTCGTCATGGTAACGGATCATGAGGTCACCCTGCGCCCAATGACACCTGCGCCGGGACGGGTGGTGAGTCCCGGCGGGATTTCGATGCGGCATGTGATTTTTATGCGAGATGACGCTGGACGGCCTTCTCAATCTGATCGCGCGGCACTGCGCCAACCACTTGCTCGGCGACCTGTCCGCCCTTGAAGATGAGCAGAGTCGGGATGCCGCGGATGTTGAACTTGCCTGCGGAGTTCGAGTTTTCGTCGACGTTTAGTTTCACGACTTTGATCTTGCCCGCATAGGCGGTCGCGATCTCAGCGACAGTCGGCGCAAGCATGAGGCAAGGCCTGCACCACTCCGCCCAAAAATCCACCATTACCGGCTGGGTGTTGCTGGCTTCGATGACCTCTGCCTGGAACGTGCTATCCGTCACGTTGTTAACATTATCTGCCATGAGTACCCCTTCGTTTGGAGGCTGCGTGGTCATACTAACCCATTTTGCCCCGGCCTAATTAGATGAAGTTACAGTCTTTCGGTTTCTCGATTTCCACGCCACCTCGTAAAGCCTCGCATATTCTATCGCGGACGCCTGCCAGGAGAAATCCTTGCCCATGCCATTGATCTGGATTCGCCGCCAAGTTGCGGGCTCATTTCGATAGGTAGCCAGGGCCTGCCGGAGCGCCCCGAGCAGTGCCACCCCTTCATATGGCTGGAATTTGAACCCCGTGCCGCGGCCCGTTGCCGGATCAAACGCCTCGATCGTGTCGTCGAGACCGCCCGTAGCTCGCACCACGGGCACGGTCCCGTACTTCAAGCTATAGATCTGATTCAAGCCGCAAGGTTCGTACCGGGAAGGCATCAGAAACATGTCCGCCCCTGCTTCGATCTTATGCGCGATGGCATTGTCGTAGGCGACTTTTACGCTGAGCTTCCCGGGAGATAGCTTTGCGAGATCGCGAAACATCTTTTCGTATTTCGCCTCGCCTGCTCCCAACACGACAATCGCAAGATCTTCGGCGAGCAAGTCCGGAGCGACCTTCGCGATCAGATCGAATCCCTTTTGATCGGCAAACCGGGAGACGATCCCAATCAAAGGTTTGTTGGCGGACTCCGGTGGCAAACTGAAAATTCCGAGAAGGTCCTTCTTGCAGGCCAGCTTGCCCGACAAATCCTTTATCGAATACTTCGCGGCGATGAGCTTGTCTCTTTCGGGGCTCCACGCAGCATAATCCACGCCATTTAAAATTCCAGTCAGACGGTCCGCCCGGTTCCGCACAACACCGTCGAGCCCATGCCCGTATTCGGGCGTCTGGATCTCTTCCGCGTATTTGCGGCTTACCGTCGTCAGGAAGTCGGCGAAAACCAGCGCGCCTTTCAGGAAATTCACGCGGCCGTAGAATTCCATTGCGTCGACCCTGTATAGATTCTCGGGCAATCCTAATTTTTTCATGATTTCGCGCGGGAACGTGCCGTGATAGCCCATGTTGTGTATCGTGAAAATTACCGGGAGACCCTGAACCGTCGCGTCTTTCCCGTATTGGGTTCGCAACAGCACCGGAACCAGGGCGGATTGCCAGTCATGGCAGTGGATCACCTCGGGCGTCCAGACGTGCTTGGAAAACTCGATGGCCGCGCGGCAGAACTCCGCGAACCGCTCGGCGTTATCCGGATAATCCTTTCCCGACACGCCGTAGAGCTGATCGCGGTCGAAGTACTCCGGGTCCTCGACAAAGTAGTAGCGCACGCCGCGCAGGACCACGCCGTCCAGGATCGCTGGGAAACGCAGCGCGTCGCCCATCGGGATGCTCAAGCCCGGCGCGGCCACCGCCCCGACTTTCGTACTGCGGTACCGCGGAAGCAGCACCGCGACTTCATGCCCGAGCGAGACAAGCGCCCTGGGCAGCGCTTCCAGCACGTCCGCAAGGCCTCCCGTTTTCGAAAACGGGAGCCCTTCGGAGGCGACAAAGAGTACTTTCATATCCCCCCGTTCAAAGGTTCCACCGTACTGAATGCCTCCGCAGCCGTCAAGGATCATGCGTTATGATGCGTTATGAGTGGCGACTCAGTTTGAAAAGAAACGTGCCCTCTCCTCCCCGGAGAACGCGGGGCGGAGAGGCCTCTACAAAACCGTCCTGGTTTGTGGAAGTTGATCTTGTAGAGGCCGCCCGCACTTGGGGCGGGCAGCCGTGCGTTCTCTCCAGAACCAAACTGAGTCAATACCGCGTTATGCGATGGGTTCTGGGTAGCCTCCTCGATTGGCAGTAGCACAGCCACTCTTGGCTGTGCGCGGCGTCGCGTGCTCTACTAAACGACCGCACAGGCAAGAGTGCCTGTGCTACCAAGCCCACGTTCAGAACCAAATTAGCGTACTGCCAAATGCGGAACGTCGCCGGATGGACGCGTCTCTTGCTACACTTTCCTGCCGTGTCACCCGAAAAGCTGGGACAACATTTCCTCACCGATGCAAGCTGGCAGGAACGAATCGCGCGCGCGATTCGCATCGGAGAGGGCGTATGGGTTGAAATCGGCGCAGGTCACGGGGAAATGACTTCGCGGCTGGCGCGACACGCCGGGAGAGTCATCGCCATCGAACTGGACCGGCGCCTCGCCGCGCGCTTGCGCGAAGTCACGGCGCCGCTCGGCAATGTCGAAGTCATCGAAAGCGATGTGCTGGCCGTCGATTTCGGAAGCCTGGCAAAGGGCGCGAGCTTTTCCGTCTACGGAAATCTCCCGTATTACATTACTTCGCCCATTTTGCATCGCCTGTTCGAGCACTCGGAGCGGATCGCGGCGATTCACATCGTGATTCAGTTTGAAGTGGCGGTGCGCATCGTCGCGCCGCCCGGGCGTCGCGATTATGGTTACCTTTCCGTTGTCTCGCAGTGGTTCAGCCGGCCAGAGCTTGTGCTGCGCATTCCTCCGGGCGCGTTTCGTCCGCCCCCCAAGGTCGCTTCGGCCCTGGTGAGTCTGCGCATGCCGGGCACCCGCGAAACGCTCGATGTGGGCGATGAAAAGGCGTTCCTCGATTTTGTGAAGGAATGCTTCGCGCAAAAAAGAAAAAATCTCCGGAACAATCTTCGCGCACGCCTCGGATCTCGCGCCGGGGAGGCACTGCGCGAAGCAGGATTGCCGCCTGACGCTCGAGCTGAGGAACTTACCCTCTTTCAGTTTGCGGAGCTGTTTCGATTGGCACGCTGAACGGAGAAAGCAATTCAGAGAGTCTGTCGACTCTGTGACCTTTGTGTTCTCTGGGTTCTCTGTGCTGTGATTTTCTCTGGCGCCGCGGAAAAGATTTATCACAGAGGACACGGAGGAAGGACACAGAGAGCACGGAGAAATTCAAGAAACGAGGGAGGCAAAAGCAAATCCCCTGTTATTTCTCACTTAAGACGCTAACTAGGCGGTCCGGATAGTCGCTCATGATCCCGTCCACGCCCGCGGCGATCAGCCGGCGCATCTGGTCGGGCTCGTTGATTGTCCAGGTCACGACCTGCAGGCCTGCTTCATGGGCTTTCTTAACCAGGGCAGGCGTGACCAAATCCCCGCGTGGCGCAATCTGCCGGGCGCCCGCCCTGACGGTACGCTCGACGAGGTCGGTCGAGGGGTGCTCGCACAAATACCCGGTCATCATGGTCTGGTCCAGGCGGTTGACAGATACAAGGGTCGCCGGATCAAACGAGAGAATAATGACGCGGGCCGCTTCACCCGTGTCGCGCAGTGCGGCGACGACGGCGTGCTCGACCCCCCAGGTCGAGTCGGACTTGATCTCCAGAAAAAAGATGATGTCGCGCTCCCTCGCAAACCGGAGGATTTCGTCCAGAGTGGGGACGCGCTCACCGGCAAAGGATTCGGCCGAACGGGATCCAAACCACATCCCGGCATCGAGTGCGCGCACCTCTTTGAGCGGCATTAAATCGACGAGGCCGTGGCCGGTGGTGGTCCGGTCGAGCGTGGGGTCGTGAATGGCCACGACGCGCGCATCGCGCGTCAGATGCAAGTCGGTCTCAATGAAACGAGCCCCCATTTCGACGGCGCGCCGGAATGCCGCCATCGTGTTTTCCGGGGCGTGCCCTGAGGCGCCCCGATGTGCCACAACCCACACAGCTACCTGGTCCCTCCGAAAGGTGGATTCCCTACCACGTCATAATGCTTCTAGTTTGCCCATCCTAGCAGAATTAATTTCCAGGTCCACCGGCGTTCGAGGGCGATCGTGTCCTGGAATCCTCTTGCGTCCATATTGCATCAAACGTAGTGCAGTAAGAATTGAGGATGTCGACCCAAGGTGGTCGCAGAAACGAGACTTCCATGAAGATTCGCCTGTATGCTGTAAAATCTTTGTTTGCAATCACTCTACTGGCCTTGTCGGCGGTTACGATTGGGACTCCAACGGCGAGGGCCGGAAGTGTGACGTCGATTAATGCTTCCCCGATTGGCGATCAAGTGCGCCATGAATTGGTGACGCTGCCCTGGTACGGAGTATTCGACAATCTGCAATACCAGGTCAATGGCAGTGAAGTGATTCTGAGCGGGCAGGTTGTCAGCGAGCACGGCCAGACCAAGTACGATGCGGAGAGCGCCGTCAAGAGAATTCCCGGCGTGACCAAGGTCGTGAACAACATCGAGGTTCTGCCGCCTCTGCCGTTTGACAATCAAATTCGCAGGGCCGAATACCGCGCCATATTCTCGCAGTCAAACCTGGGCCGGTATTCCATGGGAGCCATCCCGCAGATTCACATCATCGTGAACGGTGGGCATGTGACTCTCGAAGGCACAGTAATGAACGAGATGGATCGAAACATCGCCGGGTTGGTCGCAAATTCCGTCCCCGGAGTGTTTTCGGTGACGAACAACTTGCGCCTCGGCTAACCTCGACGTTTCCCCGCTGATGCGGCGTGGGCCCGGCTTTTCCCTGGCCGGGCCCACCTGCCTTCTCGCAATCTTCCCGCCTTTCTTGACACCCTTGAAAGTCACATGTTAGTTTTATTTTTGCGTTGCCATTGCTGAGAACCCTGCGTGACGTCTCCAACCACGGCACAACTTCGAAAGACCGCATTGAACGCCGTGCACCGGCGCTTGGGCGCCAAGATGGTCAACTTCGGCGGGTGGGACATGCCTGTGGAGTATTCCGGCATTCTCGCCGAGCACCTGGCCACACGCACGGCTGCGGGCCTGTTTGACGTCAGCCACATGGGCGAGATCGAGGTGCGGGGGGAACGCTCGCTTGATCTGGTGCAGCACGTCACTTGCAATGACGCGGCGAGGCTCGCTGTTGGCCAGGCGCACTATTCCGGGTTGATGACCGAGCAAGGCACCTTCGTGGACGATCTGCTCGTGCACAAAATTTCCGGGACGCACTATTTTCTGTGCGTGAATGCGGGCAATCAGGATCAGGATTTCGAGCATATTCGCGCGCACAATCGCGCAGGCGCGCAGGTTGAAAATGCTGGGGAGCGATACTCGCAGCTTGCCATCCAGGGCCCGAAGGCGCTGGGAATTTTGCAGCGCTTCACGAGTGTGCCGCTCGAGTCCATCAAGTATTATCATTTTATCTATGGCGCCGTCGACGGCGTCGATTGCCTGATCGCGCGCACCGGATACACGGGAGAAGACGGCTTCGAGATTTATTTCGCTCCTGAACATTCCGAGAAGTTGTGGTCCAATCTTCTGGAGGCGGGGGCAAGCCACGGCTTGCTGCCCTGCGGCCTGGGGGCGCGAAATACGTTGCGTCTGGAAGCGTCGATGTGCCTGTATGGTCACGAAATTGACGACACCACGACTCCGTGGGAGGCGGGCCTGGGTTGGATCTGCAAGCCCGAGAAGGGCGAATTCCTCGGGCGCGAAGTTCTAATCCGGCAAAAAGCAGAGGGCATGGAACGCACGCTCGCCGGATTTGAAATGCAAGACCGGCTGATCGCCCGTGACGGATGCCTGATTTCAATCGGCGGGCGGAGGGCCGGACGCGTCACGAGCGGGTCGCCCGCGCCGTTTCTGAAGAAGAATATTGGCATGGCTTACGTGCCGCCCGCGTCCAGGACGCCTGGAACCGAAATCACGGTGGAAATCCGCGGGAATCAGGCGCCGGCGCGGATCGTTCCGATGCCGTTTTACAAGCGGTTGAAATAGACGTTGGTAAGGCAACTTGGACCTATAGGGTTTTTCGAGTTGACGGCGAACAGATTGGAAATTGTGTCGGACCGACGCGGCAGGGCGGAGAGGTAGCGCCGGCATCTTGCCGGCGGTGTTGGGGTTTCAGAAAAAAGCAATAAGCCGGCGGGACGGCGGCGCTACCAAACCATCCCATCGCCGCTTCGGGGCTTCTGGGGAATTGACTCACGATCGAATACACTGGCTGAACCAATCGGGCAAAGTGCTAGGACGTGGCCGGGAAGGATTTTCAAGGAGCTGTGATGTATCCAAGCGACTATCGGTACACCAAGGAACATGAGTGGATCAAAGTGTCCGGCGACTCCGGTACGATCGGAATTACAGACTACGCGCAACATGAGCTGGGCGACGTCGTCTTTGTCGAACTGCCGGCGGTGGGCACTAAAATCGCGGCTGGGAAAATCTTTGGCACAATCGAATCCGTCAAAGCGGTCAGCGAAATTTACGCCCCGGTGTCCGGAGAAGTCATCGAGACAAACGGTGCGCTCAAGGATGCTCCGGAAACCGTCAACTCCGACCCGCACGGCACCGCATGGCTCGTCAAAATTAAGCTCGCCAATCCCGCCGAGGTCTCTGGCCTGATGGACGCCGCCGCGTACCGGACGTTCGTCTCCGAAAAGGAAGCCTCGGCCTGATGCGCTATCTTCCGAAGAGTCCCGCCGAGCGCCGCGAAATGCTCGCATCCATCGGCGCGCGGTCCATGGACGATTTGTTTGCATCCATTCCCGAGCAATTCAGGCTGAAGGCACCGCTTCGCCTTCCCGGCCCGTTTTCCGAGTACGAAATTATCGAGTATTTTCGCGCGCGTGCGGCGGAAAATTCCTGCGGCTACACGAGCTTCCTCGGCGCGGGCGTTTACAATCATCTGCGATCCGTGGTGACCGACGCGCTGATCCAGCGCGGTGAATTCCTGACTTCGTACACGCCGTATCAGGCTGAAATCAGCCAGGGTACGCTGCAAGCGATCTTCGAATTTCAAACGCTGATGTGCGAGCTGACCGGCATGGAGGTCGCCAACGCCTCGATGTGGGACGGCTCGACCGCAACCACCGAAGCCGTGTTGATGGCTGAGCGGCTCACCGGGCGGCATCGCGTGGTCGTGGCCCGGTCTCTGCATCCCGAATATCGCCAGGTTCTGGATACCTACACACGCAATCTGGGCCTGCAGATTCAAGAGATCGGATTCACCGCCACGGGGCAAATTGACGCTACGCGACTCGAAGCAGCAATTGACAATGAGACTGCCGCCGTCGTCGTACAGTCGCCAAACTTTTTTGGCGTGGTCGAGGATGTGGCCCACCTCGCGGAGCTTGCGCACGCAAAGGGAGCGTTGGTCGTGGCGGCCATCACCGAGGGTGTATCGCTCGGCGCGGTGCGGCCGCCAGCCGGGGCCGACATCGTGGCGATGGAAGCGCAGAGCTTTGGCCTGGCGCCGAGTTACGGCGGACCCTACGCCGGCGTGATTGCCACGCGCGACAAATTTGTGCGGCAGATGCCGGGACGCCTCGCGGGCGAGACGGTGGACACCGAAGGGCGGCGCGGCTACGTCCTCACGCTGGCCACGCGCGAACAGCACATCCGCCGGGAGAAGGCCACCTCGAATATCTGCACCAACCAGGCACTCTGCGCGCTCGCCGTGGCCATCCACCTGTGCCTCCTCGGAAAGGAGGGCTTGAAGGAACTAGCGGCGCAAAATCTTGCGAAGGCGCGCTTTGCACTCGAAGAACTCGAGAAGGTTCACGGCGTGCGGCGGGCGTTCTCCGGCCCGTTTTTCAACGAATTCGTCGTCGAGCTGCCGCGGTCGGTGAAGTTGGTGAATGCGGAACTGCTGCGGGAAAAAATCATTGGGCCACTGCCCCTCGGCAGTTTCTATTCGGACCTGACCAAACGGGCGCTGTTCTGCATCACCGAGACGACATCGCGCGTCGAAATCGAACGCATGACCGCCGCGCTTCGGCAAATTTTGTCGAAGCCTGTTTAGGGGGCTGAGCCACGAGCGATGTGGGAAGGGCGAGTTATCAAGTTCGCGATTTTGCGCGCTTTCGCGTTCACGGGTTTGCCGGTTTGCGGGTTTCCGCATTTTCGCGTTTGCGGGTTCCCGCAGTTCCGGGTTTGTGGGTCGGAGCTTTAGCTCCGACATTTGAGTGACGAGGAAACAGGGCTTCAGCCCCTGAGGCGCCAGTGGCTAAAGCGACCCGTGGTGGATGCCTTGATGTCGCGGCTGAAGCCGCGACCCACAAAGCGCAACCGCGAGATGAGGTACAACGAAGCGCGATTGCGAGATAAGTTCCACCTAAGAACGGTTACGAGATGTTCTCCAGGGAGAGTTGCATTGGCCGATCGGATCAAAAAAGCAGGGCGTCACGTCAGTCAGAATGAAGGGCTGATCTTCGAACAATCGGCGCCCGGCAAACGCGGAATCGAGCTTCCTCCGCTCGATGTGCCCCCAGTGGACGTACGGGTTGCGTTAGGTGCGGCCTACACCCGCGAAGGCGTCGAAGGATTTCCCGAAGTCAGCGAAATCGAAGTCATCCGCCATTTCACGCGCTTATCGACGTGGAATTACGCGATTGACCTGGGAATGTATCCGCTCGGGTCCTGCACGATGAAATATAACCCGCGCGTAAATGAATTTGTCGCGCGGCTCGAGGGCATCGCCACAGAGCATCCCTATCAGCCGCAAGAAGTCTCGCTGGGCTGCCTGAAAATTCTGAAAATGCTGCTGGACTGCCTTACAGAAATCACAGGAATGGATACCGGCACGCTCGAGCCCGCGGCGGGCGCTCAGGGCGAACTAACCGGACTGCTGCTGATCCGCGCTTATCTTATGGACACGCAGGGCCGCCCGCGCAAGAAAGTCCTGATTCCGGACTCCGCGCATGGAACGAATCCAGCGACGGCAGTGATCGCCGGATACGAAGTCGAAAACGTGCGCTCGGACGACCGCGGCCAGATCGATGTCGCGCGGCTGAAGGAAATCGTAAACGGCGACGTTGCCGCCATGATGGTTACGAACCCTTCGACGCTCGGCGTGTTTGAACAAAATATCGCCCAGGCGGCCGAAGTTCTGCACTCGCACGGCGCGCTGCTCTACATGGACGGCGCGAACATGAACGCCCTGGCCGGTGTGACGCGCCCCGGCGACTTTGGTGTGGACGTGATGCATTTGAACCTGCACAAGACGTTTTCGACGCCGCACGGCGGCGGCGGACCTGGTGCCGGGCCGGTCATGGTCAAGAAAATCCTTGAACCATACCTGCCAATTCCTGTGCTGGGCGAAAAGAATGGACGGCCCGCCCTGGAAAATCACCGGCCGAAATCTATTGGCCGGGTGCGCGCGTTCGGCGGAAATTTCGGAGTGCTGGTGCGCGCGCTCGCCTATACGCTGGCGTATGGCCCGGGGATTCGTCAGGCCACTGAAGACGCGGTCCTCAACGCAAACTACATCCGGAAAAAGCTCGAGGACGTGTACGACCTCCCGTACAAATCGCCCTCAATGCATGAGGTCGTGTTTAGTGATGCACGCCAAAAAAAGAACGGTGTGAGCACGATGGACATTGCGAAGCGGCTGATCGACTACGGCTTCCATCCGTACACGACGGCGTTTCCGCTGATCGTGTCCGGCGCCCTAATGATCGAGCCGACCGAATCGGAATCGAAACAGGAGTGCGACTTGTTTGTGGACGCCATGCGCGCGATTGCCGAGGAAGCGGCAACGGACCCCGAACTGGTAAAGACCGCGCCGCATTCGACGCGCGTCAGCCGCCTCGACGATGTCACCGCCGCGCGCAAACCGGTGCTGCGGTGGAAGCCGAAGGCATCGTCCAGCGCGTCCTCCTAAATATTCCCCAAATATCAGAGACTACCGGCGAAAACGCACGGAACTGATGACGCCCTGGAACGCCGCGTCATAGGAATCGAAATCGTTTTCGGGCGCGACGCAGATAAAAAAGAGCAACCCTTCCGGCCGCTCGATGGCCACAAGCCAATCCGTTTCGTTTCCTCCGACCGGCGAACCGTTTGAGAAATAGGCCGACAGGGCATCGTTGCCATCGACCGGCATGCGCACTCGATTGCCCTTCTCGCGCAGGTTGGAATTGGACTGCCGGAGACTCGCGACGAGCTGATCGAAAGCCTCTTCGATCGTGGCGCGGTTCCCGTTATCGACGCGCGGCTGAAATTCATTGAACATCACGCCATAGGCCAACGCGGACTGCCCCTTGTTGTCCTGCACCACGCCTCCGGGAGGCATCAGCGTAAACGTGCTGCCCGAAGTACTCGATTTCCAATTGTCCGGGTAGCGCAGCTCGAGCACATCATTCTGAAAGCCATTCAAGTGAGCCGATGGTGGCTCGGGCTTTCCGGAGTTGGCGGTGGCGGTACCCGCGGGCGCGGATTTGGGCGGCTGAGGCAGCCTCCGGATATAACGCTTAATTTCCTGGAATTCCGCCGAATCCGCCTGGTAGTTCGCCGGGGGCCCGCCGAGCAAGTCCACTTCCTGGTCCACGCGCTCGACGCGGTTGCCAGGATTCGGGTGGTCCGAAAAAAATTGCGCGGGCTGCTTTCCTTTTGTCTCCGCGCCCAACTTTTCAAAAAACTGGGCCATTGCGCGCGGGTCGTATCCGCTGTCGTAGAGAATCTGTGTCCCCATAATGTCGGCTTGTGACTCGTCGGTGCGCGAATACTTGAGCAGAATGGAATTGAGCGAGAAGCTGGCGGCAAGTTGAGCCAACAATCCACCGGCCGAGTTTCCTCCGACCATCCCGCCGAGGATCGCAAAGGGGACGGCCGTAAGCTGCGCCTTGGTCGCCTGGTTGGTGCCGTGTCGCAGCGCGGCATGTGAGGTTTCATGCGCCATCACTCCCGCAAGCTGCGCCTCGGTGTCCGCGGCCTCGAGGGCTCCGCGATTGATGTAAATGTATCCTCCCGGCAACGCGAACGCATTAATCGCCATGTCGTTCACGCACTTGTACTGGTACGGATACTTGTATCCCGGCGCATGGGCTGCCAATTTCTTTCCTAGATTATTCAAGTAATTGTCTACTCGCGGGTCGTTCAGCATTCGAAGCTGTTTCTCGGCTTGGGCTGCGTTCTGCTTGCCGAGTTGGATATCCTGTTCCGGAGTGAACAAGTTGACGCCGGGCTTGAGCGCCGTCCGGTCAGCCCACATCGGAGGGGCCATCGGCGCACACACAAGCGCGGTCATGGCGAAAATCACGAGAATGGATTTCGTAGCGGGAAAATACGCGAGCCGAGTGCAGGGGCGAAAACTTCTTGTTGGTATTTCGCGAGTGGGACATCTCATACGGCCTCCGAACCTAGCGTGCACCACAAGTCTGGTCGAGACCCAGTATACGGAAGTCCGAACCAAAAAAAAGCGCCCAGGTTTCCTCGCCCGGGCGCTCGTCGATTTTTTCTCTGAAGGGAAATTTACCGGGTGATAGCGGGTTCGAGGTCGCGTGCCGTAACTTTTTCTTTGTCTTCACCCACGGCACTGGTTGCAACGCGCACGGCTGGTGCGCCTATGCCCCGCCGGGCCGGCGCAGGAAGTATGGCGCCTTCACCTTCCCGGTGGAACGACAGGCTTTGTCCGCCCTCGTCCCAATCGACGACCAGCATGTCACCGAAACGCACCTGCTCGGTCGCCAGCAGGTTCGCCAAGGGATACACCACGTACTTCTCGATCGCTCGCTTCAGGTGCCGCGCCCCGTACTTGAAGTCCGTCCCTTCCTGCAG
>WNFA01005031.1_pt1 | contig 18525 bp, 19 predicted proteins | sample 5400481 | NCBI WGS metagenome assembly WNFA01 (sample SAMN13153340, study PRJNA577476) | soil metagenome | isolation source: 120 cm saprolite under Douglas fir tree site 2 hole 1 replicate 2 | place: USA:California | collected 2015-04-18
TCAGATTGAGGGCTCGAACATCATGGGACTGGGCGGCGCGCTTTTCGAAGTCATCGAGTTCGAAAACGGACGTGTCCTAAACGGTCGATTCTCGAGCTACCGCGTTCCGCGGTTCAGCGATGTGCCCACGATCGAGACCGTCCTCCTCGATCGCAAGGACATGCCTTCGGCTGGCGCCGGCGAATGCCCAATCGTCGGGTTGGCTCCGGCCATCGGCAACGCCATTTTCGATGCGACGGGTGTGCGGATCCGCTCACTGCCCATGGTTCCGAATGGGATGAAAGCAGCCTAGAGTGTCAGCCGCCGCGTCACCGGACGTTTCTCCACTTCCTCTTCCAGCGCTCGGGTCAGTCCCTGAATCTTCGGGGTGAGGTGGTCGAGTAAGTCGAGCAGATCCTGGCGTCGTCGACTGGCCCATGGAGCCAGGATCAACGACTCTAGCTCGCTGCGACCGGCCGGCCGCCACAGCGCCTTCTTGCGCCGCAGACCTTCGTTGAGCGCCACCACATGCAATTGATTCATCACCCGGGTGCGCATCTGCACCAACCGGTGGCGATGCCACAGCAGTTGCCGCAGGCAACAGAGTAATGAGATTGCGCATTGACCATCATCCCACTGCCAACTGAACCACGGGATGAATCCTTCTGCCACCTTTTCGTGCTACCGTCGCACCACAGACTGACAGAAGAAGGCTTGGCTTTTCCCAGTTTTAGCGAATTCGACTCGATGAGTAGTGCAAGACACAATCACCACACGTCAAAAGGTAGTCATGGCAACTAAATTCCTTAAGCGACTCCTCGAAATATTTTGTCGTCATCAATTCTCCTGGCCACATAGCGGGGTTTACGGGCAGAATTATCAGGTCTGCGTGCTTTGTGGGACTGTCTACGGGTATGACTGGATCGCGATGCGTCGCACGCGCCGGCTGGCATCCGCGCTCCAGGGCCCGGCAGAATTCAAAAGCCAACATGGGCACGGCGACTAGCGGGGAGTTGGAACCAGCGTAGGAGTTTAGACGTTTCAGCCTCAGCGCTGCCAAGCCTCACTTGTGACTCACTCTGCTTTCCGTCGTCCCTGGCGCCTGCTTCCGACCGACATTACTCATTAAGACTCTTTGCCAGAGCATTCAAGCCGCCTTCCAGCTTGAGCCGCCAGCGTTCGATGGAAAGTCTCGCCAGATGCTCCATGGAGTGCTCGAAAGCCTGCAAAGCATTCGCTGCCTGGCCCTTTAGTGACTCGGAAACCGATGCGACGATTCCATTCTGGACAATCTTCATGTTCTTGGTGGCTTCTTCCAGCTGATCGCGGAGCGCTTTGATGCTGCGTGCTGTCAATTCCTCGAGAATCTCATTCGCCAGACTCTCGAATTGGCTGCGGGTTTCCTTTACGGTCTCGCTGGACATCCGGCTCAGGCGATGGTCCAGGCCCGACTCCAGGCAGCGCGTAGATTCGTCCAGTTTCGCGATGCGAGTGTCGAGATATTCGACCTGTTCTTGCAAACGCGACGATTCTGACGCAACCGATGCTCGAAGTTGTTCTAAGTCTCCGCGGCGCGTATCGTGCTCGGCATTCAAGTTATGTTGGAGGAACTCCAGAAGCTCTTCGCTCAAGCGTTTGAGGGAGTTGCCTCCGTCCAATAACTTCTGGTGAAAATCTTCCAAGCCACGACGCAGGTACTCCCGGGTGTTCTCAGAGATGTGCGCGGAAATGTCCTGTGCACGTTTCTCGACGACTTTAAGTTCCTCCACGACCCTGCACAGAAAATTTTCGTAGCTTTCGGTGGTTCGCTGGTCAATCGTTGCCTTGGCTGATTCCAGCAAATGCACGGACTGTTGGCGCACCTCGTCCAGGACTCTTGGTCCGAGATCCCTTCGCAGACGTGACTCGATCTGTTGTTCGAGCTCAGGAGGAATACTCGAGAGCGAAACCTCAAAGCGGCTAGGATTCGCTTCTCGTTGCGCCACCCGCTCCTTGAGCGCCATGACCTCAGCTTGGAGCGGGCGTACTGATTCTGCAATCATCTTCCTCATCTGTGTTTCCAATTGGGCGCCGGAAGTACCCAATCTTTAGGACAATTTCTCAAGCCCCAGAAATTCTCGGGTCGGTCGAGCTTCGCTCCCAGTCTCCAGCTCCGGTGATCTGACCCGAGCGGTTGGCATGTGACCACATGAGCTGTAGTCTCGCGGCCGTCCTTGCTGTGAAAGTTCAGAGGAACACCTGTGTCGAGCTTGACTCGTGTCAGCATCGCACAACCATGTGCATTGACTACCAGGGTTTCACACACCTCTGAGAAGTGCGTTCCTTCTAGACTCGTAACTAGGATCTGAACTGCGGTCGGCACTCTCGAACTGCGGCGAAGTATTGTGGGGGCTTCTCCGTTGTGCATGTCACTGTGCCTCGCTGTTCCGAGGAATTAGGTGCCAGTCGGCCAGTGCAAGCACCACGTAGTTCCCACCTTAACTCCAAATTGGTCTGTAACTGAAAAGTCGGAAGGACTATGGCCGGGGTGTCCGCTGGTACAGGATTTGCACGGACTTTGGTAACGGCCTGCAGGGGAGATCAAAGAGCCGGCGCATCAGAGATTCCCAATCAGTGCCCTCAGTGTCATCGTTGCCTTTGAGGCCAATCGAGTTTGGCGAAAAATCGCCTTAACACTCGTTGACCGGTTCTGAGCGTAAACGCCTGCGGGACAGATATAGCGATTATTTTCGGGTTCGTAAGTGAAACGCTCTGGACCGTAGAATGGGCTCCTCTTTCTATGGATGCTGTCACGGGTCCGCATGTAGGGAGTGATGCTTCGATCCGCCAACCATTGCAGAAAATCCCCGCTCCCGTAGGTCGTATCGGCCGCTACCGATTCGGGCGCTCGTCCTTGCCACTGCAGGAAACGTGTGAGCATGGCTGGCGAGGCCACCGTTTCCTGGCTCATCCGGGCCGCGGTGGCCTGCACTCCCACGATCACACAGCTCTGGTTATTCACGAGGTAGTTGTCGTAGTAACCTAGGCGAGCCGGCGTGCCGCCTTTGGTGGCGTAGGTGGAATCAGGATCGGTGGAGGACACCTGATCTTGTGTATGCACCGGTTCTTCTACCGGGTTCTGCTGTTCCAGCTCCTGCAGATACTGGCGCACGATGTGCTTGACCTGTGCCGCTTCCGCTAACTGCTCCCGTGGAATGCGGCTCTGCTTCGCGGCATTGGCTTCCACCAAACTGCCATCCACCGACAGGTGCTTGCCCTGCACCAATCCCACTTCCACACACTGGCGCACGATCTGTTCAAACAACTCCTCGAACAGGTTCGACTCCTGAACCCGCCCATGACGGTTCTTGGAAAATGTAGAGTGATGTGGGATCTCCTGATCGAAGCCCAAACCGGTGAACCTGCGCCAGGCCAGGTGCATGCGCAGTTCTTCCACCAGTTTACGCTCGCTGGTGATGCCGTACAAATAGCCGATCAAGAGAATGCGCAATAGAAGTTCGGGATCAATCGAGGGACGGCCCATCTCGCTGTACCGGTCCTTCAGTTGTTGGCGCACAAAGGCAAAGCTGATGTGCTTTTCAATCAAACGCAGCAGGTGGGTTTCAGGAATCTGATTTTCCAGCCGGAACTAGTAGAACAATGCTTCCGAGCGGTCGTGGTGTCCCATCATGACCAGCAGGCCTCCGAAGATCCCAATCCAGCGCAGCATGGGAAAGAACTTTTCCTTCTAACATGCTTTCGCTAAATCTCACCTGCTAATCTCAGTGACTTTTTCAACACCCACGCCTGATTTCGTCAGTCAGCACCATCAATATTGCATCAGTGAGATCGGCGTCGGCCCTGACCTTTGTGTAGAAGTTTTGCATGCGTGCGGGGAACTGTGTGGCTGGACAGACACTTGATGATCGCAGGAGCCGACATTGTCATGGAATCAATCTCACCAACAGGGTCGTGACGATCCTTCGCCGATTTCCAACCCGTGGCTGAAAAGCACCACCCTGGTGAAACCGAGCCACCGGAGACTTGCGAATCGCCACCTGTCCGAGCTGCTAACTCGCTAAGAAACAATGCGTTAAAGAAATTTTCGCTCGCCGCTCGACATTGGCGCTAAGCCTGCATCATACCAAGTTAAGGAGCCAAGCAAGCAACCGGCGAGTAACGACGACCACGAGCACGACCGCCACTGAACCGCTGCTTTTCGAAGTGCTCGACGAAGACAAAAAACGAAGTCTCGGTTGAGTTATGTGTACATGGTGCTGGGTAATTACCGCTTCATTGCTGGTCACGTTGAGCGCGAACGCCCAGCAGTTGGCGACCCCGTCTCCCTCCCCGGCGACGGTGCAGACGACAGAATCGACCGCGCAGTTTGGCCCTGCTTCCTCGCGCGGGCAGCCCGAGGCGCAGCCACCGAACGCTGCGCCGCAGCCGGTAGCAGCACCCGCGAGGACCGGACCCGCCTCGGTACCGTTTACCACGATGGACCAGGTGGTGGACCGCGCGATCGAGCGGGAGCACGCTCTGATGGAAATGCTGAAGACCCGCACCCCGTTGGTTGAGACCTACCTGCAAAACCTGAAGTTCGACCCGCAACTCGGCGCGGCACCGGTGCAAGACCATTACTTCCTCGGCCGCATGGATCTGGGCGAAAGCGTGGACCGCCGGGACTATCTCTCCAAAGACACCAGCTTTGAGCGCCACCTGCTGGGCGGCTTCACCCGGTTGTTTAGGCTCGAATACAAACCCATGGGTTTCTCATGGATGATCTACGCCGACCGCGACGACTTCAATCGCCAAACCTACGATTTCAAGTTCGTGCACCGCGAGTTCCTGGGGGATGTCCGCTGTATCGTCTTCGACGTGTCCGCAAAAGAAGGCACCGGTAGTGGCCGTTTCCGTGGCCGAATTTGGGTAGAAGACCAGGATTACAACATTGTGCGCCTGAATGGCTTTTATGAGCCGCGTCCCCGCAACGCTTACTTCTTCCACATGGATAGCTGGCGCTTGAACCTGATCCCGAGCTACTGGGTACCGGCCTACATCTACAGCGAGGAAGGCGATTTCAGCTACCGTTCGAAGGACAAGATTACCTTCAAGGCCCAGACCCGGCTCTGGGGTTATGACCTGCAGAAGGGCGCCCCGAACAGCGAATTGACGCAGGTGGTGGTGGACTCCACGGTGAAGGACGAAAGTCCGGCGGCGCAGGATGCTTCTCCGCTGCAAGCGCAGTGGCAATGGCAACAGCAGGCGGGAGACAACGTGATCGAACGGCTACAGAATGCCGGCCTGCTTGCTCCCCAGGGTGAAGTGGACAAGGTGCTGGAGACCGTTGTCAACAATTTGCTGACCACCAACAACATCGAACTGCCGGGCCCGGTGCACGCCCGTGTGATGCTGACTTTGCCACTCGAGACGTTCAGCGCGGGCAACACCATCGTGGTAAGCCGCGGCCTGGTGGACGTGCTCCCGGATGAAGCCAGCCTGGCCGTGGTGCTTTCGCGGGAACTTGCCCACATCGTCCTGGGGCACAACTTGGGCAGCAAGTACGCCTTCTCCGATCGCATGTTGTTCTCTGATGAATCCACCTACCAGAACCTGGGCTTCCGGCACGTTCCCGAGGAGGAAACTGCAGCCGACAAGAAGGCTATCGAGCTGCTGCAGAATTCACCGTATGCCCAGAAGCTGAATACACCAGGCCTGTTCCTGCGCGAGGTGGCGGCGCGAAGCCCGGCGCTTTCCGCGCTACTGACTCCACACTTGGGCGCTGGCTTCACGGACCGTAAGGGCGCCATAAATCGTATGGTGGTGTTGATGAACTCTGCTCCCGCCCTCGATCCCAACAAACTGGACCAGATCGCAGCCCTGCCTTTGGGCGGACGCGTCAAGCTCAACGCCTGGGATGACCATCTGGAATTGATCAAGACCATGCCGATGGCCATCACCTCGGCGCGCCACAAGATGCCGCTGGAAGTGACGCCATTTTTCCCCCGACTTACCCGCGCCGGAGCAGTCGTCAATCCGACCGCTACGGCGAACGGCGCGAACCCAACTCCAAGGTATTAGAAAGGAAAACGGTGCTTGGAATTTCTTGCGTCGTGACGCCGATCCGCTTGTTTAAAAGAAGGCACAATGCACTGTTACGCATAAACTGTCGAAAAATTGCCACTTCACGCAATATAAAAAGGCGCCCACTTTTGCGGTAGGTTGTGATTGTTCGCATCGCCAACCTAGCGAAAAGGAGCGCCTTTATGAGTCAAGAGAAGTATATCGGTATGGACGTTCATCAAGCCACCATCTCGGTTGCCGTGATGGATGCGGGTGGCAAGCTGATCATGGAATGCCTGCTGGAGACCAGGGCATCCACGATCGTCGAGTTCATCCAAGGACTGCAGGGAACTCTGTCCGTGACCTTCGAGGAAGGAACTTCCGCTGCCTGGTTGCACGACCTTCTGAAACCCCACGTCAGCCAGCTGGTGGTCTGCGATCCGCGAAAGAACGCTCTTTTGAAGGATGGCAACAAGAGTGACCGGATCGACGCGCGCAAGCTGGCGGAGCTATTACGCACCAACCAACTCAAGCCGGTCTACCACGGAGAGCACGGGGTTCGCACCTTGAAAGAGCTGGGGCGCAGCTATCTGACCCTCACCAAAGATGTCACGCGGGTGATGAATCGGATCAAAGCCCTGTATCGCAGTTGGGCCATTCCCTGCGCTGGCGCAACCGTCTACGCTCCACGTCATCGCGCCGAGTGGTTGGCCAAGATCGCGGAACCAGGAGTTCGGGTTCGAGCTGAACGGCTCTATCAGCAACTGGATCTGTTACAACCTGTGCGTCTCGAAGCACGACGCGAGCTACTGGTGGAAAGCCACAAGCATTCTGCCGTGAAGTTACTGTGTCAGATTCCTTCCATCGGTCCGATTCGGGCGGCCTTGCTGGTGGCACTGCTGCAGACCCCCCACCGTTTCCGTACCAAGCGCCAGTTGTGGGCCTACAGTGGTTTCGCCGTCGAGACTCACGACAGCGGCGAGTACCGCTATGTGAGAGGCAAACTGCAACGCAACCGCGAGCGCATCACGGTGCGCGGACTGAATGACAACCACAACAAAGATCTGAAGAACCTTTTCAAAAGTGCCGCCATCTCTGCCAGCACACGTCCTGGCCCCCTGCGCGACTTTTATCTTGCTCGGGTTGAGAACGGGATGCGGCCGACGATGGCCCGTCTCACCTTGGCACGGAAGATTGCCGCTATCAGTTTAACCATCTGGAAGAAAGGAGTGGAGTTCGACCCCCAACAGTTGCATCGGCAAGCCGCTTGAGCATCTCTGAGGAACAGGCTTTCCATCTCTGCGCTTTTCTCAGGTGGTGGGTTGGTCGGGTTCTGGAGATGCTCGGTTCGAGGGTGAGTATCAGTCAATGAGATCGGCCCCGTGTGCTTCGGCACCGAGTCACACATTGCACGCTATGCCCCCTCGGATAACCAGAAATAGCGATAGGCCACGAGCCTCGGATAGAACCATGGTTGCCTCGGAAGCACCAGCTCGCTTGCTGTCTCTCCAACTCGATGGCATCGCCAACATCAGCAGAGAAAACCCACGGAAATGGACCACAAGCAAACGACTCCAGAGAAGTGAAACTACAGTGGGCTGGATATCGAGAAAACATCTCGCCCTCCGGTCGAGGCGAAACTTTTTTCTTGACATCCCTTTTTATAGAACTCATTGACCCGAATCGACCGAAGGGACGTCCATCTGCTGTCCTTTCGTGACCCTGCAGTGTGCCAAACCGGCAGTATCCTTATGACACCTTTGGTACTACTCAGTCCTACGCTTCTTCGACAAAGCCATGGAATGTCCGCATTGCCACAGGCAAGCAAGCCCACGCTCTAAGAGCTGCACGTCCTGCGGCGGGATTATTCCACCTGCACAATACCTGCTGGAGGAATCCGGCGTAGAAGAGCCATCCGACCCCACACGGGCGGCGCCACCGGTCGCTTCGCGAAAAGGCACCTCGAGCCGAGTAGCAAAACTGGGCGACCGCTTTATCGCGTTCGTGCTCGACGCTATGCTTCTGTTCGGCGTGTTTGCGGTGGTGGATGGCTGGATTTTCATGCGTTGGGGCACGGTCGACGGGATGGAATTGAATCTCCCTACCGCTGCCCTTCTGCTGGCCGGGGTCCTCAATGCCCTGATCCTGTTTACTTATGGTTGGCTGCTGGAGGCCAGTTTTGGCGCTACCTTGGGCAAAGCTCTGGTCGGAATCCGAGTGGTCAGAACCCGCCAGCGGAGCGTTCTGGCGGCGTCGGCGATTCGGAACCTGCTCCGCACTGTGGACGGATTCGGCTTTTACCTGGTGGGAGCGATGGTTGCGGGTTGTTCTCCCTGTCATCAACGGCTGGGAGATCTTTGCGCCGGTACGGCCGTCGTTGAAGCTGAAGAAGAGGGCAGGACGGCCAGGAAGATGCTAGCACTTGCACTGGGGACAGCAGTGCTGTCAGGAGCTGCCTGGGCGCTTCCTCGCATCTGTTCGGAAAACAATCCCGGACAGCATACTCGGTACTTGAACCATGTCATCGTTCAAGTCGGCAGAACGGAAAACTCGGCTTATTTCAGAGTCGCCCGGCTCAGAATCGATATTCAGCTTGCTTCTAATACGGCGTCATCGGCAGGCATGTGAGACTAATTGCTGCACAATTTCATGAGCGGTTCAACGGTGTCGGCAAGGAACCGTGAAATCGCCGCCGGGCCGCGAATTCGCCGATTCGGCGTTCCCTTTCGTCACTTGTGAGCCCTCCGTTAACCGCTGCACAATTGCCGAAACCAGGAGGCTTTATGAGTAAAGCAATCAGATCTATCCTGAGTCTTGTGGTCAGCCTAGTGCTGTTCAGCGCCATCATGATGGCGCAGGCTGGCGGGAACACTGCCGAAAAAGATAAGAATAAGGAACACCATGGCCGCCTCGCAAGAGTCGAGTTCTGGCGCCATCACAAAGATGCCGACAAGAACGCGAAACGAGCCCAGGCCACGGAGGCGCCGTCCAAACAGGCTCAGCCTAAGACAGCGCAGGTGAAACCGGTGTCAGCCAAGCAGGCTGCTGGCAAGAAGGACCAGAAGCAGGAGCACCTCACCAGCAACGTGAGCAAGCCTCCCACCAAGAAGGCACCTGCTGCGAACAATACGAAGCCGCGGCAGAAGGCGCAAGATCCCAAGACAGCTTCGTTAAAGTAGTCGACAAGCGGACCAGAGAGGCGAAAACGGTGCATGAGGAAAGCCTGGCTAGTGTTTTGCCTGCTGACCGCTGAAATCCTTGCTGGTTCGAGTGACGGGCCGTGATTCGTGAGAAATGAAGTGAGACAAATGCGGAAGGACGTGCGTCTCCGCACCGCCTGCCATTTGGTTTCTCCAGCCGTGCTGAAAAGAAATGTGGAAGGGACTGTCTCCAGTCGGCGGAGCACGCATCGATAGCAGCCTACGGTACCGTCTCCCACTCCGAGCAAAGGCCGCCAGGAATTTCGGAATTCGTAACAATGGGACCCAAACAGCTGACCAAAGGGTTCCCGAAAGATTCCCAGCAGGCCGCCACGCCAAAGTAAAAAACCGCACAGCTTGCACTGTGCGGCCGAGGTTGGATCGCGTCCAGAAGGGTGGAAACGCGGATCCGGTTCAGGAAAAAGTTATGATTTGGCGAACTTGCGACGAAGCGCTCCCGCGAGACCAAGTAGTCCGGTACCGAGCAAGGTCAGGCTGCCGGGCTCTGGGACAGGGCTGAAGCCGATGAATTCCTGCGGCAAGCCACCCCCACTTTGGGTGCCCCGGATCGGGGTGTACAAGATGAGACCGTTGAAGGCGCTGTTGGGCGCGGTGGCCGCCAAAGCAAGATACTGGGCTTCAATGGCAGCCGCCCCAGTCGTGGTGAACTGTGACTGACTCTGCGCCGTGGTGGAGAACAGGCCCCAAATGGCCCACTGCCCGTTGGTTGCAGACAACGTCCCGTTCAAAACGCTCTTGAAGATGAGTCCGGCGGCCTTGTAGTCCAACAGGGCCGAGGATCCAAACATGCTGGTGCTGATGCCCTGCAGAAATGGCATCGCATTCGCTGTCCAGGTTTCATTCTTAGAGATGGTGTTGTCGTAGCTATCGCAGATGAGAGGAGTCATCGTGCTGCTGCCGTTGATCGAAAAATTGTAGGGATAGACAGCGCCACCTCCTATACCGCTGCCTGTACCACCAAGGTACTTCAGCGTGACTGAATTCGCCGACGCCGAGCCGACCAGGGCCAGAGATATGAGCAGAACTGAAAAAACGAGATAGTGGCGGCTTACGCGCATGAGTTTAGCCTCTGAAAATTGGGCGCTATTGACACATTGACTTCCACAGCGATCTACCACTTCAAACTAACCATGTACCGTCGGGGAAACGGGCTGTGTCTCTCTGAAAGGATCGCTACTTACATCAGTAACGAGAGACATAGTACCAACGGGGGTTCTGGTTTGGAATGGCCAGAAAGTGGGGTTACAGAAGTAACAACTGACTGCGGGTCAATCAGTTGGTCTGTAGACCCGGAAGTTGGGCTCGATGGCGCAGGGCGGTGTCGAACAGGGAAACTTCCAAGAAATCCACATCACTTTTTGTGCAAACCGATGCAACCTCTGCTAGCATGAGGCGCATAAAGCTTCAATCTCCAGTGTTCTTGAGGAGACAGCGTGCCGACATTGGCATCTGACCTGCATCCATAGCGGTGCGGGCAAGTGCGCCTGAGTCCAGATCCCCCACGTCGACTCGCCGTATTAACAGGGAGTGGTAGTGATCCAACCGGAATCAGGGAGTGTTCGCGCGGGGATCCGGCGCCGGCGAACCCGCCGTCATCGCAGGAATCGTCTAATTCGGAACATCCTGTTCAGCGCAGTTGCTGGGTTCTTCGCTGTCGGCCTGTCCGCGGTTGCCTTGAGGCATTTCAGCCCTTCGCTGTTTCATTCGGCACAGGCTGCAGATCCCACTCGTCAGCAGGCTGAAGCCAGCCGCACACGTCTGGTCTTGGCCAACCAGGCGGAAGAAGATTTCCGTCGCCACGCTGGGCGCCCTGTCTATCCGTACTCCGTCGTGCCGGGAGGAGTGGAGGACGCTCGGGAACTGAAGTGGGTTGCGGAGCATGATCCCATAGTGGCAACCCACTATGCCGGATTCGACTATGATCATGCGCGCGTCGTGCGTCTCGTGCTGGCACGGACTGTGTACCTTTCATACCGCATCGGTGGTCACGTTTATTGGACTCGCCGCCGAGTGACGCTGCATCCCGGGGAGAAGTTGATCACTGACGGCAAGAAGACGGCGCGTGCGCGTTGTGGGAATCGCGTGGAAGAAGTTCCGCAGCAAGCAACATTGGCATCGGAGCCACCGGCGTGGAAGTTCGACGAGCCTCTGCCAAACTTTGAAGGCACTGCCATGCAAGAGCCTCCGGTACCGTTCCAATCTGCTCTGAATCGTGCCCCAGCTGCGGGACCTGGCGCTCCACTCAGTTTGTATAACCCGTTCACCGGGGGAAGCTTGATTCCTCTTTCACCGCCGCCGATGCCGGCTGTCTGTGCGCCCGGGAAGAAGGGCGGCAAGGACCCTGACGGCGACGGTGATGCCACAGCGAAGAAGAAAAAGTCGGGGCCGTGCGCGAGCGGTGGACCTCCGGCAACGGTTCCCGAGCCGAGCACCTGGTTGATGGTTGCCTCAGGCCTGACTGGACTGTATTGGCACGCTCGGCGCAAATTAGCCCGTGCTTAGCAGATCGGCTGTCTAAAGTCGGTTGACGGTTCTAATACCTAAGTAAGCGTTCCGGCTCATAAACGCTGCTACAATCGCGCTAGAATCACCACAAAAACAGCGCAGGTATTCGTGCCCAAGTCCCCCAGAACCGAGCTTTTTTCGCTCTTGCTGGCCGGCGTGTGTTTGCTGCAGGCAGCCTGGGGCCAGACTCCTCCTGCCGCTGCGGTTCGCCACATACAAGTTCTGGGCAGTAAGAACGTGGTCGAAATAGAGATTGAGGCCAGTGACCGGGTCGTGCCCGAGACGCGCGTGTTGACCGGTCCTGACCGCCTGGTGGTTGACATTCCCAATGCCGTTCCCGGCAGTCAGTTGCGCAGTCAATCGGTGAATCGTGGCGAAGTGAAGGACGTACGGGTTGGGTTGTTCCAGGCGAATCCGCCGATTACGCGGGTTGTGCTCGACTTGAACTCGCCGCAGTCTTACCAGATTTTTCCTTATGGTCGGACGGTCATCATCAAGGTGACCGGAGCGGAGCAGGAAGGCCCGGTGGAAGTCGACGACTTTCCGACTGTGACTCGTCCCGGGCTGGTTACCGCAGCTTATGTGGCGGAGCCAGTGCGAGCCGCGCTCCCGCCGCAGCAAAAGCTTCAAGTCACATTCAACAATGGTCTGCTATCGATCCAGGCCAACAAGGCCACGCTCTCTGAGGTCCTGTTCGCGGTGCATCAGCGCACTGGTGCTGACATTGCAATCGCCTCGGGAGCCGAGCAGGAGAAGGTTGTGGCCGATCTCGGTCCAGCGCCTGCGGCTGAAGTGCTGGCGAATCTGCTGAACGGGTCCAAGTTCAATTTTCTGATTGTGAACTCGGCGATCGATCCGCGCGCATTGGAGCGCGTAATTCTGAGCCCACGAGAAGGAGGCGGCGTCATGCCGGCTGCTCCCGTGCAAAACGCTGAGGATGCCGAGGACGATATACCGGCAGTAGGCCCGAACCCACATGCAGCACAAGCGGCCATTCAATCCGCTCCCGGGCCACAGGCTCCGGCTTCGCCACCCGATGCTAACGCTCCAGCCGAAGACAACACTCCAGACTGACGTCACTTACGGGTATTTCTGGACCAATCGCACCGGCACTGGAGAAGTCCCGGACACGAAATTCGGTGACGCTGCGTTCCCGCAGCCCGCAACATTCAGGACGGTTACGTCAACGTTGCCGGTGTCATCGACACTGTTGATGAAGACTTGCAGAAAACCAACGATGGTGACGTCAGTCGTACCGGAAGTGTTGAACGTTCCGTTCTGATCGAAGATCGGTATTGACGCGATCGATTTACTGCTGGTGATGAAGGTATCTTGAGCGACACCGGCGTTTTTCAGGGGACTGTTGGCGCCGGTCTTGATTCGGTAGGGGAAGACCGTGTCATCGAGCACGTCCTGACCTGACCCGGCAACTTGATTAATCAGACACTGACCGCCGGTGGCAGTATCTCCTTGAATGTTGTTCTGGGAAAGGTCAACAGTATTTCCCTGGGGCACACCACACCGGTACACCGTGCTTTGATCGCAACCTGCGATTGCCTGCATGTAGTCGGTGTCGTCCCCGCAATTGGGAACCGCCACGGAGGAAGATGAAATCTGACCAGGAACAAATTGAAGGTTGGGGGGCGCCACGGGACCGGCTACATTGGCGTTGGGCGGAGATATCGTATTCCCAGGGGTAGCACATGGCCCGCTGAGCCGGCAGTCGGGCACAATGGTAAAGCGCTCGCCGATTACGCCCGTCCCTGCTCCCCCGAATCGTATTCCCGGGTGTTGGATTGATCCGTCCGCATTGCCGACGAAGGGCTGGCAGGTGCCCGAACAGCTGCCGGGATTCCAGGGGTCGAGGTTCGGTACAATCCATGGCTTCACGCAACGGGTACGGACCGGAATGACCGTTCCACTACCTGCCGTGTTACCTACATTGCCTGAGTTCGACGGAATGAACGCTTCCGCTGTGGCGCTCGCGCTTACGTTGCTGGTGGCTCGGGTCCAAATCCGAGAAAAAAAAGTGGGCAGAGCCGTCCGTTGAACTTTTACGGTCACTGTTGGATTGACTCCGAAAGCTGCACCCAGCCCCGTACAATCGCTCCCGGAAGTTCCTCCCGCCGCGTACGTTACGGTGACTTGGGACGGAGATATCCCGCTGACTGTATTCTGGGAGGCCACCGCCGTAGCGACTTGACTAGCTGGACTATTAATGCCACCGCATATATTGATCCACTGGGACGAACTGTTATTCGGGTCGCCGGTCATCCCAGTCATCGAGAGCAGTCGCGCCGCCGCCAGAGCGCCCCCATCGGCCGAGCGTTGAGCTTCCGCGTTGGCGAGGTAGAGGGTGACCACGTCGATGGAGAGCGCTGCCATTGCAATGATGGCCACCATAGCCAGCGCTACTAATACCATTGTGACGCCGCGCTCTCGATGACGGTCGGCCTTAGCTCGCTTGATGCGAATGGCAGCAGCTTTCATGCGGCGTCCTCAGTTCTCATTCATGCCTACGGCGGTGCTGGTCAGATTGCTGGGAAGGGAGTTCGAGAAGCCAAGCAACGTGACCACGCGATCAAATCGCCACTGGTATCCGTACTGTAGGCTGACACATGTACCTACCACATTGACACCCGAATTTGGGGTTTGAGGTCCGCAACTGGCGGGTAGCTGAGCTCCATTACTGGGAAAAACATAGCCCCGATTAATGATGACGGTAATTCCGGAACCCGGACAGCCATTCCCCGCAGCGGTGTAGGTCCAGGTGAGGCCCGCTTGAGTGGGCGAGGCTGAGCTTAGCCCACAGTCATTGAGCTTCTGGGTAATCATGTAGTTATCGACGATTTGAAGAGCGGAGGTCACGGAGATAGGAGCGCCCCCGGGGCCGAAAGCACTGCCAAGATCGTTAGCCGGCAAACCTGCGGCAGAACGGGCAGCATCTCGCGCAGCAACTGTCAGTTTCTGTTTCAACGTGAATGCACCGCTAAAATCGAAGATTCCTACCACGAAGACGACGAGAAGAGGCAACGAAACTGCGAATTCCACCAACTGAGCTGCATCATCATCGAGCCACGGAGAAAAGAATGCCATCCCAAATTGACGGGTTCCTGGCTGGCAGCTCATCTCGACTCCATCTTCATGTGCGATTCTGCATGCAGTGGAATCAGCTGCTTATTCAAGCTGGTGAACGGCAGCCAGAATTGATACGGATATTGAAGGCTTACCGAGACGCCACAAAGACCGGGATTGCCAGGGCTGGCGTTCAGTAATTGAATATTCTCCTGTACACACACGTTCGGCTGGGTGGCATCGCAAGCCACAGGATTCCCGTCAAAGCAAGATAAGAGAGGGGGCGCCGGGCTTGGGGGCTTGGCATTGTTGATATCGAGTTTGGCCGCTCCCAACGCGCTCTGTACGGCAGTCGCCGCGTTCTGGGAGATTTGCGGAGGAGTCAAGGGCGCACCGCAGGTCGCACAGACTGGCGCTACCGCCGCGCGTGCACCGTCGCGGGCAGCACGCGTAATTGTGCCGTACGTGCTGAATGCCTGACCAAACCAGAAGATGCCGAGCAGCATCATGAACATCAGAGGCAAAACCGCAGCGGCTTCGGCTATCTCAGCCGCGCGCGTGTCCGCGCTGAGTTGCCTCAGCGTTCGACGCAACGCATGCAGCATGTTATGAGAGTCCCCCCACCCGCGCAATTCCATACCCCACCACGGTCAAAGCCAGCGCCACTCCGTAAGGAACCTTTAGCGACTGCGGATTGTCCAGCGAGACTTCCGAGCCCGGCGAACGAAACGTCAGCAATGCAAGCAACAAATGGCCTATGTTTCGCAGCGTCTGCCGCACCCGACGCTTATAGATTACCAGTGCGACGGCCATGAGTCCGGCAACAAAAACCGATCCCAGCAACAAGTCCAGCAACACGCTCCAGCCTACAAAGGCCCCCAATGCTCCAGCCAATTTCCAGTCTCCGGCGCCGAGGCTGCGCAATAGCACGAAAGGGAGCAACAGCAGCAGTCCCAGTCCCGCGCCCAGCAGTGACGTTTTCAAGCCGCTCCACCCACTCGCGGCGATATTGAGACTAATTCCGACCGCCAATCCCGGCACGGTAAGCCAGTTCGGAATGCGCCGGCTTTTGTAGTCGGTCCATCCGGCCACGAGCGCCAACAGCACCGCACCGGCCAGGGTTACAGGTCTCAAATGCGCCTCGATCCGGGCCGAGCAGAGAAGGCCAGCGCGTTCTTAGTATGGCTATTGAAAAGATCCATTTCTTGTATTTTCGGAGAACGACTGGGGGTATCCCGCTCCCGTGGCCTCGCCTGCGCCGCGAAACCCGCCTGACACGCGGATTTTCACACGGTCATCAGGCGAAGTCAATGTGCGGGACGATTGAAGGGATTACGTGAGATTCCTACCACACAAGACTAAAGCAAAAGGCCCGGCGCGGGGCCGGGCCTTGGGAATTCATCCTGATTTTTTACCGGTTGAAGGCTGGAGCCGCATTGTGCTCCGCTACGATCTTCTTCGCGTTCTCGGCCAGGGCTTTGGCTTGGGGCAACAGTTCCAGACCCTTGACCACTTCCGGATCGGATTCCGCACGAACCTTCATGCCTTCATCCTGCCCGAAGGCGTCGACAAAGATCTCAGACTTGATGTTCGACTTGATCCACTCATGGTTATCGATCAGATCCGCCTGGGTGTACGCAATGTTGGCTTCGTCCAGCGACTTGCGGAATTCCTGCAGGGTCGCGTCATCAACCTCGAAGCCCTTCGTGGGATGGTGATTCACGACATAGCGCTTGGCGAAGTTAAAGAACGCATAGTGCTGAAGCAGTGTGTCCTGGAAATGATTGCTCTTGAGAGGGGGCACGAGTACGTCGGGCAAGATGCCGCCGCCGCCATACACCGTGCGTCCGCTATCGGTGAGCTTCACTTCGCGGTTGGCGTTGTTGCTGGATTCGCTTTCGCGGTTGTAGTAGTAGTCGTAGAGCGAGACGTTGCTGTAATCACGCTGAATGAGCCGTCCGCTGGGCGTGTAGTAACGGGCGGTCGTCAAGGCCAGTCCGGTATTCTCCGAGAGAGGATAGACGGTCTGTACGAGTCCTTTACCGAAGGTGACTTCGCCGACAATCAATCCACGATCGTGATCCTGAATTGCTCCCGAAACAATTTCCGCAGCCGATGCCGTCAACCGGTTGACCAGCACGACGACCGGATATTCCTTTCCGCCATTGCCGTGCTGCGCCACGTAGCGCTTCTCGGCAGATGCACGGCCGTGATGCGAAACGATGACCTGTCCCTTTTTCAGGAACTTGTCGGCCACGCCTACGCCTTCACTCAGCAGGCCGCCGGGATTGCCTCGCAGGTCAAGGATCAAACCTTTGAGATCGCCGAACTGATCGAGCGCTTCCGCGACTTCGTGTTCGGTGGTCTCGTTGAATCCGGTCACGTGCATGTATCCGACGCCCGGCTTGATCCGGAAATGTACGTCGACGCTGTAGCGGGGAATCTCGTCGCGGACCAGCGTGAACTCCATGGGCTTCTCGACGCCTTCGCGCGCGATGCTGATGTGAACGCTCGTTCCCTTGGGCCCCTTGAGCAGGTCGGCCACGTCGCCGGTGCTCATGTTCTCGGTCGACTTGCCGTCGACGGCGATGATCACGTCGCCGGGATGAATTCCGGCCTTGTATGCCGGTGTCCCCACGAAAGGAAAGATCACGATGACTTTGTTGTTGCGCGGGCCTACAGTCATGCCGACGCCGTAGTACTTGCCGCGCTGGTCCTCGCGCATCAGCGAGTAGGACTTGGGATCAAAGAAATTGGAGTGCGGGTCGAGCGCGTGCAGCATCCCGGGGATGGCCCCGTTGTAGATGGCCTTGTCCGCATTTACGGGCTCGGCGTAGTTCTCCTCGACCAGCGAGTAGACGTCGGTGAACTGCTTGAAGCTGTCACGGACGTCGGTGTCGCCGGTGATCGATGACTGTTGTCCCGTGCGCTGGGCGAATAGAATCCCCAGAAAGCCGCAAGCGAGAAGAAAAAAAACTACCAGGAAGAGTGACCGGCGAGAACTACGTGCCATCTTGGATTTCCTTCGGTTTGAGGTTACAAGACCCCAGCTACTGCGCTGAATACACGCAGTATATCACTAATTTAGACGTTTCCGAACCGGCTTCGTCACCCTTGGTAACGTACCCGGGACGGGTACTCCCTTAAGATGCACGGGGATGACCCAAGGTTCCGGGCGAGGCTAAAATCGGTCATTTGAGGGTCTGCTGATGGGTTTTGACGGCCTTTGCGACTTTCACAATCGCGGCCACGCTGCGTTCGACATCTTTGTCGGTGGTAGCCCAACTGGAAACGGAGATGCGCATGGCGGTCTGACCGTGCCATTGCGTACCGCCGCACCAGCAGGTGCCGTCCGACTGAATCTCGGCGATCACGCGGCGAGTTTCCTCCGGGCTGCCAAAGGATACGAGCACTTGGTTCAGCACAACGTCATTCAGCACGGGGAAGCCGGCGGCGCGGAGACGGTAAGCGAACATTTTGGCCTGGCGGCAGTTGCGCTCAATCATTTCTCGTAACCCGCTCCGTCCCAGCGAGCGCATCGCGGCCCACAACTCAATTCCGCGCGCGCGCCGCGAGGCATCGGGCGTGTAATGCCAGGGCTCGCGGCCTGTGCCAGGAGTCAGATAGGCTGCGCTTAAGGCCATGGCGTTGCGAAGGTGCTCAGGCTCCCGCACCACGGCAATTCCGGAGTCGTAGGGAACGT
>WNFA01006465.1_pt1 | contig 18523 bp, 15 predicted proteins | sample 5400481 | NCBI WGS metagenome assembly WNFA01 (sample SAMN13153340, study PRJNA577476) | soil metagenome | isolation source: 120 cm saprolite under Douglas fir tree site 2 hole 1 replicate 2 | place: USA:California | collected 2015-04-18
TTTCAGCGCATCCATCCGGATGATCAAGCCAAAGTTAGGGAAATAGCCGAGACAGCGGGGCGCGAGCGAGCGGAGTTCGAGCTGGATTACCGAATCGTTCATCCCGGCGGCCAGATTAGAGACATCCACGTGGTGGGCCATCCCGTTCTCAGCCCATCCAGCGATCTGGTTGAATTCGTGGGTACCGTGATTGACATCACCGAGCGCAAACGGTCGGAGGAGGAACGTAAGCAGGCGGAAGACAAAATCCGGCGGAGCGAAATGGAGTTTCGCCAGATCCTGGATTGCGCGCCGCAGTACGTCGCCGTATTAGGGCCTGATCGCGATCGCACTCGTCTTTATGCCAATCAAACCATGCTCGATTATTTCGGGTTTACTCTTGAGGAGTGGCGGAGCACGGACCGTCACAAGTATTATCATCCAGACGATTGGGAACGCCTGACCAGCGAAACTGAAAGTAAATTCTTAAGTGGCCTCCCGCACGAATACGAAGCTCGTTTTCGGAGAAAAGACGGGAAATATCGCTGGTTTCTCTTCCGCTGGAACCCGCTACGAGATGAACAAGCACGCGTCACACGTTGGTATGCCGCAGCGACCGATATCGAGGAGCGCAAGCAGGCTGAGCAACGGCTCCAAAACGAGAACGTTGCTTTGCGCGAAGAAATCGATAGGGCATCGATGTTCGAGGAGATCGTGGGAACTTCGCCGCCCCTGCAAACGGTGCTTTCTCGCATTTCCAAGGTCGCTCCGACCGACTCCAGCGTTCTGATCACTGGCGAAACCGGCACCGGCAAGGAACTGGTGGCCCGCGCCATTCACAGGCGTTCGCGCCGCGCCGGACGCGCCTTTGTGAGTGTGAACTGCGCTGCCATCCCGCGCGACTTGATCGCGTCAGAATTGTTCGGCCATGAGAAGGGTGCCTTCTCGGGCGCAACTCAGCGGCGTTTAGGGCGCTTTGAGCTGGCCGAAGGAGGCACGATTTTCCTCGATGAAGTCGGAGAGCTTCCTGCCGAGACGCAGATCGCGCTCTTGCGTGTCCTGCAGGAGCACGAGTTTGAGCGTGTCGGTGGAACAGGATCCCTTCGAAGTAATGTTCGAGTGATTGCTGCTACTAACCGGGATTTGGAGGCGGCCATCAATGCGGGCATCTTCCGGAGCGACCTCTTTTACCGGCTCAACGTCTTTCCCATTGAAATTCCCGCACTGCGAGAACGACGAGAAGACATCCCCCTGCTGGTCGAGTATTGCATTGATCGTTACGCAAAGAAAGCAGGAAAAAGGTTTCAGGCGGCGAACAAAAAGAGCCTCGATCTGCTTCAGGCGTACCCCTGGCCGGGTAATATTCGAGAATTGCAAAACATTATCGAGCGGTCGGTAATTGTATGCGAAACAGAGAATTTTTCGGTCGATGAGAGTTGGCTTTCGCGGCAGCCTCTTGCAAGCGAGCCGAAAGGCCAACCGGAGCTATCTCGAAAGCTTGCGGCCCAAGAGAAAGAGATGATTGAGGCTGCCCTGCGCGAAAGCGGAGGACAGGTGTCCGGACCACTAGGAGCTGCAGCCAAACTCGGCTTACCGGGGTCTACCTTGGAATCGAAGATCAGGTCACTAAAGATCAGCAAGAAGCGCTTCAAAACTACAAATCCCTCAGCAGATCGCGTTTAAATACCTTCCTCAACGAATCCCAGAGCACAGTTCCGAAATTTCGCAAACGTTGCGAAAATTCGCAACCTAGATACCTATCAAACTACCTAGTTTCAGCAACTTAACATTGGCGTTGTGATTGCCATTACATGGGTGTGAGACGGACCCCATGATGGCGACAGCGAAACAATGACTCTGATACAAGACTTGAACGTAGAAAAGCGGAGTTGTGCGTCGCGCCAATTTGCGAATGTGCAGCGTCAGAACGTCGCGGGCCAGGACGAAGAAGCGGCCCTCGTCCTTGCCGCCAAAAGTGGAGATGAGCAGGCATTCGAAATTCTCATCGGGCGTTACCAGCAAAGGATTCTAGCCGTTGCGCGAGGCTTCACGCGTGTCCGAGAAGATGCAGAAGACATCGCCCAGCAGAGTTTTCAAAAAGCGTTCGTGCACTTGCACAACTTTAAAGGGAAATCCTCTTTCTCCACATGGTTAACACGGATCGCCATCAACGAAGCCCTTATGTTGCTGCGCAGAGGTCGCGGCCCGCGTGAGGTATCAATCAACGATTGGGCCCAGGGCGAGCAAGCACTATTCGTGCTGGAGATCCCTGATTCAGGTCTGAGTCCCGAAGATAGCTATTCACAGGGGGAGCGGCGGCAAATTCTATTCTCGGCTATGCATGAATTGCCACGTGCAACGCGGAGAGCAATCCAATTGCGTGAGCTTGACGAGCGATCGACCAAAGAGACCGCTCGAATCATGGGAATTTCCGCTGGCGCGGTAAAGGCCCGAGTGTTTCATGGGCGAAGAAAATTGCGCCGCGTATTGCAGCGCGAGTCCGCCGGGATGTCCGACAAACAGAGCGCGAGCGGTAAGGCGAATGGCCTCTCGCGCCATCAACTCGTCTGCAGTTTTGGTGATTAATGCGGCGACAAAGACGATGGGAGACAACTGCAGAGTGGAGTTGTCGCAGACGGTGATCTTCTGAACTCGAACCTAGGCGGAGGAGAGATCACGGAATTACAGAAGTTCGAGGCTGAGGCTGAGCGGCACGGTTGAACACAGGGAGGCTCGCGATGGTTTTCCGCATAAAATCTGTACCGTTCCAACTGCCAATGGCCGGTGCCCTTTTGGCAGTACTGCTCGCATTCAGCGTGTCGCTATTCTGTATTGGGTGCGGAGAAAAGAATGCGCAGGCTGGAAAGCTGCCCGCCGTCGACGTGGAAGTCGTTCCGGTTGAGCAGAGGGACGTTCCGATCTACGGAGAATGGATCGGCACGCTCGACGGATTAGTGGATGCCGACGTCAAGGCTCAGGTGACTGGTTACCTGCTCAAACAAGCCTACGTGGAAGGCTCCTTCGTCAAAAAAGGCCAGCTACTCTTTCAGATCGATCCGCGTCCCTTTGAGGCCGCTCTTGATCAGGCCAAGGCCCAGCTAGCACAAACTCAGGCACAACTCGCCAACGCGGAAGCCAACCAACTCCAGGCCCAGCTCAACGTGAATAAGTACACGCCGCTGGCCGAAGAGCAGGCGGCCAGTCAGCAGGATCGCGATAATGCCGTGCAGACGAACCTCGCGGCGAAAGCAACGGTGCTGAGTTCCAAGGGCGCGATTGAGGCGGCTGAGGCGGCAGTGAAGACCGCTCAGATCAACCTGGATTTTACTCGTCTCATTGCGCCGATCGACGGCATTGCCGGGCAGGCCCAGCTTCAGGTCGGCGCCCTCGTTAATACGAGCAGCTCAGCTATAACCACCGTTTCGACGGTTGATCCCATCAAGGTCTTTTTCACAGTAAGCGAGCAGGAATACCTTGCCTTCAATAGGCTGTACCCGACGCAAGCCACTCGGGAAAGCCAGGAGAAGCGATTGCCGCTTGAGCTAATTCTGGCTGACGGCACGACCTATGCCAAAAAGGGAAAAGTCTCCTTCGCAGATCGGGCGGTGAATCAGAATACCGGTGCAATCCGCGTCGCCGGACTTTTTGACAATCCTGGAAATATACTGCGCCCCGGACAGTACGCCCGGATTCGTGCCGCAACCAGTGTCCGACAGGGCGCTCTGCTCGTTCCCCAGCGCGCCGTTTCCGAACTCCAGGGCTCTTACCAGGTCGCAGTGGTCGACAGCAATAACAAAGTAAGCATTGCGGCAGTAACAGTCGGCGAGCGTGTCGGTCCGATGTGGGTTGTTGAGAGCGGGCTGAAACCTGGGGAGCGCGTGGTCGCTGAGGGTGTGCAAAAAGTCCGTCCGGACGCGCAGGTCAATCCCAAGCCATTTTCGCCAAACTCTAGCGAAGCGAAAGGGAAATAATTCAGATGTCTAACTTCTTCATCAATCGACCCATCGTGGCGATGGTGATCGCAATCCTTACGGTCATCATCGGCGCCGTCGCGATCACTAGTCTGCCGGTCGCCCAGTTCCCAAACATCGCCCCACCGGAAGTGCAAATACAAGCGACCTATGTTGGCGCAGACGCGGAGACACTCGAACAGTCCGTAGCCACCCCCATCGAGCAGCAGATGAGTGGCGTAGATAACATGAACTATATGTATTCGTTGAATGCCACGGCCAACGGGCAAACGACGATGATCATTGACTTCGACGTGAAAACGGACCCGAACACGGATCTGATTCTCGCCGAGATGCGTGAGACGCAAGCCGCCTCTCAGCTTCCCGCCGACGTGACTAACTACGGAGTTACCGTTCAAAAGTCCGTAACATCACCACTCATGTTAGTCAGCCTGTATTCGCCGCACGGCACCTACGATGCACAGTTTCTGGCCAACTATGCCTACATCAATCTTCATGACCCGATCTCACGCGCGTCAGGTATTGGCAATGTCCAGATCTTCGGCGCCGGCCAGTATGCCATGCGCCTATGGGTGAAGCCCGACCAGTTGGCTAAGCTGGGAATTACAGTTACCGACGTCATTAACGCCATTCAGACGCAGAACACCGTGAATCCCGCCGGCCAGGTTGGCGGCGAGCCATCGCCCAAAGACCAGGAATACACTTACGCGGTCCGCGCCCAGGGCCGCTTGGTTTCTCCAGAGCAATTTGGGCAGATCGTGCTGCGCGAAACGCCGGATGGCGGAATCGTGCGTGTGAAGGATGTAGCGCGCGTCCAACTGGGTGCTCAGGATTACAGCACTCTCAGCCGCTTGAACGGGAAACCTGGCGCCGTTATTTCGGCGTACCAGTTGCCGGGTTCTAACGCCGTCGTCGCCGCCGACGGCCTCAAGAAGCTGATGGCCGAAGCAAAGCAACGTTTTCCGCAAGACATGGATTACGTTATATCGCTCGACACAACCCAGGCTGTCACCGCGGGAATAAAGGAGATCGTCCAAACGCTGGTGATCGCCATCGTGCTGGTGATCCTGGTGATCTACATCTTCCTGCAGGACTGGCGCGCTACACTCATCCCATTGCTGGCGGTGCCCGTTTCGCTGGTGGGCACGTTTGTTTTCTTCCCGCTGTTCGGTTTCTCTATCAATACGCTCTCGATGTTCGGGTTGGTGCTGGCTATCGGCTTGGTGGTGGATGATGCCGTTGTGGTCGTCGAAGGGGTACAGCGCCACATCGAGGAAGGTCTGGCACCCAAGGATGCGGCGAGGAAAGCCATGGCGGAACTCTCCAATCCTGTCATGGCTATTGCTCTGGTTCTCTCGTCAGTCTTTGTACCCACGGCCTTCATCCCGGGCATCACCGGAAGGCTCTACCAGCAATTCGCCGTCACCATCGCCATCTCGGTGGTCCTCTCCGCCTTTAACGCTCTCACGCTGAGCCCGGCGCTTGCCGGGCTACTGCTCCGGCCAAAGGGGGAGAGCCACGGGCCGCTCAGCAAGTTCTTTGACGGGTTCAATCGCATGTTCGAGCGCTTCACCGGGATCTATGTCCAACTCTGCGGCAGGGTTGTTCGCAAGGGTGCGCTGGCTTTGGTGGTGATTGCGGCCTTTGCCATCGCTGCAGGTTTATTTAACCGCCATCTTCCCTCGAGCTTCCTACCCGATGAAGATCAGGGCTATTTTTTCATCAACCTTCAGCTGCCTGATGCCGCCTCACTCCGGCGTACTGACGAAGTCACAAAGAGGATCGAGAAAATTCTGGCCGAAACGCCGGGTGTGGAGTACACGACGAGCATCGTTGGTTTCAGCCTGCTCAGCTACGTTCGAACCAGTTACAACGCCTTTTTCTTTGTCACTTTGAAAGATTGGGATGCTCGCAAGAAGAGAGAAGAACAGTACCAAGAGATTAAAGCACGTTTGAATCGGGAACTGAGCCAGCGGCCTGAGGGAATCGCTTTCGACTTCTCACCACCAGCCATTCCCGGTGTCGGTACGTCCGGCGGCTTTACCTTCGTGCTTGAGGATCGATCTGGAAAGGACATTCAATTCCTCGCCAGTAACCTGAGCACATTCCTGGCCGCACTTCGCAAGCGTCCGGAGATCGGGTTCGCGGCCTCCACTCTTCTCCCGAGCGTGCCACAGCAATTCGTTGACGTGGACCGCGACAGGGTAATTAAGCAAGGCGTCTCCGTCAGCGATGTCTATAAAACCATTCAGGTTTTCATGGGCGGATATTTCGTTAATTACTTCAATCGCTTCGGTCGCGAATGGCAGGTCTATGTCGAGTCGGAAGTCGAGAACCGCAACAAAGCCGAAAACGTTGGGCAGTTCTACGTGCGGAACAGTAATGGTGACAACGTTCCCCTCTCCGCCCTAACCAAGATTGAGCAGCGCTCCGGCCCCGAGTTCACCCTGCGCTACAACGAGTATCGCAGCGCGCAAATCAACGGCAGCGCGGCGCCGGGCTACAGCTCCGCCCAGGCCATGAAGGCGCTCGAAGAAACGTTCGCTGAGACCATGCCAGCGGAAATGGGCTACGACTACATGGGAATGTCCTTCCAGGAAAAAGTGGCGCAGCAAGGTGTGCCGGCATCGGTGATCTTCGGGTTCTCGCTGCTGTTCGTCTTCCTGATTCTGGCGGCGCTCTACGAGAGATGGTCGCTACCATTCAGCGTGCTGCTGGGCACGTCGGGCGCGGTATGCGGGGCTTTTGCAATGTTGTGGCTGCGCCGGGCGGTGCTCGGCGCTTTCTATCCGGCTTACATGGTGCAAATCGAGACCGATGCCTACTCGCAAATCGGCTTGGTGATGCTGATCGGTCTGGCCGCCAAGAACGCGATTCTGATTGTCGAGTTTGCTAAAGGACAGTACGAAAAGGGGAAACCTCTGGTGGATGCGGCGCTCGAAGCGGCAAGGCTTCGCTTGCGTCCCGTTCTGATGACCTCATTCGCGTTCATTCTCGGTTGTGTCCCGCTGTGGACGGCATCTGGCGCGGGCTCGGTGGCGCGCCAAATCATGGGCACGGCCGTTATCGGCGGCATGCTGGCAGCGAGCACAGTCGACATCCTCATCGTTCCGGCAATCTTCTGTGTGGTGGAGAAATGGTCGGGAGCTGGTAAAGAACATGGGCCTGCACAAGTGCCCGCAACGCCCAGTCCCGCTCCAGGAGATTGAGATGAAGCATCCGCCGATTCATTCCACCCTATTGATAGTAGCTGCGGGCTTACTGGCAGGCTGTACGGTCGGCCCTAACTACCACAAGCCGACAGTTCCTGTACCGACCGCCTATCACGGACCGAGCGATAATCCGCAGGGTCCCGAAGCGCAGGCAGCTTCCATCGCGGACCTTCCTTGGTGGCAGGTCTTTCAAGACTCCGTTCTACAGGACTTGATCCGGCGCACTCTCAAGCAGAACTACGACCTGCAAACGGCCACAGAGAGAATCGCTCAGGCACGCGCTCAGCTCATGGTCACCCGCTCGAACCAGTACCCGCAACTGAGCGCAAACGGAAGTGCAGTGGATGAACGGACCTTCCAGGGGTTCCCGGCCAAAACCAGATTCGGAACCTACGCCGCAGACGCGACCTTTCAGTTGGACCTTTTTGGCCAATTGCGACGCGCCACCGAATCTGCGCGCGCCCAGCTTCTGGCGACCGAATATGCCCAGAAGACCGAGATACTCACGCTGGTGAGTGACGTGGCCAGCGACTATTTCGCTCTTCTGTCGCTTGACCTGCAGCTCCAGATCGCTCGCGACACGATCAAGACCCAGGAAGATGCCGTTAAGTTGACAGAGCACCGCCTCGACCACGGTGTCGCCACGAAGCTCGACGTCCTGCAAGCCAAACAGGTGCTCGATACTGCCAATGCGCAAGTTCCCGAACTGCAAAGACAGATTGGACTCGAAGAGGATGCGCTCAGTATTCTGTTGGGCGATTATCCTCACAGCGTAACACGCGGACTCAGGCTGGTAGATCAACAATTACCTCCCGAGGTCCCCGCGGGTCTGCCTTCTTCGTTGCTCGCGCGGCGCCCCGACATCTCCCAGGCCGAACAAAATTTGATCTCTGCCAATGCGCAGATTGGAGTCGCCAAAGCCGCTTTCTTTCCGCAGATTTCTCTCACTGGCACCGGCGGCGGCGCAGTCGGACGCAGTACTGTCTTCTCGTCCATCGTGAACAGCAATATCGGAACCTGGGGCGGCGCAGCGCAATTGACGCAACCCATTTTCACGGCCGGCAGACTCCGCGGTAACCTGCACTCCGCCGAGTCCCAACAGCGACAGTCTCTGATCGCCTACAAACAAGCTATCCAAGGGGCTTTCAGGGACGTCTCGGACGCTCTGATCTCTTACCAAAAGTATTACGAAGTCCGCAAAGCGCAGGAAGATACGGTCCAGGATCTCAGCGATTCTGTCAGCACATCACTCAAGCGCTACCGCGGCGGCATTACCACCTATCTAGAAGTCCTCGACAACCAGCGCTCCCTGTTCAGCGCCCAACTCACCCTGGCGCAGGATCGCGGCAACGAGTTCCAAAGCCTGGTGCAACTTTACAAGGCTCTCGGCGGCGGCTGGCGGCAATAGTGCGATCATTTGCCACTCGTGCTCCGACTCAATTTGCGGAAGAAGTTTCAGGAGATGGAAAGAGTGGAAGCAAGATATGAGCGCTAAGGAGATTAAATTGCGTAGCTTCTCCTTGCTTCCATCGTTTCCCTCTTGCTGTGAACCTATGACATTTGTTCGCCAAGCCAGCGCAGCCGTTGCTCTTATAACTCTTTCACTTTGGTTGCAGTGCGGTGGGATGGCCGCGCTCATCGGCTGGGCGAGAACTAGTTTGGGCCCCGACACGCATAAGCTCGGGCCCTTGCGTTCCGCTGTACTCATGGTGCGATTCACAACTGCGATCATCGCGTTGCACGTATTGCAGATTTTACTGTGGGCAACCTTTTATCGCTGGATTTGTCTGCTGTTATGGGAATCTGCTTTTTACTTCTCGAGGGCGAGGCACGGTTCTCACGTCCGCTCGCGAATCTACGTACAGAGCTTAGACCGGCGGAGAAAGACTCATGATCATCGTTCGTGGCGGGATGTATCGGAATGGCGTGAAGTATTGGAGTGAAACATGATCGTACTTTCTGAGGCTAAGCTAAACGAATACAGGGGAAATGCAACTATGAGCACGAGCATCTATACCCCCGACGAACCAGTTGTGCGCAGGTCAGAACGCGCGCAATCCTCCTTCTTGGAGACAATCGTGGGGCGCCGAGGCGGCCTGCGTTCGATCCTCTCGGAAGTAGAGGCGGTCGCACCCACGAATGCCACCGTCTTAATCAGCGGCGAAACCGGAACGGGCAAAGAAGTCATCGCCCGAGCGATTCACGAACTCAGTCCGCGCCGTAGCCGCAACCTTGTCAAAGTGAACTGCGCGGCGATGCCCGCCGGTCTGTTGGAAAGCGAACTCTTCGGACACCAGCGCGGAGCTTTCACCGGCGCCATCAATTCTCATGTCGGCCGCTTTACGTTGGCTGATCGTGGAACGCTGTTCCTCGACGAAATTGGAAACATGCCGTTGGAGCTTCAACCCAAGCTTCTTCGCGTACTCCAGGAACGCGAGTTCGAGGCTGTGGGCAGCACCCGTACCACGCGGGTCGATGTTCGTGTCATCGCGGCGAGCAATCGAGACCTGCGGCAGATGGTCCGTGACGGCGAATTCCGAGTGGATTTGTACTATCGGCTGAATATTTTCCCGCTCTCTCTGCCGCCGCTCCGCGAACGGGAAACGGATATTCCGGAGTTTGTGCGTTATTTCGTCGAACAGTTTGCCACCTCCATGGATAAAATTATCGAGACGATCCCCGAAGAAACCATGCGCGCCATCGTTCGTCACTCGTGGCCGGGGAACATCCGAGAGCTACAAAACTACGTTGCGCGCGGCGTAATTCTTTCCACGGACGGGGTCTTCGAACCAGCGCCGCCCGAGAAATCCGAGCCAGCACCGATTGAGATTCCAAATCCCACGCTGGAAGACAAGGTCCGTCAGGAGATTCTCGCCGCCTGTCAGCGCGCCAATTGGAAGGTCGGTGGTCCGCGAGGGGCAGCCGCCAGGCTCGGCCTAAAACGCACCACACTGTATTACAAAATGAAACGCCTCGGCATCGCGCCGCCAGTAGACCATTGGTAGAAGTGACCTTTAGTCATTAGCGCACGATAGGGCGGATTCGGCGTTTGAAGCAGCTTTGTCATTCATTTTGAATACGGGTCGCACTTTTCCGATATACCCGTAATTCCAAGCTCTGTACCGGAGGAGCCGTGGAAAAATCAAATTTTGCTGCAACCCAGGTTGCACGAGCAAGGAAGCGAAGCCAATGAGAGTTGTCATCGTCGGCGGCGGATTTGCCGCGCTACAGTTCGCAAAGACTCTTCGTAGTAAGCTGCGCGCTTCCGAGTGCGAGATTCTTCTCTTCAACCGCGAGAACCATATGGTGTTCCACCCCCTCTTAGCGGATGTTGCCGGAGCCTCCATCAATGCGGACGCGGCCGCAGCCCCTCTGCGTCAAATGCTCCCCGGGGCCGGCTGCCGCACCGAGCGCGTGCAGAGAATTGACCTCGCGTCTTCAGAAATTGAGTTCGACGATGCAAGCGGCGCCCCCACACGCTTGCACTACGACCACGTCGTGATTGCCTGCGGCGCGGAAAGCAATCTGGCGATCATTCCCGGAATGACCGAGCATGCATTTGCCTTCAAGGTTATGCGCGATGCCATTGCTCTTCGCCAGCACATCGTCCATCAGATGGAATATGCCGAGGCCTCGAGTGCTGTCGATAGACGGCACTGGCATCTCAGCTTCATCATCGTTGGAGCGGGCTTCAGCGGCGCAGAGGTCGCGGGAGAAATCAATGAACTCGTTCGCAGCAGCACCCGTTTTTACCGCAATTTCCGCAAAGAAGATGTCGTCGTCACGCTCGTCCATTCACAGGGCCAGATCTTGCCAGAAGTGGCGCCCAAGCTGCGCGAATTCGCCAGGAAAAAGATGGAGAAAGCCGGCATCACCATCCTGCTGAACACCCGTGCGGTTGCCGCAACGCATGAAGGCGTCGAACTAAACGATGGCCGCATGCTTGAAGGTGCGACGATCGTTTGCACCATTGGGACCGCCATCTCTCCGATCGTGCAAAGCCTCGATGTTCCTAAGGAGCGTGGCCGCATACGCACCATACCGGATATGCGAATTGAGGGACAGACGAACGCGTGGGCCATCGGTGATTGTGCATACATCATCAACGCCTTCGATAACAAACCCTCTCCGCCCACGGGCCAATTCGCGGAGCGCCAGGGTCGCCAAGCAGCCCTCAACCTCGTCCGCATTCTGCAAGACGAAACCACGCGACCCTTCCACTTTAAAGCTCTTGGTCAGCTCTGCTCCATCGGCGGCTATGAAGCCGTCGCGGAAATGCTCGGCATCCACGTCTCCGGTTTTCTGGCCTGGCTGATGTGGCGTGGCGTTTATCTTTTCAAGCTCCCGACCTGGTCGCGCCGCATTAGAGTTGCCCTTGACTGGGCCTGGGACGTGCTCTTCCCCCGCGATCTCAGCTTCCTCAACACTGACACCGCTCAGCAAGTCAGCCACGCGTATTACCGCCCCGGCGATTTCATTTACCACCAAGGCGAACTAGCACGCACCTTCAGCATCATCGAAGAAGGTCAGGTAGAAGTCCTGCAGCAAGACCCGGAGGATGCGGAAACGAAAGTTCTCGCCGTCTTGAGCAAAGGTGACTTCTTCGGCGTAGGCGCCCTCTTAGGAAACCGCCCCCATGAAACCAGCATCCGCGCTCGGTCCGCTGTCCGTCTCCGGCAGATCGGCAGTGCCCTCTTCTCGCAACTTGCAGGTTCTTTCGCGCCGCTTCGCGACGTGCTCGTAAAGACCGTCACTCGCCGTTCCGGCGATCTTTGGCGCCGTTTGCCAATCAGCAAGTCTATCCTGGAAGGAGAATCGCTCGCGTCTCTGCTCGATCCGCTTCCCGCCAAGCTCCTCAGTAAAGAAACTACCTACGCAGACGCCATAAAGGCCCTCAACGAGAGTGCCACCGGTCATCTCCTGGTCCTCGACGAAAAGCGGCGCTTGTGGGGAACTCTGGATCGAAACGACCTATATAAAATTATCGCTCGCATGGTTGTCACTCCGGCGGATAAGCGGGAAGACGTCAGCCAGCGCAAGCTATGTGACCTTCTGGACTCGAATCCAATATATGTCACTCTTGAGGATTCACCTCTCGTCGCATGCGCCACCATGCTCGACCACGGCATCTCTTGGTTAGCCGTCGTCAATAGCAAAGACGATCCTCGTCCCGTAGGCCGCCTCCGAGGAGATAGGATCACTCGTCGCCTGATCGAAAAAATCGCACAAGTGCAGGAGCACAAAACGCAGGCCGCGAACTGATTTTCGCGCGGCCGAATTAGACATCCCGATGATTGCAACCCGGAGGAGGTCTTACAGCGAGTTGTCCAGGCTTACGCGAAGGCAATGGAGCGCTGGGACTAGACAACGATAAGAAAAACCCGACGCAAGTGGCGGATCAGTTCAAGTACATACGCAGCTACTTAAAGGCGCTGGCCAGGTTTCTACAACTACATTTTAAGTTATCCGAGAGGACGGCCGGAAAACACAGAGGACAGTTTCTGGTGGTCCAAGGTGAAGTTTGGGCTGAAGCCTACGCCGGCGCCGTCGCTAAGCCCGGCATTCCGCGATCTACCCTGTAGTCGAAGATCAGGTCACTGAAGATCGGCAAACATCGCTGCAAAACTACAGATCCCTCAGTAAGTCGTACTTAAACATCTTCCTCAGCGAGCCCCAGAGCACAGTTCCGAAATTTCGCAAACGTTACGAAAAATCGCAACCAGGATACTCCTCAAACTACCTAGTTTCAATAACTTAACATTGGCGCTGTGATTGCCATTACAAGGTGTGTGACGGACAGTCAATGAGGCAAGAATTCTCAGGAGATGGTGGATGCTGAAGATCACCAGGGCTGCGAACAGAGAAGTGGTCTTTAAGCTGAGCGGTCGAATGGACGCGGAAAACGTCGCTGAGTTGCAAACGCTGTTCACCGCAGAAGCGGACAGTCGCCGCATCGTCTTGGACTTAAAAGACCTAACCCTCGTGGATCAAGACGCGGTGAGTTTTCTCAAGCGCTGCGAAGCGGACAACATTACTTTCAAGAATTGCCCAGCGTATATCCGCGAGTGGATCAGGAGAGAACGAAACCAAAGTTAGCGACTCATCTGCTAACAAGATAGGTGAATCAACCGGTCGGCCGAGGAACACCCACTGGGCGAAAGAAGCGAGTCATGGGAATGCTACGAATCACGATCGCCGAGACACTTTCCGAACAAAGGTGGACGCTTGAAGGCCGACTCGTTCAGCCGTGGATTTCGGAACTGAAGTCCACCTGGACGAAAACAGAAATCGCTCGCCGGGAACGCAAGTGCGTGGTGGACCTCAGCGGAGTGACCTTCATCGACAAAAGCGGCGAGAAAGCACTCGCCGCGTTGTCCAAAGAAGGCGCGGAACTCATCGCGACCGGTATTTACACCCGGCATGTCGTGCACAACATCGAGAGGAAGAAGTCGAATCGTCAGCCGTGAGGAAAGGAGACGTCGTGAATAAAGAAGAGCTGAACTGGTTGTTGGAAACGATCCAGGACGCCCAGACCGCGGAGCGTTTCGTGTCGGCTCAATACGAGCGCGGGAGAGTTTCCTCTCAGTTGATGGCCGACGTAGCCCGGGAACGCGGTTGGATCGATCGCACCGCGAATCAACTCTTGAACACGGCGACGCGTCACTCAACCGAATACGCGACGACCGAATTACCAGTTGCTATTGCCTCATAGGAGCAGACGCATGTCCGCGCAAAGTTTGGAGAATTACAACAGGAAGGAACGGGCGAGCCGGCCAGGCGACGCACTGCGGCGGTGCGAAGAGGACAACATCACAGGGACACATAAGGACATTCTTCTATGGTCGGGCTAACTCGACGCGAATTATTGATCGATGGTCCCGCGATGGTGGCGGCGGGCGCATTGCCTGGCGCGGCCTTCGCTGCAGAAAGAGCGGAACATTCAGCGAAACATCGCTTACTCGGGTAGGCGACCAAGGAAGGTCGTAAAAATTTTAGAACGAGCGAGGAGCACAGAAATGAAAGGCAGAGCAGGAATCCAGTTAAGGCAAAGTGACCAGACATATCGCGGAAGCCAGTGGACTACATTGGTTGTTCGCCGCGTCATCCTGCTGGTCATGGTAATCGCGATGGTGTTCACCGTGGGGTGCGGCGGTTCCACGACGTCGCGCACGACCACGACGCCACCAGTGATAAACAAGGCGCTGTGGGTGGCGAACGGAACCAACGTTTTGGAGTTCATCCCGTCACAATTGTCGTCAGCTTCGACGACGCTGTCGCCGCATCTGGCAAACAATAGCGGCTCTTTCGGTGCGCCGCAGGGAGTTGCATTCGACGCGGCGGGCGACCTTTGGGTGATCGACGGCGGCACGGTGACCGCGGGCGGGAATGTGAAGCCTGGTCTCTTTGAGTTCACTCCTGCGCAGCTCTCGGCACTCGGCACCAACAAGACTCCCACACCCAACATAACGATCAACTCAGCCAGCTTTACGTTCCCCCAACAAGCCGCATTCGATGCAAACGGCAACCTGTGGGTGAGCGACAACATAAGCAACGCTGTGTTTGTTTTCACGCCGGCTCAGCTTGCAACTTCAAACGTGAACGCCGTGCCCAACATCAGCATTACATCGAATCCAGCCTTCACAGGCCCGCTCGGCATCGCCTTTGACGCGGCTGGCGACCTGTGGGTGGCGAACAATGCCACGACGACCATCTTCGAGTTCAACGCCAGCCATCTGCCGAAGACAAGCACTACCGTTACGCTCGCGCCCGACGTCACTCTATCGGACGATGGACATGGCTCGATTCAGGGGTCCTGGGCGCTGGTATTCGACAGCACGGGCAATCTGTGGTCCAGCAATGCCAATCCTCCGAACACGGTCGTGGAATTCGCAAAAGCGAACTTAACCGCCAGCGGCAGTCCTACTCCCGCTGTGACGCTTAGCCCCACGACAATCGGCGGCAACTCCACCCTCAACGCTCCGAACGGCATTGCCTTCGATAATCTGGGCGACTTGGCCGCCATCAGCGCGGCCACGCCATTCGGAATAGCTTTCTTTGAAAAGGCCCAACTCTCCACAGGCGGCACGGTAGCGCCAGGTGTATTCATCGTTGGAAACGCAACGACGTTGAATGCGCCTGCCGGATGCACTTTCGGACCGGTCGTCAACTAACAACCAGGATGTAGCACGTGCGGCGAGGGAACTGTCCTTCGCCGCAACAGCGTGATTAACAGTCGAATAGCGGAATCGAATTTTGTTTTTGAATCGGAAAGGCGACGATCATGAAAAACAAGAGTGTTTTTCGGGTCCAAGGCATTGTTCTAATCGCCGCGCTGATCGCGGCGCTGCCGGGAGCCGCTCGAGCGGAACGGCTCGGCACGGATGTGATCGCAATGTTTCCGAAAGATCTCGGCGAGTTCGCCTACGCGGATCTGAAAGCGGCTCGCACCCAGAAGCAGCTTGGCGCCCTCGAAGCGCAATTCCTACACGGTAGCCTGTCGCAGATTCAAAACCGTCTTGCGTCTTACGGGATCGATATCCTTCAGCAGGCTGACGAAGTCGCGTGGGGCTTCACTCCCGCAGTGTCGTATACCGTGGTAGATCAATCGCTGTCTGGGCGCGCGGCGACCGGTGAACAGATCGTGGGAATCGCGATCGGCCAATACAATCCTGAATCCTCAGAGGCTTCTCTCAAACAGAACAAGATTGCATCGATCGAGACAGCCGGAGTGACTCTGTTTGCCCTGCAACCGACCGCCGGACCCAATGACTTTTTTTTCGCGTTCCTCGATTCGAACACCCTCGCCTTCGGCCATCGTGCAGCGCTCCAAAAAATGCTTGAAGTCCGCGCTGGAATGATCAGCGGTCTCCTGGAAAACGCGGCGTTCTTCCAACTGGTCGACGAAACAAACGGTAGCGGCGCGTTGTGGGCAGTTCTGGACCCTTCGTATTCGAAATCAGCCCTCCCGCAAATCGCTCCGGACCTGGAGAAATTCGCGCAATCTTCGAAACTCCTGAAGAGCGTGAAAAATCTTGTCGTCAAGGTCGACGCGGACGGAGGGATCCAAGGGCAGGTTGGAATCGTTTTGGGTTCGACTGACGATGCGAATCTCATGGGGCAGTTGCTGCAAATCGGTCTCCTTTACGAAGGCTACCAGGCAACCAGTAAGCAAAACAAATCCTTGGCGGATCTGCTGAGCCGTACCCAGATTTTTCCATCCGGGGATCGAGTCACAGTGCGGCTATCAGTGAATGAAGCTGAGGTGGCTTCGCTCCCAGGCACTCTCGCCGCGGGCAACTAGCACCCGCGGAAATTTAGAAGTCCTCGCAAGAGGCGACGGAAGAGGAACATTCCGATGACCAGACTAACGCGACGTGAATTATTGATCGGCGGTACCGCAATCGTGGCGGCCGGCGCACTGCCTGGCGCCGCCTTCGCTGCAGAAGCAGCGGAGCATTCAGGATTTTCGAGGGACACAAACACAAAAGGAGAGCGTTCGATGACGACGATCACGACCAAAGACGGCACGACGATCTATTACAAAGATTGGGGGAAAGGGCAGCCTGTGGTCTTCAGCCACGGATGGCCGCTAAGCGCCGACGCGTTCGAAGACCAGATGCTGTTTCTTGCCGATCATGGCTACCGCTGTATCGCGCATGACCGTCGCGGTCATGGCCGTTCGAGCCAGCCGTGGGAAGGCAATGAGATGAACACGTACGCGGACGATCTGGCGCAACTCGTCGAGAAACTCGACCTGAAAGACGCCATTCATGTGGGTCACTCGACCGGAGGCGGAGAAGTCGCACGCTACATCGGTCGCCACGGCTCAAAACGCGTGGCAAAGGCTGTGCTGATCGGCGCGGTGCCTCCGCTCATGCTGAAGACACCTGCCAATCCTGGAGGATTGTCCATCGACGTTTTCGACCAAATCCGCGCTGGCGTTCTCAATGACCGTTCGCAATTTTTCAAGGACCTGAGCGGCCCGTTCTACGGTGCTAATCGGCCAGGTTCAAAGGTTTCCCAAGGCCTGCGGGATTCGTTCTGGTTACAAGGAATGTGGTGCGGACACAAGGCCGCCTATGACTGCATCAAGGCCTTTTCGGAAACGGACTTCACCGAAGATCTGAAGAAAATCGACGTACCGACACTTGTGCTTCATGGCGACGACGACCAGATCGTTCCGATTGCCGATTCAGCGCTCTTATCCGCAAAGCTGGTAAAGGGGGCCACGCTCAAGGTTATTCCCGGCGGGCCCCACGGCATGTGCTCGACCTTGAAGGACCAGATCAACATGGCGCTGCTGGCGTTTCTGCAAAGCGGCGAACAAGCGGCAGCGTGACAGCGACGCCGGACTAGTAGCGGTGCGCAGGCAGGGAGCCATGAAACCTTTATCGATTCTCGACTGCTATCGGATTCTGCGAGTGCACCATCAGTGGGCAATGTTCCAAGCGATTCGATATGCGCTGTGGCTGGCGCGGTAAATACTGATCAAAAAAAAGGAGAAACATCTGTGGCTAATAATCGTTTCAGCAAGATCGTAAATTTCGAGAATTTGGAATGGACGCCGCTCATCAAGGGATGTGATCTCGCCTCGGTGGATGGCGAGCTGATCGCAGAAGGAGCACCCTTCGTGTTGCGTCTGCGATGCGCCGACGGAGCGAAAATCCCCGCGCACTGGCATCCGACGGACGAAAACGTCACCGTCCTGAAGGGCACCTTGCTGGTGGGCATGGGGGAAACCTTCGATGAAGCGAAGTTGCAAGCGATGAACGTCGGCAATTTTGTTTCTGTGCCTAAGGAGATGCGGCATTTCGCGATGAGCAAGGGCGAGACGATCGTGCAGGTTCACGGCGTGGGGCCCTTCGAGGCGAACTGGGTGAATCCGTCCGAAGTGCAGCCGCCGGACGCTGCGCCCGAAGCAGCGGCGAAACCACGCTGGTGATTCGCGTCAAAGACGGAAAGCTTCCCAACGTCCTTCAAGACCGAAAAGGAGAAATGGCATGAGTTAAAACCCACTGAAGCAGGACTGGATGCTCGCAGCTTTGGCGGTATACAACTGTCTCCGTTGCCTCCCAGAACCGGTCTAGATGATTCTGGAATAGGTCCTCCGCAGCAGTCCAAGCAAAAACACTGACTGTATTTCTTACCGAGCCCTGCAATTCCTAGCCTAATGGGTGACGCGCGTCGAACGGAAGCTCGTCGTGTGTCTGCCCCTATAAAGTAGCCTCGTCTGGGAAATCTGTGGGTAACTGGCGGGCTCAGCGTTGATGACTGAGGAAGCGGTGGAGTTTGCGGCAGGTCGCATCGAGGGAGTGTTGCTCCTCTTCCGAGCCGTTGTGGATCAGTGGGCCGCCGTCGGCA
>WNFA01002060.1_pt1 | contig 18518 bp, 23 predicted proteins | sample 5400481 | NCBI WGS metagenome assembly WNFA01 (sample SAMN13153340, study PRJNA577476) | soil metagenome | isolation source: 120 cm saprolite under Douglas fir tree site 2 hole 1 replicate 2 | place: USA:California | collected 2015-04-18
CCTGGCGATCCTCACCAACTGACGAGCGCACACACGATCAGGGGCTTGACAAACCGCTGCCAGGCCGTGTACTTTACCGATTAGTTACATAACCGAGGAGTTAAACGCCAGATGACGCCCGACCGACTCAGCAACACCTTCGCAGCGCTCGCCGACCCCACCCGGCGCGCGATCCTTGCACGCCTCGCTTCGGGCCAGGCCTCGGTTACGGAGCTCGCCGCGCCGTTCCAGATGACCATGCCCGCGGTCTCCAAGCACCTCAAGGTGCTGGAGCGGGCCGGCCTGATCGCCCGCGGCCGCGAAGCGCAGTGGCGTCCCTGCCGCCTCGAGGGGGAGCCGCTCCGCGACGTCGCCGACTGGATGGAGCAGTACCGCCGCTTCTGGGACGAAAGTTTCGACCGTTTGGACGACTACCTGCAGTCCATACAACCAGTTCACAAGGAGAAGAAAGACGATGAGCGACAGTAAGAATGGCAAAGGAGCAGCGACGATGGCAAAGACGGAGTTCATCATCGAGCCCGGTTCACACGAGATCACCATGACGCGGATCTTCGATGCCCCACGCGAGCTGGTGTTCAAAGCGATGACCGATCCAACGCTCATGCCGAAGTGGTGGGGGCCGAGGGACCACTGGACCAAGGTGGACAAGATGGACGTCAGGCCGGGCGGCAGCTGGCGGTTCATCAACGGCGACAAGAATGGCAACGAATACGGCTTCCACGGCGTCTACCACCTCGTTGACGCACCCGAGCGCGTCGTCCAGACCTTCGAGTTCGAAGGAGTGCCAGGACACGTCGCGCTCGACACGCTGATGCTGGAAGACCTCGGGGGCAAGACCAGGCTGGTTCAGCAGTCCGTATTCCAGTCGGTCGAGGACCGGGACATGATGCTCCAGACGGGCATGCAGACGGGCGCAACCGAAACCAACGACCGCCTGGCCGAGCTGCTCGTCGAGCTCTCGAACGACAAGCAAGCCAGCTGACACCAAGGCGACAGCGCCGCCGCTCTTGCGACCTTGCGGAGCGGCGGCCCGACGTCGAAGACGACGACGGCTATCGTGGTGACGTAACGCTCAGATCCAGCCTCGTCGCCTGAACAGATACAGCTGAATTCCGATCGCGATCAGCATGGTGCCGACCCCGATCGCGAAGGCGATATAGGGCGGCTCGAGGACCGTGGTCAAGTACGCGAAGTTCATGCCGTAGAAACCGGTCAGGAAGCTCAGGGGCAGGAACAGGCTCGCGATCACGGTCAGCGCTTTGGTCGTCTGATTGAGGCGGTTCGACACGGTCGACAGGTAGACGTCCATAGCGCTCGTCAGCAGGTCGCGCAGCGAGTCAACGGTTTCGTACTGGCGGACGATGTGGTCATACACGTCGCGGTAGTAAAGCGTCATGTCCTGCTGCTGAAGGTGGATGCCGTGCGTGACCAACTTCTGGAAGACGTCCCGCTGCGCGCCGAGGCTTCGGCGAAGATCGATCACCGAATGCTTGAGGTGGTAGATGCGGTCGAGTGCACCTGGAGCCGCCTTGTCGATGATGTCGTCCTCCAACTGGTCGACGGTGTCGTCGACCCTCTCCAGAACGGGGAAAGTGGCGTCCACGATCGCGTCCACGACGAGGTAGGTGAGAAAGGACGGCTGCCCCTTCGTCAAGTCGGGGCTTTTTGCGATGCGTTCCTTCAGAACAGCCAGCGCGGGAGCCGGATCTGAATGGACGCTGACCAGATACGTCGGCCCGACGAACAGGTGGTGCTCGCGGAACACGGGCTCGTCCTGCACCCAGTCGGCCTGGAAGATGACGGCGAAGTTGTAGTCGGGGTACTCGTCGATCTTCGGTCGCTGGTTCTGGTGTTGGATGTCCTCGATCGTCAGCGGGTGAAACTTGAACGATGCTTCGAGCAACTTGAAATCGTCGGCGTCGGGCTGCTCGATGTCCAGCCAGAAGCCGTCTGTGTGCGCGCTGGTGAAACATCGGCTGATTGCGGCATCGTCGGTGTCATCGACTTTTCCGGTGGTCGTCAGGAGGGTCCTCATCTGCTGGCATGCTAAAACTATCGACGTGTCCCAGCCATCGATTTACGAGTTCGCGGGCGGCGATGACGCGTTTCTCGCGCTCGCCGCGGCGCATCACGAGCGCTGTCTCGAGGACCCTGAGTTGAACCATCCGTTCTCTCACGGCATTAACCCCGAGCACATCGAGAATCTGGCTTATTACTGGGCTGAGGTCTTCGGCGGTCCACCTCGCTATTCGGGGTCGCATGGCGGTCATTCCGGAATGCTCGAGATCCAATTTCCGAGACGCCCTGCGCTCGTACATGGAGTGGGCGACGCGCGAAGTCCTTTCGTATGCCCCCCGCGAGTCCAGCGTGCCGGCCGACCTGCCGGTACCCCGCTGGGGCTGGAACGGCCTCGAGTAGCCTCCTCTCAACGGTGGCAATTCGACCCGTTTGGCGCCAACCGCGCGTCTCCGATGCGGTCCAAGGGCGCCGTTGGCGCCAGCGGTGCGAAATCGCGGACAACACCTTTCCACCGCTGCTCCGTTACGTAGTTGATGGCCCGGATCAAGATGGTCCAACCGGCGGAGGCCGAAGGGCCCCTGGCCGAGCTCTACGCGACCGCCAAGGCGCAGAGCCCGATCGGCGTCGTGGCCGAGATCCTCAAGACCATGAGCCTGCGGCCCGACTTCCTGGCCGCCATCCAGGCCGCTTCGCGCATGCACTTCACCGACGGCGCGCTCACGCGGGCCCAGCACGAGATGATCGCGTCCTACGTTTCCGCCCTCAACCGCTGCCGGTATTGACTCAGCGCCCACACATGGTTCCTGCAGTTGCAGGGCGCAGCGTTCGAGGTGGCGGCCGAAGCACTCCGCAACGGTGACCTCGACGCCGCCGGGCTGACGCCGCAGGAGCACTTGCTGCTGGAATTCGTCGGCACGATCGCGCGGGCGGCCTACCGCGTCACCGATGAGCAGGTCCAGGGGTTGCGCGACGTGGGCTGGACCGACGAGCAGATTGCCGAGGCCGCCTACGTGGCGGCGCTGTTCAGCCTGTTCGTTCGCCTTGCCGACACGTTCGGCATCGAGCCGCCGGCGGTCTACGAACCCAACGGCATTCCCGCTGCCGTCACGCGCGAGGCCTGAGGCTAAGGCGCCGGGGCCAGGCCGGTGTAGTCGACGAAGATGAGCTGGTAGCCGCTGCCGCCTTTCGAGCCGCCGATCCCCCAGGTCTTGTCATACGCCGCGCTCGAGCGCGAGACCACGTTGCCTGCTGCATCGCGGGTTATGTAGGTGGCCGTTCCACGAAGCTCGATCCCGACCAAGCGGGCGGCTTGGGTGGCGAACTTCGGCAGGAAGAGCTGAATGCTGATGGAGTCGAAGCTGTAGGTCTTCTGGACGAAGTTCCCGGCGCCGATGTCGGTGTTGATGACGTCGACGAATTCCTTGAGCCCGTCGTCGCTGGCGCCTAGCTCCGCCAGCTTCAAGTCGTGGGAGCGACGTGCCTCTGACTCGATGATGAGGTCGAGCACCGCGTCGTGGGCCATCTTGGCGGCCGCCTGGGAGGTTATGGACGGGTCGAACGAGGTCACATTTGACGCGACGCTTGGCGTCGGTATCGCGGGCAGTATCCATACGCGCGCCGACGCCGAAACCGGACCCGCATCCCCCCCGGGTGGCAGGGCGGCGTCCGCGCTGCTGGACGCCCAGCCGGCGAGCCCAGGCCCTGAACCGACGCTGAGTGTGATGATCGGCGTCGAGCCGTCCGGGAGCTCGGCGGCCGCGTCCGGGATATGTGTGGAGATATCGGCTGACACCGGGACGGCTCCGGCGAACACAGCGGCCACCGCGAGGGCCGCCGGCACGCGCCAGAGCCTGCGGGCGCCAAGCGCCGACAGCGGCCGGTATTCGGCGGCCTCGAACGGCGCCACGAAGCGCGCCAGTGCGAACCGGCCGGCGCAGGCGATGACCAGGCTCGCGAGGATGGCCGTCTTGGTCCAGTACTCGAGGGCTGTGGGGCCCAGCAGCAGAACTGCCAGGATGGCCACGACGACTCCAAAGACAAACCTGGCCACCGGCCCGTCGGGCACGGTCCTGGGGTCCGGAATCATGAACAAGGCGAAGATCAGGATCTCGGGGGACGTAACCAGGATCCGCCACAGCTCCGAGCCGCACATTGGGGTCGCGTGCCAGCTGGCGACCATGCAGTGGTCGGGCGCCCCGACCAGGGCGAGGGCGACGAAGGCGGCGAATGCGGCCATGAAGCCCAGCTCCAGCCCGATCAGCCGAAGCTCCCACGCGATCAGGAGGCCACCGACGATCAAGATCGCGTAGGTCACGATCATCCACGGACCCATCGGTATCCACCACAGGTCCAGTGGCTCGACACGCGTCGGCCCCAGGGCTGCGAACGCGGCCACCAGCGCCACGTTCGAGGGGTTGAAAATGTGCCGTCCCCGCCATCGGATCAGGTACTTCGTCGCCATCCCGAGCGCGACCACGCCGATGAAGATCTCGGCCCCGTGGAGTGTCCACCACTGGCCATGAAGGGTGCCGGGTACTCGCAGGATGAACGCCGTGCTGTTGCCGGTCAGCAGTCCGCTGGCCGGCCACAAGAGGGCCTTGTCCTTGAAGAAGGCGACGCCGAACTCGATCAAGGCGCCGGTGGCGAGGCAGACGAGGATCTGGGCGATGGAGAGACGGAAACCGAGTACGGTCTGGCCCAGCGCCTGGAGCGTCAGCAGCACCATCGCCACGTGCAGCCTTGGGTCGCGGATGCTGGGCAGGATGACCCGGTATTCGCGACCGAAAATCCGCGAGGTCCTGGGCTTGGACCGCTGGGGGGAGGACGGTTGAGCCGAGCCGTTCACGCTGGGGTAACGGGCAGGATACGCCCGCCGTTACATCAGCGAACCACCTTGATTAGCCTTCGCGGCGTGCTGAGCTCCTACCGCCACCTCGCCGTGTGGGCGCTGGCGGTCGCAGCGGTCCTCGTCGCCCTCCCAGCCTGCGACCTTCCCTTTGGCCTCGGGACGCCGTCGACGCGCGCCCTGGAGACTGGCGCCGAAGCAGGTCTCAGAGGGTCGAGCTTCGAGATGACAGGCACGTACGCAGGCGCGGGCGTCAGCTTGCCGGTCCGGACGGCGAGCGGTGCGCGCACCAGCTCACCAGCCCCGGCGCCGGCTTCAGACACGACCTGGACGATCGACCTGCAGATAGCCCGGCCGGGCACCCAGCACGTCACAGTGAGCGGGAAGAACCTGAAGGTCGAGGCGGTCATCATCGGCGGTGTCGCCTACTTCCGCGGCGAGCAATTCCTCGCCGACCACATGGGCACCGACCCTCTTTCCCAAGACCTGGTCAAGGCGGCCGGGAACGCCTGGTGGAAAGGCTCGGCCAGCGAGGTGCCTGCCCTGCCGGATCTCACTGACGGCGCGACGTTCCGAGCGACGTTCTTGGGGCCCGCGGTCACCCAGCGCACCGACCGTGTGACGCTCGATGGAACCGATGCCGTGGAGCTTTCCGGCGCCAGGGCTGATGTCTACATCGCCGCGCAGGCCCCTTACAGCCTCCTGCGGGTCCATATGAACAAGAAGGTCGTCATCGACGGGATCAGCGACGGCGACTTCAAGTACGGCAATTTCGGCAAGGATTTCGGGATTGCGGCGCCGACCGACGTGATCGATTTTTCCAACCTCTCTACGCTGCCTCCGATCTATACCGTGTTGTCCGTCGACACCTCCGGGTGCGCATCGCCGTGCGTCGTCTCGGCCCTGGTCAAAAACTTGGGCGGGACGACCGCCGCCGTCGCCAGGTCCAAGGTCACCTTCACCATGACCGACCCGGTGTCAAAGCGCGTTCTCGGCACCTGCTCGACCCAGGTCATCCCGGACGTCGGGTACAACGCCACCACCACCGTCAGCTGCACGTTCGCCAACCTGGACGTTCAGCAGGCGAACGCCGCCACCGTGACCGCCAGCGCGGACAATCCCGGCCGCGCCTGACCCCCGTCGAGTTCGATACTTCACGAATCGTTCAGCCGGAGTTAGACTCGGGATTCTTTCGTTGGCATCGGTGTGGATTTAGGGGGTACCGCGATGCGAAGAGTGTCCGTGTTGTTCGCCACCGCCCTGGCATTGCTGCTGGCGGCGCCAGCCTCAGCGGCGCCAGGTGACGTCCTGGTCTCGAACGGCAGCCAGACCGGCCCGTTCTCCCAGAACAAGCAGAACGAGCCGGCGATGGCCATCGACGCCAACCATCCCAACGTCGTGGTGGCGGGCTCGAACGACGAGATCGATGAGGAAGCGTGCAACGCCGGCAACCCCACCAGGTGTCCATTCACGGCGGGTATCGGCGTCTCGGGCTTCTACTACTCGAACGACTCGGGCAAGTCGTGGACCCAGCCCACGTACACCGGCTGGACCGCGCGCAACTGCCTCGGACCAGCCATCTGCGCAGCCGCCGCCGGATCGATCGGCACCCTACCCTGGTACTTCGAGAACGGCCTGGTTTCCGACGGCGACCCGGCCCTGGCGTTCGGCCCGAAGCCCGGCTCGAACGGTTTCAGCTGGACCAACGGCTCGCGCCTGTACTACGCGAACCTGACGGCGAATTTCCCGGGCACACAAACCTTCAAGGGATTCGAGGCGATCGGGGTCTCGCGCACGGATGATGCAGCGGCCGCGGCCGCCGGCAACAAGAACGCCTGGATGCCGCCTGTGCTGGTATCCATGCAGTCACAAACCACCTTCTCGGACAAGGAGCAGGTGTGGGCCGACAACGCGTCGTCCAGCCCATTCTTCGGCAACGTCTACATCTGCTGGGCATCCTTCCGGGGCCAGGAAAAGAGTCCTAACGCCGCCCCTGCCCCGATGCTCGTCGCGGTTTCCTCGGACGGCGGCGCCACCTGGACGCAGCAGCTGGTCTCGCCAGCGGCGAACAACCGAAATGTCAACCCGATGGACGGCTGCACTGTGCGCACGGACAGCAAGGGCAACGCCTACGTGTTCGGCATCGCCAAGAGCGCAGGCAGCGCGCCCTTCGAATTTATGTCGACGTCCAGCGACGGTGGGGCAACCTGGTCGTCTCAGACTCCGGTGGTCGGACCAGTGAATCAGCCCGGCGTCTTCGACCCCGTACTCGGCCGCCCGACGATCGACGGCATCGCGGGGGCGCGCAGCGACCTGGCTCCCGCGCCCAGCGTTGACATCGCGAACGGCGCCCCGGACGGATCCGGCGCGACCGATAGGATCGTCATGAGCTACGTCAGCGGGACGATCGACAACATCCACGTGTTCTTCACGGAGTCGGCTGATCGCGGCGCGACGTGGTCAAGTTCGCGGGCGGTCGAAACCGGCTCGCTGGACCGTGGTTACTACACCGCGCCTGCCATCTCACCGAACGGCACCGACGTTTACGTCGTCTACAACGCCTTCACCACGCCATACCGCAACGACACGTCGTCGCCGCGCACGCTCGTCGGTGTGTTCCTACACGCCAAGGTAGGCGCTTCGGGAACCGGCGCGTTCACGGAGGTGCACCGCGGCGCTTCCGGAGATCCTCGCGCGAGCAGCCAGAACAACCTGTTGGGTGAGTTCCTGGGCGACTACGTCTACGCAGCCGCCACCCGGACATACGGGACGGCGGTTTGGAACGACACTCGCAACGCGGTCGACTGCCCGGCCATCGATGCTTGGCGCCTGTTCCTCAGGAACGGCGGGACTATCGTGCCGAGGCCGGCGCCTCAGCAGGACTGCCCCAGTCTGACCTTTGGGAACTCCGACATCTTCGGGTTCACGACCGCGAAGTAAGCCTTAGGTCGATCGTGAGGGGCGTCACCTCGGCGCCCCTCATTGCTCGGGCTCAGCGAGGGCGCAGGCGCGGGAGCCAGCGCGGCACCTCGGCCAGGTAGCGCTCGTACTCTGCTCCAAAGCGCTCACGCAAGCCGGGCTCTTCGTACAGCGTGACGGCCAGGTGGAAGCCGGCCGCAACCACGATTGCCCAAGCCAGCAGAACAAGCGATCCGAACAGCACCGCCTCCCCCAGCAAGATCAAAAGGATGCCCAGGTACATGGGATTGCGGACGTGGCGATATGGCCGCGTGGTCACGAGGTGTTGCGGTGGATCCCAAGGGGCCGGCGTGCCCCTCCCGCGCGTGGCGAAACTGTAGAAGCACCATGCAGCCAGCGCCAGACCCGTTGCGATGACCAATGTGCCGAGGACGACCTGGATGGGCGAGCCTGGCGAAATGCCCAGCCCGATCGGCACGTAAACCACCACCGTCGCCGGCACCACGAGCGTGAACAGAGCGATGCGCAGGAGCAGGAACATCGTGGCCCGCATGAGGGAGCAATGTACGGCTGAAGCGGCGGGGGCTTCGGCTACCCTCGTCGCGTGCAATCGAGGCTGCTTCGCATCGAGCAGTCGAAGCTGCTTCGCGTCGTGGCCGCGGTGGCCATGTTCGAGCTCGGCCTGTTCGTCGCGGGCTACCTCGTCTACTGGATCGTCCAGCGTCCCGGCGATCTCGATTTCGGGTCGCAGTGGGCGGCGGCGTACATCGGAATCCACTACGGCTGGAGCCGCCTCTACGACCCCACGCTGATCGGCCCGATCGAGGCGGCCAACCACCTGGACGGGTTTGCGCCGTTTCAGCACCCGCCGCCGGACGCGTGGCTGGCGGTGCCGTTCCTCCTCTTGCCACTGCGGTGGGCGGGATTGATCTGGCAGGCCCTGGTGCTGGCCGCTCTGATCGCAGCCGCGCTTTTAGTGGCGCCGGCGCGGCGCTGGGATCGCGCCCTCATCCTGCTGTCGGTCGCCGGGTTCCAGCCGGTCCTGTTCGCGCTCGGCTACGGAACCATGAGCCCGGTGGTGCTCCTTCTCCTCGTCGGGACCCTGCGTGCCATGGAAGGCGGGTCGCCCGTGCTCGCCGGCGTTCTTCTCGGCCTGACCGCGCTCAAGCCCCAGCTCACGCTGCTGACGATTCCAGTCCTGCTCGCCGCGGGTTATTGGAAGACGGCGTTGACTGGCGTTGGGGTGATGGCGGCGCTGGCCGTGGCGTCGGTGGCGGTGATCGGCATCGGCGGGACGCGAGACTATGTGGCGTTCCTCGTCTCCCCGGAGACGCTGCTGCATCCGGTGCCGTGGACCGTCAAGGGCCTGGTCGGCAGCGGCACGCCCTCGTTCATAGCCACCGCGGTTGTCATCGTGGGCGCGGTCGCGGTGGCCATCCGGCTGCGTCCCCCGCCGGACGTGTCGCTGTCTGTGGGCGTCCTGGCGTCGCTGTTCGTCGCGCAGCACCTCAACGTCGGCGACTTCGTGCTGTGGCTGTTGCCCGTATGGCTCGCTTTTCGCGCCGGGCGGCCGTGGTGGCTGCGAGCCGTCGCCGCTTTGACGTGGATGTCAGGCTGGCTCGTGCTTGGGGTGCCGATCGTGTGCGTCGTGTGCGATGTCGCGCTCGCGGTGGCCTTTGCCGTCGCCAGCGCTCAGACGCGAGCACATGCGGTTGTCCCTGTCAGCGGTCGAGCGGCCTCCGCGCCAGGGCCATGATCGAGACGCCAAAGGGAATGTCGAACCGGGTGAGTGCGTAGCGCTCCGATCCGAAGACCGCGCCGAGCAGGACGTTGAGGGGCTGCGGCGCCGGAAATGCGAAGTCGGACTCGAGCTTCGGCGGCTCCGGAAGGATGTGGCGCACGAGCCGGATCGCGGCGATGGCCGGGAACAGAATCGAGTTCATGTAGGTCAGTCGCTCCACCTCGAAGCCGGCCGTTTGCAAGCGGTTGCGCAGCTCGCGAGCGACGTACCGGCGCTTGTGAAGATTGATGTCGTCCTGACGGCCCCACAAGAACCTGTACGCAGGAACGGTCAGCAGCAGCAGCCCTCCTGGCTTGATGACCCGCCTCATCTCGCGTAAAGCGCCGAGATCGTCGTCGATGTGCTCGACGACATCGAGGGCCGTGACCAGATCGAAAGTGTCTTTCTCGAAAGGAAGGCTGTCGGCGCCCGACTGCGTGACTTGCTGCAATCCCCGGTCGTGGCAGTAGCCGACCGCTTCCAGGTCCATGTCCACGCCTCGCGCAGCTCCGAATCGCGCCAGGTGAGTGAGCATCGTTCCGGTTCCACAGCCGACGTCGAGGATCTGGCGCCCGTTGGTGGCGCCCGCCCCGAGGTACTGGTTGAGGATCGAGAGCAGGATTCGCCGGCGGCCGACGAACCACCAGTGGACATCCTCCACCCGGTTGTATTCCCGGTAGAACTCTCGCTTCAGATCAGTCGCGAGCCGGGATGAACTCGCTCACGTTTGACTTCGACAGCTCGTCCGCGCGGAGGCGATCCATCTCGCCTCGCGTGGGGAAATAGATGTGCCGCCACATCTTGAAGACCGTGCCGAGGGTTCTGGGGATGTCGGACGGCCTGACCGAGGTTTCACCAGCGGTCCTTGGATAGTGCCGCACACCCTTCTCCGCAATCCTGAAATTCCAGCGCCGCGCCTTGGCCATGAGCTCGGTGTTGACAAAGAAGTTGTTGCACTCGATTGTCACTTTCTGCACAAGCTCGCGCCGCATGAGCTTGAAAGCGCAGTCAACGTCCCGCACGCGAACGCCGAACATGACGTGCACCAGACGGTTGTAGAACCACGAAAGAATGGAGCGAAGGACCGGGTCGTATCGATAAACCCGAAAGCCGGTCACCATGTCGTGGTCGGCCATGAAAGGGATGAAGTACTCGAGCTCGGAGATGTCGAACTGGTTGTCGGAATCCGTGAAAAACACTAGCTCGAAGCGACAGTGCTTGAAGCCGGTGCGCAGGGCGGCCCCGTAGCCCTGGTTCACCGCATGCGTCACGAGGCGCACGCGCGGGTAATGCAGGCGGGCGAGGGCCTCCACTGCCTGGCCCGTGCCATCCGAGCTGCCGTCGTCGACGACGATGATCTCGTGGCGCGGCGACAACCGCTCGGCCACCGCGAGCGATTTCTCGACCGCGGTGGTGATGTTGGCCGCCTCGTTGCGCGCGGGCAGCACGATCGAGATGCCTTCGATCTGCGGGGCGCTGTCGGTCGGCTTGGCCATGGAGATCGACACGGGCCCAGTATATGGATGGGATTTGCGGGCCAACTCTACCAAGCCCATATGCTGGTTGGGATGGCGCAGATACCGCCTGACATGAAGGCTTTCAACCGAGCGCTCATCGAAGAGTGGCGCGCCAACGACGGCCGCCTGAGCGGGCGGATGGCGAAGAGCCAGCTGATCCTGCTCACCACCACCGGCGCGAAGTCAGGCCAACCCCACACGGCGGTGATGGGCTATGTGCGGCACGGCGACCGGCTGCTCGCCATCGCCTCGAACAACGGGGCGCCCAGGCATCCGGACTGGTACTTCAATCTGCTCGCGGCGCCGACCGCCACCGTGGAGCTGGGCTCGGAGATGTTCGACGTGCGCGTCAGGACCGCGCGCCCGGACGAGCGCGAAGAGCTCGGGCAGCTGATTCCCTACTTCGCGAGCCAGCAGAAGCTGACCGAGCGGGAGATCCCGATCGTCGTCCTGGAGCGGATCGAGACCTAGGCGCGCTTCGTCTTCCCGAACTCGAGCGCCTCTTGGGCCAGCGGCAGCCAGCGGGCTTCGAGTCCTGGGCGCACGACGAGCCATTCCTTCATGAGCTTGCCGTTGCGGCGCGGATCGAAACGCTCGCCGTCACCCGCGGCCACGAGTGCGTCGACGCGGGGGCGAGGCAGCTTGACCACGAACTGATCGCCCGAGGCGAGCATGGCGAAGATCCGGTTGTCGATCTTCAGCGCCGAGCTGCCGAAGCCGCGACCCGATTCGGCGCTGACGCCCGGCTTGCCGATGAAGGCTTTCACAACCGCTGCGTAGCGTTCCGCCGAGGTCACTGGGCCGCTGCCTCCTCGACCGCCCTCTGGGCGGTGGGCATCATGGGCGTGATGTGGTAGTGCAGGCGGAGCACCGGGAGACCCCACCAGCGCACGTTGTGGTCGGTGCGAACCGAACCGTCTGCGTCAGGGTAGACGTGGAAGAGTTCGGTCAGCCCCCGCACGTACCAGACGCGAATGCGCCCTGCGCCCGTCGCCGTGATTCTGTAGAAGCCAGGGTCCCCGAACTTGCGGCCGGATGAGATGAGCCTCAGCGAGCCGTCGGCGCCGGCTTCAGGGCGGAGGAGCACGGTGGCGTTGCCTCGGGGGACCGGGAAAACGGTCTTTACGCAGGGCCCGTGCCCGGGCGGCGAGGCGATCGCGTACAGGCCCGAGTAGATGACGAGGCCGCTGCCCTGGTTGCGGCGCAGCCAGCTGGTGAAAACCACGCGGCCCGATTGGTCGACCAGCTGCTCGACGTTGCTGGTCATGCCCTGGGCGGTTTCGAGCGGATACATCGGAAAGTTGAGCTGCTCCATGCGCCGGCTGACGAAGTGGATCAGCGCCCAGCCGAACGGCCAGAAGAGCGGCGACCACTGCGACCACACGTCGAGGTGGTAGCGACCGGTGTGCTCGTAGAAGTCGCGCACGGAAGGGTGGAGGCGGCTCGAGTCGAAGCCGTCGCCATCGAGAAGGGAGCAGTCGGGCAGCAGCCCGACGTCCTGGCCGGTCTTGACCTCGAGGCCGGCCTCGGCGGCCAGCGAGCGGTGAAAGCCGGTGCCGATCCGAGGAGGTCCGGTGGGTCCGTCCAGCCATGGGTTCTGGCCCCGGGCGATGCGGCGGCCGAGCAGGAAGCAGAGGAAGAGGATCACGGCCTCGGCGACCGTACCGATCAGGCGTCGCACCGCACCACTGTAAGCGTGGGGGTCTGTGGCTCAACTCTCCTAAGCCGAGCGGAGGTCGCCGCCGGCGTTGTTGACGAGCACGTCGACCCCGCCGAATTCGCGCTCGGCCGCCCCGACCAGGAGCGTGCGCGCGTCGGCGTCGAGAAGGTCGGTCACCACGGTGACCACGCGCACGCCGAGCTTGCGCTGCTCGGCTCCTACTGCCTCTAGCACGGATTCTGACCTGCCGGTGAGCACCAGGTTCATTCCCCTGCCAGCGAGAGCGGATGCGATGTGTGGGCCGATGCCCCGCGAGGCTCCGGTGACGAGTGCTGTCCTTCCGGTTAGATCCATGTTCTTCACGCCCCTCTCCCTAACCCTCTTCCCTGGGGGAGGAGATATTGCGCATGCGCAGGACTTTGTGCACGCCTGCAACGGCGCTCCCGAGACGGACCATCGGCGGCACGAGCTTGGACTCGACGTCAGCCACATTGACAACCGTGGCTTCGACCAGGTGGTAATCGGTACCTCGGTAGCGGAGGTCTGCGTCGCCGGCCGCGAGCACGTTGCGCGCCCAACCCGAGTTCTCTCCGAATGCCAGCCCGAGCCAGAAGTAGCCCCCACGTGGGAAGGCTGTGACGGGCGTCGCGTACACCCGGCCAGACTTATGGCCGCGATGGTGCAGCAAAGAGAAGAGCGGGAACCAGCCGCCTGCGATCCGCAGGATGAGCGGGTTCAGCAGGTGGGTCAGCGGCCGCACCACGCGGTCGACGAACCCTGGCACGTCGGAAGGTCGGGACATTTCGAGACTCCTGTTCATGTTGAAACTCCTTGTGAAGGAAGGAACGCTGACCCTCCTGTAGTCTATTCCATCAAGTGATTGATTGAGCGGCAAGTCAGCAAGGAAAAGGGGCCGGCCGAAGGCCACGCCCGAGGCCGAGCCTCGGCGCGAGGCGCTGGTTCTGGCCGCCTACCGGCGGCTGGCCGAGGCCGGGTTCGAGGGCCTACGAACCAGGGACGTCGCGGCCGAGGTGGGGGTGAACATCGCCACCCTCCACTACTACTTCCCGAGCAAGGAGGCCTTGATCAGGGGAGTCGTCGGCCATGCCATGGGGCGATTCCGGACGGCCTTCGCTCCAGGTTCGAGACCGGGCGAGCAGCTGGCGGCCCAATTCCAGGGGATTCGCCGGCTGGCCAAGGACGAACCCGAACTATTCATGGTGATGGGCGAGCTCGCCCTGCGTTCGGGCCGAGATCCAGCCATCGCCGCCATCTTCCAGGAGACGATCGAGGCCTGGCACACCACCCTTCGCACCCTGGTCGGACACGCACAGAACGAGGGCTTCGTGGACAAGCGGCTCGATCCCGACACGGTCGCGTCATTGGTGATCGCGACCTTGAATGGGCTATTCATGGTGCCGGTCGCCAACACAGCTTCGGCGCGGGTCGACAGGGCGCTCGGTCAGCTGGAGAGTTTTCTTGGACTCAAGAAACAAGGGCCGCACGGGTAAGGCGTACTTACTTCTTCCGCTCGCGTGGGTTGCTGCGATTCCCCACCCGGGTGCCTCCCGCGCCTGCGGCGCGGGGACCCCAGAGGACAGCCGACCTCCCCACAAGTGGGGAGGCGAGTTAAGGCCGACCTTCTATCCGTCCGCTTGGGTTAGGTGCGATTCCCCACCCGGGTGCCTCCCGCGCCTGCGGCGCGGGGACCCCAGAGGACAGCCGACCTCCCCCCGTGGCGGGGAGGCGAGTTGTGCGATTCCCCACCCGGCGCTCTGCGCGCGCCGACCTCCCCACTGCGTGGGGAGGCGAACTACTCCCACCCAACAACCCTCGTCCTCGAGGATGAGGGGAAAGATCGATCTTCGTGCTGACGACGTGGGGACCCGCGAAACCTAGCTTGATGGTCATGGAAAACATCACAGTCGTCGAAACCAGCGGACTCACCAAGCGTTACGGAAACGGAGTCCTCGCCGTCGACTCCGTGGAGATGAGCGTGCGGCGTGGGGAGGTGTATGGCTTCCTCGGGCCCAACGGCGCCGGGAAGACCACGACCTTGCGCATGCTCGTGGGCCTCATCCGGCCCACCTCGGGCACGGCCACAGTCGCCGGCCACGCGCCGGGCGACCCGGCCGGGCTCGCGAAGATCGGCTCGCTCGTGGAGGCGCCGGGCTTCTACCCGTACCTCTCCGGCCGCGAGAACCTCAAGGTGGTCGCGGACTTCGCGAGCATCAACCACAAGCGCGTCGAGGAGGTGCTCGACATCGTCGAGCTCACCTCTCGCGCCGGGCGCAAGTTCGGCACCTACTCGACCGGCATGAAGCAGCGACTCGGCGTCGCCGCCGCGCTGCTCAAGGACCCTGAGCTCCTCATCCTCGACGAGCCCACCAGCGGGCTCGACCCGCAGGGCATGGCCGAGATGCGCAAGCTCATCAAGGACATCGGCCAGGGCAACCGGACCGTGCTCCTCTCGAGCCACCTGCTCCCGGAGGTCGAACAGATCTGCGATCGCGTCGGCGTGATCCGGGGCGGCAAGCTCGTCACCCAGTCCACCGTGCAGCAGCTGCTCGGCAAGGAAGGCGTCCTGGTCACGGCCCAGCCTATCGATCGCGCATTCGAGCTCCTGACCGGCATGTTCGGCGTTGCGGCGGTGAGCCGGCAGAACGGCTCCATCCGGCTGCAGACCGACCCCGCCGGCAGTCTCGAGATCAACAGCCGGCTCATGGCCGCCGGCATCGGTGTCAGTGAATTGAGGCCAATCGAAAGGTCGCTGGAGGAAGCCTTCTTCCAGCTCACAGGGGAGAAGCAAGGATCATGATCGCAAGCATCAAAGCTGAATGGCGTAAGAACCGATTTCGCCCGGCCTTTCTCGTATCGGCCGGACTCATCGCGGGCATCGTCGTGCTCTTCTACTCGGCCGAGTGGTACCAGGCGACCCACCCCGGCGGCGTCCGGGACGCCGTGTCGATCCTGACGCTCTACCCCGACCAGTTCGTCAACAACGTCATGGGCGCCGGCTTCCCGCTCGGGGCCGCGATGGCTCTCGTGCTGGGCGCGCTGATCGCCGGGTCCGAGTACTCGTGGGGAACCTTGAAGACCGTCTTCACCCAGCGACCCGGCCGGCTCGCGACCCTGACCGGTCGCGTGGTCGTCTTCCAGGTGTGGATGGCGATCATGACCGTCATCATCTTTGCGGTCGGAGCCGGATACAGCGCCGTCATCGCGTCGGCACAGGGCCACGCCATCGTGTGGCCGGCGGCAATCGACGTCGTCAAGGGCATGGGTGCGATCTGGCTCGTGCTGGCCGTGAACGGCTTGCTCGGAATGGCGCTCGGCGCCCTGTTCAGGCAGTCGGCGGCGGCGCTCGGCGTCGGCCTGATCTACGTCACCGTGCTGCAGATCATCCTGGTCCGATTCATCGCCGCCTTCAACGGCGGCACATATAAGTGGATCACCAGCTGGTTCGACGGCCAGAACGCGACGGCGTTGCTGAACTCGTTCACATCGCCCGCATTCGGACGCGCGACTCCTCCGGCGATCGGCGCGGAGCAAGCGGTCCTCACGCTCGTCGCCTACCTTGCAGTCTTCATCGTCGCGGCCGCCGCCCTGCTGCGGCAGAGGGACGTCACATAGCCAACTTCCCAGCTCCATCCAGTTTTCGGGGCCGGCCGTGGTCATGGATCGCGGGCCGGCCTCGGCTCGTCGACGGCCTGCTCGTGGCGATCACCCTGGTGCCCGCCCTCATCGGGACCATCGCCGTCGACTACTTCCATGTTTCGACACCGCTCTTCATCGCCGCCCTCGTGCTGGTGCTCTTCAAGTCGGTGCCGCTGTGGTGGCGCCGGCGCCAGCCGGTGGCCGTGCTGGTCGTCGTCACGGCCGCGTTGCTGGTTGGTGAGCTGCTCGGCCTTGCGCAGGTCGCGTCAGACGGCGCCGTCATCCTGGCGGCCTACGCGGTGTCGGTGTACGGCAGCTCGACCGCGCGGCTGTGGGTGGTCGCGCTCGCCGCCCTCGAGACGGTGGTGGTGTTCATCACGGCGATCACCGGCATCACACCCCGGCGCGAATCTCTGCTCACCCTGGGCCCGCCCGTGCTGGTGGCGTGGGTGATCGGCGATTACATCCGCGGGCGCCGCGCGTTCTTCACCGAGCTGATCACGCGCCACCGCCGCGAGTCGGAGGCATCGCGGCGCCAGGCGGTGGAGGACGAGAGGCTGCGCATCGCGCGCGAGCTGCACGACGTGGTCGCGCACAACGTCAGCCTCATGGCCATCCAGGCCGGCGCGGCGCGCGTGGCCGGCAACGTGGACGGCGCCGGCCAAAAGTCCCTGCAGTCGATCGAGGTGAGCGCCCGAGACACTCTGGCCGAGCTGAACCGTCTGCTCGGCGTGCTGCGGAAGGAGCCCGGTCAGCCGGAGCTCAGCCCGCAGCCTGGATTGGACCAGATCGATGCGCTCCTCGAAGCCGCACGCGACACAGGGCTGGAGGTCGACCTGAAGACCGCGGGCACCAGGCGATCGCTGCCGGCCGCGCTCGACCTCACCGCCTATCGGATCGTGCAGGAGGCGATCACGAACTCCCTCAAGCACGCGCATGCGTCGAGGCTCGAGGTGCGGGTGGCGTATCTGCCCGACGCACTGGAGCTGACCATCCGCGACAACGGCGAGGGCGGATCCGAGGACGCGGTCAGGGCTTCGACCGGACACGGGTTGATCGGCATGCGCGAGCGGGTGGCGCTGTTCGGAGGCGAGCTCGAGGCCGGCTCCTCGGATGTGGGCGGCTTCACCGTCCGTTCCCGGCTGCCGATCGCATGATCCGGGTCGGGATCGCGGACGACCAGGAGATGGTGCGCGCGGGCTTCCGTATGATCGTCGGCTCGCAGACGGACATGGAGGTCGCGGGCGAAGCAGGGGACGGCCAGGCCGCGACCGAGCTGGTCCGGCGCGAGCGGCCCGACGTGATCCTCATGGACATCCGCATGCCGCGCGTCGACGGCATCGCGGCGACTCGCACGATCACGGCGGCCGGCACGCCCACGCGCGTGGTCATCCTCACGACCTACGAGCTCGACGAATACGTTTTCGACGCGCTCGCCGCGGGCGCGTCCGCCTTCCTGCTCAAGGCGGCGCCGCCGGAGGACCTCATTCGCGCGATCCGCGTGGTGGCGTCAGGCGACGCCTTGCTGTCGCCGTCGGTGACTCGCCGGCTGATCGAAGAGTTCGCCAAGCGACCCGAACCTCAAGCGCGCAAGGCCAAGCAGCTCGAGGTTTTGACGGAGCGCGAGCGGGAGGTGCTGCGCGAGGTGGCGGGCGGGTTCACCAACGCCGAGATCGCGGCGCGCCTGCACGTCGCCGAGACCACTGTGAAGACGCACGTCGCGCACCTGCTCGACAAGCTCCAGCTGAGGGATCGGGTGCAGGCGGTGATCCTCGCTTACGAGGCGGGACTCGCCGGAGTTTAGTGCCCCTTAGGTTTGCGCGATGCGGACTCGAGCTCGTCGAGTCGCGGGCCGATCTCGGCCAGGTCAAGAGCCTGCTTGACGAGCTTGATCATGTCGCCGCGGCCGTCTTGCCGGATCCACTCCAGGATGGCCTCAAAAGTCGCGGTCAGGAAGACCATGGCCAGGACCCTCAGCTCGAAGTCGGAGGCGTCCCGACCCGTCCGGGAGGCCAGGATGCTCGCGATGAGATCTCGCGCTTTCTCGATCTCCTCCCAGAGCCGCGCCCTCAACTCGGGCACTGCGAGCGAGAGCTTCGATCGAGCGAGGATGACGTCGTG
>WNFA01001594.1_pt1 | contig 18517 bp, 11 predicted proteins | sample 5400481 | NCBI WGS metagenome assembly WNFA01 (sample SAMN13153340, study PRJNA577476) | soil metagenome | isolation source: 120 cm saprolite under Douglas fir tree site 2 hole 1 replicate 2 | place: USA:California | collected 2015-04-18
GTGCGCATGCTCTGGCCCTCCGGAGTGATACAGGATGAAATCCAAATTGCCGGATTGAAAGACCACAGCTTCCTGGAAATGGACCGCCGCGGCAGTTCCTGTCCCACGCTGTTCGCCTGGGATGGCACCCACTACCAATTGATTGGAGACATGCTGGGCGCGGGCGTGGTGGGCCACTGGATTGGCCCCAACCAGCGCGACATTCCGCGGCCGACAGAGTACATCAAGATTCCGCGCAGCTCCGTTCGCGAAAGGAACGGCAAGCTTAGTTTCCGTTTCATGGAGCCGCTCGAGGAGGCAGTCTATCTCGACCAGGTAAAGCTGCTGGCGGTCGATCATCCAGCCGCGATCGACGTATTTCCCAACGAATATTTCGCCAGCAACCCACCGTATCCGCCGTTCAAGGTTGTCTACAGCCGCGATGCTCGCCGTCCGGCGGGAGCGTGGGACGAGCATGGACACAACGTCTTGCCCGACCTGCTGGCGCATCGTTTCTTCGGCGATTTTGAGTTGCAGCGCTTTCAGGGCTTTGCGAAAAGCCACAGCCTGGAACTCGATCTCGGCGAACCGTATCGCGGCGGCCCGATCTGGCTGCTGATGCACGGCGAGATTGAATACTTCTCCGCCACCAGCATGTACGCCGCCTACCAGGCTGGCATCGAGGCGGTCGCGCCCTATGTCGAAGCCCAGGACCCTAACGGAAAATGGGTCCGTGTGATGGACGATATGGGCTTTCCCGCCGGCGGTCCGCGCACCATGACGGCCGATTTGACCGACAAGCTGCCGCCGGGAACGCAGCGGATCCGCATCACCACCAACCTGCAGATTTACTGGGACAACATTCTGGTGAATCGCGCGGCGCAAGATCAGAACTCCCGCCTGACACCGGTTCCACTGGCGCGCGCCGATCTGCGCTTCCACGGCTTCCCGCTGAAAGTTGAGAACCAGCCGCCGGGCAATGTGTTATATGTCTACGAAAAAACCAGTCCCACCGGTCCGTACACGCGCCCTGCGGGTGCGTACACACGCTACGGCGACGTGCGTGCTCTGCTCACCGGCTACGACGATCGCCTCGTAGTGTTCGGGTCAGGCGACGAAGTGGTTCTGGATTTTGATCCCGCAAAACTTCCGCTCTTGCCCAAGGGTTGGACGCGCGATTACTTCTTCGTGGCCAACGGCTACGAAAAAGACATGGATTTTTACGCCGCCGAGGCCAACACGGTGCAGCCTCTGCCCTTCCGTAGTATGGGCACGTATCCGTATCCGAAGGGAAGGTCATTCCCGCTGGATGATGCGCACGTGGACTATTTCCTGAATTACAACACGCGGCATTTGTCCGGGAACGAACCGAAGGCTTTCCGGTTCGACTATCCGCGCTGAGCCAGTGTCATCCTGAGCGGAGTGGCTGCTTCGCGATGCGAAGCAGCTGCGCAGTCGAAGGACCCCTATAGTCAATCGGCGGTAAGTGCGGAGACTTCACTGAGCCGGCGAGAAAAATCCCTCTATGCGAGAGTTGTTTTAGCCGCAGGCGTCCTTCGACTCCGGCGGTTCATTCGCAAGCGAATGAACCGTCTGCGCTCAGGATGACAATACGCATGGCTGGGCCCCTCGTTGAGCAATTCGATGCGCTCGGACGACTGTCCGTTTGCGACGTGGCTAATCTAGTACCAAATCGTTTTAATCGTTGACAGCGCCGCACGCGGCATAATCCAATACGCGGGAATGGCAACCACTTCTACCGGGACCACTTCTTCCCCCGCCCTGCGCCTTCGAAGATCGCTTACGCTTTGGGACCTGATTCTTTACGGCATCATCGTGATCCAGCCTACGGCGCCCATGCCCGCGTATGGGGTCTTCAGCAACGCTGGTGGCGGCCACGTGGTCACCTCCATTCTGATCGCCATGGTCGCGATGGTGTTCACGGCCATGAGCTACGGACGAATGGCGCGAGTCTATCCCAGCGCGGGTTCGGCCTATACCTACGTGGGCCGCGAGTTGCATCCCTCGCTCGGGTACGTCACCGGCTGGAGCATGACCATGGATTACATTCTCAATCCCTTGATCTGCACCATCTGGTCGGCCAAGGCGATGGCCGATTTGTTGAATGGAACCCGTTATCAGATTCCTTATCCCGGTTTGCTGTGGCCAATATTCTTTGCCGTTTTGTTCACCGCTCTGAACCTGCGCGGTGTCCAGACTTCAGCCCGAATCAATCAGATCCTTTGCGCCATCATGGGCGCCGTGATCCTGGCCTATTTCTGGTACACGATCCGGTACATCTTTCATTTGCCGCAATTTCCGGAAGCTTATTTTTTGCGCCCGTTCTACAATCCCGAAACGTTTACGGTGAGTCGCGTGTTTCACGGCACATCCGTGGCAGTGCTCACCTACATTGGTTTTGACGGCATTTCGACCCTGTCCGAGGAGGTTGAAAATCCCAAGCGCAACATTTTTCTGGCGACTGTTCTGGTCTGCGTGATCACCGGGTTTCTGGCTGCGGCTGAAGTCTATGGAGCTCAACTGTTGAGCTCGCAGTACCTGTTCTCGGCGGCCGAGGTGGAGAACGCCTTCAGTCATGTGGCAGCAATTGCGGGCGGTCCTTTGCTGACCAAGGTGATCAGTCTGACGCTCCTGGTAGCGACCATCGGTTCTGGGATGGGATCGCAACTCGGAGCGGCCCGCCTGCTTTACGGTATGGGACGCAGCAATGCCATTCCCAAAAAGTTTTTTGGTGCCATCCATCCCAGGACCCGAATCCCCGCGAACAATGTGATTTTCGTGGGTGTGATTGCGCTGGTTGGCGCTTTTCTAATTACTTACGATGTGGGTGCCGAGCTGCTCAACTTCGGCGCGCTGATTGCATTTATGGGCGTCAACATTGCATCGCTCACCCACTATTACATTCGTGGCGAAGACCGCAGTCCGTGGCAGTTGATCCCGCCTGTGCTGGGCTTTCTGATTTGCCTGTTCATCTGGATTCATCTGTCGAAGATGGCGATGATCGTGGGTTCCATCTGGATGATTGCGGGCATCGCGTATGGAGCCTGGAAGACACGAGGCTTCCAGGCTGAACTAGTGAATTTTGACGTCCCCCCGGAAGAAAGCTGAAAAGTCTGCAAGAAGCGTGCCCGCCGAAAATATTCAAAAGACGGCACCTAACTCACCCAATCCAGAAATTTGTACCAGGCCCCGGCGAGGGGTAGGAACCAAGGGGTTCCGTTGTACAGCCCCAGCGGCGCGCCCGGAAACGGGATGCCAACGAACGGATTTTCCGGCTTCTCTCCTGCGATCAACTCCGCCATTTTCTGTCCCTGCCAGGTGGCCATGGCGACGCCGTGCCCGGCGTACCCCACCGCGTAGTAGATGCCATCCATCTGTCCGGCATGGGGCATGATGTCGAAAGCAAAATCAAGCGTGCCGCCCCAGACGTACTCGACTTTCACGTCCCGCAGTTGGGGATAGACATCGATCATGCCAAGGCGCAGGATCTCCGCACTCTTGCGGATGGAATCCGCGGTTTCAGGGAAAAATGCCGCCCGTCCTCCAAAGAGCATGCGATGGTCAGGAGTGAGCCGGTAGTAGTAGAGATAATTCTTGGAGTCGTAGATCATACGATTGCGTGGGCTTAGTTCGCGAGCCAACGACTCGGAAAGAACTTCCGTGGTGATGATGTAGGAACCAATGGGAATGATCTTTTTGCGCAGCGTGGGCGTCACCGCACCGGTGTAGCCGCTGGTGCCGACGAACACGTCGCGGGCTCGAAGATCGCCGTGAGAGGTGGTCAGTCGCCAGCCCTGGCTTCCTTGCCTTTCGATTTTTTCTACTTTTGTCCCTTCAAAGATCGCGGCGCCCGCCTTGGCTGCCGCGCGCGCCAGTCCGGCCACGTATCTTGCAGGATTCAGCCCGGCGCTGATTTCATCCACCATCCCGCCGTAGTAGATCGCCGATCCGATTTCGGATTGCAATTGGCTGCGCGGAACGATGCGCAACTGGTGATTGAATTCGCGGGCGATCACTTCTGCCTGGCGGGCGTAGTCGTCGAAATGCTTTTGTTTGCACGCCACCTCGAGATGTCCGCAGCGGGAAAAATTGCACTCGATATTTTCCTCGCGGACCAGTTGCTCCACGCAATCCATCGACGCCAGCGACGCCGCGTACATGTGCCGCGTGCGCTCGCGGCCGTACATCGAGATCAGCTTGTTGACGCCCAGCTTCAGCCCGGTGAGCACCATGCCGCCGTTCCGCGAACTGGCGCCCCAGCCGACGGTTTCGGCCTCCAGCACGGCAACCGTTGCTCCGCGTTGCGCCAATGTCCGCGCCGCGGACAGGCCGGTGAATCCGGCGCCAATCACGGCCACGTCGACGCTGTCGGGCAGCGGCCGCGCGGCAACGGTCGGCGGCATCTTCACTGTCGTCAGCCAGAAGTTCTGTTCCTGGATGGGCATGCTGTATTTCTTCCGTTCGCTTCGACTGGCTCTCGCGGGCGAGTCGCCCGCGGCCACACGGGCGCGGTGACCGAGCATTGTAGTGTATGGACAGCAGACATGGGGGCCTCATGATGCGCGTTACCCCTGTGCCTTGAACCTAGTCCCCGAACCTCTTAGACTTAAGTCATGCACGTGCACGCCAGCCACGGTGGCAGTGAGAAGACCTCGCAAGTGTTGCGGGTTTCGCTGGGCGTAACCGCGGCCTACATTGTGCTGCTGGTGGTTGCCGGCATTCGCGCCCACTCGCTGGCCCTGCTTTCCGAGGCCGGGCACAATCTTTCCGATTTTTTTGCCCTGCTGCTTTCCCTGACTGCAGTATATCTACAGTCCCGCCCGCCCAGTTCCACCAAGACTTATGGCTATCACCGGGCCGGGGTGCTGGCCGCGCTGGTCAACGCGGTTTCGCTGGTTGCGGTCTCAGGCTTCATTTTCTATGAAGCGTTCCAGCGTTTGCAGAACCCGCAGCAGGTGCACGCGGGCGTAATGATCAGCGTAGCCGCCGCTGGCGTGGTGATGAATGGAGTGATCGCCCTGCTCCTCTATCGCGCCGGAAGCGATGTCAACATCCGCAGCGCGTTGCTGCACGAAATCGGCGACACGCTTTCGACGGGAGCGGTCATCCTGGGCGGCTGGATGATCATGGCTACGGGCCGGTACTGGATTGATCCCGTGCTTTCGGTAGCGATCGGCGTCCTCATCCTGTGGTCGGGATTCGGCATCGTGCGCGAGACCCTCAACATCCTGCTCGAAGGCACGCCGCGCGGCATCAAACTCGAACAGGTTGAAGCCGCGATGCGCCTGATCGACGGAGTCAACGATGTTCACGACCTGCATGTCTGGAATATCGGATCGGAAACGCGCGCTCTCTCCTGCCACATTTCCATCGCTGACATTCCGCCATCCGTCAGTGAGCGTATACTGCGCGATTTGAAGGAATGCCTGCGGCATGACTTTCAGATCAGCCACACCACCATCCAGTTTGAGAACGTGGATTGCGAAGTAGCCCATGGGTGCGTGATTCCGGTAGCGGAGTCGGCGGGCGCAAAAGAACACAGGCACTAAGAGAATCGGTGCTTCCCCGAACACACTCTTCTTCACAAATTGCAAACATTTTTTTACAATAAAGTGACACAATCCACGCGTCAATGTTGCCGCCGCTGAATCTAACCTTTCAAACACGCTGAAGATTTCTTCACGAACAGACCGCGGTCTAAGTAATGAGCAGGCACAAGAAGGCATCTTGGGGCGAGCCTGATTTACGGCGGGTTTCCACGGGTGTGGATGAAACCGTGGATCGGGAACGCTCGAAGATCGACATAGGACGGCAACTAACGACGATTTCAAAAGGAGAAGTCATGAAGAAGTATTTGTTGGGCGCACTCATTACGCTCACTGGTCTGTTCGTGCTGGCTGCAGGAGCTCAGGCTGAGACAGGCGACGTGGTAGTGCATATCAAGCAGGATTTCATCGCCGGGGGGAAAGCGTTTCCCGCGGGGACATACAAGGTCTCGCAGGATTTCGTGGGAACCTCTCAGGCCCTGCTTCTGCGCGGTGAGCAACCAGGCGAGTCGGCATTCCTCGTTCCAACCGCGCACGACTCGTCTTACCCGAAACGGCTGGAAGTAAAGCTGACGCGAGCGGGCGACGTGTATTACCTGAGCGAAGTGGCGACTGAATTCGGGGTTTACACTCTGGCCCTGCCACGGGGCGAGACACGCATGGCCACGGCAAAAGACCAAGGTACGATGTCCTCGTCCGGAAGCAACTAATTGTTTTGGAGCGGTGACAGAGCGATGTCGGCAAGAGCCAGGGCGCCCTGGCTCTTGTTGCATTCAAGTAAGAATCTTGACGGTAGGCACAGCGGTTCGGCGGGCTGGCGAACCTAAAGCAGTGGCTGTGAGCGGCGATGGGAGCCCATCAATCTCGTCAGTTCTTTTGCTTTCGGAAAATCTCCGAGGCTCGTTCAATTGTGTCCGCCTCTTCTGGCAGCTTGTCGGGACGCAGTCGAACGATGCGGGGAAAGCGTAATGCATAGCCGCTCTCATGGCGGTCGGAGCGCATCATGTTGTTGAAGGCCACTTCCAGGACGATCTTTGGCTCGACCACCAGCCGGAAGCCTTGATCTTCGACCGCGTGTGCCAGGAACCACTTGGTCATCTCGGCAATTTCGGTGTCGGTCAGGCCGGAGTATGCCTTGCCGATGTTCACCAGTCTGTCTCCATCTCGTACCGCGAAGGTGTAATCACTCAGCACTCCGATGCGTTTGCCGTGGCCGTATTCGACGGCCGTGACCACCACGTCCAACGTTGCTAGTTCGCGCTTGAGCTTGAGCCATGCCTTGCCGCGCCGTCCCGGCGTGTACGTCGACTCGGGATCTTTAATCATCAATCCCTCGTTGCCCCGGGCTCGTGCGGCTTCGAAAAGTTCATCCAGTTCCTGCGAAGTTGAAGCTTGGAACACGGGGGCGCGGAAGACTTGGGCATTCGAGACGCGGGCGTCGTCGCCGAATTCAAAACGTGATTGGCTCCCTGCGGCGCTGCGCGGAACCGCTTGCGATTTTCTCGGAACCGCCAGCAGCGCGTCGAGGATGTTCGACCGCTCGCGCAGAGAATGCTCCAGGAACAACTCGCCTTCGGCGTAGAGCACATCGAAGACGAGATAAGCCACGGGCACTTGCCGCATCCACTGTTCGCTGACTCGCTTTCGTCCCAGGCGCTGCTGCAGCGTGCTGAACGGGAGCGCCCGGCCAGACTCTGTGCCGTCGTAGCTCCAGGCCACGATCTCGCCATCGAGAATCGCGTTCTGCGGCAAGCCAGCCAGGGCCTCGGGTAACTCAGGAAAAGATTCGGTGATCTCGTCCCGGGTGCGGGAGAAGATCCGCACCTCGGTGTCGGAGCAGTGCGCCTGGGCGCGGATGCCATCGTACTTGTCTTCCACCAGCGCCTTGGGGAAATAACTGAGCGCTTGCTCGGCTGACTCTGCCGGGCTGGCCAGCATGAAACCCAGGGGATGGAACATCCGCATCTTGGCGTCGCGCAATGTTTGCGTCTCAGCCAGTTTCAGCGTCTCGCCAATATCGCCGAGCAGCATGTTGGCCCGCTGGACTTCACTGAGCGCACACCCATATGCCCTGGCGATTGCCTCCTCGACCAGGCTTTCTTTCAGGCCGATCCGCAAATCGCCGGTGATGATCTTTACGATGTACTTGGCCTCCAGCGGTGTGGCCATGGAAAGAAAGTCGCGCACCAGCGCGGACTTGGCCGCCGGCCCGTGTGCCGCCGCGATCTCCCGGAAGCGGGCGGCAACGTCGGTTACACTTAGCGCTGAACTGCCGCGCTTCGCCCGGCCTAGACCGGCGGGGGAGCCCGTCCCTGCGTAATCTGCGTCGAGTACTACTTCGGCTACGGCGCCAAGGTCTCCGAACTGGCGGTAGGCGGTGGTGAGTTCCGCTTCACTTTTTCCCGAGAGCTCAGCGACAATTCGCCACAGAACCCTGCCGCCGACCTGCAGGGTGGTTTCCTCCCACACCGGAAACGGTCTTCCGGAGAGAAACACCGCGGAGACCGACGCCTCCTCCGCCGTGCACGATTTCAGATATTCGGCGACGATCGCGGTCTTTTCGAGTTTCTTGGTGGTACCGGCGATACGTTCGCAGGCTTCGGCTAGCTTGATCATGGGTCCGTGGGATTTCCTTCGTGGGACTTCGTGGTTCAGAGTTTTTGGCGGACTGCGGAAACCAAAATCGCTAACCACGAAGGACACGAAGTCTCACGAAGGAATTTTAAATTACACTAAACCCCGTCCCTTTGGTCACTTAGCTTCGTCCGCCACCCGGCCTGTGCCATCCTAAATGAATCTGCCTGTGGTAACCTTGTGGCCTGAGCCTTGCTCAATCGGAAGGGCATCTAACAGATATGCGTTTTTTGGGAACATGGTGGCGCTTCCTTGTAGCCGTCCAGTTGCTGCCCGCGCTTGAGGGCGGCGAGGAAACTCTGGTCGGCGGCCAGGCCGTGCTTGAGGGCGTTATGATGCGCTCTCCGCACGCGTGGGCCATCGCCTGCCGCAAACCTTCCGGCGAGGTTTCCACCCACAGCGAGCCTCTGGAGCGGCTTTCCGAAAAACGCAAGTGGATGGCGTGGCCAGTGATTCGCGGAGTGGTCACGCTCGGTCATGCCATGACGCTGGGCTTCCGGGCGCTGAAGTTCTCTGCCAACGTGGCGCTGGATGAACTGCAGCCTGAGCCCGCGGCGGACAAGAAGAAACTCGAGATCAGCGGCTGGATGGCTGCGGTCAATATTGTCATCTCCGTCGGATTTTTTGTTTTCATGTACAAGTTTTTGCCCCTGCTGGCGGCCACGGAACTGAAGCGGGTGAACCCGCTGTTTGGCGGGCAGATTATTTTCAACCTGGTGGATGGCGTTATCCGGATTGCTCTCTTTCTTCTGTTTATCTGGGGAGTATCGTTGTGGAGCGATATCCACCGGGTGTACGAGTACCACGGCGCGGAACACAAGACGGTTTATGCTTTCGAAAATGGCGATCCGCTGGAGATTGCGGCGGTGCAGAAATATTCCACGTACCATCCGCGTTGCGGCACCAGCTTCCTGATGACGGTGATGCTGATTTCGATCATGGTGTACATCCTGGTCTCCGCTGTGTTGCCGGTAACCACGTTCTGGACCAAGTTTGGCATGCGAATCGCGCTGCTGCCGGTCATCGCGGGCCTCTCGTATGAGATCATTCGATTCGCCGCCAGGCACCGCGGATCGTTGTTCGCGCTCATGACCACGCCCGGCCTCTGGCTTCAGCGCATCACCACCCAGCCTCCGTCTGACGACCAGGCCGAGTGCGCCATCATCGCGCTGGATCGTGCCATGGCACTGGAAAAAGAGCACGGCGGCGAACTCGTTATTGCCTAGCGGTCCCCCCCGCGAATATTTTCTCCAAACCTTTTCCGGTAATAGAATTGAAATACTCAAAGGCCGCTGCCTGATGGCTGACGACCGAAGACTGACGACCAACGACTGATTTCATGTTTGAACGGCTTGACCAAATCGAAGCGCGCTACGAAGAGCTGACTCAGGCTCTCGCCTCGCCGGAGATCATGAGCGACTCGGGCAAGTACCAGAAGACGGCCAAAGCGCACAGCGAAATCTCGTCGATCGTCGAGAAGTACCGTGAGTACAAAGACCTGACGCGCGGTATCGCCGAGAGCAAAGCCGTGCTCGCGGACGAAAAAGATTTGGAGATGCGCGCCTACGCGCAGGAGGAACTCGACAAGTTGCAGGCCCGGGTCGGTGGTGTGGAAGAAGAGCTTAAGGTTTTGCTCCTGCCCAAGGATCCCAACGACGAGAAGGATGTGATCCTGGAAATCCGAGCCGGCACCGGCGGCGACGAAGCCACACTCTTTGCCGCGGAAATGTTCCGAATGTATACGCGCTATGCGGAAACGCAGGGCTGGAAGGTTGAAGTGCTCTCCACTTCCGATTCTTCAGTGGGCGGGTTGAAGGAAGTGATCGCCATCATCGAAGGCCAGCGGGTCTTCTCGCGCATGAAGTACGAGAGCGGCGTGCATCGGGTGCAGCGTGTGCCGGCCACCGAGCAGCAGGGACGCGTACACACTTCCGCGGTGACGGTTGCGGTGCTGCCTGAGGCCGAGGATGTGGACATCAAGATCGAAGCCAAAGATTTGCGCATTGACACGTTCTGCTCCTCCGGGCCCGGTGGGCAGTCGGTAAACACGACTTATTCGGCAGTGCGCATTACTCATATTCCAACCAACACGGTGGTCAGCTGCCAGGACGAGAAGTCGCAGATCAAGAACCGCGAGAAAGGGATGCGCGTGCTGCGCGCGCGATTGTACGAAGTGGAGATGCAGAAGCAGCAGGACGCGCTGGCCAAGGAACGCAAGGCGATGGTCGGCTCGGGCGACCGCAGCGAAAAAATTCGGACTTACAATTTCCCCCAGAACCGCGTCACCGACCACCGTATCGGCCTCACCATTCACCAACTGGAGCAGGTCATGGACGGCAAGCTTCAGCCGCTGATCGACGCGCTGGTAGCCCACTACCAGGGCGAAAAGCTGAAAGCGGAAGCCACCGGTGTAGTGTAAAAGCCATATGAGGATAGGGTCTCTCTTTCCAGCATCTGCGTCTATTCTGCTGTGCGTGATCATGCCGGTTTGCGACAGGATCGATTCGTCGATGAACCAGGGGCTTGAAGAAGAGAAGTCGTACACACGCCACGCCATGGAGTATCACCGGAAACACCCGGACCAGCGACGCGGTAACAAGGTGCTGGAGGAGTGGTCGACCGCCGATTATGTTGCCCGGGCAGTTGCCAGCCAGAAAACCTCTGGCGATTGGGCGCGTTTCAGTGACCGGTTGGAATTCCTGCGGCCTCAGATTCGGCATAATGCTACGGGGCATCCTTTCTGCGTAGTTCAAACGAGCGACGGCATCGTTATAGTGGATTACTTGTCAGATGCGCCTTCGAGCTGCACACTAACTCAGGTCTTCGACACGGCGCGGATCAAGTCTGGTGATATGGAGTTCTCAGGACGGACCGACTACTGGATATATGTTCTGAGGCCCTCGGGCAATTAGGCAGGGCTCGCGCCGATCACAGCTGCGCGAGGCGAAAGACAGAACGTGTTGCTGCGTGCCGCCCTCAATTCCGCCGTCTCCCGCCTAGACACCGCAAACGTTCCCTCGCCTCGCATGAACGCCGAACTGCTGCTTATGTTCACTCTGGGATGTGACCGGGCTTATCTCCACGCTCATCCCGAGCGCGAACTGAGTGCATCGGAACAGGCCCGGTACGATGACGCTCTTGCCGAGCGCGCTCGCGGCGTGCCCGCGCAGTACATCACCGGCCACCAGGAATTTTGGGCTATGGATTTTATCGTGACACCGGCAGTGCTGATCCCGCGTCCCGAAACCGAGCACGTGATCGAGACCGTATTGCAACTAGCTTGTGTGGGGCGGGCACCCTCGCCCGCCGCCTTGCGCTTGGTTGATGTTGGCACGGGCTCGGGCTGTATCGCACTGGCCCTGGCCAACGAATTGCCACAAGCCGAAATCCATGCGACGGACATTTCACCCGCCGCCCTCGAAATCGCCCGCGCCAACGCCGCGCGCCATCAACTCGGTAGCCGGGTGCAGTTTCACGAGACTGATCTGTTGCAAGGGCTCGAACCCAAGGCATTCGATTTCGTCATCTCCAATCCGCCCTATGTGGGAGAGTGTGAAGCAGACCAGGTGCAACTCGAAGTTCGGAAATTTGAACCGCGCCAGGCGGTTTTCGCCGGTCCTACAGGCCTTGAAGTTATCGCACGGCTGATCCCGCAGGCTCGCGATGCGCTTAAGCCAGGCGGCCGGCTGGTGATGGAAATCAGCGGCACGATTGCGGATGGGGTGAAGCGATTGCTTGAAGGATGGGATGAAGTACGTATGACGAATGACCTGCAAGGGATTCCGCGAGTAGTGTCAGCACGAACCACGTAGGCCCGGACGCCCTCGTCCGGGCGGGGGACCGAAGCTCGCCGCCTGTCCAAGAGCAAGTCCCATTCGACTCCCCCTCGCATACGCTCGGGTTCGCTCAGGGCAGGCTCTCCACTCCGCTCGCGGCGCGTCGCTTCGGTCGGGATGACAGTTCTTGGGGAATTCTAGAATTCCACCCGTACCCCAAACTGTGCGGCGAAGGGAATTCCCACCGTCGTGCCTGGTCCAAAGAAATCTCCCAGGGCGCCGGAGGGGACGCGCAATTGATTAAGGCTGGTGATGGGCTGGGTCTGCGAGCAGGCCGCGTTCAGACAGAAGGCGGTAGCTTTGCTGATATCGTTGACCGGGGTAGGAAGAGCCGATATGTCTGCCACGAAGTTGTTGCCGGGATTATTGCGATTGAACAGATTGAAGAATTCGACAAAAGGATTTACCGACCAGCGCTCACGAATTATGAAGGGCCGGCTGACCCGCAGATCAACCTGTACGTAGGGAGTTCCGCGAAACTGGTCGAGACTGGTTTGAATTCCATTTACCACAGCGCGATCGTTCAAGGGATCGCCCACGCCGTTGACGTCGACCGGCGTAGTGAGGGTGAAGGGCCGGGCGCTTTCGGCCTGAGTTAGAGTGGTCAGCTGAATCCCTCCCGGCGCGTGGACCGTTCCCGCAAGCACGAAGCGGTGACGAACATCTTCCCCGGACGGGCCGTAATCGCCCTTGCCGAACGGGTTCAGGGGATCGCAAACCCCGTTCACGTAGTCGAAGAGTTCGCCAATCACGCAGCCCCAGGTTTTTGCGCTGGAGAGCGTGTAGTTCGCGATCAGGTTAAAACGCCGCGAGACGTTGCCTTGCAGATGAAACGCCAAGCCGTCGTAGCTGGAGCGGTTGTCCGACCGAAATACTTCCAGATTGGGGGCGGCGGCCGGCAACGTAAAACCGGCGACATACGAATAGTGCCGGTAGGCATGCACGCCTTGCTCATGCGTCCAGTCCGCGCTCAGGGTCCATTTTGAGTTAAACGCGTGCTGGATGCCGGCGCTGCCGTGGAGCGCATAGGGCGTTTTGTAATGCGGATCGATCAAGGCTCCCGCGCCCCCGGCGGGAACGCAGCCCGGGTCACTGGGCGCAACGCAGGGCTGCGGGGCGGTATTTACGGCCTGAAGCGCGGTCACCCAGCCGTTCTGGGCGAGGTCATCGTAGTAGAGGCCGACGCCGGCGCGGATCACAGTGTTTCCGCTTCGTCCGGGAGAATACGCGATGCCCAGACGGGGCGCGAACGCCGCGCGATAGTCATGCGGAGCGCTGGTGATGAGAGGAATATTCAGCGCCTTCAGAGTCAGGAGAGCGGGGTTGTCAGCCTGACTGCGTCCCGAAGCGGTGAAGAGCCCGAAAGTGGTGTCATAGCGCAGGCCGTAGTTGACTGTCAGATGACTGGTGACTCGCCAGGAATCCTGTGCGTAGAATCCCAGCCGCTGCACATTTTGCGAAAAGGTGCCATCGCTGGCCGGCGTGTCCGTGCAGGTCGTATCCGGCGTGGCATTCGGGCCGCACACCAGATCCTCAGGAAACTGTTGCGGGTCGGCCAAATAGTCTGCTGGATCCATTACGAATTGCGTCAGGTTTTCTGCCGTGCCCGGAAGGGCGCCGCTCAGGACGGGCTCGTGAATGAAGTCAACACCAAACCGTGGCGCGTGACGGCCGGTGGCGTGGCTCACGTCGTAACGGAATTGATATTTCTCCTGGTTGCGCACCACTGGAAAAGCGGTAATGGGCGTAACGAACTGTTGGTCGCCAAAAGTTTCGAAACCGGAAATAGTGCTGAACGTGGCGCTGAAAGGAAAAGCCAATGCGAACCCGAGTTCGGAGTTACGCGCCTCGGTGTGGTGCAGGCCGCTGGCGTTGAAGGCGAACGATCCCAACCAGGTCGGACTGAAGATGTACTGATTGCTGAGCACCAGGCTCAGATAGTTGGAATGCGAAGTAGTTCCCGTGGAGGGCAGCGTGGCCTGCTGCACCAGGTTATTGTGAGTGGTGTAGTTGTCGATGGCGGCGCGGAGAAACCATTGCGACTTCGCGGATTGCGCCCAGTCCAGGCGGGTCGTCCCCAGGTAGTCGTGGAAGGGGACGGGGACGTTGTTGGGCACACTGATGGTGCTCACGCCGGGGATCAGGCCTTGTGAGGCCAGCGACGCCAGCGCGTTGAACTGGGAGAGGTTGTCCGGGCTGTAGTTGATGCTGGCGTCTTCGTGCACCCCTTCAAAAGATGAAAAGAACCAGAGCTTGCTCTTCTTGATGGGCCCACCAAGCGTGGCCACATAGTTTTGCCGGGAGAAAGGCTGTTTGGGCTGAGGCGCGGGATTGTCAATCGGAAGCCGCGCATTCAGCGCCGCCCAGCGCCCATAGAACCCCAGATCCCCATGCCACTGATCGATGCCGTGACGGGTCGTGATCACCACGGAACCGACCGTGGTGCGCCCGGTGTCGGCGTCTTCCTGGGAAGTGCGCACGGCAAATTCCTGAATCACATCGGGAGAAAAATTTTGCAGGAAGCCGCCAATGTAGTCGTCCGAATTGTCTCCGCCATCGACCGAAAGCGATACGTTCAAGCCCGAGCTGCCGCCGAAAGAAACCGCCGTGATGCGGGCCTTAGTTGGATCCGAAGGCTCGACCGGTTCGGTCCCGGGAACAAGGTATGCGATGTGCGCAAAACTACGATGGGCCAGCGGTGTGGTTTCAAGGTCCTGCCGCGTAACCGCTCCCTGCTGCACGGCGCTGGTAACGTCAATCGGCTGGGTTGTGATGGAAGACGCCTGTGCCTGCACGTTGACCGTCTGCTGCACCGGCGCCGGCTTCATGGTGACGGTGATCCCGCGGGCCGCGCTGATCACGACCGTCACCTCAGACCGGGCCTCGGCAAAACCCCGCGCATTCACGAGTACGCGATACGTGCCCGGCAGCAGATCGTCGAGGCGAAATTCTCCCTGATGGTTGGCCGTCACTTTGCGTTCAAAGGAATATCCCACTGCTTGCACCGCGATGGCGGCGGAGGGAACGCGTCCGCCGCCGCCGTCCTGCACCGTGCCTACCAACGCTCCGGTCGGGCTCTGCGCGGAGGATGGCAGAAGCAGAGCCAGGGTAAGAATTAACAGCAGGCACAACCTGATGGCGACGGTGGAAGTCTTTCGGATTGGCATCGTCGTTTCCGATTAGGACGAAATTATCACAGAACACCGTGGAGGCGTGATCGCACGAAGGTCGATAGCTCAAAGTTAGACGAGCTCTGCCTGAAAACGTCAACCTGAGGCAGCCATCGCGTTTCTCGTTTGCAGCGGCCTGGATTCTAAGGGTCGGTGACTACAGCCGGGTGAATTTCTTCTACGTCGACCCACTGGGTGGGATATTTGCCGGTGTAGCAGGCGGTGCAGTAGGTAGTCTTCTCGCCGTCGGCACAGGCTTTTTTCATTCCTTCCAGCGAGAGATAGGCCAGGGAATCGGCGCCGATGAATTCGCGAATCTCATCCACCGACTTGTTGGCAGCGATTAATTCTTTCTTAGAAGGAGTATCGACGCCGTAAAAGCAGGGCGAAACCGTGGGCGGACAGGAGACGCGCATATGTACTTCTTTCGCGCCCGCGTTGCGGATCATGCGCACAATCTTGCGGCTGGTGGTGCCGCGCACAATGGAATCGTCGATCAGCACCACCCGTTTGCCCTGAAGCAACGTGCGCACCGGATTCAGCTTCAGCTTGACTCCAAAATCGCGAACACTTTGCCGCGGCTCGATGAAAGTTCGCCCCACGTAGTGATTGCGGATGAGCCCGAAGCGGAAAGGGATGCCGCTTTCGGCGGCGTAGCCTACGGCCGCAGTCACACCGGAATCCGGCACCGGGACTACGACATCCGCTTCCACAGGCGCTTCCCGCGCCAGTTGTCTGCCCAGTCCCTCGCGGCTGGCCTGCACCGGACGTCCGAAGATCAGGCTGTCGGGCCGGGAGAAGTACACGTGCTCGAAGATGCAGCTGGACTGCGCGGCCACAGGAGCATAGAAGCGCGAGGCAATGCCTTCGGGACCGACGATCACCAGTTCGCCGGGTTTGACTTCCCGCTCATACGTTGCCCCAATCAGGTCAAAGGCGCAGGTTTCCGAAGCAAACACGATCGTGTCCTGCTTCTGGCCTTCCAGGCGTGCAATTCTTCCCATCGCCAGAGGACGGAAGCCGCGGGGATCACGCGCCGCAAAAATACGGTCCGAGCTGAGCATGACCAGCGAAAATGCGCCTTCCACGCGGCGCAGCGCGTCGGCCATTGCGTCCGGAAGGGTTTGTTCTTTCGACAGCGCGATCAGGTGAACGATGACTTCGGTGTCGCTATTGGTCTGGAAGATCGATCCCTGGGCCTCCAGGCGATGCCGGATTTCCTGCGCATTCACCAGGTTGCCATTGTGGGCCAGCGCAATCATGCCTTTGTTCGATTGCACCATGATGGGCTGAGCATTGAACAGCACCGAGTCTCCGGCAGTGGAGTAACGCGTGTGTCCGATCGCCAAGGTACCGTGCACTTGCGACAAGACTTCTTCAGTGAAGATGTCGGCGACCAGTCCCATCGCGCGGTGAGCACGCAACGTCAGACCGTTAGAGGTGACGATGCCCGCAGACTCCTGTCCGCGATGCTGCAGCGCATGCAGGCCAAGGTAGGCAAGTTTTTCCGCTTCAGGGTGGGCGTAGATCGCGGCCACACCGCACTCGTCATGGAATTTGTCGGAACGCATTAGCTATCAGCCCTCAGCTTTCAGCTCTCAGGAAATCCATTGTCATCCTGAGGGACCTTCAGGTCCCGAAGGACCTCTGCATTTGCCTAGTCGGCCGCTACCGCATCCGGCTCCGCGCGCAACACCCGCTCCAGCGCGCCCTCGTACGCCTCGCGCAATTCGGAAACCGGCGCTGACACTACCACCCGGCCATCGAGCCTGATTTCTACGCGCCCAGGCGTTGTTTCTCCAATCAATTCTGCCGCGATACTATATTTTACCGCTACTTGCTGAATCGCGCCGAGCTTATTGCGGTCGCAAGAGATGACGACGCGGCTGGCATCTTCGCCGAACAGCACAAACTCCGGCGGCAGCCCCTGCGATGTGAGGTCAACGCTCATTCCCAAGCCCTTGGCGAATCCCGATTCGGCCAGCGCTACCGCAATTCCACCATCGGAGCAGTCATGGGCGGAACTCAAAATTTCGATCTGGGCCATTTCCACCAGCGCCTTCTGCAACGCGGCTTCTTTTGCCAGCTCCAATTCGGGCGGATAGCCCCAGACCCCGCCCAGGACTTCTTTGGCGTATTCCGACGATCCAAATTCGGACTCGGCGTCAGTCGCATCGCCGGACTCTGTCGCACGCAGCAGAACGATCGCGCGGCCTGATTCGCGGAAGTCCGGGCACACTGCCTTATGCACGTCTTCGAGAATGCCGACAATTCCCAGCACCGGCGTGGGATAAATTCCCTCGCCCAGGGTTTCGTTGTAAAAACTGACATTGCCCCCGGTGATGGGGATTTCCAGTTCTTCGCAGGCTTTGGTGATGCCATCAACCGTCTGCGAAAACTGCCACATGATGTGGGGCTTTTCAGGATTGCCGAAGTTCAGGCAGTTGGTGCCGCCGATCGGAGTTGCTCCGGCACAAGCCACGTTGCGCGCCGCTTCGGCCACGGCGTGCATCGCGCCCAGGCGGGGATCGAGATAGCACCAGCGTCCGTTGCCATCGAGCGCCATGGCCAGGCCGCGCTGCGAGCCTTTAATGCGGATCACGCCAGCGTCGCCGGATCCGGGCCCTTCCACAGTGTTTGTCTGCACCATGGAATCGTATTGTTGCCAGATCCAGCGCTTGCCGCAGATGTTAGGAGAAACGAGGAGACGTTTCAGATTGGAGGTGAGATCGGAAGTCTCGCCCAGCTTGATGTGCTCCGGCATTTCGCGCGCAACCGGCGGCTCCCAACGCTCCAGAGGACGCTTGTAGACGGGCGCATCGTCGGTAAGCGCCTGGTTGGGAATCTCGGCGACGACCTCCCCGTGGTGCAGCACGCGCATCTTGCCGTCGGTCGTGACGCGGCCCACTTCCACTGCGTCCAGCCCCCATTTTTCGAAGACGCGAAAAACTTCCTGCTCACGGCCCTTCTGCGCCACCAGCAGCATGCGCTCCTGCGATTCGCTCAGCATGATCTCGTAGGGAGTCATGCCGGTTTCGCGCTGGGGCACGAGATCGAGCTCTATTTCCGTGCCCACGCCGCCGCGAGCGCCCATTTCACAGGTGGAGCAGGTAAGCCCGGCTGCGCCCATGTCTTGAATGCCGACGATGGCGCCGGTCTGCATCGCTTCAAGACAGGCTTCGAGCAGAAGTTTCTCCAGAAAGGGATCACCGACCTGCACGTTAGGGCGCTTCGCCTCCGAGGCCTCGCTGAACTCTTCGCTGGCCATGGTGGCGCCGTGAATGCCGTCCCGGCCGGTCTTCGAGCCGACGTAAATCACGGGATTGCCTTC
>WNFA01003469.1_pt1 | contig 18517 bp, 13 predicted proteins | sample 5400481 | NCBI WGS metagenome assembly WNFA01 (sample SAMN13153340, study PRJNA577476) | soil metagenome | isolation source: 120 cm saprolite under Douglas fir tree site 2 hole 1 replicate 2 | place: USA:California | collected 2015-04-18
TTTCGTAGATCACGCAGATGTTGGGATGGTTCAGGCCGGAAGCGGCCCGCGCTTCCCAGCGGAATCGTTCCAATACCACCGGGTTTTGGGCGACCAGTTCGGGCAGGAATTTGAGAGCGACGAGCCGCCCCAACTCGGTGTCCTGAGCCTTGTAAACCACACCCATCCCGCCGCTCCCCAGTTCTTCAATGACGCGGTAATGCGAGATGGTCTGGCCGATCACGCGCTGAGAGAGAAACTCTGGCCCTGTTATGTTAGGGTGCGCGTCAGGGCAAGTCAATGTGAGGCGGGACAGCTAGAGGGGGTGGGAAAATCCTGGCACCTCGGGGCGGGCGCAGGAGAGGCACGGGTGCGCAGGCGTGCGGGAGCCAGGAGTGTTGGTTCTTGGTTGTGAGTGTAGTCGTCGTCTGATTACAACAGTTACCAAAGTCAATCGGGTGCGCCTTACCAGCCGGTGTCTATGAGAGTATGCGAATGGTAGCTAGAGGAACCAATCATAGGTCCGTAATTGCTGAGGTAGTGCCCTGAACGCGATCGCACTTCGCATCCTTCTTCCAATCGTCGCCGGAGTATCGTTTGCAGCCTTATGCTTTGCTGGCGCTGGACAGAACCACGTGATCGACATTCCGGGCTGGTCTCATTCCGCCGGGAATACAATCGGATGGGGACAAGAACCAACAGATATTGGTACGCCGGGAGACATTCTGCTATTGGCATTTAACCTGCCTGCTCTCATCACACTGCTCCCATTGTCACCATTGGCGTACTGGATTCACTCCGAGATTGTGCTTCGTAGTGCATGGGGACTCGCATCGGTCGGGCAGTGGTTTCTGATTGGGCGCTACTTTGACATTCGGCGCGGGCTTCTTGCCCGGAGCGAATGGAACCTAAAGCTGCCGCTCAAGAAAGTGGTGTTCGGAGCGAGCATGGTCACGGGGGCAATTGCACTGGGGACGGGCGCTTATTCCATCGTCGCAGGCCACAGCAGCCCGTGGGCATTTGTTTGGGATACCAGTTTCGTATTCTGGGGGATGGCGTTAATGATCTTCGCGCTGCGATGGCGCTCATCTGCCGCTTGGACTAGGGATCGCATCGATTCTCTGGGGCTTTCGTAGACGCCCCTTTGCATCGTTGACCTAATATCGCGATTACATCAACAACCATTCAGCTTTAGTTCCAGTCTCCCTCTCGCCTTGACAGTCCTGCCGGACAGGAGCAAAGCCCTGCGAGACTCCTTCCGCGCCAAAAACAGCCTCCCGCTCCCCACGTTACCTAAGTCCCATTACGAACGTTACTTTTGTACGCCGCCGCCAGCATAGAAAATAGGGCCTGTTGCGGGTGGAGTACGGGACCTAAAGTGTTGATAACACATAGCCTTCAAGCCGACCCATACAACCCTTCGCAGCAGCTCGGGATTCTTAACAACGTAGGCCCGATCAGCGAGCCTTGTATCAAGGAGAAGGTTTGCAGTTTCGAAATTCACTTCCGTGCCTGGTGCCGCCAGCTCCCACGTTGGCTCACTCTCCGCTTAAGCGGCGGATCGCCGGATCGTTGTTTTCACTTCTGCTGGCCTTCGTGATGGCTTGCCTGACATGTCCTCGAGCGTATGGGGACGTGGGGGTCGTGCTCAACGAGTCGTTGGACACCAGCGTTGCCAGAATCACGGGTTCGGGACACAGCGCCGTATATTTTTCCCGCATCTGCCCCGAGTCGCCGGTGAAGCTGCGCTTGTGCCGCGCCGGTGAGCAGGGTTCGGTCATGAGCAACTACACGACTCTGGGCGAGGACCAACCGTTCGAATGGAACATTGTGCCGCTCAATGTGTACCTGTACGGAGTGGAGAATGCGCACTACCGGCCCCTCGTCGGTTCGCAGCAAATCAAGCACGCGCTTGAGGAGAGATATCGCGAGAAGTACCTCTCGGACTACTGCCAGAGTGAATCCTGCCAGACCAGCAACAAAGCGGAGTGGCGGGAAATGGTGGGCGCCACGCTGGAGCGAAGCATGTATATGTTCGTGGTGGAAACCACCATCGAGCAGGACCGCAATCTGATCGAACAGTTCAATTCGCTGCCTAACGAAAATCATTTCAACGGCATGACCAGGAACTGCGCGGATTTCACCCGGCGGGTGATTAACGCTTATTTTCCTCGTGCCGTCGGGCCTGACTACATCAACGACTTCGGAATAACCAGCCCGAAAGCCATAGCGCGCTCTTTCACCCACTATGCGCATCGCCATCCGGAGGCACATTTCCGGGTCCTGCATTTTGCCCAGGTACCGGGCACGATTAAGCGCAGCAGCGAGTGCCGCGATGGAACCGAGCAGCTCTATCACTCGAAGAAGCTGCTGGTCCCCATGATTCTGTTGGCGCACCACGTATTGCCGGTGGTGGCGGCATCCTATGTGCTGACCGGGCGATTCAACCCTCAGCGCGAATTGGAGAAGCACCCGACCGCCGAGTCAACTGAAGCAGAGCACCAGATCCAACTGGCAAAATCCGAGGAGGATGAGGTCCGCGGCGAACAGCTTGAGACGGTGAGGAATCAGGAACGCGCGAAAATCGTAGGCACTCCGGAGGAATGGAAGGGGTATCGTAGCGCTTACAATTCTGTGGTCGCGGAAGCCTCCCGCGAGGACAGCATCCCGGAGCGGCGGCGCCTGAGCCGTTTTTTTCAGCGGCTTGATGAAGCCGGGGCCCCTGTCGTCGACCGCGACGGAGGGTTATGGATGGAATTTTCGGATGGCGACGAGTTATCCCAGGTGGGCCTGAGCGCGAACAATGTCTTTAGCTCGGCTTCTGACCAGGAACTGTCCTATCAACTAGTTCTGGCACGCATCGGACGGGTCTTGAACAGTCCGAAACACAGCCGAGAGAGCATGGTGGAATTCAAGAGTGACTGGGATCTGCTTCGGCGCGTCCCCTCGTACACCGCAGTTTCTGTGGAAAACCCTGCCGCACTCTCTGCTGGCGCCGGCAGTATCTCTTTGGCCCGCCAATTAGCTAGCCTGCACGCCGCCGCCTACGATCCCGGGCCTTAACCGAGCGCAAAATATTTCCTATCCAGTGCAAACCATTTCGCCGGAAGCGGCCGGCTGCAGGTGCGTAAATTCGCCCGCCTGCAGGCCAATTTGTTTGCTATCATTCCTATCCTGTTATGCGTTGTATCCGGACTTCGATCCGCGTTGTTTCGTTTTTCCTGTCCTTTGCCCTTGCCTTCGGAGAGGCCGGGTCACCGGGCCCGGTCACAGCCACCGCGACCACGACAGCGCCGCCAGCGATTGTCATCGGATTCGTCGGCGGGTTTGTCAAGCACGACAATCTGGCGCACAGCACGGTCCAAGTGGTTGAGCATCTTCGCAACGAACATCCCACCGGCGTGTACGTGCAGGCCTTCGAGAACCGCCACCGGGAGCGGGCCCACCGGGAGATTCTGCGGCGACTGGATCTGAATCACGATGGCGCGCTATCAACCGAAGAGAAGCGCAACGCCCGCATCATCCTGTTTGGACATAGCTGGGGCGCTTCGGAAACCGTTGCCCTGGCTCGGAAACTGGAAAAGGAAGGCATCCCGGTTCTTCTCACCATCCAGGTGGATAGCGTCTCCAAGATCGGCCAGAATGACGCGGTCATTCCCACCAACGTCGGACAAGCGGTTAATTTCTACCAGCCCGACGGAATTGTGCACGGCCAGCCCCAGATTCGCGCCGCCGATCCGGATCGAACCGAAATCGTGGGAAATTTTCGCTATGACTACAAGGCAAATCCCATTCGCTGCGAAGGCTATCCCTGGTTCGACCGCGTCGTGGTCAAAGCTCACACGGAAATTGAATGCGATCCGAAAGTCTGGAACCAGGTGGAATCCCTGATCTATTCGAAACTGTCGCCGGAAGCGCCTCACGCCGCGGCACGATGAACGACCGGTTGCTCCCGACTTAAGATTGTCAGCAGTCAGTTCCTGTCGTTCTGCGCACGGCTGAATTCCACTCCGCTGTTGCTGGTCTTGGACGTATCAGCTACAAATGGAACTGCCTCGGAGTGTCGCCGAGTCAACCCATGGCTGATGCCGTCACCAATCCTCCCGGAGCAATCACTTCCCGGGACCACTTCAGGCGATGGTGGGTCGAAGCTCGTACTTCGCCATTCTGGATCGCATTTCTGGCCTTCGCGCTGCGCGTGGCTTGGATCGTGGTCGCCCACACTTACAGGTTCAAGACTCTGGATGACAACTTCAGCTTTGGCTGGGAAATGGGCCGCATCGGGCGCTCGCTCGCGCAGGGCCAGGGTTTCAGCAATCCCTTTAACCAGGCTACGGGACCAACCGCCTGGGAGCCGCCACTTTATCCGTTCCTCATCGCCGGCGTGTTCAAGCTGTTCGGAATCTACACCCACGCTTCCGCGCTGGTCTTGCTGTGCATCAACAGTTTGTTTTCTGCGCTTACCTGTGTGCCTATTTTTCAGATTTCGAAACGATGTTTCAGCGCAAAAGTGGCGGTCTGGACCGCCTGGATCTGGGCGCTGTTGCCATCGGTGATGTTCTGGTGCACCCGCTGGGTGTGGGAGACGAGCCTGGCGGCGCTACTGCTCGCTCTCATTTTCTGGCTGACGCTCAATCTGGAAGACAGAGACGGGGTGAAGCCGTGGCTCGAGTTCGGGCTGCTCTGGGGAATCGCGGCGTTGACCAACACTTCCCTGCTGGCGTTTCTCCCAGCTTCAGGCTTGTGGGTGTGGTACCGACGCTGGAAGGCCGGCAAGCGTTCGCTGGCTGGAGTGGTGTTGGCTTCTTTGTTATTCGTCTCCTGCATCGCACCGTGGACGGCGAGAAACTACCGGACTTTTGGAAGATTGATGCTTCTGCGCTCGAACTTCGGCGCCGAGCTGCGCATCGGAAATGGGCCCGGCGCCGACGGCACCTGGAGAGAGTACCTTCATCCCACGCAGAACGTGTACCAGATGCGGCTTTACCGGCAGTTGGGTGAAATTGCCTACGTTGACCAACGCAAACAGGAGGCGATAACCTTCATTCGCGAGGACTATGCGCGCTTCGCGGGCCTCTGTGTAAAGCGCTTTGTCTACTACTGGGGCGGAGTTCCTCGATCGTCGGAGACCCCGGCGCTGGTTCTCATAAAAAATTCGTTCTTCCTGGCTTCCTCGGTGCTTGCCTTCTGGGGGCTGGGACGCGCCCTGCGAAAGCTTCGGCCGGGAGCCTGGCTGTTTTTCTGGCTGATCCTCTGCTATCCAGCCATCTATTATGCAGTCTTTCCTCACCCGCGTTATCGTCATCCTATCGAGCCGGAGCTGGCAATCCTGATTGTGTATGTGATTTCGGAGTCGGAGAAGAAGGAGGGTCAGGGATGACGACCGCGAACAGAGTTTAGTCGACAGCTTCGATTTCGAGCAGATGAATAGTTTTGCTCTTTGACTCCAGGGTGCCGGTGATCTTCACCTTCTGGCCCGCGAACCCGCGTACTTTGTCCTGATTGTCGATGCGATAGACTTCATTTTTCGACGACAGCACAAAATCGCCACCCAGATAGCGGACGCAATACGTCGCGCACGAGCCTTCGGTGCCTCCGGTTGCCTTGGATTTCAGCATCTCGGCGTGCGACCGGGAAGTTCGGGTCACCTCATCGCCGGCATGCGCCAGCAAGGCGGTCGCGATCACCCAGCTTCCAATCCAGATTCCGGCCTTGCTCATCATGAACTCCTCACCCGATCTACGGCACAACCACCAGTCTCATGTTCATGCCCTCGTGGTCTTCACTACAGATGACGGTGCACACAACTACATACTCGCCGGGTTCCGCCGGCGCTGTCAGGGTGAACTCCTGCGTACCCGGTCGCAACAGCAGATTCCAGTCAGGCACTTTTGACCGGTCGCTGGCGTGCAGCAGGGTGAAACCATGGATCGATCCGTCCCGGTTCCACGATCTCGCCTTGCGCGCGGTAACTCGAAGCAGGACGGGTTCGCCAGCCTTCAGGCTTATTTCCGGCTTGCTTCCGGCCAGCGATTTGTAGCGGCTGTCTTTGTCCGCTACGAGTTCGATGACATGAACCTGGGCCTGAACGGACTGGGCCCCGAAAGCCGCGCCAGCCGCCAGCACCAGTCCCCACACGATGCCCCTTCCCCTGCGTGTCATATTTGCCGGCCCTTTACTGCGTCATATAGAAGAGGACGAGTCGCATGTCCTCGTCGGTGATGGTGGCGCGCACCCGCATGTGGCGCACGATGGTCGCCATCATCCGGGGCGGAAATTTTTGCGGAGCGGCGTGGCAGCGGCCGCAGTTGGCGCGATAGCGTTGCTCTCCCTGCACGCGCATTGTCTCGGCTTCGGCGCTGCTGCGCGCCACGGTCGCATTCACGCTCGCGTTTTCGCTTCCGTTCTTGTGCGGTGGATCCGCCGCATAGGCCAGCGACATCAGCGCTAATACTGCGGTCAGAAGTGTGAGTACTAACTTCATCGCGGCCCCATGCGCCCCAGGGGAAAGGCGAAACGGTAGGCGATTCCCACGGTCCAGAGATTTACATTTCCGTCGGAGTTGAAGCGACGGCTGTAACTGGCGGCCGCTTTGAGCCCGTCCCGGAGGTAGTAGTTCAGTCCGAAGTCTCCCTGCCGCGTGTTCACGTCGGGCAGGCCGTACTCGGCTGCATCGGCGGGACTAATCTCTCCGGCGAACAATTGCTGCGCCCGGCCCACCACTTCAGTGCGACGCAACGCCTTCCTCCAGAATGGGACCTGGCTCAACCGGTAGGCGCCCTCGATCCAGTATCCGCTACCATCGTGGGAGCGCGCATACTCGGAACGTAAATTCAGCGGGAGCGCCGTTGGCTGCCAGGCAAAGTGAAATCCAAAGGCGTTAGATCGTTCGTCTTGCAGTTCCTTCTGAAAAGACATGCCGGCTTCGATCCGCGGGCCAGGCAGGAAAAACCCCGCGCGTCCTCCCGCTGTGCGGTCTGATTCGAACTTGTTCACCGTGCTTAAGGTGGAAAAATAAGCCGCGTAATTCAGATTCACTTTCGGGTTGAGAGAAAACCCACCGCGCAACATTGCGCCATCGCTGGAACCTGTTCCCAGCGGGAAGATCAGCGGAGTCGGCTGCAGGCTGCGGATCCAGATGGGATAGAGGCGCTCGTTGTAGATTCCGAACGGAGTCAGGAACCTTCCGGCCGTAACCGTGAGGTATTTGTTGGCGATGTAGTCGACTTGCAGATAGTTAATTTCTTGTTCTACTTTCCCGGCGTACGCGCCGCCGCCCTCAGGGCGCTCAAACTCGCCTATGAACTCGGCCCGGGATTCGACCAGCCAGCGGTCTCCCAACGGCAACAGGAGCACGGGATTAATTTCGGGAACAAGTTGGGTTTCGCCGCCATTTACGTTGGTAAAGAAACCTGCGTTGCCGGTGAGGATGGGAACGGGCCTCTCCATATCGGATGTCTGGTCGGGTGCTTGCGCCGTCAGCGCGGCAGGAAGGAAAGAAATAAAGAGAACCAGAAAAGCAAGGGCTTGGGCACACCTTCTCCCTGGCCAGTCACCGCAGTTTTTGACAACGTGGTCCACAACTACTCCACTTCTTTGACCCCATTGTCATTGAGCTCAAACGCCGAGGAAAGATGACCAAGGTAATCCAGGCAATCCCAGAACGTGCTCATTTCCGTCATGGGAAGGTCCAGCTTTACAGGCGGAGGAGAAATGCCGATCCGGATGGACTTTGGGAAGGGCACGACTTCGAGTCGTGCCGTAGTTGCGGAAAGGAGATTCCGGCTTTAGCCGCTGCGGTTCGCCCTTACGTCGAGCACGATCATTTTCCTGCACGTTGAACTTTGCCACTACTTCGTTGCGGCAGCACGAGCAGCTTTTCTCAGCGGCTGAAGCCGCCCGGAATTCGTGCGCTTTAGGGCACGGCTGAAGCCGTGCCCTCCCCGAATTCCCTTGCTGCCTTGAATAACGACCTTTGTCGGAACTCAAGAACTACACGTGCGCGGGCTGGGCAACATCCTGCAACGCCGTGGAAAAGGCATTGATCGCGCGATCAATCTGCGGCCGAGAAATGATCAGTGGAGGCTGGAATCGGATGACGTTGCCGTACACGCCGCCTACACCCACCAGCACGCCTTGGCGCAGCAATCCATCACGAATGGCCTCGGCTTCAGCGGTTGCCGGCGTGAGCTTTTCATCCTTGACCAGTTCGACACCGATCATTAAGCCCAAACCGCGAACTTCCCCGATGAGCGGATTGTGCTTCTGCAAGTCGCGCAGTTTCGTCACGGCGTAGTTGCCGGTCTCGGTGGCGCGAGCCGCGAGATCCTGCTTTTCAATGAATTCGATGTTGGCCAGCGCGGCCGCGCAGGATACCGGGTTGCCGCCAAACGTAGAAAGATGATCGCCGGGTTTGAACGCGTCAGCGATTTCCGGTCGCGTGGTGAATGCGCTCAGCGGGAAGCCGTCGGCAATGCCCTTGGCGGTCACCAGAATGTCGGGCTCGATGCCGTAGTGCTCGATGGCAAACATCCTGCCGGTGCGGGCAAAGCCAGACTGGACTTCGTCGGCAATGAAAAGGATCCCGTGCCGGTCGAGAACCTTTTTTACTTCCCTAAAATAGTTGCCCGGTGGCACGATGATTCCGCCCTCACCCATAACCGGCTCGGCGATGAATGCCGCCACGTCGTCAGAAGTAGTGAAGCGAATGACGTCTTCGATAGCCTGGGCGCACTGGCGTCCGCACTCCTCGGGATCGTTCCGCCACTGCGAGCGATAGGAATAAGGAGCCGGCGCAAAGGTTACTCCGGCAGCGTAGGGGCCGCCGCGCTTTTTGCGTCCCATGTTCCCGGTGACGCTGAGCGCGCCCCAACTGCGTCCGTGAAAGCTGGCGTGGAGCGCGATGAATTCGTGCTTGCCGGTGTAGAGCCGGGCCACCTTCATGGCGCCTTCGATGGCCTCGGCGCCACCGTTGCCGAAGAATGTCTTGGTCAGCCCGCGGGGTGCGATGTGGGCAATCTTCTCTGCCAGGTCGGCCACAGGCTGCACGTGATAAATGTAGGAAGAACAGTGAACCAGCTTCTCCATCTGCGCTTTCGCTGCCGCGATGACATGGGGATTGCAGTGGCCGGCATTGACCACGGAGATCCCGGCAAAGCAGTCGAGATATTCGCGGCCATTGATGTCGGTGACCGTGGCGCCGCTGGCTTTGTCGATCACAATGGGCACGACTGACTTCATGAAGCCGGTCATCACATAATCTTTGTATTTCTGGATGGTATCGGACATAGGTCCCTCAGTCTTCCCGGGTCGTGTAGGCCCGGACGTCCCCCGTCTGGGCGGGCGAGCGAAGCTCGTCAGGACGGAATCTTGCCGGGCTGTGCCCGGCCGGGCAGGAGGTGGGACACCTGCCCCTACGTGGTTCTTCTTAACTCTAGAACTTCCGCGAGTGCTCTTTGGCCCAGCGCTCAACCACAATTTTCTTTTCGGTATAGAACTCAATGGCGTCTCGTCCCTGGGCGTGCATGATGCCGAAGAAGCTGTCTTTCCAGCCGCTGAACGGAAAGTACGCCATGGGTGCGGCTACGCCGATGTTGATGCCAATATTCCCCGCGGGGGCTTCGTAGCGGAACCGCCGGGCCGCAGCGCCGCTCGATGTGAACAGCGATGCCTGGTTCCCGTACGCACTGCGCTCGAGAAAGGCCAGCGCCTCGTCCATATCATTGGCATGGACCAGGCTCAACACCGGGCCGAAGATTTCGGTTTCGGTTAGCTCGCTGGTGGCGGGAACGCCGTCGAGAATGGTGGGCTTCACGAAGTTTCCCGCTTCATGTCTGGGAATTCGCGAGTTGCGGCCGTCGAGCAGAACTTTCGCACCCTGCTTTTCGCCCGCAGCAATCAGCGACTCAACTCTTGCCTTGCTCTGAGGCGTGATCACGGGGCCCATCTGGACACCCTCGTCCAGACCATTGCCTACGCGCAGGGACGCAGCCGCTTCGGTGATCGAGTCGCGGAAAGTTTTTTGTGCTTCGCCGATGGTTACTGCCACCGACACGGCCAGGCAGCGCTGCCCGGCGCAGCCGAAGGCACTGTCGCCGATGATCTGCGTGGTCATCTTCATATCGGCGTCCGGCAGAACGATGACGTGATTCTTGGCTCCGCCCTGGCACTGGGCGCGCTTGCCATGTTCACCCGCCCGCGCGTACACGTATCTGGCCACGGGGGTGGAACCGACAAAACTGATGGCCCGCACCTTGGGATGATCGAGCAGCGCGTTGACCACGGTCTTGCCGCCGTTGATCAGGTTCAGCACACCCTTGGGCAGTCCGATGTGTTCCATCAGTTCAAATGCCCGCCGCATGGTGAGCGGCACACGCTCCGATGGCTTGAGCACGAACGTATTTCCCGTGGCGATAGCGTAGGGAAGAAACCAGAACGGAATCATCCCGGGAAAATTAAATGGAACGATCGCGGCGACCACCCCCAGCGGTTGCCGGATCATCATTTCGTCGATGCCGCGGGCCACGTCTTCAAGGTTGTAGCCCTGCATCATCATGGGAATACCGCACGCAACCTCGACGTTTTCGATGGCGCGGCGCCACTCTGCTTTGGCTTCGGTAAAGGTCTTGCCGTTCTCCTGCGTGAGGATGCGGCTGAGTTCATCGACGTGGTCTTCGAGCAGCTGCTTCAGCTTGAACAGCGGCTGGATGCGGTCTTCCGGCGGCGTGCGGCGCCATTCGGGGAAGGCGGCGGCGGCAGCCTCGACCGCGGCAGCGGCCTCGGCGGCGCCCGAAAGCGGCGTTTGGGCAATGACCTCGCCCGTGGCTGGGTTGGTGACGTCGATCCATTCAGTGGCGCTGGAGTCGGACCAGTGGCCATTGATGAAGTTGGGAATTTTGGTCAGAGTAGGGGTGGCAACAGTCATAAATTCTTCTCGTTGGATATTGTAGCGGTTTGGATTTTCGTAGCGCCGGCCTCCTCGCGGGGGAGGGCACCCGCGCCACACAAACACAAGTCTAAACCGGCTGGGCTACAGCGCCCTTCTTTTCATACACCATTTGCAGGGCCGATTCGAGAACGTCCAGGCCCTCGTCCATCTGGGCGTCGCTGATCACCAACGGGACCAGCACGCGAACCACGTTTGAATACGAGCCTGCGGTAATCGTGATCAGCCCATGCTCATAACAGTATTGCGTGATCTGTTTGGTTTCATCTGCGGCGGGCTCCCGTTTGTCCGATGATTGCACCAACTCGATCGCCTGCATTCCGCCCAGTCCGCGGACGTCTCCCACGATGGGCCACTGCTTTTGCCACTGCCGCGCGCGCCTCTGGAACCGGTCACCCAATTCGTTGGCGCGTGCCAGCAGGTTTTCGCGCTCGAAGATATCCAGCACGGCAAGAGCGGCGGCGCAGGAAAGAGGATTACCGGCAAATGTTCCGCCCAGGCCACCGGGGCCGGGCGCGTCCATGATTTCCGCGCGGCCGGTAATTGCCGCCAGCGGAAGGCCGCCGCCGAGCGACTTCGCCGTCACTACAATGTCCGGCTCAATGCCATAGTATTCACTGGCAAACAGCCGACCGGTGCGGCCGAACCCGCTCTGCACTTCGTCCGCGATGAACAACACACCGTGCTTGTGGCAAATCTCCATCAGCACCCGAAAGAAGTCTTTAGGCGGAACGACAAATCCGCCTTCACCCAAAACTGGTTCCGCAATGACCGCCGCGACATCCTCCGATGCGACCACACGCTTAAACGTATCTTCCAGGTGGCGCGCGCAGAACAGATCGCACGAGGGATACTTCAGCGAATACGAGCAGCGATAGCAGTAAGCATAAGGGATGCGGTACACGTCACCCGGAAACGGAGCGAAGCCGGCCTTGTAGGGATGAGTCTTGCTGGTCAGGGCCAGCGTCATCATGGTGCGTCCGTGGAAGGCGTCTTCGAAGGCGATGATGCCCGACCGGCCGGTGTGCGCACGCGCGATCTTAACGGCATTCTCCACCGCTTCGGCGCCGCTGTTCACGAATAAGGTTTTCTTCGGGAACTTACCCGGCGTGACCTGGTTCATGCGCTCAGCCAGGCGAACGTAGCCCTCATAGGGCGTGACCTGGACACAGGTATGCAGGAAGCGATCAAGCTGGGCCTTCAGCGCATTGACCACCGGCTCGCGCCGATGGCCCACGTTGAGACAGCCGATTCCGCCAGCGAAATCCAGATAGCGGTTGCCGTCCACGTCTTCAATCCACGCGTCCTCGGCCTTGGCCACGTAGACCGGTGTTCCGATCGAGAGCCCGCGGGGTACGGCGTTGGCGCGGCGCTCGGAGAGCGCCTGCGAATTGGGCCCCGGGATCGCTGTTCTTAATTGAATGGTTGCCATGTTGACTCTCAACTTGAGTTCTTCTGACTAGTCAATCGTGAATTTTTGAAGCCCAATCACTAACCACCAATGACGGTATTAACACCAGTTTCCAGTCTTCAGTTCCCGGTTCTCAGTACCAGCCTATTGGAGCTTCGTTCAAATTGATGTGCACCTGTTTGGTTTCGAGATATTCTTCTATGCCCCAGGGCCCCAGTTCACGTCCGAAGCCCGATTGCTTGTAACCGCCCCACGGCGCTTCGACGTACGTCGGTTGCATGTGGTTGACCCACACGATGCCGGCACGCAGTGCTTTCACCGTACGGAAGGCTTTGAAGATGTCGCGTGTCCAGACCGCCGCGGCAAGCCCGTAGGGAGAGTCGTTCGCGATTTTCACCGCATCTTTTTCGTCTTCAAATGGGATCACGGCGGCCACCGGTCCGAAGATTTCTTCGCGCGCGATGCGGGCGCTGTTATCCAGATCGTAGAAGATGGTGGGCTCTACATAAAAGCCCTTGGCAAACTTCTCGGCGCGTCCGCCGCCGGTGGCCAGTTTTGCTTCTTTCTTTCCCACTTCCTGATAAGAACGCACGCGATCGTACTGGTCTTTGCTTACCAGCGGACCCATTTTGGTGTCGCGATCGAGCGGCGCTCCCAGCTTGATTTTCTTTGCCTTTTCGACCATGGCGTCCACAAAGTTTTTGTAGATCGACTTCTGCACCAGGATGCGGCTTCCGGCGGAACAGACTTCGCCCTGGTTGATGAATACGCCGAAGAGCGCGCCGTCGATGGCGGCTTCGAAATCCGCGTCGGCGAAAAAAATATTGGGTGATTTGCCGCCGAGTTCGAGCGTTACACGCTTTACCGTGTCCGCGGCCTGCTTGACGATGATTTTGCCCACCGCGGCGCTGCCGGTGAAAGCGATCTTGTTTACGTCGGGATGCTGCACCAGAGGCGCACCGCAGGTTTCGCCGAAGCCGGTGATGATGTTCACCACGCCAGGCGGCAGACCAACATCCGCCAGCCAGTTCGCCATTTCCAGAGCAGTGATCGGGGTCTGCTCCGCCGGCTTCAGGACGCAGGTACAACCGGCGGCCAGCGCCGGCGCCAGCTTCCAGGCTGCCATCAGCAACGGGTAGTTCCAGGGAATGATCTGCCCGGCGACACCAACTGGTTCCTTGAGCGTGAGGCTCATGGCGTTGTCAGGAACGGGGTTCACATATCCGAGAATTTTTGTAGCGAGACCGCCGTAGTACTCGAAGCAGGTGGCAACGTCGGCGATGTCGTATTCGGCTTCGACGATGGGCTTGCCGGTGTTGCGGGATTCCAGTTCGGCCAGCATGGCCGCATTCTGGCGAATCTTGTCGGCCAGGCGGAAGAGCACGCGGCCGCGTTCCTGCGCGGTAGTGGTTGCCCATGGACCGTTTTCGAAGGCGGCTTTGGCGGCGGCAACGGCGCGGTTGACATCTTCGGCATTTGCCTCGGGAACCAGCGCGATGACTTCTTCACTGGCGGGATCGTAGACCGGAAAAGTCTTGCTCGACTTGCCCTGCATCCACTCGCCGTTTATGTAGAGCTGATAAGTTCGTACGTCGGTTTTCACTCCGCCCGGCATGCGACCTCCTGTCCGAATAGAGTTATTGCCGAGCCCCGCTCGGCTGCACGGGCGAGACGCCCGCGCCCACATCGTTGGCTTTGTTTCGCGCTTTTCGCGCGCCGTACACATAGAAGAAAAATGCGGCCAGGCCGATGAAAAATAGCGTGCCCCCAAACATCCACAATTCATATGACCACAACGAACTGATTTGCTGCGCGGGGAAGAAGACCAGCACAATTCCCAGAGTCGTCGTGACCAGGCCACTGGTCCCGGCCAGAACCAGGGTTGTTTTGCTGTAGTGTCCCTGGCCCGCGGAATCGTTCACAGCCAGCTTCAGCAGCGCTCCGAACGTATAAAGGAACGGTATCAGCTGCAATACCACCGCCAGCGACAACATTCTCTGAAATGTTTCCTGCACCCCCGCGCCGACAAAGTTCATGACGATCAAAACCATGGAAACCGAGCCGTGAACCATGAGGGCGGCGTAAGGCGTTGCATAGCGGGGATGCACCTTCGCCATCCATGCCGGCATGTAGGAATCGAGTCCGGCGACAAAGGGAATGCGCGCCGATCCGCCCAGCCAGGCCGACCCGATCCCGGCAATGGAGAAGCTGAGCAACAGCGCGAACGGCGCCACGATCCACCCCACTCCCACGCGCTCCGCCATATGGCCTACGGCCTGCACGATGCCTTGCAAAACGCTGATCTGGTCTTTGCTCACCGCGATCAGCAGAGTGAGCGTGGCTCCGATGTAGAGTAAACCGGAAAGCACGCCTCCCCAGGCAACAGCGCCGGGCAAAGTACGCTGTGGATCCTGGATCTCATCTCCCATGACCGAGGCCAGTTCCAGGCCGACCAGGCCGAAGCAGATGACGCCAAAAGAATTCAGCACAAAGCGGGGATTGGCCGGGATCCGGAAGTCAGCCACGCTTACCGTTGTGCCGAAGCGCGACCAAATGACGAGACCCAGACCAATCAGAGTGACCGCGGCAACTCCCGTACCAATGCCGCCAAGATTATTGACCCACTTCCCTACGCCCAGGCCCACGATGTTGAGCACGACCAGAACAATCAACAGTGCCGTGGATGCGACCAAAGCAAACATCTTGTTGTCCGCCAGCGCCTGATGATTCGGGCCCAGCACGAAGACTGACACGCCGACAAAGTACAGCATCACCGTCGGCACATAGAGCATGTTGTTGGTCCAGTAGCACCAGCCCGACAAAAAGCCGTGGAAGTCGCCGAAGACTTCTTTGGCCCACAGGTAGACGCCGCCCTCTCCGGGATATCGATGCGCCAGTTCGATCACCGCGATGCCCTGGGGCCAGAAGAACAAGAGCAGCGAGATGATCCACAACCAGACCGTGACCCCGCCGTTGGCGGCAATCGACGGAACCACGTTCAGGTTAAAAATTGCCACCACGAACAACAGCACCAGGTCCGCGCGGCCGAGCACGCGTTTGAGATGAGGCTGGTCAGGCTCTGTCGCGGGCAATCTGGCTCCTCGATTCAATGGAGGTACGGACGTCCTCGCCGGTACCCGTCGCCAACCCTGGATGGGCGAGGACGCCCGTCGCTCCATTACAACTAGTGCGCCACGGCCACCACTTCTCCTATCCGCTCCTGCTGCGCCTTGGCCAGCGCCGGGGCCACATCTTCAAACGCGGACAGATGCTTCTCAATATCGGCCTCGGTGTGCTGGACGGAAATAGTCCACTGCTCATCCCACCAGTACGGCTGCGCCATCACACCGCGATTGACCATGGCGAACCAATAGTGCCGCCACAAGTCGACGTCAATGGCCTCCCAGTCGCGATAGGTGCGAATCTCCTTGGGATAAAGCATCAATGCGCCATTGACTCCGGCGCTGGCAATGTAGCCTTGAATCCCCGCCTTGGCGACAATTTTGCGATAACCCTCCGTCAATTTCTTGCTGAGCTTGTCCACGTGAGCGTAGTTCTCGCGCGTCAGGACTTCGCGAAATGTCGCCAGGCCCGCAGCCATCGAGACCGGATTGGTGTTGTAGGTGCCGCCGTGGAAGACCTTGTGCTGCGAAATCAGGTCCATCACCGACTTGTGGGTACCGAACGCAGCCAGCGGCAGACCGCCGCCAATCGACTTCGCCAGGCAGATCATGTCGGGCTTCACGCCAAAATATTCGGAAGCGCCGCCCCAGCCAAGTTTCGCGCCCGTCTTTACTTCGTCGAAGATCAGCAGCGCGCCGTTCTTGGTGGCAATGTCGCGCAGGCCCTGCAGGAAGCCGGATTGCGGCATGCACAGGCCCACGTTCATCATGATGGGTTCAAGGATGATGGCGGCAATCTCGCCTGGATTTTGCTTGAAGCGGAGTTCGACGCTGGCCAGATCGTTAAACGTGGCGATCACAACATTGGCTACGGCTGACTTCGGCACGCCTAGCCCGCCCGGAACTGAAGTAGGAGCGTTGATATCTCCGTAATCCGGCGCGTGAGGCTTCACGCTGACCAGCGCGGAGTCGTGCAGGCCGTGGTAGCCGCCTTCAAACTTTACAATCTTGTCGCGGCCGGTGGCGGCGCGAGCCAGGCGAACGGCGTGCATCGTAGCTTCGGTACCACTGTTGCCGAAGCGGCACATCTCAACCGGAAAGCGGTTGCAGATTTCTTCGGCCAGCTCCCACTCCATGTCGTGAGGCATGCCGAACATGGTCCCGGTGCTGAGACGTTTTTCTACCGCCTTCATCACCGCGGGATGGCAGTGGCCGGCCATGAGCGCACCAAAACAAAGGTTGTGGTCGATGTATTCATTGCCGTCAAGATCACGAAACTTGCTGCCCTGCCCTTCTTTCACAAAAATCGGGTAGGGATCGTAAGCGCGATAGTTGCTGGCCACTCCCAGCGGAATACGCTTGAGGTTTTTCTTGTGAGCGGCGGCGGATTTCGGCGTGCGCCGCTCGAAGGTTTCGAGCTCTTTCTGCAATTCGGGGTACATCGGATCTCCAGGAATGACTCAAGCCGCTCTGATCGCGGCCATTAGAATGCCCGGACGACCGCAGCCGTCCGGGTGAAAAGCTGCTTCTACTTTACCGCTTTCCGGCTAGAACGCGAACTTCAAGGCAAACTGAATGTTTCTGGGATCGCGGGCGCGCTTGATGCGGCCGAAATCCGCCCCGTCGCTGATATTGCCGTCGGGGTTCAAGAATTGAGTGTGGTTAAAGACATTGAAAAACTCAGCCCGGAACTCGAAGTGCTTCGCTTCCCCAACCGGCAGTATTTTCTGGACGGAGAAATCAAAATTTGAGATGCCAGGTCCGCAACAGATGGTCCGCGGAGAATCGCCCAGTAGCTGAAGCGGCGTGGAGCTGTCGGACTGCACGGGAAGGGCAAAGGAATTCGGGTCGAAATAGTAGTTGTTATTCTTTCTCGGATTAAAAGTGTGGAAGGGAGCAATCAGATCCGGCTTGCCGGGGAGTTCGAAATCAAAGCTATTTTCAAGCTCCGAGTCATTGCTCGATTGAATGCGGATCGGGAAGCCAGTCTGAAAACTGGTGATTCCCGAGATCGCCCATCCGTTAAGGAACTTGCCTTTGGCTCCCTCATACTTGGGAACAGGCAGTTCCCAGAGGTAACTAAGAACCAGCCGTTGCCGCGCGTCGAACAGTGAAAGCGAACGATTGCAGCGATCGCAGATCGGTTTCAGGATGTTCTCAAAGCTCGAAGCGTTGTCGATTGACTTGCTCCAGGTGTAGGCCAACTCGAACTGAAGTCCGTGGGTGAATCGCTTTTCCAGCGACGCTTGCAGCGAGTTGTAATTGGAGTTCGCAATCGTGTCCTGGGCGAAAATGCTGGAGAACACCGCTGTGCCGTCGGAGGGACAACCCACGCCAGTAGTGGGCTCGCATATCGGTGAACTGTAGCGCCGCAGTCCCACCAGGTTGATGTCCGGATTGCCAGCGCCGACCGTCGGAACCGAGCCGTAGGGCAGGTGAACCGTGAATCCCGCGGGGACACTGTTCGCAGGCAGAAAGAAGGGGCTATCGGCAAAGAACGGACCACAGGAGTAATCGGAGGCTAACGTGGGATCGGGAGCCACGTTGGTGTAGTAATCGGAAATATTCTGCAGGTCAATACAGGTTTGCGCGTTGCCAAAGTTCAAATCCTTGGTGGCCAGCAAGCGGTGTCCCTGGGAACCCACGTAGCCCACGGAGAGCACCAGATCTCTGGCGATCTCGCGCTGGATTCCAAAGTTGTACTGCGACGTGTACTGAGCACGCAGATGAGGCTCAAGTTCTCCGAACAGAAGAATGGGACGGAATGAAGACCAGTCCAGCGCCTGGCCCGGGGGCGGGTTGAGAATGCCGTTGAATGGATTGGGTGCGGTATTTCCATCCTGACTGACAAATGGCGTGTTAAACAGAAATTCGGAAAGCAACGAACTCCCGCCGAAGGGAGGCTCGCCCTGGAACTGCTCGAGCACCAGTTGTTCGATGGGATTGTAGAAAAGTCCAAAACCGGCGCGGACCGTCATCTTGCCGTTCTTCCCCGGATCCCATGCGATTCCGATACGCGGAGCGAAAGATTTATAGTAGCTGTCGGTCAAGCCTTGGGGA
>WNFA01001597.1_pt1 | contig 18504 bp, 16 predicted proteins | sample 5400481 | NCBI WGS metagenome assembly WNFA01 (sample SAMN13153340, study PRJNA577476) | soil metagenome | isolation source: 120 cm saprolite under Douglas fir tree site 2 hole 1 replicate 2 | place: USA:California | collected 2015-04-18
AAAGCGACAACAGCACCGATTGCAGCAGGAGACCGACCACCACCGTCACGGTCGCCGCCATGACATAGCTGGGCCCGCCCAGGCGCAGGATCGCGCCGCGAAAGCCCACCGCTGAGAGCGCAAACATCGCGCCGGCGGCAAGGCCGAGCAGCGTCGCCTTGGAGTCCGACGACGTGCCCGGCTTGAGCGCCATGATGACGACGCCGGCGGTCGCGATCAGGATCGCGGCCGCCATCCCGGGCGTCACCATGTCACCGAGAAAGACGAGGCCGAACAACGCGACCTGCACCGGCTCGGTCTTGATATAGGCATAGACCACCACGAAGGAGCGATCGTTCATGGCGGCCAGCATCAGCGCAGTGGCGGCGACCTGCGCCAGCGCCCCAACGATCACCCAGGGCCAAAAGACCAGCGGCGGCCGCGGCGGTTCTTGCCCGAGCGCGATCATCACGCCGGCGAGGAAGACGAAAGCGAAAGGAAATCCGAACAGGAAGCGCACATGGGTAGCGCCCACGGTGCCGAGCTTGGCGGTGAGCTCGCGTTGCGTGGCGTTGCGCACGGTCTGCGCGGCAGCGGCAATGACGGTAAAGACGATCCAGAGCCACGAAGAATCGAGCATCGGAGCCTATGGGACTGCCCGAGCGGCGCCGCCCCCGCTCCACCCGGTGACGCTGCCCCTCTCGTCGTCCACCATCGATCCTTGCGCCGAGAATATGAAAAGCAATGCTAGGAGGGCGCGCGTTCCGCGACCACCATATAGTTCACGTCCATGTCGCTCGAGAGCCGCCAGCGGTCGGCCAAGAGATCGTAGATCACGCCGGTCTCGTCGATGACGCGCAGCCCATGCCGCTCCAACGTCGCCTCGAGCTCGTTTGGCGTGACGAATTTATCCCACTGATGGGTGCCGCGTGGCAGCCATCGCAGCACGTATTCGGCGCCTACGATCGCGAGTGCAAAGCTCTTGAACGTGCGGTTCAGCGTCGCCGCGATCATGAGCCCGCCGGGCTTCACCATCTCGGCGCAACGTCTGACGAAGAGGCTCAGGTCCGCGACGTGCTCGACCACCTCCATGGCGAGCACGATGTCGAAGCGCTCGCCCGCGTCCGCAAGCGCTTCGGCCGTGGTCACGCGGTAGTCTATCGCGACGCCCGCCTCGCCCGCATGCAGCTTCGCCGCCTCGATATTGGCTTGCGAGGGATCGGCGCCCACGACCTCGGCCCGCAGGCGCGCCAAAGGTTCGCTCAGAATGCCGCCGCCGCAGCCGATGTCGAGCAAGCGCAGGCCCGTCAGCGCGTCGAGTTGCTTGTCGTTGCGGCTGAAGTGCCGACACGCAGCCTCCTTGATGAAGCCGAGCCGCACCGGGTTGAGCCTGTGCAGCACGGCCATCTTGCCGCGCGCATCCCACCACTCGGCGGCGAGCGCCGAAAAGCGCGCGACCTCCGTTGCGTCGACGGTCGACTCGCGTCCGGGTTTCGTCCTGCCGGCCATCGACCTCTCCAGAGCGCGGTTGCGGCCATGCGGCCTCGCCGGTATGTATACGCGCCTTTTCGCGCGAGGGCTTGCCGTAAAGCGGATCGCGCACCTCAAATCATGCCGGAGAACCCCGCAAGCCCGCCATGGCCCGCCTGGTAATGAAATTTGGCGGCACCTCGGTTGCCGACATCGAGCGCATCCGCAACGTCGCGCGACACGTCAAGCGCGAGGTCGACGCCGGACACGAGGTGGCGGTCGTCGTCTCGGCCATGGCCGGCGCCACTGATCGGCTCGTGAGCTGGTGCCGCGAGGCCGCGGCGCTGCACGATGCCCGCGAATACGACGCGGTGGTGTCCTCGGGCGAGCAGGTAACCGCCGGTCTGTTGGCCATCGTGCTGGAGGGAATGGGCATCAATGCCCGCTCGTGGCAGGGCTGGCAGCTGCCGATTCTGACCTCCAACGCTCATGCCGCTGCGCGCGTGCTCGATATCAACGGCGCCGAGCTCGTCAAACGCTTCAAGGAGCGTCACGAGGTCGCGGTGCTCGCCGGCTTCCAGGGCATGCACAAGGAGACGGGCCGCATCACCACCCTGGGGCGGGGCGGATCGGATACCTCCGCGGTCGCGATCGCGGCCGCCATCGCAGCGGAGCGCTGCGACATCTACACCGACGTCGACGGGGTCTACACCAGCGATCCGCGCGTGGTGCCGCGCGCGCAGCGCCTGGAGCGCGTCGCCTACGAGGAAATGTTGGAACTCGCTTCGCTCGGCGCCAAGGTCTTGCAGGTACGCTCGGTCGAGCTTGGAATGGTGCATAATGTGCGCATCTTCGTGCGTTCGAGCTTCGAGAAGCCGGAGGATATCGATCCGCACGGAACGCCGCCCGGAACCCTTATCTGCGGCGAGGAGGAGATCGTGGAACAACAAGTCGTCACTGGCATCGCCTTCTCGAAGGACGAGGCGCAGATCTCGATCCGCCGCGTGCAGGACAAGCCCGGCGTCGCGGCCGCCATCTTCGGTCCGCTCGCCGAAGCCAATATCAACGTCGATATGATCGTGCAGAACGTCTCCGGCGACGGCGCGACAACCGACGTGACGTTCACCGTTCCCGCCTCCGACTACGAGCGGGCGACCGAGACGCTGATCAGGACGAAAGGTCAGGTCGGTTACGAGCGCATCGACGGCGCAAATGACGTGGCCAAGGTCTCGGTGATCGGCATCGGCATGCGCAGCCACGCCGGCGTCGCCGCCAAGGCATTCAAAGCGCTGGCGGAGAAGGGTATCAACATCCGCGCCATCACCACCTCCGAGATCAAGTTTTCGCTGCTGATCGATGCCAACTACACTGAACTGGCGGTGCGCACGCTGCACAGCCTCTATGAGTTGGACAAATAACACTCTCGCGTCCCGGATGCGGTCAAACGGCGCCGGGACACGCCGCCCCAGCGCGGATTTGACTCATGGCCGGGCCGACCGTCTCCTATGCGCAGCGCTTTGAGGATTTATACCTCATGCGCTGCTTCGCTGCCGGCAGCGACGGATTCTACATCGACATCGGATCCGGGCACCCGGTCTACGACAACACGTCGTTCGCGTTCTATCTCAAGGGGTGGCACGGCATCACGGTCGAGCCCAATCCATGGCTCGCGCGTCTGAGCAGAGCGGTTCGTCCGCGCGATCGCCACATCGAGGCTCTCGTCGGCGCCACGGTGGGCGAGGCCGTCTTTTATCTCGTGAACGACTTCCACGGCTTCTCGACCATGATCGAAAGCCATGCGCGCGCGGCGCAAACGCAATTCGGAAAGTCCTCGCAGGCCATTGTCGTTCCGGTCACAACCCTCCAGGAACTCTGCCAACAGTATGCGCCGCCCGTATTCGATTTCCTCAAAGTCGACGTGGAGGGCGCCGAGCAGGACCTGCTGCTCAACGGCGATTGGCAGAATTATCGGCCGAAGGTGGTGGTGGCCGAGGCGCTCGCACCCTACACGCTGGCACCCGCCTGGGCGGCGTGGGAGCCGTTTCTCGCAAAACACGGCTACCGTTACGTTTGGTTCGACAGTCTCAACCGGTATTACCTCGCCGAGGAGGCGAGCGAACTTGCGCACTGTTTCGAGAACGCCCCGGCCTCCTTCGACGACGATGCTTTTCAGTTCCGCGGCGTCAAGCCGGCGGTTGTGGATGCGGCGCATCCCGATCACCGGCTGGCGAGCCTGTTGGCGGGCAGCGCCATGACGCGCCTACCGCTGCTCGGGCGCGAGGTGCTCGTTGAGCTCCTCACCGCGGACATTGCCTCGGCTGCCCTCGAAGGGCCGGCCGGCGCCGATGCAATCGCGGGCGCAATCGAGCGGCTGTTCGGGCCGGATGCAACGTTGTCGAGGGAAGAGCTGCGGCTGCCGCCCGGGGCGCGCCTGCGCGAGGTCTACGCCGCCCTCGTCGACAGCGACCAATTCCGCACCGCCTGCGGCCGGATTTCCGCCAGCTATGCCTGGTAGATGACCCAGTCGGACGCTTTGGCTTGCCCGGGCCACGCGGCATTCGCTATACGGCGTGATGGATTGTAGCCGCCGCGGGCGCCCGGGCCCGGCGGATACTATTTCCTGACTTGGTCGAGCCGGGGGCTGACACCCTCGGCCGGATGGGCTGATCCGAGGATCACGTCATGCGTGGCGCACTCGGCGGTCCGCGCGTGCTGTTGCGCCGGCTCCGCGAAGTGATGGCGGAGCAGGTCAGCGCGCAGGAGCGCCTGGACAAGATCGTGGTGCTGATCGCCGCCAACATGGTGGCCGAGGTCTGCTCGGTCTACGTGCTGCGCGTGGACGGCACGCTCGAACTCTACGCCACCGAAGGTCTCAACAAGGCGGCGGTGCACCAGACCGTGCTGCGCTCGGACGAAGGCCTCGTCGGCCTGGTCGCGAGCGAGGCGAACCCGATCAACCTGTCGGAAGCGCAGAACCATCCCGCCTTCTCCTATCGGGTGGAGACGGGCGAAGAGATCTACCACTCCTTCCTCGGCGTGCCGGTGCTGCGCGCCGGCAACACGCTCGGCGTGCTGGTGGTGCAGAACCGCGCGCGGCGCACCTATACCGAGGAGGAAGAGGAGGCGCTGCAGACGACCGCGATGGTGCTCGCGGAGATGATCGCCTCGGGCGAACTCTCCGCCATCGCCAAGCCCGGCGCCGAACCCGCCGCGCGGCGTCCGCTGCATCTTACCGGCATGGCGCTCAACGAGGGCGTCGCGCTCGGTCACGTGGTGCTGCACGAGCCGCGCGTCGTCATCACCAATTTCATCGCCGACGACCTGCCGAAAGAGCTGAAACGCCTGGAAGCCGCGGTCGAGACCATGCGGTCGGACCTCGACGTGCTGCTCGAGCGCGGCGAGGTCGCCGATGGCGGCGAGCACCGCGACGTGCTCGAAGCCTATCGCATGTTCGCCTACGATCGCGGTTGGGTGCATCGTCTCGAAGAAGCGGTGGCGACGGGCCTCACCGCCGAGGCCGCGGTCGAGCGCGTGCAGTCGGACACCCGCGCGCGCATGCTGCGCGCGACCGATCCATATTTGCGCGAGCGCCTGCATGACCTGGACGAACTCGCCAATCGGCTGATGCATCATTTGCTCGGCCAGGACTACGCGCCGGCGCGCGACCGCCTGCCGGAAAACGCCGTCCTGGTTGCCCGCTCCATGGGACCGGCGGCGCTGCTCGAATACGATCGCAAACGGCTGCGCGGCCTCGTTCTCGAAGAAGGCGGGCCCAATTCGCACGTGGCGATCGTCGCTCGCGCGCTCGGCATCGCGGCGGTCGGCGAGATCACCAATGCCACCGGCGTTGCCGACCCGGGCGACGCCATCATCGTCGATGGCGCGACCGGCGACGTGCACATGCGGCCATCGCCGGACATGGAGGCGGCTTATGTCGAGCGGGTGCGGCTGCGCGCCCGCCGGCAATTGCAATATCTCGCGCTGCGCGACAAGGCATGCGTGACCAGGGATGGCGAGAAGATCGAGCTGATGATCAATGCCGGTCTTGCCGTCGACCTGCCGCATATCGAGGAGACCGGCGCCGCCGGCATCGGGCTGTTCCGCACCGAATTGCAGTTCATGGTGGCGGCGACCTTCCCCCGCACGGCCGAGCAATTCTCGCTCTACCGCGCCGTGCTCGATGCAGCCGGCGACAAGCCGGTGACGTTCCGTACCCTCGACATCGGCGGCGACAAGGTGCTGCCCTACATGCGCAATGTCGAGGAGGAGAACCCGGCGCTCGGTTGGCGCGCCATAAGACTGGGTCTCGACCGTCCGGGCCTGCTGCGCAGCCAAATCCGCGCGTTGCTGCGCGCCGCGGGCGGACGCGATCTGAAAGTCATGTTTCCAATGATCGCCACCGTCGAGGAATTCGACGAGGCCAAGTCGCTGGTCGAGCGCGAACTCACCCACCTGCGCCGGCACAGCCACAAGCTGCCCGAGCAGGTCGAGATCGGGACCATGCTCGAGGTACCTTCGCTGCTCTACCAGCTCGACGAACTGCTTGATCGCGTCGACTTCCTCTCCGTCGGCTCCAATGATCTCGTGCAGTTTTTCTATGCCGCCGACCGCGGCAATTCGCGCGTCGCCGATCGCTTCGATGCGATCTCGGCGCCGGTCTTGCGCGCGCTCAAGCTCGTCGCCGATAAGGGCCGCGCCCACGCCAAACCGGTGACGCTGTGCGGGGAACTCGCCTCGAAACCGATCGGGGCGCTCGCACTGGTGGCGATCGGCTACCGCTCGTTCTCGCTCTCCCCATCCGCGGTCGGTCCGGTCAAGGCCATGCTGCTCGACCTCAACGCCGGCAAGGCCGCAGCCCTGATGCAGCCGCTGATCGACAGCCCGACCGGGAGCCTGCCGATCCGCGAGCGGCTCAAAGCTTTTGCAGCCGAGCAAGGGCTGCAGATTTGATGCTCGCGCCCTATCTCAGTCGCGTGTCCTCTACGAGCATAGCGCCGGCCGACCTGCCGCGCGCGACGCGGCATCCGGGATATCCGACCGTCGCATCCTGAGTTTGCGCAACCATGATTCCTGAGCCAAAACTCGATGCGCTCGTCGCCCGCCACCAGGCGGTCGAACGCGAGCTTGCGAGCCCGGTGACGCCGGAGACCTACGTCAAGCTCTCGCGCGAGTTCTCCGAGCTCGCTCCCATCGTCGAAACGGTGAAGGACTATCGCGCCGTCGTCGCCGAGATCGCGGGGCTCGACGCGCTGATTGCCGACGCGGCGACGGATGCCGAAATGCGCGCCATGGCGGCCTCCGAGAAGCCGCAGCTCGATCAAAGACGCGCGGCGCTCGAGCGGGAGCTGAGGCTGGCGCTTGTGCCGAAAGACGCGATGGACGAGCGCAACGTCATCCTGGAAATCCGCGCCGGTACCGGCGGCGACGAGGCCGCACTCTTCGCCGGCGATCTGTTTCGCATGTACGAACGCTATGCCGCTACGCAGAGCTGGAAGGTCGAAGTCATTTCCCTGAGCGAAGGCACGATGGGCGGCTTCAAGGAGATCGTCGCGGAAATTCGCGGGCGCGGCGCTTTCGCCAAGCTCAAATTCGAATCGGGCGTTCATCGCGTGCAGCGCGTGCCCGATACCGAAGGGGCGGGCCGCATCCATACCTCGACCGCCACCGTCGCCGTGCTGCCGGAGGCGGCCGAAGTCGACATCGACATCGACGACAGCGAACTCAAGATTGACACCTTGCGGTCCGGCGGCGCCGGCGGCCAGCACGTCAACAAGACCGAATCGGCCGTGCGCGTAACCCACATTCCCACCGGCATCGTCGTCATGATGCAGGAAGACCGCTCACAACACCGCAATCGCGCCAAAGCGATGGCAGTGCTGCGCGCCAGGCTCTACGATTTCGAGCGTCAAAAGCAGGACGCGGCGCGCGCCGCTGAGCGGCGCGGGCAAGTCGGCTCGGGCGACCGCTCCGAGCGCATCCGCACCTATAATTTTCCGCAAGGGCGGGTGAGCGACCACCGCATCAATCTCACGCTCTACAAGCTGCCGCAGGTGATGGAAGGCGAGGCGCTGGGCGAGATCATCGACGCGCTGGTGACCGAGCATCAGGCGGAATTGTTGGCGGCGGAGGGGGCACCATCGTGACGCGGCGGCCGCTCGCCCGCTCGGGGCATGACCCATTCGCAGGCGACTCGATTGGCGCCGCGCGGCGGCGGCTGGCGCTCGAGTTTCGTCGAGGCGGTCTCGACGCGCCCGAGCTTGATGCGCGCATCATCGTCGGCCATGCGCTTGGGCTCGACCACGCGGCGCTCGCGGCCCAGTCGAGCCGCACGCTCGCGGCCGATGAAGCCGGCGCCATTGCGGCGCTTTCGGCGCGGCGGCTCGCGCGCGAGCCGGTCGCGCGCCTTCTCGGCCGCAAGGAATTTTGGGGCCTGCCGCTCAAGGTCAATGCCGAAACCCTCCTGCCCCGGCCGGAGACCGAGACCGTGGTCGAGGCGGCGCTCACGGCAGTCGATTGCGACGATCGCAGATGGCGTGCGCTGCGCATCGCCGACCTCGGGACCGGCTCGGGTGCGCTGCTTCTGGCGCTGCTCTCGGAACTCCCGAACGCGTTCGGCGTCGGCACCGATATCAGCTTCGCCGCGCTGCGCTGTGCCCGCGACAACGCCGCCGCACTCGGCCTCTCCGGTCGGGCGTCGTTTGTGGCCTGCGACTACGGGCGAGCTCTCCGGGCGCCGGTCGATATCCTCGTTTCCAATCCTCCTTACGTGGCGCGGGCCGACATTGCGGGGTTGCAAGCCGAAGTGCGCGACTTCGATCCGCGGCGCGCGCTCGATGGCGGGCCCGACGGCCTCGATGGCTATCGCGCCATCGCATCCCACGCGGCGCGCCTGCTCGCACCCGACGGCATCCTGGTGCTCGAACTCGGGCACGGGCAGCTCGGCCCTGTGACCTCGATCTTTACCCCCGCGGGGCTGGCGCCAGTGGCGCCACGACACGATCTTGCGGGCATCGCCCGGGCCCTTGTGATGCGGGTTCGGCCATGAGGGCTCCACATTCCTGGTACGAAAAAAAGCACTTGGATTGTGGGGCAAGACCGACTAGGTTTCGGCCAGGAATCGACCCGAGCGAGTGAGCGCCGATAGCGAGCCCCGGAGCAGGACTGCGGAGAGCCGACGGTGCGGACGAAGCGAACGAAGGAAGCCGGATGACCCGGCAGGTGGTTCGCCCAATCGGGATTGGATACTTCATCGGTTCGGCGCTGATCCGCGAGCGACGCGGACATGCTTATGAGGAAGAGCTGGGCAACGCCGCGGTATGCCGCGGACAAGGGGTTGCTGCTTCGCGACACGGAACCTGACATTAGCGGCGTACGGCCGCCGCATTTGCCTTCTGCTTGTGCGGCGAGGGCGCGGACGTTTGCGTCGCTCGTAACAAAGCCTCGAGGTCTTTAGTGAAGCACGGCGGCGGCGAGCCGTCAGAATGAAAGGGTCGGCAACAGGCGAACCATGAGAAACGGTCAGAACAAGCGCATGCGCGGACGCAACAATCACCGCAAGAGTCACAACCCGATGGTCCGGGTGTACGAATCGAACGGCCCGGACGTGAAAATTCGCGGAAATCCATCTCACATTGCAGAAAAATACATTCAACTCGCGCGCGACGCGCAGACCTCGGGTGATCCGATCGCGGCGGAGAATTACTACCAGCACGCCGAGCACTATTACCGCGTGATCGCCGCGGCGCAGGAGCAGTTCCGGCAGAACAACCCCCACTTCCAGCGTCCGGAGAATGAAGCGCCCGGAATGCGCGAGGGTGGTTTCGACGACGGCGACGATGATGGGCAGCCGTCGATGAGCGCTCCCCCCGATTCGCCTTACGGCACCCGCGAGCCGCAACCCTATATCCCGCGCGACGCACAACCCTTCCCGCAGCACCAACAGCGCCAGCCCCACCAACCGCGCCCGCCGCAAGGCAACGCGCCACCCGAAGGCGACGTCGACCGGTTGCCGTCCTTCATCACCGGCGGACAACAGCACCAGTCTCATCCGGGTCCCCACCAGGGCCAGAACGGCCACGACAATCAGCCCGACCGTTTCCCCCTGCACCGCCGCCGCCGCCGACATCGCGGCCCGCGGCCGGACATGCAAGGTGGCGGCGGTGACGGGGGAGACGGACCTTCTACGCGCGACGAGTAATCGCGTCGCCCGCGCGCCGAGATCGACCCGCATCGTCTGCGCCACGGATCGGAATGCTCTTTCGTGATTGCAGGGACCGTCGGCTCGAACCCAGCAACGACAACTACCTACCGGGTGAAGGCACGAGCGCAGGCTCCAGTGCAGGCACCAACCGCGCGCGCTGGCGGCGGGCGGGAACGGCACGATAGACCTGCTTCGTCGCCTCGACGATGTGCACGCCTGCGAACGGCGTAGCGACCGCCGAGCCCGCACGCTCCCAGGCGACGGCCGAGCGCAAGAACCAGCCGCGCGCGACCGGCGGTACATGCAGCGCGTCTCCCCAGCCCGTCGGCGTGAACCAGGCCTCGCGCAGCAGATGCGTGATCTGCGAGCGCGAATAGGGCCGACCGTGGCCAAACGGTGTCGTATCGAGCCGCGCCCATACCCCGCGCCGGTTAGGGACCACGATCAGCAGGCGCCCGCCCCCGGCCAGCACCCGCCAGACTTCGCGCAGCAGCGCGATCGGGTCGCGCGCCATTTCGAGGGCATGCACCAGGAGCACCCGATCGACGGCGGAATCGGTGAGCGGCAGCTCGAGCTCATCGACGAGGGCGGCAAGCCCGGGCCGGTCGGTCGGCCATTTCACCACCCCCTGCACCGCCGGCATGAAGGCGAGGCAGCGTTCCGCCTCCTCGCGAAAGAGCCCGAGATAAGGCGTCGGATAGCCCACCCCGAGCACGCTCATGCCGCGCGTGTCGGCAAAGCGCTTGCGAATGCCGCGCCCGACGAAGCGCCGGGCGACGACGCCGAGGCGCTGGGCATAGAAATTGCGCAGGTCGACGACATCGATCGACATGGCAACAGGGTAGCATGGATTTTATTTCTTCGTCGTTTCGGGCGCATGGAACCGATCGCCGACCGCCTTGCGGGCGATGTGCGGGGGGTGCCTAATGAGGGCAATTGTGCCGACCGAATCCGGAGGACCACATGCCCGCGCAAACCCGTTTGTTTCTTTGCCTCAAGGATAATTTCGGCGTCCTCCTGCACGATCCCGAGAGCGGTGCGACCGCGGCGATCGATGCGCCCGAGGCCGCGCCGATCGAGGCCGCGCTGAAGGCAACCGGCTGGCGGCTCAGCGACATCCTCGTCACCCATCACCATGCGGATCACACCGGCGGCATCGCCGAGCTCAAGCAGCGCCATCGTTGCCGCGTCGTTGCCCCCCACGGCGAGGCGGCGCGCATTCCGTTGGTCGATGCGACCGTGCGCGAGAACGACGAGGTTCAAGTCGGTTCGCTGCGGGGGCGCGTGCTCGAGACTCCGGGGCACACCGCGGGCCATATCAGCTATGTCTTTCCCGCCGACAAGCTCGCCTTCGTCGGCGATACGCTGTTCTCGATCGGCTGCGGGCGCGTCATCGAGGGCACGCCGGAGATGATGTGGCAATCGCTGCTCAAGCTGCGCGCGTTGCCGGACGACACGCGCATCTATTGCGGCCACGAATATACCAAGGCCAATGTCGCCTTCGCCAAAACGGTCGAACCCGACAATGCCGCGCTGCGCGCGCGCGAGACCGAGGTCGAGAAACTTCTCGCCGCGAGGGAGCCGACCATCCCGTCGACCATGGGCGCGGAAAAGGCGGCAAACCCGTTTCTGCGCGCGGACGTTCCGGAGGTGGCGAAATCGGTCGGGCTTGCGGGCAACCCGGCGTGGAAGGTGTTTGCGGAAATCCGCGAGCGCAAGAACAGATCCTGACGCGAACGCGATTTAATCGTAGTGCGAACTCTTGCCCCTGCCCTCCCCTGCGCGCGTGAGGATACGAGCGCGCTCGCATTAGCCGCGTTGCGTAATCAATAGTGTAGTTGCGATGTAGTCGCGCGCGACGCGGTCGCGCGCAGCTTAGTGGCGAGGAGCGAAACTCTGCATGTGGGCCCTGTCGGCTTCCGGCAGCGCCGCGGCCCACCGCGCCTCGTCGCCAGCTTCCGGGAGCACATGACCGAACTCGACCATCTGCCGCGGCAAGAGATCAGTGATGTAGACCCAAACGTTCCTGTTCGCCAATTTCGACGCTTCTGCGACCGCCGCCGTTATCTGGGCGATGAGCGAGTCCTTAGTCTCGGCGGAGCGGCCGCCGCGGATCTGTCCGTTCACAAAAACCTGCTGGCCCTTGAGTGGACTCCCGCCGACGAAGTGGCGGTCTGGTGCAACCTCCGTGAAAATGACCTGCGCAAAGTAGGTCGGAGCGCCCGTTGTCTCGCTGTGGATGCGCGTGATTGCGGAGGCAATCTTTGCTCGCTTGGGGGCGTCCAAGGTTCCTTCGACGCAGGTGACGGTGTAGGTCGGCATGGCAGCTTCCTCTCAAAGCGGCAGCGAGGGCCCGCTGCCTGAGGGCGTGACGCGCACCAGTGCTTTGCCGAAGTTGCGGCCTTCCAGCATGCCGATGAAGGCGGCTGGCGCATTCTCAAAGCCGTCGGTGATATCCTCGCGATAGCGGATGCGGCCATCGGCGACAGCGGCGCCGACAGTGCGCAGGAACACCGCGTAGTGCTCGGCGGCGAATTCGTAGTTGATGTAGCCGCGCAGCGTGAGACTTTTGCTCAGCACCGCACGCATGGTCGCGGGAAGGAGATTTGGTCCGGGAGCGGGACCCGTTGCGTTATATTGGGCGATCAGCCCGCACACCGGCACGCGCGCAAAGGTGTTGAGCAAAGGCAGCACGGCTTGCCACACGGCGCCCCCGACGTTTTCGAAATAAACATCGATCCCATTCGGACAGGCAGCTGCGAGCTTTTCGGCAAAGTCAGGTGCACGATGATCGACAGCGGCATCGAAGCGAAATTCTTCGACAACAGCGCGGCATTTTTCCGGGCCGCCGGCGATGCCGACCGCTTTCGCGCCAGAGAGCTTGGCGAGCTGCCCAACCAGTGAGCCCACGGGGCCACTTGCGGCCGCTACAACGACCGTTTCGCCCGGCTTGGGCTTACCGATCAAGTTGAGACCCGCATAGGCGGTGAAACCTGGCATACCGAGCACGCCGAGCCCGGTGGTGATCGGAGCCACGGCGGGGTTGAGCTTGCGCAAGGCGGCGCTCGCCGAGGCCGCGTGCGTGCGCCAGCCGGTGTGCGCCAACACGATGTCGCCCACGGCGTAACCGGCTTGGTCGGACCCGATCACCTCGCACACGCTTTCACCGGTCATCACCTCGCCGAGGCCGACCGGCTTCGCGTATGACTTGCGGTCGTCCATGCGGCCGCGCATGTAAGGATCGAGCGACAGGTAGAGCACGCGCAGCAAAAGGCCGCCCGGCGGCAGCTCGGGCATCGGCACTTCCTGCAGGCGGAAGTTCTCGTGGGTCGGCAGCCCTTTGGGCCGGGACGCAAGCACGATCTGTTTGACCGCGGCCTTACTCATGGTCCTCTCCCGACAACGCGATCAGCGACCGAAGCATCACGCGCGCGCGACGACATTGGCGCGCTGCGCGGACCGGCCTGCACACGACCCAATTTTCGATCCTCACGAAGCTCAAGCGCGAGGGTCCGTTGAAAGCAACGGGGCCTGGCCGGCGGTGTCAGGCGAATTTGGTATCGCGATCAATTCGGCACTGCTTGCGCGAGCTTGCTCCACTCGTCGGCCGGCACGCGCACGATCAATTTGTATCCGCCGCCGCCGGGCTGGAACACCGACGCCTCGCCTTCGCGCACGTCGAACCAGTCCTTGCCGAAGGCATCGAGAATATTGGGCTTGTGGGTGACGACCACGATATTGGTGCCGGCGGGCGGCACCGTCGCCGCGAGCTTGCGCAGCGCCTGGGCGCGCCGATTGTTCTCGATCGGCGTCACCACCAACCCGCCTTCGGCGAGGTCGGGGGCGGAGGTCACATCGCCCAGGCCCATCAGCGCGCCGGTTTCGACCGCGCGATTGAACACGCTGCTCTGAATCTGGCCGACGGGGACCCTGAGCTTGCGGAACGCCTCACCGATCTCCTTGGCTTTCGCGCGTCCCGCGTCGTTGAGCTGGCGCTGCTGGGCGATGTTCTTGGGATTGAGCGGATCGGTGTCGGCCTGGTCCTGGTGCGTGGCGCCATGGCGGAAGACGATCACGTATCCGCCCTGGCGCAGGGCATTGATCCAGTCCGCTTGTGCGCGCGCGCTTTGCTCCGTCGGCGAGAGAAGCCACAACGTTGCCGCCACGGCTGCCACTGCAAACCGGGCAAAATACCTCACCATCTGTCGCCTCCTCTTGTACTACGTGCGGCCGAAGCGGCGGCCGGCGCCTCGCTCGGAACGCGATCACAGCGTAGAATTGTTACTCCCGGAAGACAATCTGCGCATGTTCGATGAAGGAGCCACGATGCCCTCCGCCGCCGAGGTGATCCGCCTGCTCGACCTCAAGCCGCATCCCGAAGGCGGACATTTTCGCGAGACGTTCCGCGACCTCCGTAAGGTGGATGGCGCACGCGCGGCGTCGACCGCGGCCTATTTTCTGCTCGCGCGCGGCGAGCGCTCGCACTGGCACAAGGTCGATGCGGTCGAAGCCTGGCTTTACCATGCGGGGGCACCGCTCAAGCTCGAGATCGCGGCGGACGCGAAGGGACCGGTCGCGTGCGTGACGCTGGGAGCCGATCTCGCCGCCGGCGAGCGCCCGCAGGCGATCGTGCCGGCTCATGCCTGGCAGGCGGCCCAAAGCCTGGGCGAGTGGACGCTGGTGAGCTGCACGGTGGCGCCCGGATTCGATTTCAAAGGCTTCGAGCTTGCGCCGAAGGACTGGTCGCCGTCGGCCCTCAAATGACGTACTGGCCGCCGTTCGCCGTCAGCGTCGAGCCGGTGATGAAGCCGGACTCGTCGGACGCGAGGAAGACGACGCAACGGGCGATCTCCTCGGGCTCGCCCAGCCGGCCGAGCGGGATGTGCGGCAGGATGCTTTTCTCGAGCACATCCTGCGGCACTGCCTTGACCATCTCGGTGGCGATATAGCCGGGGCACACCGCGTTGACGGTGATTCCGCTCTTGGCGCCTTCCTGCGCCAGCGCCTTGGTGAAGCCAAGCTCTCCGGCCTTGGCGGCGGAATAATTGGCCTGACCGATCTGTCCCTTCTGGCCGTTGATCGAGGAAATGTTGATGATGCGGCCGAACTTGCGACTGCGCATGCCTTCGATCACCGGGCGACACATGTTGAACAGCGAATTCAAGTTGGTATTGATCACCGCGCCCCACTGCTCCGGCGTCATGCGGTGAAACATGGTATCGCGGGTGATGCCGGCGTTGTTGACCAGCACCTCGACCGGGCCGAGGTCGGCCTCGACCTGCTTGAGGCCGGCGGTGCAGGAATCGTAGGAGGCGACGTCCCACTTGTAGACCGCAATGCCGGTGGCGGCCTTGAACTTCTGCGCCGCCGCGTCATTGCCGCCGTAGTTCGCCGCGACCTTGTAGCCCGCGGCCTTGAGGGCCTTCGATATCGCCTCGCCGATTCCGCGCGTTCCACCCGTCACCACCGCGACGCGTGACATATCCGCTCCTCCCTGCGACGGACCGTCTTGTTATGTCGGCGGCAGACCAGAGGTCCCGACGTCATCCGCCTCCGCCTTCCGTCGTCTCACCTTTCGACGCACATCGCAATGCCCATGCCGCCGCCGATGCAAAGCGTGGCGAGGCCCTTCTTCGCATTGCGCTTCTGCATCTCGTAGAGCAGCGTGATCAGCACACGCCCGCCCGAGGCGCCGATCGGATGGCCGAGCGCGATCGCCCCGCCGTTGACGTTGACCTTCGACGTATCCCAGCCGAGATCCTTGTTGACGGCGCAGGCCTGCGCGGCAAACGCCTCGTTCGCTTCGATCAGATCGAGATCGCCGACACTCCAGCCGGCCTTCTTGAGCGCGGCGCGCGACGCCGGGATCGGTCCGGTGCCCATGATCGCCGGATCAACGCCCGCATGCGCCCACGACACGATGCGCGCGAGCGGCGTCTTGCCGCGCTTGGCCGCCTCGCTCGCCTTCATCAGCACCACCGCCGCCGCGCCGTCATTGATGCCCGACGCATTCGCGGCGGTGACGGTACCGTCCTTGGCGAAGGCCGGTCGCAGCTTGGCGATCGCATCGAGCGTGGTGCCGTGCTTGGGATGTTCGTCGGTATCGACGACGATATCGCCCTTGCGCGTCTTCACCGTCACCGGCACGATTTCGTCCTTGAACTTTCCCGCCTTCTGCGCGGCCTCGGCCTTGTTCTGCGACGCCACCGCGAACTCATCCTGCTGCGCGCGCGTGATCTGCCACTGGCGGGCGACGTTCTCGGCGGTGTTGCCCATGTGATAGCCGTTGAAGGCATCCCACAAGCCGTCCTTGATCATGGTATCGACCATCTCGAAGTTGCCCATTTTCACGCCGCTGCGCAGATGGGCGCAGTGCGGCGCCTGACTCATGGATTCCTGTCCTCCCGCCACCACGATTTCGGAGTCGCCATTGAGGATGGCCTGGTAGCCGAGCGCGACCGCGCGGAGCCCCGAACCGCAGAGCTGGTTGACGCCCCAGGCCGGACTCTCGACCGGGATGCCGGCGGCGATCGAAGCCTGGCGCGCGGGGTTCTGGCCTTGGCCCGCGGTCAGGATCTGACCCAAAATGACCTCGGAGACCTGCGCGCCATCCACCTCGGCGCGCTTGAGCGTCTCCTGGATCGCCACCTTCCCCAACTCGTGGGCCGCAAGGCTCGCAAATGCCCCATTGAAGGCGCCGACCGGCGTGCGGGCCGCAGCGACGATGACAATATCGTCCTTCATGTCGTAACTCCCTTTGGTACTCGGCTGGATGGCGTCGGAAACTCGCCTGGCTATCGGGCAGGCCCGCATGCGGCGGCGGCAGTCCGCCGGCTACGGCCGCATCCTTGGAATGTGGGCGCTGGCCTGTCAATTGGAAGGATTGCCGGTCTGTTCTGCATCAATTGTCCGCGAGCCCCGCTGACCCGGTTCTGGCGCCGCGGCGCCGGCCGATAAAACGGTGGCCGCGCTTAAAAAAAACAGGCTATGCTGCCCAACGGATAGGCGCGAACCGAGCTCACCCATGCCCGCGGAACCGGTCACCATCAAGAAATACGCCAACCGACGGCTCTACAACACCGGCACGAGCACCTACGTCACGCTCGAAGACCTCGCGGGCATGGTGAAGGCGGGCGAAGATTTCATCGTTCACGACGCCAAGACCGGCGAGGACATCACCCGGCAAGTGTTGGCGCAAATCATCTTCGAGCAGGAGAACAAGGAGGGGCAGAGCCTCATGCCCATCGCTTTCCTGCGTCAGCTCATCCGCTTCTATGGCGACAGCATGCAGATGCTGGTGCCGCGCTATCTCGAAGTCTCCATCGACTCGCTCACCCGCGAGCAGGAAAAATTTCGCGAGCATATGGCGCAGGCCTTCGGCGGCAGCCCGTTCGGTGCGCTCGAGGATCAGGTGCGGCGGAACATGGAAATGTTCGAACGCGCGTTTGCCATGTTCACGCCGTTCGCGCGGCGCGAGGGACAGCCGTCGGGGGAAGCCGATAAAGGTAATGCGCAAGCGGGCAGCGGCGGCGACGAGATCCACGAGCTCAAACGCCAGATGGACGAGATGCAGAAGCGCCTCGACCGCTTGAGCGACAAGGATAAGACCTAAAGCCAGCAAGCGTTTGCGTCGGCGCGACTAATAGCCCAACGCGCAGCCGTCCTTGCGCGGATCGGAGCCTCCGATCAACACGCCCCGCTCCCAATCGATGCGGATCGCCTGGGCGCCACCCCACGGCGATGGCGCCAATGCCACCTCGTGGCCGCGCGCCCGCAGCCCTTCGACGCACGCGTGCGGCAGCCCGCGCTCGACCACGGTCGTCTCTTCCACGAAGAACGCGCGCGGGGCGTCGATCGCCGCCTGCACGTCCATGCCGTAATCGACGATGTTGGTGACGACCTGCACGTGCCCCATGGGCTGGTAGTGTGAGCCCATGACCCCGAACGCCAGGTCGCAGCGCCCGCCGCGAAACGCAAGCGCCGGGATGATCGTGTGCATCGGCCGTTTGTTCGGGCCGAACGTATTGGGATGGTCGGGATCGACCACGAAACAGGCGCCGCGATTGGTCAGCATGACGCCGGTCTCCTGCGTGCAGATGCCGACGCCGAAATGGGAAAAGAGCGTATTGATCAGCGAGACCGCCATCCGGTCGCGATCGACCACGGTGAGATAGACGGTGTCGCTGCCGAGCGCCGGCGCGCTCGCGTGCGGCATACGCCGCGCGCGGCCGATGCGGCCGGCGAGCTCGGCCGCGAAACCCTTGTCGAGCAACGCCGGCACCGCGGCGCGCATGAAAGCGGGATCGGCGACGTGGGTATCGCGCAAGGCATAGGCGAACCGCGCCGCCTCGAGCGCCAGATGGAAGCGGTCGGGACCGAGCGGATCGAGCGCGGCGAGATCGAAGCGCTCGAGGAGGTTGAGCAGCACCAGCGCGGTCAGGCCTTGCGTGTTGGGCGGCAATTCCAGCACGTCGAGACCGCGATAATTCGTGCTGATCGGCGCGACTACCTCGCCGCGATGACGAGCCAAGTCCTCGGCGGCGAGGAAGGACCCGCGGGCGGCAACGGTCGCGACGATATCGTCGGCGATCGGCCCTTCGTAGAACGCGCGCGGGCCCTTCGCCGCGATCATCCGCAGCGTTCGCGCCAGCGCCGGGAGTTTGACGACGTCACCTTCCGCCGGCGCCAGACCATCGAACAGGAAATGGCGCGCGGCGCCGGCATCAGCGCGCAGCTTGCCGACCTCCCGAGCCCAGTCCCAGGCAATGCGCGCGGCGACGGGAAATCCGCGCTCGGCGTAGTGGATCGCCGGAGCGAGCGCGCGATCGAGGGAAAAGCTTCCATGCGCGTCGAGG
>WNFA01001751.1_pt1 | contig 18491 bp, 13 predicted proteins | sample 5400481 | NCBI WGS metagenome assembly WNFA01 (sample SAMN13153340, study PRJNA577476) | soil metagenome | isolation source: 120 cm saprolite under Douglas fir tree site 2 hole 1 replicate 2 | place: USA:California | collected 2015-04-18
GCATCGGCTTAATGTAATAGAAGATATTGTCGAAGTCAATCCCCGACAGGTCGGCGCCCCAGGTCGGCATCGGACGCTTCTCGAAGAGTGCCAGGCTCTTGAGGCGGAATTTGCGCATCCAATCGGGTTCGCCCTTCATAACTTTGATCTCCACCACCGCGCTGTGCAAGCTATCGCTGGCATAGGTTGGTGCGGTGCAGCCCTCGACGTAGTGCACGTAGGAGCCAGGAGCCGCGATAATCAGCGTGCGCTCGAACTGGCCCATATTCTGAGCGTTAATACGGAAGTAGGCCTGCAGCGGAATCTCCACGCGCACCCCTTCCGGCACGTAAACAAAGCTGCCGCCGCTCCATACAGCACTGTTCAACGAAGCGAACTTGTTATCGGATGGCGGGATAATCGTGGCGAAGTACTGCTTCACTACATCGGGGTATAGGCGCAGGGCCGTATCCATATCGGTGAAGATCACACCCAGCTTCTCCAGGTCCTCGCGTACCTTGTGGTAAACCGCCTCGCTCTCGTATTGCGCAGTCACCCCCGCCAGGTACTTGCGCTCGGCCTCCGGGATACCCAGCCGGTCAAACGTCTCTTTGATCTCAGCGGGCACCTCGTCCCAGGTTTTGCCCTGTTCCTGCATCGGCTTAATGTAATAGAAGATATTGTCGAAGTCAATCCCCGACAGGTCGGCGCCCCAGGTCGGCATCGGACGCTTCTCGAAGAGTGCCAGGCTCTTGAGGCGGAATTTGCGCATCCAATCGGGTTCGCCCTTCATGAAGATATTGTCGAAGTCAATCCCCGACAGGTCGGCGCCCCAGGTCGGCATCGGACGCTTCTCGAAGAGTGCCAGGCTCTTGAGGCGGAATTTGCGCATCCAATCGGGTTCGCCCTTCATCTCGGAGATCTGCTCAACGATCTTCGTGCTCAACCCCCTCTCGGACTTGAACACGTAGTTTTCGGCCATGTGGAACCCAGGATATGCCTGCAGCTCCGTATCGAATGCCTGCGTACTCATCAGAATTTACTCCATCTAGCATATATTCACACAGGAAGCCCTGCTCCCTGTTAATCCTTACTAGCATACTCGGATTTAATTGTATTATAAGTCTCCCGGCGTGACCTTGTCAAGTTTTTGCTTGACTCTTGGGATGCGACTCCACTCCACTGCTTGACATTCCGCAACACAAGTTGCTATCATGTTAGCGGTGTTGGGATATATACTATCTCTCACGACAATCGTTGTAACTTGATCAACAGCCCATTTCAAGCGCCCGTAGCTCAGTGGATAGAGCATCGGTCTTCTAAACCGGTTGCCGTGAGTTCGAATCTCACCGGGCGCGCTTAATATTGCAATTAAGATTACCTATTTCTACTAAGTTCTGGTCGCAGGTTCGAGTCCTATCACTGACGCTACAACTCGTAATCCACCGCGTAAGTAATACCCTTTTTCTGCCCGTTCGCTGCTTCCACTAGTCGTAGATAAGCGTGAGCTTTGCCCACATGATCGACTGGCACAAGATAGACTTTTTGAGTGTCGGGGCTATAGGCAGCAAAGTAATGAATTTCTCCCCTGTACGACTTCCGACTGTATCCCCAACGTCCATCCTTTATACGCGATTCATTGCTAGCTGTGGCAAACATAATACAGTTGTTATCAGGACTCATCCAGGTTGTCTTGCATTGCACCTTCCAGAGCTTCCCATCAGCATCTTCGATTACCAGATCGTAGCGTGTGTTATCCCCATACGGCTTGAGTACGTTGTATCCTGCCTCAAGAAGTCGGTATGTAATCACTGCTTCAGTACGTTCTCCAAGCCCTTTTTTGTTCGCCTTTGGCCCGAATAAACTCAATTGCTATATCTCCCGCTATTAGCTTGACTCCCGCACAGTGAACGGCTATCGTTTTACGATATACTCTCTATGATACGCATCTCACGACTATGATCTAAAGATATACTACGAGCGTCATTCCGTCAAGGGCTTGCACATGATAGAATGAACCAAACATTTTGAGGTGGCAAGCATGATTAGGTTAAAAGTTAAAGAGGAAGCTGAGAAGCAGGGATTGAATATGGCGCAGCTAGCGCGAAAAGCCGATATCGATCAAAGGACACTACGGCGTATTTATCGTGATCCAACGCAAGAGATATCTACTCTTGTGCTAGGCAAGCTTGCTACTGCTCTGGGAGTTTCGCCTGCAGCCCTGATCGAAGTAGTAGACGATGAACGATAGATGTGCATATACTTCATCATATGCTCAAATATTGCCGGATGACCAAGAAGCTGCTTTCGGTTGCCGTGGGTTCGAGTCCCGCTGGGCGCGCCTCACCCCACTTGCCACACCTTTACCATACCATCCAGCCCGCTCGATGCAAGCTGCGTCCCATCAGGCGACCAGGCCACGCCGTCGGCTTCAGTGAGAAGCGTGAAGACATGGCTTCCAGTGACGCCATCCCATACCTGCACAGTACCATCGTCACCGCTGGAGGCTATACGCGAACCATCGGGTGACCAGGCCACACCATAGACCGCATCGGTGTGCCCTTGATACATGAGAAGGCGTTTTCCGCTGCTAGCTGCCCATACCTGAATGGTCGTATCATAGCCCCCAGAGGCAATGCGTGAACCGTCAGGCGACCAGACCACGCTCGCTATCACATCGGTATGCCCTTGATACGTAAAGAGATGTTTTCCGGTCGCAGCGTCCCATACCTGCACTATTCGATCTACGCCCCCGGAGGCAATGCGTGAGCCATCAGGCGACCAGGCAACGCCCAGTATTGGAGCAAGAGATGCCTTGTATGTGAGGAGGTGTTTTCGAGTGCCGACATCCCATACCTGCACTGAACCGCCGTCTTCCCCGAAGACGATACGCGAGCCATCAGGCGACCAGGCCACGCAAAACACAGCCTTAGGATGGTCTCGATAAATGAATAAGCGTTTACCTGTCCTGGCATCCCATACCTGCACCGTCGAGTCACGGCTGGCGGAGGCAATGTGCCTGCCATCGGGCGACCAGGCGATGCCGAGCACTTCATTGCTATGACCTTGATACACCAGCAGGCGCTTCCCGCTCTGAGTATTCCAGACCTGTACGCTTGAATCACGGCCTCCAGAGGCAACCATGGTACCATCAGGTGACCATGCTACATTGAGCGCAGGCCCCACGTGGCCGCGATAAATAGCGCTGGGCTGAGTTCGATACGTGTACCTGGGGTAGTTGACAGCATGGCGAGGAAGGAAGATAGGCTGTGTCATGTGGGCGGCGGAAGACGGTGGAGAAATGACCCGTAGACTGCTCAGTATCACGAGCAGTGCCAGCACTCCCAGGCACAGCGTAGCCAGGCCACCGGCGATTCGCCAGGACCGCCGGGACACCGAGCGCTGCCACCCCAGCAATGTGTGCGCTGCCCGCGAAGACCAGTTGCTTCTGGAATAATTCATCTCGGGTAGATCGCTAATCTCCTCCTCGATCCCCTCTTCTATTGGTTCGTGTTTGGGATGCTCAGTGTTATTCATACAAAAGTATAGATTTCATAGGAGAATATGTCAGGTAACTCCCAATATCCAGTAACACAGTTACACAGAAATTATAGTAACGCACCAGGAAGTGACTGTCAATATTCTTTATGACCGGTCTTGATTAAACTTGCTAGAGCCCAAACGCGTAAAGCCTGTGGTCAAAGTTTGCTGCATACAGCACACCGTGCGAGATCGATGCCGCGCCATAGAAGACCGAACCTCTGGTGGTATCATGGAAGATAAACAGCGTCTCGCCCGAAGTCGCGTCGACCAGCAAGAGAGCGGTGCCTCCCGTGACTGCTACCACTCCCGGCACCACCGTGACGGCGGCGAGAATAGGCCCATCCGGCAGGCAGCGCTCCCAAATGAACGCGCCCGTAGCCGGGTTGAGCGCTCGCAGGCCACTCCTGCAGTTAGCGCCCTGCACAGTGGTGTATCCCCCAGCTACGTAGAGCTGCGTGCCGTCCCAGGCGCTGGGTGAAATGCTTCCTGCCCCGCAGTTTGGACAACTCCCGCCTTTTGCTATCTCAGCAGTCCACAGCGGCCCCTTGCTCAAATCACCTCGCAAAAAGGCATAATAGATTCCATTTTTATGGGCAACGCCCACCATTGCTCTGGAGACCCCGCCAATTTTTGCCTTGAACAGCGTCGGTGTGGACCCGAAATCGGGATCGATCACCCACTCTGATGGCGGCACGCGCCACAAGCCCACCACCTTCAAATCTGATGCGTGCAGTTCAACCACCGCGGAGGAATATATCTCCGTCGTCGAACACGGGTCAGCGTTGCCCGTAGCAATATACATCTCGCCCGTCCTATCGTCTATCGTGGGTGAGCCCCACACGGCCCCACCCCGGCAGCCCTTCGGTACCACATCGAAGGTATGCTGAATTGTGCCCGTTATCATGCTCATCTTAAAAAGCTGCCCCTGGATCGTCGGGCAATCGCCGAATGAGGCCATGCCCACGTAAACGCTCCCCTTGTATACAATGGGCGAACTCCAGATGAAGTGATCTGGCGGCGTACCCAGGGGCGTATTCCAGATAATGGCCCCGCTGGCGGCGTTCAATGCGTAGAAATGGGCATTGCCTCCACCCACAAAAATCACAGGCGTCTTCTTCCCGCCAATGCTCACCACGGCTGCCGTGCCTGTACCTGCCACCCCGATGATCGAACCGCACCTGTGTGTCCTGCCCAGGCTGGTTGCCCACACCTCGTGCCCATTCAAATCTGTCGCGTGTTCCAACCCATCCCATGAGCCCCAGTAAATCATGCCGAAAGCTTCCATGGGTTGGGTGGAAATATAATTCTTTGCGTGGTACATCCAGTGTGGTTTCAATTCTGCTGCCGTTGTCGCAGTAATTGTGGTCTCGTCTTTATTGTAGCCGCTGCGCCCGTTGTCTGACAGGTAAGTCGACCAGTCACCTGGCACTACCTTGAAAGGCGCCGGACTTGTGGGGGTGGGTGTTCCTCGCGTAGCTGCCGTCGGAGTGGCGCCCTCCTCGATAACACTGGCCTGGGAACTGCATGCGGCGCAAAGAAGGGCCATTGCTATCAGCACGACCCCGAGGCGTTGCTGTAGATGTTTCTCTATCTTGTGCTTATTATTGCAATTCATCACAGATACCCTGCACAAAAGCAGTTCGTCATCAGGTTTACTATAATGTGAACGAGTTATCATATCGATATTAACCCAACCGTCTTTCTGGTAGGAAACAATACCCGCGCTAAGCTATATACGTGTTGTATCTCAGCAAATTCCTATGTTATACTTTTCTTGAGGTACTAATTAGCCATCCTGTTGAGAGGTGTTGGGTTGCGGATGTAAACTTGGCGGGGTGCCTCAGGCAACAACGGTGACCTGATACATGCCTTATTTCAAGGCGGGAAAGACAGACAGGATAAACAGCTTGCTCCAGCGCTTCCGCAGCAGCGTAATGCCACCTTACCATCTCAAGAAGATTATCGCTATCATTCTGGCAGCGCTTCTTGTGTTGGCTATCCCTGTTAGTATCATTATCCACCTTTCGGGACCCTTCACCGGTGACCTCGCATCCTACGTCAACCCCTTTATAGGCACTGAACCCGCAGCAGCAAACCTGCATCTTGGCCCTGGCTTTGATAACGGCGATGTTTTTCCCGGGGCTGCCTTCCCGCGTGGCATGGTGCAATGGAGTCCCGACATGACCAGTTCCCCAGGCGGATACCGCTACTTCCAATCAAACATCCATGGTTTCAGCCTCACCCACTTCAGCGGCCGCGGCTGCAGCGCGTATCAAGACGTTCCTTTTATGCCGGTCATTGGACCTGTCACCGCCTCGCCCGCTCAAAGCCCGGCGTATGCCTCGCACTTCTCGCACACTAACGAATCTGCCTCGCCAGGTTACTATCGCGTCTACCTCGACAACAGTATCGACGTTGCCTTAACAGTCACCTTGCGTAGCGGCTCTGGACAGTTTACTTATCCGCATTCGACTGCATCTACTATGCTCGTCAATACCGGCGGCAGTGCCACGGGTAACAGCGATGATGGCACAGGTATACAAGTCATAGGTAACAACCGCGTGGTAGGTTCGGCCAGCAGTGGCCATTTCTGCGGCAGAGCCAACATCTACACCGTTTACTTTGCCGCTATCTTTGACCATCCATTTATTTCGTTCGGCACCTGGAACGGGCCAGAGGTGACTCCAGACGTTCGCACCGCTTCCGGTGGGCATTCGGGCGCCTACGTGACCTTCGACACAACACAGAACCCGCTGGTACAGGTCAAAGTAGGTATCTCGTTCGTCAGCGTGGCAAACGCCTATGCCAACGTCCTGGCCGAGAACCCCGCTTGGAATTTCGCTGCCATACACCAGAAGGCTCGTGCCGCCTGGAATGCTCACCTGGGTCTCATCCAGGTCACCGGAGGCACGTTTGCAGAGCGGCAAATTTTCTATACTGCCCTGTATCACACCTTTTTCCACCCGAATGTCTTCAATGATGTGAATGGTCAGTACCTGGGCTTTGACCAGGAAGTGCATACAGCTCGCGGGTACACCCAGTATGAGAATTTTCCTGGCTGGGATATGTATCGCTCGCTCATTGCCCTACTGGCCTTGCTGGAACCGCGTGAAACCGGCGACATGATGCAGTCCCTCGTGGCCGATGCCCAGCAGGGTGGTGGAGGCTTGCCGCGCTGGCAGGTCGCCAACGATAATTCGGCGGGTATGATCGGCGATTCACCGGATGTGGTTATTGCCACCAGCTATGCCTTCGGCGTCAGGAACTTCGATATGCAGGGAGCGTGGCAGGCGATGAACGCCGGGGCATCCGACCCCGATACCCATTCTGGCCGCTATGTCGTACGGGGAGGACTGAGCGATTATCTCCACCTGGGTTATGTCTCGACCCCGACATCGTTCTCAGCTGCTACCACGCTGGAGTATGCCATCGATGACTTCGCCGTTGCGCAGTATGCCATGGCCCTTGGCAAAACGGAGGCTTACCAGACCTACCTGCAGCGCTCCCAAAACTGGCAGTACCTTTTCAATCCTGCCACAGGCTACATCGAGCCGCGCAACGGCAATGGCACCTTCATTGCCAATTTCAATCCAACAAGCGCAAATGGTTTTGCGGAAGGTAACAGCGTGCAATATACCTGGCTTGTCCCCCAGGATTTAGATGGCCTGTTCGCCATGATGGGCGGCAACAGCCAGGCGATCGAGCGCCTCAACATACACTTCGATCAATTGAATGCCGGGCCAGGCAGTCCGTATGCCTTCATGGGTAACGAGCCGGAGTTCGAAGTGCCCTGGGAATTCGATGCTGCCGGTGCTCCCTATCGAACGCAAGAAGTCGTGCGCCGCATCGAGACCCAGCTTTTCGGCGCCGGACCCGATGGCCTGCCCGGCAACGATGATGGTGGGGCCATGTCCTCCTGGTACGTATTCGCAGCCATGGGGCTCTATCCAGAAATTCCCGGCGTGGCAGGCTTCTTGCTGGGCAGCCCTCTCTTCCCGTCGCTCACCGTTCATTTAGGTAATGGCCACCAGTTACACATCATCGGGCAAGGAATAGATGGTTCGCCATCCAGCATGCCCTATATCCAGAACCTGAGCCTGAATGGCCAGAATTACGCCAGCGCGTGGCTTCCCTTTACCGCTCTGGAACGTGGAGCAACCTTGCAGTTCGTGCTTTACAACAGTCCCAACTTGACCTGGGGCCAGCACGTCGATTTCACCTGAAGCTATATGGAGGTAGACCAGCCAGGTGGATTCAAGCAGTAACCTGGAGGAGCAGTATGCCAGCAGCAAATTCTGAACGCACCACCAGTCTCTTACGTGCAGCGATCATCGGCTACGGGCTAGCGGGCTCTGTTTTCCATGCGCCCCTGATTGCCTGCACCCCCGGAATGACGGTTGCCGCCATAGTGACCAATCACCCCGAACGTCGAGAGCAAGCCCGGCGCGACTTCCCACGCGCAGCTATTCTTTCGACGGCTCAGGACCTCTGGCACAATGCTTCAGACTACGATCTTGCAGTGGTAGCTGCTCCTAACCGGGCGCATCTCCCCCTTGGCCTGGCTGCAATGAATGCCGGTTTACCCGTCGTTATCGACAAACCGTTTGCTGCATCCGTCACCGCTGCCGAACAGCTCATCGCGACCAGCAGGCGCACCGGTAAGCTCCTCACAGTCTTCCAGAACCGGCGCTGGGATGGTGATTTTCTCATGGTACGTCAATTGATCGCTACTGACCTGCTTGGCTCCATCACGCGCTTTGAGTCTCGCTTCGATCGCTATCGTGCAGAGCCACGGCCGGGTGCCTGGCGCGAGCTTCCTGCTCCTGAGGAAGCTGGGGGATTGCTTTTTGATCTAGGCAGTCATCTGATTGACCAGGCGCTGCTGCTGTTTGGACAGCCTGTGAGCGTCTATGCCGAGGTCGACGGGCGGCGTCCCGCTGCGCAGGTGGACGATGACACCTTTGTTGCGCTCACCTTCCCTAACCGCGTGCGTACACACCTCTGGATGAGCCTCGTCGTCCGCAATCCCGGGCCTCGTCTGCGTGTCAACGGCTTATATGGAACGTATGAAAAATGGGGCATAGATCCCCAGGAAGACGCGCTCAAGGCGGGCATGCGCCCTGGCGACCCAGGTTGGGGCCAGGAACCCAGAGAACGTTGGGGGCGCCTTTCCACAGATTTCAACGGCGTGCATATCGACGGCTCGCTTGAGACCCTCCCGGGCGCTTACGAGCGCTACTATGCCCTCCTGCGCGACGCCCTTTTAACAGGTGGCCCACCACCTGTAGACCCCGCCGACGCCGTGGCCTCCCTGCGCGTCATCGAAGCAGCTCAACAAAGCGCCAGCACCGGCACGGTTGTATCCTTCCCTTAGCGCTCACCACCTGTCCCAGTGCATAATTGAATCCAATGACACTCGTCCAGCAGGCTTGAACTCGGTTCCCAGCGTATAAGCCACTGGGATCAGCCCGGCCTGCGACACCTTTTCAAAGGGAATGCCCAGTGCCTCGGCCGCCTCTTGCTCGTAGGAGAGGTGAACCGTGGTCCAGCATGTCCCTAAACCACGTGCGCGGGCTGCCAGCATGAAGCTCCACGTAGCAGGTAGAATCGAACCCCAGGTACCCGCCTGGTCAACGGGCGATAGCCCATCGACTCGCCCCTGGATACATGGAACGACCAGCACCGGCACCTCGTACATATGGTCGGCCAGGTACTGCGAAGAATCCCTCACCCTTACGAGCGTCGTCATTTGCTCTCGCGTGAGCTTGCTGCCTGAGTAAGTAGATAATGCTCGTTGGAGGTATAGGATGAAGCCTCGCCGGTAGATGTCCCCCAACGCCTGGCGCTGCTGCGCATCGGTCACGACCACGAAGTGCCAGTTCTGCCGGTTCCCGCCTGTGGGTGCCTGTGCTGCAATTTCCAGGCATTCTCGAATCAACGCCGCTTCTACTGGCCGCGCAAAATCCAGCCGCTTCCGCACCGACCGCGTTGTCGTGAGCAAATCATCTGGTGACAGATCAAGTAAAGCCATCCTTCATTCTCCTTACTCCAAGAAATTGGTCAATCAGCTATAGAAATGTAGGGGCGACCCTTGCGGTCGCCCTGCCCGGCTGGGGCGGGGGTGTCGCGGCAGGGCGGGGGCAAGCCCCGCCCCTACATTTCTTGCGGTCGCCCTGCCCGGCTGGTCATTCCTTATTGAACCTCGTCGGCGCAAAGGGAGCTATAACCCCCGGAGATCGCCCTGTAGCCACAAATTCGGCAACGCTTTGCCCTGTAATGGCGCTCAAGAGCACCCCCACGCTATTATGCCCCGTGGCGAGCGTCACATTCTCCCAGTTTGGCGCTGCTCCCAGGATAGGTTGCCCGTCGGGCGTCTTTGGGCGCAGCCCTGCCCACAGCGCTTCCACAGCACTCTTTCTGAGCATAGGCGCGAGCTTCATGGCAGATTCAAGCAGCCGTATAACTCCATCCGCCGTAACATGTGCATCAAAGCCCACCTCCTCTTTTGTTGCACCTACAACGATCGTCCCATCCTCTTTCGGCGCTAGATAGATCGCCTCGCCAAAAATGATATGCCGCAATAGTGGAAAGGGTAGTCCTGCTTGCCGTAGGGAGAGAATCTGGCCGCGCAAAGGACTGACGGGCAGTTCGAATCCCAGCCAGTCGCCACAGCGAGCCGCCCACGCGCCGGCCGCTATCACCAGGTGGCCGCAGGCAATCGTTTCGCCCTCGCTCGTATATACGCCTGTCACCTTTGTGCCATGACGCTGTATACCATTGATCTCCCTGTGGCCGTAGAAAACCGCGCCAAGCCTGGTAGCCGCCTGCGCGAATGCCTTCACAAGCAGCGGAGCTCTGACCTGAGACTCCTCGGGCGCGTAGATGGCGCCGCAGATGTCGGGTGCCAGCAGCGGTTCGCGCTGGCGCGCTTCATCTCCGCTGAGCCAGTACATCTGCAAACCCAGTGGCTGCCATTCCTCCATGCGCTTACGCAGGATGGCGACACGCTTCGCATTGCGCACCGTCCGTAGAGCGCCAGTTCGCTCGTATTCAACTCGTATACCGCTCGCATCCTCAAGTTCTGTCACCAGATCCGGGAAGAGCGCGAAGCTGCCCAGCAACAGGTCTGCCAGTGATCCTGGACCCGAGAGCGGCCCCAGAGGAGCAAGCAGCCCCGCTGCCGCGCTCGAAGCTTGCGCGCCAATCTCGCCCCGCTCCAGCACCGTGACGCCTATACCCCTTTTGCGCAAGAAATAGGCAATGGCACAGCCAATCACCCCGCCTCCGATAATAACAACTTCAGTCGCTTGGCTCATGGCATGACCATTTCCAGGAATTCATACTTCCCGCCATTCGTCTCTTGCATGAATACGCGCACAGGACGGAAGCCTGTTTGCTCGTACACGCGTATAGCTCTCTGGTTAAATGTAGCCACCCTCAAACGAAAAGCGCTAACGGCGTATTTGCTCTTAGCAAATTCAAGTCCTGCCTCTACGAACTCCAGGCCAACGCCCTTGCCCTTCCCCGTCAGATCAGGCCTCAGCCCAAGCCCTATCTCAATCGTCTCGCCATCTTTCATGAAGGTGAAGAAACCAGCAAGCTCGCCCTGCCCATCAAAAACAGCATAATACGTCCCCTCCCAGCTTCGCGGATTCAAAAGCTCCGCCAGGTCATCAGTGTCCTGGTCCCAGTCATAGAAAGTGTAAGGACCCTCGTAATGCCATTCAGCGATTACTCGCGCATCCTGCTCATTCATCTGCCTGAACGTGAAACGCATCTCTAAATCTTCCCATGCTAAATAAATCTGCTCGCCACAGCCATTTTCGCCAACAGCTTATCACACCTCATCTGCATATGAGCGTATCCCGCTCTACCCAGCAATCCGCTCACCGTTTGAAGCAGGCCCATTATCCCCGCCATCTGTCCCGTTTGCAAAGAGAGGTCGGCCAGCGCGAGGGAGGTGCTGCAATAGCATTGCAAGAGGCTGCGCTGCCCACAAAAGCTCAACATTCTCTGGAACCGGCTGTAGGCCTCGTCATAGCGCCCTTTTTGCCTGGCGATGTTAGCTAACCCTATCTCGGCCATTACATACACCTCGATATAAAGGCTCTTTTGGTTGGTGAGAGCCTCTTGCAAAAGCCTTTCAGCTTCGTTAAGTTCGCCACGCGCCAGGCATAATAATCCAAAGCCGATTTGCATACTGTAGCGGTGTGCCAGGAAATCATTTTGCTGCGCCAGTTGAGCTCGTAACGTGTGCAAAACCCGGTCAGCCTCATCCAACCGGCCCAGATTGATCAGGTAGTACGCGTGATTAAGCAGCGGCCAGGTCAGAGTCCAGGCTGCTTCAGGTATCTCTTGACCGCGCTTGATGCAGCGCTCGAACCAGGCCTCGCTTTCGCCGTACTGACCCCACAGGTGATACACCCGGCTCAGGTGCATCGATGCCAGTATCCAGCGCGTCGTTTGCTCGGTTTCTTCTGCTGCCTGCAGGGCTACTCTCAAACATTGTTCAGCCTCGGCGTTTAACCCTTGCAACAATAGCACCCAGCCATACGATGTCAGCATGAAAGCCGCTTGCGCTGTACCCAACGCGTCGATCATCTCGTGCCAATCCCCTATTGGCGGCGTTGCGGCCGGGCAAAAAGATGGGAAGTGACCGGGCGACGTAGAGATGGCCTGTTCGGGCGCATTCAGCATGAACAAGCTGGCCCAGCGCTGGGCCATATCAATCACCGTCTCTAAACTCTTTTGTGCTCCATGTGCCAGCTTCTGGCTTGAACCTGTTTCGGCCCGCAGGTTCTGCACGAACGAGAGTCCCATCCAGGCCCCTTCTGATAAATACCCCATCAGAGAGCGGTTGACAGCCATCCGCTGGACACTATTGCTGGCGAGCGTGCCGTTCCTGTTGGCCGCTGCCCACGTGCTCAGGTGGCGATGACTCTCCTGGATTTCCTCCCAATCGAGCAGTGCCTCGCAGGCCAGGACGCGCCCGTGATAAGCCCGCCCAATCCACTCCTCCATTGTAGGAGCGTAGCGGCTGCGTTCATGATCTGGCACTTGTTCCAGCCAGTGTAAAGCAGCATCGTAATGAGCGAGCGCCTGCCGGTAGCTAAAGATGCGCCGGGCATAATCCCCGGCCTCCACCTCGTAGCGCAGCGTCTGGACTTTGTAACGCGGTCCGGCTTGCCTGTAGTGAAAGGCTATCTCGGCGGCATGCATACTGGTAGTGGGACTGTAGCGCCTCACCAGGTTTTCGGCCACCTGGCTATGTAACTGCACTGATTTGAGGGACGAACAGGTGGCGTATACGATCTGCCCCACCATATCGTGAGAAAATGCCAGGCGCATCTCGTCTTCGCTGCCGTGACCCACTTCCACCAGAAAGCGACGTGCCAGTAACATTTCCAGGGCCTGGTAGTCATCGCCTGATAATTCGGGCCGCAGCAGGTCGAGCGAAAAAGGATGACCGATCACCGCCGCCGTCTCCAGTAGCTCGATTGCCCTTTGCGGCAGCCGTTCCATACGTGCCAGCACCACGTCCCTGATCTGCTGTGAGCGTAGCACCGAGTCGCTCAATGAACCGCCTGGGGCTGTCTCAATCGCTTGCTGCTCAAGCAGCGTGCGTACAGCCTCTGCTAAAAAGAGGGCGTTGCCTTGCGTCAACTGGTACAACTCTTCCCCGCTAAAAGTCTCCTGTGCAGTAGCCTTGCCTGGAGTATGGGCCATATGCAGCTTCAGGTATTCGCTGACCTCCTCTCGACTGAACCGTTCCAGGCCGAGTGTATGGAAGCGAGCGCTGCGGCTCAAGTAGCGCAACATGCCGTCCAATGCCCTATTTTCGCTCAAATCCTCGGGACGGTAGGAGATGAGCAATAGCAGTGATAAATCCTCCCGGCTGGCCAGCCGGTTGATCACTAACAGCGTCGACTCGTCGGCCCACTGTAAATCATCCAGGGAAAGTACCAGTGGGCGATGGTGGCACAATTCCGCGAACAGCTCGGCCAGGGCAGCAATCAAGGTGCTGTAAGCCTGCTCGGAGTTAACAGCCGGTACTGCAGGTAAATCCGCCAGGCGCGTCGCTATCTCAGGCAGCAGGGGTGCTACCTGTGCTAGAGCAGATCGGGGCAACTTATCTAATACTTTAGAGCTGACCTCGCGCAGCCAGGGCCCCAACATTGAGACCAGCGGCGCAAAGGATAGGTTCTGTTCTATGGCCTGGCACGCGGTAGCCAGGGTCAACACGTTTTCAGCGCGGGCGCGGCCTAAGAAGAGGCGTACCAGAAAACTCTTGCCTACCCCCGCTTCTCCCACCAGCGCTATCGTGCGCGTTCCCTGTCCCCCTTTTACCTCTTCAAGTCGTTGCATCAACCAGTGCAGTTCTGCCTTGCGCCCCACAAAAGGCGGCTCGCTGTAGCTCCCCGATTTATCGTAGGACCCCGATTTATCGTGGGACCCCGCTTTAGCGAGGGGAGGAATTCCTTTCTGGCGCGTTGATCTCTTTGTAGTCCCCCGCTTTAGCGAGGGGAATTCCTTTTGCTCGTTCATTTGGGCCTGGAACTCACCTCTCAGAATGCTCACGTGCAGGCTCATCGTCTGGGGAGCTGGGTCGGCGCCCAGGTGTTCATCCAGCACCTGGCGGCATCGCTCGAATGTCTGCAGGGCCGCGACTGTATCGCCCAGGCTCGCCTGGCATTGCATCATCAAACGATAGAGAGGTTCGCGACACGCGTCGAAACACAGCGCCTTGCGACAAAGCAGTATCACCTCGTTATACAGCCCCACCTCGCTTTGCCATTCCGCCAATCTGCTCACCCCGGCAAAATACCGTTCGCGCAGTCGCTCGCGTTCCAATCGTGTCCAGCTCTCCTCTTCATCTCCCGCCAGGTAGTCCCCCGTGTAAAGCTGCAGCGCCTCCTCCAGCAGCCTGCGTCCATTGGCGCAATTGCCACCCGCCAGCGCCTCGTCTAAGAGGCGCTCAAACTCAACCGTATCTATCCAGATTGTGCTATCGGCTGGAAATATCAGCCTGTAGCCTGCCCGGCCTCGTGGTACGAAGCGCGCAGGAGCCTGCGGGTCGCGCCCCGGTTCGAGCACTGTTCGCAGGGTGCTGACCGCGCTGCGCAGCGTTTTGTAGGCGCTGTCACCATATTCCGGCCACAACAAATGCATCAGTTTTCTCACTGACACCGTGTGCCCTCGCTCCGTGAGCAGCAGCTTGAATAACTGGCGAGCCTGCCGCGTGTGCCAATCCCGCGACGAAACCAGCTCCCCGTCCCGGTAGCAGCGAAACTCGCCCAGCAAATAAACTCGCAAATGCTCAGCCAAAGAAGCCTATGCCCTCCTGGTCCGTCCAATAAAATCAACCACAACCTGCGCCAGCTCTTCCCCCTTATCCTCTTGCAGGAAGTGCCCCGCGCCCACAACAGTCGTATGCGGCTGGTCCTTCGCCCCTGGTATCACCTGCCTGAAGAGACGATCTGCTCCCCGCGTAACCGGGTCGGAATCGCTGAACGCCGTCAGGAAAGGCTTCTCCCAGCGTGACAGGACCTCCCACGCCTTGCGATTGGGTACCGCCGCCGGGTCATCCGGCGTCGTGGGCACCAGCAGGGGGAACTGGCGAGCTCCCGCTTTATAACTGTCATCCGGGAATGGCGCATCGTAGGCCGCGATCACCTCGGCCGACAATTCGCTCACACACCCACCCTTGACGATGCCTCCAGCGTGAAATACAGGCACACTCTGGGAATAGCGCTGCCAGCGCAGAAACGCCTCACCCATCGTAATATCCCCTGTCGGCAGGCCGGTATTCGCTGCCACAATGCGCGCAAAACGCTCCTCGTGCTCTGCCGCCAGGCGCAGTCCGATCAACCCGCCCCAGTCCTGTCCCACCAGCGTAATGCCCTTGAGATCGAGCGCTTCAAGAAAACCCCTCATCCAATCGACATGACGCTGGTACGTGTAATCCTCCCGCCGGGCGGGTTTATCGGATCGGCCAAACCCCACCAGGTCGGGCGCAATCGCCCGGTATCCTGCCGCCGTTATAACCGGAATCATCTTGCGGTACAAATAACTCCAGGACGGCTCTCCATGCATCATCAATACCGGCTCAGCATCCCTCGGCCCCTCGTCCAAGTAATGAATGCGCAGCCTATCAACCTCAACATAATGTGGCTCAAAACTATAGCCCGGCAAATCACTAAACCGCTCCTCGGGTGTCCTCAGGATTTCCATAATGTTTTCTCTCCATCCTTTTAAAATGCATCACCGCGCGAATCCATTTGTAAATGTAGGGGCGACCCCATAGGCGTTCACTGAAGCAGATTTTCCAGGGCGACCCCAAGGGTCGCCAGGCGGCATGCCGTCGCTTGTCACGCCCCTGGCGCAACCCCAAAGGTTCTCTATCCGGGGAACGGTGTGGCCCTCTCTACCTCCCCAGGACCATCCCCAACCATATTATACGACCATGTCGGGTCCCGCTGCTCGGACGAGAGTATATTCACAGCGAAATAGCGGGCATTGATGAAGGGCGCAATCGACTTAGTCTAAGATTTTTACCCAGCAAAGAGAAGCCACATAATGGCATCGATGAAGATGATGCGGCTTTTGTAGCTTGGGGGTTTCCTGAAAATATTGTTGGCGCAGTTATTAAGCCGATACTTGATTACCTTTCACTAATGCAAAAGGCTAATGATCCAGATCTTCGAGCGCTCGATATGGTTAAGGAAGTGCGTCTCGCTAAAATCGTTGGTGATCCTCCCTATGATGTACGTCTTTTGTTCATCATTCCGGAAACTGGGCTTTCGGATGATGGTATCGCTTTGGCACGCCTAGTTTCTCGTATGAGAAAATGGTTTAACCCTCCTGCAGCACGCTTGGTTGCATGGGACGCACACCACATATACGAAATTAGCGTTGGAGACTATCTCGACACCCAACTGATGTTTTGATATAAAGGAGGGGCTCCAAAAAACAGTATACAGCGCCGAAGAGATCGAAGGGTTTTAGAGGATCACAGCACTATGATATCAGACAATCAAGCAAAAGGTAAAACAAATTCGCCAGCCTGTTCCTCCCGCAAAACACCGAAAATGTAACGGTCGGGACGGACAAGCACGAATAGCTGCTGGTTGTGCCGCAGGAATTTACTCATTTCTCCATCAACATCTCCAACAACAACACACTCCTCGCTCCCGGTCGGCGTGTATCGACCTGGCTGCACGCAGACGAAACGCACTCCCAGGCGTTTCCAAAAGTCAGCCCTCAGCGATGCAAAAGCCTTTGCCGGGTCATCGTAGAGACGCAGCAGCGCAAAACCTGGCCCTAACACCTCGTCAAGCAGTACGCGTTCACCTTGTGGCGTCACTACCTCGGGCTGCGGCAGCATCAGGCCCGCCATCGCCTTATTTTGCCTGCTCCCTCGCGGCAGCATGAACCCTTTTTTATAGCGCGGTGGTGGCTTGAGGCGTCCTTCCGTCAGAAACTTGCGCGTGGTTGGCACCATATCCAGGCCGTGGAAGATCATATCGCGCAGGAGCGCAGCGGGCCGGGCCGTCGGCATCACGATACTCCCCAGGAAATTCGACAGCCAGATCATCTGTGCCGTGTGAGCGTGCCGTTCTACATGATACGTGTCCAGCAGTTCTGGGCTGGCCTGCGCCCGTAACGCCATAGCCAGCTTCCAGCTCAGATTATGAGCGTCGCGCAGGCCGCAGTTCATCCCCTGCCCACCGAATGGCGGCATCAGATGTGCCGCGTCCCCCAGCAGGAAAACTCGTCCCTGTGAGAACGTTTTGGCGAGCACAGCATGAAAAGTATAAATCGTCTTTCGAATAATACGAGGAACATCAGGACCGCCGTTTTGCCGGATAAGCGCCAGCACCTTCTCCGTACGTAAGAGCTCCTCTTCTTGCTCCCCTGGTAACACCATGAACTCCCAGCGCCTACCCTTATGCGGAGCTGGCACGGTGACCGCCGGGCGGCCCGGATTGCAAAAAAACGTGGCAGCCATAGCAAAGTCTTCATCCTGAACGCAATCGACCACCAGCCACTTTTGTGCAAAGGTCGTTCCCAGCATAGGAATGCCCAGCGCCCGGCGCACACCGCTCTTTGCGCCATCGCAGGCCGCGAGATAAGCGCATTCAATCTCAATCTGCTCGCCTGCGGGAGTGCGCACCCGCGCCAGCACTCCCCGCTCAGTCTGCTCAAACGTTTCAAGCGTATGCTGGAACCATACCTTGACGCACGCGAAACGCTCGAGTCCCTCCAGCAGCGTTGCCTCGAACTCGGGCTGGTGAAACGTCGAGATCAGTGGATAGCCGTTTCTCTTACTCGTCGGCGCAACCTTCGCGAAGAGCCGTCCCGCCGACGCATAATGAGCGTCGATGTCCAGAAGCAAGTTCTCACTCACCGCCTCCCCCAGGCCTGCCGCCTGGCACACGCGCAGCCCTTCATCGTCAAGAGCAATACCCTTGGGACAATCGCTCAGACCGGCATTGCGCTCAAGCATAAGCGTCTCGACGCCGGCCATGCCGAGCAAATTCCCCAGCATCAGGCCGGTTGGCCCCGCACCTACGATGATGACAGAGGTGTGAATGATATGGTTATTCCTATGGCCATCATTCATTTTACTTATCGGTTCTGTCCTGCCTTAATAATCAGGGCTATTAAGCGATTCCCCACTATTATATAAAACTATCTTTTGAAGTGACCACTTGTGGCATCTCTCACCCGAGCGTCCCAAAACATGTCCCAGCGAAATTGGGACAATCTTGAGGACACTCTCAGCAGACACCGGGACGCCCGGCCTGCTACAGTTTAGACAGTAGTTGGATGCGTCCCATGATACACGCATCTACAATAACGAAGTTCTTGACTTCATTCAAAGGAGGAACTGTCTCATGTCATCGACCACCTCGTACCGCCTGAGCGGAGTAGCCCTGATCATCGGAAGCGTGCTTACGATCATCTAC
>WNFA01003586.1_pt1 | contig 18487 bp, 16 predicted proteins | sample 5400481 | NCBI WGS metagenome assembly WNFA01 (sample SAMN13153340, study PRJNA577476) | soil metagenome | isolation source: 120 cm saprolite under Douglas fir tree site 2 hole 1 replicate 2 | place: USA:California | collected 2015-04-18
GACGGATCTCGAGGCTTTCGATCCGAAAGTATTCGCGCACGAGGTTCTCGAGGGTTAGCGACCACGCTTCGTTTATTTCGGCCCTCCGAGGTCGAGGACGCGTAAATGGGAGCCACTACGGAAGGCCGAAGCTCGAAGGTCTACCTCGACATGCCCGTCAACTATCTGAAGGGCGTCGGACCCGCCCGCGCCGAGTCCCTCAGAAGACTCGGAATCGTCACTGCGCGTGATCTCCTCTTCCACATTCCTCACCGCTACGAGGACGCGAGCACGATCAGTCCAATCGCCTCGCTCGAGCCCGGCATGGACGGAACGATCATCGGCAAGGTGATCTCCAAGGGGATAATTCCTACCCGCCGCGGGCTCAGGATCTTCCAGGCCGTCTTGAAAGACGACAGCGGCATGATCGAGGCATCGTGGCCCGGACAGCCTTTCCTCGATCGAAGCATCGAGAAGGGCGACATCATGCTTCTCACCGGATCCGTGCGCTTTTATCACGGCCGACAACTCCAGCCGCGCGAGTATGTCCAGCTCGGCAAAGACGATGACGACGTAAGGGCCGGAAAAGTGCTGGCCGTTTATCCGGCCACGGAGAATCTCTCGTTCAAGGTGATTCGAGGAATTCTCGATACCCACCTCGACACCCTGCTCCCGTTAGTCAATGAGTATTTGCCGGAGGACGTGCTGCGGGCCGCGGGTCTTCCCAGCCTTCGCGAAGCAATTCGAATTGTGCACCGGCCGAGGACGATTGCCGAAGGGACGCGGGGCAGAGCGCGGCTCGCATTCGAGGAATTGCTTTTCGTGCACATCCTGCACCGGCGTGCCAACGCGCTGAAGCGGCAGAGGCGCAGCGGAATTGCATTTCAAAATCGGCGCCAGCTCACGAGTGCCCTCAAGAACGTGCTGCCATTCACGCTGACCAACGCGCAAACGGTGGCAGTGCGCGAGATCGTCGCCGACATGACGAGTGACCGAAAGATGCATCGCCTGCTGCAGGGCGACGTCGGCAGCGGGAAGACCATCGTGGCGCTTTTCGCGGCGCTACTGGCGATGGAGAACGGATATCAGGCCGCGATAATGGCGCCCACTGAGCTCCTCGCGGAGCAGCACGCCAGAACGTTCACGACGCTTCTGGAGCCGCTTGGAATCGAGCCCGTCCTCGTGACGGGAAGTCTCAACTCGCGCGCGAGAAAGGCCGCCGCGGAAAAGCTCGCCCGAACCGAGCCGGTGCTGGCGGTCGGAACACACGCGCTCGTACAGGATGCCGCAGTGTTTGGGCGCCTCGGGTTCGTCACTATCGACGAGCAGCACCGCTTTGGTGTGGAGCAGCGCGCCGCGATCTCGGCCAAGGGAGAGTCACCCGACGTGCTTCTAATGAGCGCGACCCCGATCCCGAGGTCGCTCGCGCTCACGGTCTATGGCGACCTCGATGTGAGCACGCTCGACGAGCGTCCCGCAGGGCGCCAGCCCGTCACGACGGTAATGCGTCCGGAATCGGCGCGCGAGCGAGTGCTGGAGTTCGTGACGCGAGAAACTGAGAAAGGACGTCAGGCATACGTGGTCTATCCCGTGATCGAGGAATCGGAGAAAACCGACCTCAAAGCGGCAACGACGATGTACGAGCAGCTCTCGGCGGGTCCGTTTGCGGGCAGGGTCGTCGCCCTGATTCATGGACGCGTTCCGGCGGAGGAGCGGGAGGCGATCATGCGCGCGTTCCGTGATGGAAAGATCGACGTGCTCGTGTCGACGACTGTGATAGAGGTGGGAATCGATGTGCCGAATGCGACGGTGATGCTGATCGAGCACCCGGAGCGATTCGGACTGTCTCAGCTTCATCAGCTGAGAGGCCGCGTGGGCCGCGGCGCGGAAGCGTCCTACTGCATCCTGCTCGGCAGCGTCGGAGACGAAGCGGCGGAGCGCTTGAGGATTTTCGTTGAGACCGACGATGGCTTCGAGATCGCCCGCGCTGATCTCCGGCTACGAGGAATGGGCAATCTGTTCGGCGAAGAGCAGAGTGGGGAAGCGACCTTCCGCGTCGCCGATCCTGTGCGGGACGAGGAGCTGAACATACAAGCCCGCGCCGCTGCAGAGCGCCTTCTGGATCGTGATCCCGACCTCACGACCAAAGAGAACGCGGGAATCCGCAAAGTGCTGAGCGCCCGCTACTCGCGCGCCCTCGATTTGTTCAGGGTTGGCTGAGCCCGGTCGCTCGGCCGGCTAGTTGCTCGGATTTGCGAGCCGCTTCTTGATGCGATCGAGCTCGGCGCTGACCTTCGCGAGCTCGTCCTTGCTTTTGGCCAGCTGATCTTTGAGCGACGCAATCTGCTCGTCTCTCGACTTGTTGGCGATTACGACCGTGTCCTTCACGACAGTAGTTGCCGACGAGTCGGGCGTTGCAGTTTTCTGCGGGTTCGCGATCCCAGCCGCAACTGCCGCTGTCCGGCGCAGGACAATGGCTTCGTTCCGGTACCACCCCGCCGAGTCCGTAGCCAGATACGCGTCGAGCGCCGCGATTCCCCCATCGAGCGACCCAAGCTGATTCACTGGATCGATCATGTACGCCGCCTTCCAGAACGCGATCTCCCGGGCCTCACGCGTGCCGGGATGCGTGCGCAGGAACTCGTCGAGAATCCTGTCCGCCGCGAAATAATTGCCCACCTCGACGTTGCGACGCGCGTTGTACAATGTCCGATCCCAATCGCTCTGGATCGGGGACGGGACGATCACTTGCAGGTGCGTGCAGGCCGCCAGGACCAACAAGGGAATCACGATTCGAAGAGCTTTCGTCATCCTGCGTCCTCAACCTTTGGCGTAGAATCTGGCGGTGTGGGCTCGGCTCGCTTCTTGGCTCCCGGTGCCTCGATCGGGAGTGTAACGACAAACGTCGTACCTTTGCCGACTCTGCTCTCGACCGTTGTCTGGCCGCCGTGGGCTTCGACGATTTCTTTCGCAATCGCCAGGCCTAAACCAGTGCCCTTGGAAGCGGCCTGCGCCTGGTTATCGGCCTGGTAAAACTTGTCAAAAATGTGAGGGAGCTGTTCTGACGATATCCCTGCCCCCGTATCCGCCACAGTGATGACGACGTTTGCGTCGACGGGAGCCACCGAGAGCGCCACCTTACCCCCGCGCGCCGTGAATTTGAAGGCGTTGGAGATCAGGTTCCCGAGCACCTCGTTGATCCGATCCTCGTCCCAGGACACTTTGGATGGGAGCCCCTCCCCGTGCTCAACGGAGAAGGCGATATCCCGCTGCATGGCGAGAACCGAGAATGAGCTCTCGAGGGTCTGAAGGAACCGCTGAAGATCGACCTGCCGCACCTCGAGCTTCCCACCACTTGCCTCGAAGCGGCTGATGTCGAGGAGGCGCTTGACGAGTCTCGTGAGCCCATTCGCCTGCTTGCCGATAGTGTAAAGAATATCCTTTTGCTTGGGTGTGAGCTCTCCGAAAATCCCTTCCTGAAGGAGCTCGAGGTATCCAATGATGACATTGATCGGCGTCTTGAGCTCGTGCGAAGCCACACTCACGAACTCGGCTCGCAATCGCTCGAGGTCGGCGAGCTGACTCGCCATGGCGTGATAGCTCGCGGCCACCCGGCCGAACTCCGTTTTCCGATTGGGCGCCAGGTCCAACTGGTACCTGAGATCTCCCTCGGAGATTGCTTGCATACCCCGCTCGAGCTCGTCCACCGGCCGGCTGATCAACCTCATCAACCAGATGCCGATCAACAGCGCCAGCAGGAGTGCTATGGGCAGAGCGCCGGCCACCAGCCGCTCGGCGTTCAGCGTTTCGTTCGTCGCGTCGGCAACCCGTTGTCGGGTGCTATTGCGAAGCGTCGTCGCGCTGGCGCCGAGCGCGCTGTCGACCGATGCGATCGCCGGACGCGTGCGCTGTTGCGATATCATCTCCGCGACGGTGCTTCTGCCCGCGGCGGCCTGCTCGTATTCCTCGCGCGCAGCCGAGCGGAGTGCGTCCAGAGAGGCGCGGATCTGCGACGCCGACAGGCCGAGACGGTACCGGTCCAGCGAATCGGTCAGTGATACGAGCCCGTCGATCTCGCTCTGCATGCGTGCCGCGCTTTTCTGGTCGTGGATGAACAGCAGCGCATCTTCGGCTCGGCGGGCATCATCGGTTCGCTCGCGGAACGATCCGAGCAGAAGCGAGGCGGCGAATTCGCGGTCGCGGAGCAGGCGGCTCGTCTCGTAGAGGTGCTCGAGTGATTTGAGCGACAGCAGCAGCGGCACGATCAGCACCAGCACGGTCGCGAACAGGCCCCACCCGAGGCGGGCGCGCAAAGTCATGTCAGGTTTTGTGAATTGGGCAAGCGTGTAAAATTATCGTTTCCCACTGGTAGACGGAACCGCGACGTGGTGGTAGTCTCCCGTGATATGACACCCAGCTCGATTCGTTCCGTCACCCGCCAGCCGGGCGTCAGCGCGAGTGCGCTCGCATGTGCCTGCATATTGCTTTTCTGCACGGTGAAAGCCGTGACCGCGCAACCGACCAGACCGCCCACGCTGTCCAGGGTCGAGCAGAGGATTCGCGACTACGTCCGTGCTCACGAGGCGGAGCAGGTCGACTTCCTCGAAAAAGCGGTCAACATCAGCAGTGGCACCTTCAACCTGGCCCGTGTCCGGGCGGTCGGGAAACTCTTCGAGCCCGAGTTTTCGTCGCTCGGTTTCGAGACTCGTTGGATAGCGCTGCCCGACGCCGTTGGCCGGGCGGGACACCTTTTCGCCGAGCGGAAGGGGACAAGGGGAAAGCGTCTGCTCCTGATCGGTCACCTGGACACCGTCTTTGAAGGCGAGGGCGAAAGGTTCGTGCGGCTCGACACGCTTGCAGCCGGCGCGGGAAGCTCCGACATGAAGGGCGGCGACCTTGTGATCCTCTACGCACTCAAGGCGCTTCAGAGTGTCGGTGCGCTCGATGGAGCCAGGATCGTCGTCGCGCTGACGGGAGACGAGGAAGATGCCGGCGCCTTGCATCTCGTTTCGCGACAACCGCTGATCTACGTGGCGAAGCGCAGTGAAATTGCGCTCGCATTCGAGGAGGACGCGGGCAAAGGCACCGTCGCACGGCGGGGAATGAGCGGTTGGCAGCTTGTCGTCAGCGGCCGGCAGGCACATTCGTCCGGAATTTTCTCGCCCGGCACCAGCTACGGGGCGATCTACGAAGCGGCGAGAATCCTGAACGCCTTCCGCGAGATGCTGTCGAACGAGCAGTATCTGACGTTCAACCCAGCCGTCATCGTTGGCGGAACCGACGTGACATACGATTCGGCGAAGATCTCCGGAACCGCGGCGGGGAAGGACAACATCATCGCCCCGCGCGTGTTCGCCCGCGGCGACCCGCGTTTTATTTCGCAGGACCAGCTAATGAGGGCTCGCAAGGCGATGCGGGCGATCGTCGACGACCACCTTCCCTCAACCATCGCGACGATAACCTTCGAGGACGGAAATCCAGCGATGCCTCCGACGAAGGGCAATCTCGCGCTCCTCGCGGTGGAGGATTCCGTCAGTCGCGCGCTGGGTCAGGGCCAGGTTGACGCCCTGGATCCGGGCAAGCGCGGCGGAGGAGACATCTCGTATGTCTCGGAGTACGTCGACGCGCTGGATGGACTCGGCGTGAAGGGCATGAGATCCCACACGCCCGACGAACGGGTGAACCTACGGTCGATCGTTCCCGCAACGGAGCGCGCGGCGATACCCATTTATCGGTTGACGCGCTAGCGCCGCGGCGTTGAGACTCTCTGGCGCGACTGACATCCATAGAACCGAAGTACGGAGCCGTTGGCTTCGTTGCTGATTGCCTGGAGCTTTTCCGTCGGCGTATAGAGTTGCGAAACCGATGGTCCGCCTGATTGGCGCCGGCGCGGTTGACACTGCCTATTAGAGCCGTCTAGCTTGGCGCCGAGCGCTACTCCCCACTACGAGATCATGACTGCTGTCCCCTATTCGCGAATATCAGAGCTACCCTCACACTCCGGCCAAGCCGTGCGCGTGCGCGGCTGGGTCACGCACGTCCGATCATCGGGTAAGGTCGCGTTCATCGTTATGCGCGATGGGACTGGCCTGCTCCAGGCGGTGCTCGTCAAGAATGCGGTGTCGCCTGAAGCGTGGGAGCGGTTTGGAAAGCTGACTCAGGAGACTTCCATCGAGGTCGAGGGTGAAGTGCGCCCCGATGCGCGCGCGCCCGGCGGCTTCGAGCTCGGTGTCAAGGATCTGTCGATTTATGGCGAGAGTCCGATCGACTATCCCATTCAGCCGAAAGAGCACGGCATCGACTTCCTCCTGGACAACCGACACTTCTGGCTGCGCACACCGAGGCAGCGCGCGATCGCGCGCGTGAGGAGTGAAGTTGAGCAGGCGATCCGCGATTTTTTCTACGAGCGGGATTTCACACTGGTGGATACTCCGATCCTCACTGCTGCGATCGGCGAACGAAGCGGTCTGTTCGGCACGGAGTATTTCGACTTGGGCACCGCCTACCTGGCACAAACGGGCCAGCTCTACGGAGAAGCGGCGGCCGCGGCACTCGGAAAGATCTACTGCTTCGGCCCGACGTTCCGCGCCGAAAAATCGAAAACGCGCAGGCACTTGACCGAATTCTGGATGGTGGAGCCCGAGGTCGCCTTCAACGACTCCGACGACAACATGCGTCTTCAGGAGGAATTCGTTTCGTACATCGTAGCGCGGGTTGTCGAGCGCAGACAGCCGGAGCTGAAGGAGCTCGAGCGCGACATTGCGAAACTCGAGAAGATCAAGGCGCCGTTTCCTCGGATCGACTACAGCGATGCAGTAAAGATCCTGCAGGCGAAGGGAAGTTCCGTGACGTGGGGTGACGATCTCGGCGCTGAGGATGAGACACTGCTGGTCGAAGGTCAGGACCGTCCCGTCTTCATCTACAATTATCCCAAGCAGGCGAAAGCGTTTTACATGAAGGAGAATCCGGCCGACCCGCGCACTGTGCTGTGCAATGATCTCCTCGCGCCCGAAGGTCATGGCGAGATCATCGGCGGATCCCAGCGCGAGGACAATCACGACAAGCTCCTCGCCCGGATAAAGGAAGAAGGCCTGCCTGTCGAGGCTTACAACTGGTATCTGGACCTGCGGAAGTACGGCACGTTCGTCCACTCGGGCTTCGGCCTCGGGCTCGAGAGAACCGTGGGTTGGATCTGCGGAATCCATCACATTCGCGAAGCGATTGCCTTTCCGCGAACGATGAACCGTCTGCGTCCATGACCACGGGTCCGCTGGGCATGCTGCGCACATCTGAAACCTGAGGGCATTACGATGGGATTCGAACAGTACCACGAGCCAGCGAGCGAGCTGTCAGCGAAGACTCGCACCTTCGCCCGAATGATTACTTCGATGATCGAGGAGGCCGAGGCAATCGGCTGGTACGAGCAGCGTCTCTCGCTCGAGAAGGATCGAGCAGCGCGCGATATCATGCGCAACGCCCAGCACGAGGAGTTCAAGCACTTCGGCATGGACCTCGAGTTCCTGTTGCGCAGGAGTCCGAAGTGGCGGGCGACTCTGCAAGACATTCTGTTCAAGCCAGGCGATATCGTCGAGCATGGGGAAGAGGCAGAGCACGACACCGCCGAGTAGCAGTTCAGCTAGCGGAATTTCCCCCGCGGTGAAATGTTTTTCTCATGATGGTTCTCTCGGCCCTCCGGCCCGATGCCGGACTGTTTGAGTTCCTGGCGCACAGAGCGCGCTCTGCGCCTGCGCGACGCCTTGGGATAGATGCGGTGGGGGGCGCGGCGGTATTGGTCGCGGCACTCCGCTGGAACCCCGCTGCGCAGCCTCTGATCGCAAGCGCAGCGACGCTTCTCTTTGCCTATGGGGCTTGGGGGCTGCTCGATCGCGCCCGCTCTCGCTTCTCGAATCGTGGCTGGCCGAGAACTGCCAGGTTATTCGACGCGCTCTGCGTGGTTAGTGCGACGCTCGGAGTGTTGGCCGCCGCCGGAGTCTTGCTCGCCATCTGGGCGATTGCTCTCGGTACCTGGATCAGCTAGTCGGGGCTGAGGTCATCGCTGCCAATCCGAGTGTCTTCCACTCGGCCACAAACGGGAGCGCGCGGGGCAAACAAGAGCTGTCAATAAGGGCGCGGCATATGCGGACGAGAGAATCGTCGATGCACTTCTACCCATTTCAGGAGGGAGAATCATGAAACTCTTTGGTCCGATTTTGGCCGGAATGGCTCTGGCTGGATCCGCCTGCAGCGAGGCGACCGCTCCGGGAGCACCGCTCACTGCGTTGCCGCGTGTTCTCACCGAGTCTGAGAGCAAAATCATCGCGGGCAGCAACGATTTCGCATTCGATCTGTTCCGCACGGGGAATCTGGCGCAGCACAAAGCCAACGTATTCATCTCGCCACTCAGCGCATCGATGGCGTTGGGGATGACCGCAAACGGAGCAGACGGAGCGACGTACGACGAGATGCGCACGACACTCCGATTGAATGGAGCGACGAGGGAGGACGTTGGCGGCGGCTACAAATCGCTCATCGCGCTGCTGCAAGGGCTCGATCCAGGCACGGACTTCAGCATCGCCAACTCGATATGGTTCGAGCAGACATTCCCATTCAACGCGTCGTTCCTCGACGAAAGCAAGCTGTATTTTGACGCGCAGGTTCAGGGGCTCGACTTCAGGAGTCCCGCGGCGGTTACGACCATCAACTCATGGGTGAGCGCGCAGACGAAAGACAGGATCCCCAAAATCCTGGACAGCATTAGGCAAGAGGAGGTCATGTTTCTCGTGAATGCCATCTACTTCAAAGGGATCTGGCAAAAGCAGTTCGACAAGTCGAAGACGGTCGATGCGCCTTTCCACGCCGCCGACGGCACGACGGCGCTGGTTCCGATGATGGCTAGAGACAAAGGAGTTCAGTACACCGCTACACCCGAGTATTCGGCGGTGGATCTTCCATACGGCAACTCAACCTTCACGATGACCGTGGTCCTACCTAACAAGCCAAACGCGGACATCGACGCGTTCGCGGAATCGTTTGACCAGCCGAAATGGAATTCGCTCGTGAGCTCGCTTCACGACAGCGACCTGGAAGTCTATTTGCCGCGCTTCAGGATCGAATGGAGTCGCATGCTGAATGACGATCTCAACCAGCTGGGCATGCGGCTCGCCTTTACCAATGCTGATTTCACGCGGATGTCGCCTCTCGGTCTCCAGCTGGTGATCACACAGGTTCTGCAAAAGACTTTTGTAGACGTTGACGAGCGGGGGACTGAGGCAGCGGCGGCTACGATTGTCGGCATCGGCCCCACTTCGCTTCCTCCTTCGTTTCGGGCCGACCACCCGTTTCTTGTCGTGATTCGCGAGCGGTTTTCCGGAACGATTCTCTTTATCGGAAAAATCGCGAAGCTGCCGGCATAACTCGCGTAAGGGCCGCCTACCGGGTCAGCATGACGTGTCACTCTGCGTCAGGTGATCTCGCAGTAAGCTCGGCGCGCTTCGCTTCGTCCCAGAGCGCGTCGAGCTTGTCGAGTCCGGCGTGGGGAACGTCGATTCCTCGCTCGGCCGCGATTTTTTCTACCTGCTGAAATCGGCGCGCGAACTTCGCGTTCGCTTTGTCGAGCGCGATGGAGGCGTGGATGCCCGCTTTTCGGCAGAGATTGACGACCGCGAACAGAAGGTCACCAAGTTCCGCCTCGATAGCGGTGTGATGTTCGTCGAATACAGGGGGAGTACCCGGCTTTTTCGGCGGCGATCTCTTGAGCTCCGAGCGAACCTCCGCCAACTCCTCCTCGACCTTTTTTGCCGGTCCCTCGACATCAGGCCAGTCGAACCCCAAACCCGCCGCCCGATCCTGAAGTCGGTGCGCACGGTGCAAAGCCGGCAGGCCAGCGGGGAGTCCCTCCGAGATGCTTTTTCGCTGCCTCGACTTCATTCCCTCCCACGGCTCCTTGGCGGCGTCACCGTAAAGGTGTGGATGCCTCCCCCTCATCTTGGTGATCAGGCCCTCCGCCACGTCGGCAAACGAGAAAGCGCCGCGCTCTTCTGCCATCACGGAGTGAAAGAGCACTTGCAGCAGCACGTCACCGAGTTCCTCTCGCACGAGCTTGTCATTCTCGAGACGGATCGCCTCGTCGAGCTCATGCGCCTCTTCGATGAGGTACGGGCGAAGCGACTCGTGCGTCTGGGCGGCGTCCCATTCGCAGCGGGCGCGAAGATCGCGCATAAGTTCCAGCGTGTCGTCGAGTGAGTGCGGGCTTGTCTTTTTCATACGATGTGTAAACGCGGACGAATTTCTTGAAGGCTCCAATGGTCGGGGGTATACTACGCGCAACATAAACTAAGTGGTAATGAAGCACTCTTTAGCTCGCGCCCGGGTCGAGATCGATCTTGGCGCGTTGCAGCGTAATGGAGCAGCCGTCGCCCGTCGGGCGGGCGTACCGCTGCTGCCGATGATCAAGGCGGACGCCTATGGGTTGGGTGCCGCGGCGGCACTGCGGGCACTCGATGTTCTGGAGCCGTGGGGCTATGGAGTGGCCACCGTCGCGGAGGGTGAAGAGCTCCGTGGTCTCGGCGTTGCACGTCCGGTCGTTGTCTTTACCCCGTTGCTCGAGCAGGAGATCACACGCGCCCGATCCGCGCGACTGACTCCGACTCTGGGATTCCCCGCCGAGATCGAGGCGTGGCGCCGCGCTGGAGGTGGCGCGTGGCATCTCTCGATCGACACCGGGATGAGTCGCGCCGGCATTCCCTGGCGTCAGGTCGCCGAGATCAGGCACCTTGTGGAGATGCACCCACCGGAGGGCGCCTTCACGCACTTTCATTCCGCCGAGCTCGATGACGGAACGCTCGCGGCGCAGGAGCGGCTGTTTCGTGACGCGTTGACGTCACTTCCATCCCGGCCGAGACTGCTACACACCGCCAACAGCGCCGCCATTGCCCGCACCGGCAGGAGCGACTGGGATCTGGTGCGCCCGGGGATATTCCTCTACGGCGTCAGCAGTGGAAGGAGTGCCGCGATCCAGCCGGAGCCGGTGGTCAACCTTCGCGCTCCAATAGTCGAGATTCGAAATCTCGAACCGGGTGACACCGTGAGTTACGGCGCGACGCTTCGCGTGGAGCGGCCGGCGCGAATTGCCACACTCGCCGTTGGTTACGCCGACGGGTATCCCAGGTCCCTCAGCGAACGCGGGTCCGTGCTCGTAGGAGGAACGTTGGCTCCGATTGCTGGCACAGTTACCATGGACATGACGATGATCGATGTCACAACGGTTCGATGCGAAGTCGGTGACATCGCTACTCTGATCGGCAGGGCGGGGGACACGGTGCTCACGGTCGAGCGCGTGGCGGACGACGCGGGCATGTCTCCCTACGAGCTGCTCACAGGCTTGCGGTCCAGAGTCGAGCGGACATATACGGAGGCGCGCCGTTGAAGCGTGCTGCCATCATCATCCTCGACGGTGTTGGCATCGGGGAAGCTCCTGATGCGGCACGCTACGGGGATGTGGGAAGCGACACGCTTGGAAACGTCGCGCGAGCGTGCGGTGGTCTCGACCTTCCGCGTCTGGAGCTTCTCGGGTTGGGGAATATTCACCCCCTCAAAGGAATGCGCAGGCGAGGTGACGCTGCCGGGGCGTGGGGAACGATGCGACCAGCCTCGGCGGGGAAGGACAGCACCGCCGGCCACTGGGAGATCGCGGGAGTTCACCTCGACCGTCCCTTCCCGACCTTTCCGACCGGATTCCCGCGCGAGGTGCTAGAGAAGTTTTCGCGCGAAACCGGGCGGGGCGTGATCGCAAACGTAGTCGGAAGCGGAACGGATGTGATCGACCGCTACGGGGCGGAGCAGCGCGCGACCGGTAGCTGGATTGTTTACACATCAGCGGATTCCGTTTTTCAGATCGCCGCCGACGAACAGGTCATCGCGCCCGACGAGCTTTATCGCGCTTGCGAGATCGCGCGCAAGTTGCTCACACCACCCTATGACGTTTCGCGCGTCATCGCGCGTCCGTTCGAGAAAACCACTGACGGGTACAAACGGACGACGAATCGTCGCGATTATTCGATCGAGCCGCCGTCAGAAACTCTGCTCGATGCGATGTCGAACGCGGGAATCCCGCGCGCCGGTGTTGGCAAAGTCGATGACCTGTTCGCGGGACGCTCACTCACCTCTCAACACACAGCATCGAACGCGGAGGGCATCCGCGGCATCAAGGACTGGCTGTCGACCGCTGAAAGTGGGTTCCTTTTCGCCAACCTAGTAGATTTCGACCAATTGTACGGGCACCGCAACGACGTTGCGGGGTTTTATGGCGCGCTCCGCGAGTTCGACGCGGCACTGCCTTCCATTACATCGCGGCTTAAAGAGGACGATCTGCTGTTCATTACGGCCGACCACGGCAATGATCCTACAACGCCTTCCACTGATCACGCACGGGAGCGGGTGCCTTTGCTCGCCGGGGGCATGCGGGTAGTACCGCGCGATCTTGGGGAGCGCGACACATTCTCGGACCTCGGCGCGACCGTTGCGGAATGGTTTGGCCTCTCATTCCGGGGTCGCGGCAAATCGTTTCTGTCAGAGCTGGTAGTCTGATGAAAGAGGGATCGGGGCAGGATGCCTCCCTTCGGGAGGCCGCGCTGCGCGCGCTGGACAACGCGTATGCACCCTATTCGAACTTCCGCGTCGGAGCTGCTTTGCGCGCCCGGAGCGGCGAAGTGATCACCGGCTGCAACGTGGAGAACTCGGTGAATAGCCTCGCAATGTGTGCGGAAACCCTTGCGGTGGCTTCTGCTGTCTCACAAGGACTCACCGATTTCGACGAGATCGCAATTGTAACGGAGGACAGCGAGCCCACTCCACCGTGTGGCGCGTGCAGACAGGTCCTGAACGAGTTCGCCCCGAACATCAAAGTTTCAAGTTACACGCGCGAAGCTTCCGACATTCGTGCCGCGATTGTTGGCGACCGCGGCTTTATTTGTTTCGGTATTGTCCTGCTCGGAGAATCTCGATAGCTCGGGAGTTTGCCCCGTGCTCTGCCCGCAAATCGGCGGCGACGTCCAGAACATCACGATCGACGCGGTGGTAGTCGACACGACGGTACCGGCGCTCTCAGGGCTGGGAACCGAGCCCGGACTTCTCCTGTCGTCGCGCGGAGACACGCTGGATACCCGCGTCGTCCTCCGCTTCGACTCGCTGCCGGCGACCTTCAAACCGGCGACTGACACAGCGCAGCCGATCACCAGCGTCGACAGCGCCTACATCCAGCTCAAACTCGATACACTCTCGATCAAAGGCCCCGGGCCGGTCACAATAGAGGCGTACGACGTCGACACGACGGCCAACGACACGTCTACTGCGGCGGTGCTGGCTCTTTTCAGGCCCGATCGTTTCATCTCGTCCCAGACGTTTACGAGAGAGCAGCTGACCGATTCGCTGAAGTATTTCATCTCGAACACCGCGGTCCTTGCCAAGATTCAGAGCCGCGCGCCACTCCGGGTCGGACTCCGCGCGACCGGAGCTACGTCGTCGCAGATGCGCTTCATCTCCACCGAAGGCGGATTCGCGCCGGTGATGTTATTTCGCGCGACACCGGACACTACTACGAAGCCCCTGACGGTCACACTCCTTTCGAAGACTCCGGTTGGAGAGTCGATCCTCGCGGCCAATCTTAAGGACTACACGGTTATCGCGAAGGGTCCGCCACCGGCACCGCCCAGCGTCCTTGCGGTGGGCGGACTTCCGGCGCGCAGGGTCTATATCCTTTTCAATATTCCGTCCAACATCATCGACTCGTCTACAATAGTGCGCGCGACGCTGCTGCTCAATCAGTTGCCGAACACGGCGATCGACCCGACCGACACCGTTTTCGTTTTGCCTCAGGTTGTTCTCGCGGGAAAAGCCGTTACCGATCCTGCGAAGGCGGCACAGATCATCGGCAGCATTAGCGTTGACACTCTCAAGTTGAAACCGGGGGCCTCGGGCGCTACGAACGTCGAGCTTGCGCGCGCATTTACGCTCTGGCACACGCAGCGGCCCGATACCCTTCCGCGCGCGATCGTGCTTAAATCAGTCACCGAGGGCAACTCGCCGCTCGAACTTCGCTTCTCATCAAGCGAGGACGTAGTCGCTCTGCGGCCGCGGCTGAGAATCAGTTACACTTCCAAGGTTCCATTGGGGCTCCCTTGATGCGCAAACCGTACTTTGTCGCAGCCGCACTCGTCACGATCTCGTTCGGGTCGCGCAGCGAAGCCCAGGGCGCGCTCAGTCTTCAGGGTCTCGGATATCCCGCGGGTGGGTTCAGCGCGCGCGCGGAAGGAACGGGTGGTGGGATAGCCGATTTCGACGCTCTCAGTTCCGTGTCTCCAGCCTCGCTTGCGGGTGTGGGATCAGCCGCGCTTTTCTTGCAGTATTCCCCCGAGTTTCGACGCGTGACGACGGCATCAGGAACCGCCAACACGACGACGGCCCGCTTCCCGCTCATTGAGGGTGTGCTCCCTATGGGCCAGTCGTGGACGTTGGGGCTCAGCTCATCGACTTTTCTGGATCGTTCCTCGGAAACGAATCTCAAACGGACGCAAATTGTCGGAGCGCCAACGGACACGGTCACTCTCACGGAACGGAACAAGGTGCTTGGCGCGATCGACGATCTGAGACTCGCGCTGGCGTGGTCGACGAGCCCGGTGTTTCGAATAGGAGTTGGTGCGCATGTGTTCGCCGGCAGCAACCGAATCACGTTCTCGCAGCTCTTCCCTGATAGCGCGGAGTTCATCAGCTCCGCGCAGGCCGGCCGCATCAGTTACGCCGGGTTCGCCGGCTCGCTCGGCGTGGAGTGGCATCCGTCTCGTGTCATCGGGTTCGCGCTCTCCGGTCGCAAAGGCGGGGATCTCCGTGCTCAGTCGGGAGACACTGCCATCGGCAGCGGACGGCTTCCTGACCACTACTCGGCCTCCGTGACCTTCGAGGGGATTCCCGGGGCCACAGTTTCGGCGCGGGTAGCGCACGACAACTGGAGCTCTCTCAACTCGTTTTCCTCTTCCGGGATTCAGGCATTCGATGGATGGGACACCGGAGCGGGCCTGGAAGCGAGCGGACCGCGCATCCTGCAGCGAATCATTACTCTCCGGGCCGGTGCAAGATTCCGGACGCTGCCTTTCGGGCTCAACGGCCAGAAAGTGTCGGAGAAAAGCTTCGCCGCCGGGTTCGGAGCGCCCCTCACGCGCGACCGCGCGAGCCTCGATGTCGCGATCCAGCGCGCCAGCAGAAGCGCCAGTTCGGATATCAAGGAGCGCGGCTTCATTCTCAGCATTGGGCTGAGAGTTTCCCCCTGACATGGCGGACGCGGGCGATCGCAAGCGCGAAGTAATTCTCGTCGCTGACGACATTCCCGCCAATGTCGAGCTCTTGCTGGACCAGCTGAACAGCCTGGGTTACGACACCATCACCGCGGTGGATGGGCCCTCGGCGGTCGCCGCCGCTTTCGAGCAGCATCCCGACCTCTGCATTCTCGATGTGTCGATGCCGCCAGGAGACCTCGGTGTCGACGATCGCTCGACCGGCTTCGAAGTGTGTCGTCGGATCAAGCGCGATCCACGCACGGCGCGCATTCCGGTGATCTTCGTCACCGCCCTCAACGATACGAGCGACCGTGTTCGCGGCATCGAGGCGGGGGGCGACGATTTTCTGACCAAGCCTCACAATCGCCTCGTGCTCGGGGCGCGCGTGCGAAGTCTGCTCAAGCTCAAGGCTGCCACCGACGCGCTCGAAGACAGCCTGCGCAAGCTGCGCGAGCTCGAGCGAGTCCGCGACGATCTGATGAAGATGATCGTGCACGATCTCAAGACGCCGCTCACCTCAGTGCTGGCGACGCTCGAGATGCTGTCTGACGGTGACTTCGGCGAGGTGACGACTCCGCAGAAGGTCGCGATCGGCGACGTCGAGTCGAAGTCGGAGGATCTGCTCGCACTGATCGACGACATTCTCGAGGTGGCGAGGATCGAGGAGACGAACATAACGCTCACCCTCGCACCGATGGCGCCCGGTGCGCTTCTCGCCGAGCTGGTTCATGAATGGGGCCACCGATTTCAGCAGGAGCAAACGACGGTTTCGGTCTCTGTGGCCGACGACGCTCCTGTCTTCACCGGCGACAAGGGTCTGATCAAGCGCGTATTCTCGAACTTGATACAGAACGCTGTGACTCACTCCTCCAGCCCGGTTCATCTCGAGCTTGCCGCCCGGCGAGCCGGCCATGGAGTTCTTTTCACTGTGACCGACAACGGCCCGGGGATTCCGCCGGAATACCATGAAGTCATTTTCCGGAAGTTCAGACAGGTCGAGATGCCCCGAACTCCACGCACGCGCAGCTCCGGACTCGGTCTCACTTTCTGCAAGCTCGTAGTCGAAAGACATCGGGGGCGGATCTGGGTGAAGAGCGCCGAAGGCAAGGGTAGCTCCTTCTACATCGAGCTACCGGTGGACCCCGCGGCGATGGAGACCCAGGTCGCGGGTGCCCAGCAAGCGGCTGCGACGGGAACCGGCTCCGCCCGATAAAGCTTATCTTTCCGCCATGCTGCAGAGCCCCCGGCCAACAGTCTACATAGAGACCTACGGTTGCCAGATGAACGTCAGCGACACCGAGCTCATGCTCGGCAAGCTGGCCGAATGCGGCTATGAATCGGTCGAGCAGCCGGACGGAGCGGATGTAATCCTCATCAACACCTGCGCGATCCGCGACCATGCGGAACAGCGCGTGATCGGCCGGATCGGAGAGATGAAGAGCCGGATGAAACGCGATGCCGTGCTCGGCGTGACCGGTTGTATGGCGCAACGACTCGGATCGCAGCTGCTCGATCGTGCCCGGCACGTCAGCCTTGTGATCGGGCCCGATGGCTACCGTGACTTGCCTGCACTGATCGAGGGAGCGCGCGCCGGCGTTCGGGCGACCGCCACCGACTTCGATCTCGAGGAACACTACGAAGACTTCACGCCGCGCCGCTTCGACGGGGTGAAGGCGTGGATTCCCGTCCAGCGCGGATGTGATTACAAGTGCACGTACTGCATCGTTCCGACAACCCGGGGCCCGGAGAGAAGCCGTCAACTTGCGGAAGTCGTCCGTGAAACCGAGGCCGTCGTCGCTTCCGGGATCTCCGAGATCGTCCTGCTCGGCCAGACGGTGAACTCCTATTTCGACGGCCAGCACGACTTCGCGGATCTGCTGCGGGCTGTCGGCGGCGTTCCAGGCGTGAGAAGGCTGCGCTTCACGAGTCCGCATCCGAACGATTTCAGCAAAGCCGTGATCAGGGCAATGGCCGAGACCGAAGCGCATTGCGAGCACGTGCACCTTCCAATGCAGTCGGGTTCGACCCGCATTCTCAAGCGCATGCCGCGCCGTTACACGCGCGAGCAGTATCTAGAGTGCGTAGACGCGCTGCGCAATGCAATTCCCAATGTCTCGCTTACGACCGATGTCATCGTCGGATTTCCCAGTGAGACTGAAGCGGATTTCGATGAGACGCTGAGCGCGGTGGAAGCGGTCGGATTCGATGAAGCGTACACGTTCAAGTTCTCTCTTCGAGACGGAACCCCTGCGACTCGCTTTCCGGCGTCCGATACGATTTCCGACGAGGTCGCGAGCGACAGGCTTGCCAGGCTCATCGCGACCGTTCGTGCTGGCAGCCGGGAACGGAACCTCAAGCTCCTCGGCGAGCGCCGCGAGGTTCTCGTCGAAAAGGCAGCGCGACGAGGCTCGCTCCTGCAGTCGCGGACGCGGGATTCCAAGGTCGTAATGATTCCGGGCGATCTCTCGCTGATCGGGAAGTACCTCAACGTCGAGATCACCGGGACGACGGGCTCCACTTTCCTCGGCCAGGTAGTGGCGCAGCGCGCTGCTCTACCGCTCGCGGTGTAGCGACCGCGACCAGAAGAACGCGAAAGACACGACGCACGCGTTCGCTTTGATTCCCCGACTCAGGGTTTAGCCAGTTCGGTTTGATTGCGCGACTGGCGGAATGATTTCGTCCACGTTGCGCTGGCGGCCTAACGTTGGGCAGCCGCAAACCGGAGCCCAGCTGCCACTCATCACAGCCGCATACCTGGCGTACGTTGGCGGCCTTCTCGCTGGATTTGCCGGCTTTGCCTGGATCGTGGTCGTCGCCGCCTCCATCGCGTTCGTCGCTGCACTGTATCGCGGTCGAACCGAGCGTTCGGCGCTCGCGCTGATATTCGCGGCCGCTGCGATTCTTGCCGTCACGGCGGACCCTCCAGAGCGTCCGACCGCTCACATGCAGAAGCGTGAGCCTCCATCCGACTTGCTGACGCGGGTCAGAGCGCGTGCCGCCCGTTCGATAGACCGGACGTTTGGGGACGACGCTCCGTTGGCACGGGCGCTCCTCATCGCCGACCAGCGTCAGATCCCGACCGAGATGCGCGATCGCTACGCTGCGGCCGGACTCATTCACATGCTCTCGATTTCGGGTCTTCACGTTGCTGTGATCGCGGCCGCCATGGAGCTTCTCTTTCA